>Ga0172382_10011808_pt1 | contig 11489 bp, 9 predicted proteins | sample Leawel138RmetaG_FD_122245 | JGI IMG/M metagenome (GOLD analysis project Ga0172382, IMG submission 122245) | Leachate microbial communities from a municipal landfill in Southern Ontario, Canada - Leachate well 138R metaG | ecosystem: Engineered > Solid waste > Landfill > Unclassified | place...
CCCCTCTCTCCGGAGGCGACGATGAACTTGCCCCCCTTCCACCCCGACTCTGCCCCTCCTTTTCTTATCAGGTACTCCATGATGGCGTTGAACTCCGTCTCGGCCATTCCCTCATGTACCTCGCTAAGGGCCTCCTCGTAGGCTGAGTGGGCTATCTCAGCGGCCTTGGCAATAGCAGTGACCTCGGCGTCGTCCTTGCGCCTGCGAAGCTCCGGCAGCAGGGAGGAGCAGTCCCTCCATCGGGCGAGCGCACCCTCCATGGATCTGTAAACTGAGACAGTGAGCCTCTCCCCCTCGTAACCGCCGACGCTCCAACCGCGCCCGCGCAGAAACTCCGCAGTCTTCTCATGCAGCATCTTCTGCCCCTGAGGAGTGACCTCAAAAGGAGACTGCTCCCTGGCCTGAAGGGCGTACCTACCGTCCGTCACCAGGAAAGCCTCCTCCGCGGAGATTACGGCCGCACCGCTGCTGCCGCGGAAGCCGGAGATGTAGGTCAGGGATTCGCCGTTGTAGTTCTCAGAGGAGAGAACTACCATAACGTCCACTCCCTCGTCGGCCATCCGCGCCCTGAGCCGCGCGAGGCGGCGTTCGATATGATCAAATGCCATTGCCGCTCCTCCTTTGAATGTAATCCTTCACTTTTGATGCGGAATGCTGTACAGGCAGCCGCAGTAGGACTGCCTGTAAAGTCCATGCTCACGGGACATCGCGATGGAGCGAGCGAAACCGCCGCCCTTGCGGAAGACGCGCGGCAACCACTCAAGTCCGCGCCTGGCCGCGCACTCCGCCCCTATGGCGTTTATCTCATCGACGTTCTTGTGAGGGCTGATAGTGAGAGTAGTGCAGAGAAGGGTGGCCCCGGCAGCGACGGCCGCTTCTGCCGCCGCCTCAAGCTGAAGGCGAAAGCAGAGAGGACACCTGCGCCCCCCCTCTGGCTCTTCCGCAAGCTGAGAGAGCGCATCGAACCACTTTTCAGGGTGGTAGGCGGAGTAAACTACCTCCCCTCCCATTAGCATCTCGAGCTTCTGCAGAGCTCCGCGCCTCCTGGCCTCCTCCTCCGCCGGGTGGATGTTGCAACTGTACCAGTATGGCAGCACATCATACCCCTCGGACGCGAGGTCGGCCCAAGGCACGGTGGCGTCGGGGGCACAGCAGGCGTGCAGAAGAAGCCTTCGTCCCTCTGATTCGGCTTTCCTCCTGACAAACTCCATATTATCGTGCTGGACGCGGTCTTCGGCCTTCATCCCGTAAGAGACAGCAACGATCCCTTATGCTAGTGCCTCAAAGGCGGCCGCGAGAGAGTTCGAATCCAGCCCCATTGAGCTGATCACATCCTCCGACGGACCGGAGTCGCCGTAGCGGTGCACCCCGACGGAGCTGAAGGACGAGCGAAGACCCAGCTCCATCATCCTGGCCGCTATAATGGAGCCCATGCCGCTGTTGACGTTGCGGTCCTCGCAGGTGAGGATCCTGCCCGTAGCGGCTGCGGCTCGCAGAGCGTCATCGTCGGTCTGAAGCGGACAGGAGACTGCGTAGACGGAGACATGCAGATCCTTTTCAAGCAGAAGATCGGCCGCCTTCAGAGCCCGCGCCGTCATTGCACCGAGGGCGAATATCGCCCCGTCCGCGCCCTGGCGCACCAGATCGGCTCTGCCGTAGCTGAACGAGTAATCGCCCGCGAAAATTGGATTCCCCTGTCCATCCGCTACTACGTTAAGCTTGCTTCTCCCCATGGCAAGGCAGACGCAACCCGGCTCCTTAAGAGCCCAGCGAGTAGCCCTGTCCGTATGGTTGGGGTCGCACGGGACTACCAGCCTGTACCCGAAGGTGTTCCTGAGCAGGCCGACGTAGTCTATCGCCTGGTGGGTGACACCGTCCTCGCCGACGTCAAGCCCCACGTGGGTCAGTACTGTCTTCAGATTCGCGCTGTTTATGTCGTTAAGCCTCTGCTGGTTGTAGGTCTCGGAGAGGCCGAAAACCCCGAAACCCGCCCAAAGGGCCATCGCGCCAGCTATGGAGGCCGCGCCCGCGGCCGTGGCAGTCGCGTGCTCCTGTATGCCCGTCTGGATGAACCAGTCGGGGCAGGCAGTTGCGAAACCGGCGGTCTTGACCGACGACGCCAAGTCGCAGTCGAAGACGAGGAGCGGGGAGCTTCCCTCTTTTTTGTAGTTCAGAGCTCCAACATCCGCCAGAGCAGTGCCGAAGGCCGAGCGGTTGTCGGTGGCCTTGGCGTCCGGCATGTATGTGCGCGGCTCCCCGGTCTCCATCCGGTGCACGATGTTAGGTATCGCGCGTCCTGACGGGAGGGACTCTGCCCTCCCGGTTCGTGCCTCTTCCAGCATCGCCGTGGAGCCACCGAGTTCTTTCATAGCCTGAGCGTACTGCTCGCCCGTAGCCGCCTTGCCGTGGTATTCCGGCGTGTTTTCCATGAATGAGACTCCCTTGCCCATCACCGTCCTGCACAAAATCACGGTGGGCTGCGCTGAGGAAGCCGCATTCTTAAGGGCGGAGTACAGCTCGGAGAAGGAGTGACCGTCGCACTCGAGGACATTCCAGCCGTCTGCGCTCCACAGCGCCTTGATGTCGGCCGGCATGACTCTGTCGAGGGTGCCGGATATCTGTATATTATTCCAGTCAATAAGTGCCGTGATGTTGGAGAGCCCCTCCTTGGCTGCGATTCTGCGCGCCTCGGCGCTCTGCCCCTTAGTCTGTCCGCCGTCGCCCATCAGGACGTAGGCCCTCTTTCCGTTTCCTCTCGCCCTCTGAGCCAGTGCGAACCCCACCCCTGCGGACAGCCCCTGCCCCAGGTTCCCGCTACCCCAGTCGATTCCGGGGACCGCCCGCTCCACGTGTCCTTGAAAGGGCGACCCGCACTGCCTGAAATGGGCCACAGCGTCCATCGGATCGAAAAAGCCCCATGCGGCAAGGGCGGAGTAAGCAGCAGGCGAGGTGTGTCCGTGGCTTATAGCAACGTAGTCGCGGTCGTATACCTCGCAGTTTTCGGGCGTCAAATCCGCGACCCCGTAAACGGCCAGATAGAGCTCCATGCTCGAGAGGGAGCCAGCAGGGTGCCCGCTATTCGCAAGGGCGACCATCGTGACGGCCTCCGCGCGGCATCTTGCAGCGGCCTCCTCTAGGGAGAGCACGGCGGAATCGGGGATTTTATCAAATGGAAAGTTCTTCAATGACGGGAGAGTAGTACTCACACACATCGCCTCCTTGAGTTGTCGCCCTCTATTATACTCAAGAAGTTGATATCAGGAGATATAAACCCTGGGGACCCTCTTCAGGAATGCGTTGGGCACCTCGTAGTTGATCGTGTTTCTGGCGGTGCCTATCTCCTCCGGGGTGATTACCTCGTTCCCCTGTCTGCCGATCAGCACCACTTCGTCGCCGACCTTTACATCAAGTCCAGTGACGTCGATCATTGTCTGGTCCATGCAGATGTTGCCCCTCATCGGAACGCGCCTGCCCTTGACAAGCACCGGGACCTTCATCGACAGTGCCCTTGAGTAGCCGTCGGCGTAGCCGACTGGTAGCACGGCGATCTCCTCGTAGCCGCGGGTCATGTAGCGAAGACCATAACCCACACCGCTGCGCGGGGGAAGCTGCTTTACGAACGCTACCTCGGTCTTTACCTCGAAGGTTGGCCTCAGCTCTATCGGGCGCGGACACTCCTCCGACGGCCACATACCGTAAAGTATGAGCCCCGGGCGGACTGCGTCAAGGTACTTGTCCGGGCAGGCCAGTATGCCCGCGCTGTTGCAGGCGTGGCGCAGCTTCAGACGTATACCGCGCTCCTCCGCCGCTTTCAGCGACTCCATCATACCGGCAAACTGGTATCCGGTGTACTCGAGGCGGCGCTCGTCGGCGACCGCGAAGTGTGTGAACATCCCCTCGAGCCTGAGCCCGGGCATGGTTAGAAGTTCGTCGAGTACGGCCGGGATGTCCCTTGGGAGGAAGCCGATTCGCCCCATTCCGCTGTCGACCTTGACATGCACATCGGCCTGGCGGCCCTGGCGCACCGCCTCCTCGCTCAGCGCTCTGGCGAAGTGTAATTCCGTGATAGTGGAGGCGATGCTCTGGCGTACGTACTCCGCTGCAGAGCGCTCGGGAGAGGGTCCGAGGACCAGTACAGGCTCGCTGATACCCGCCTCGCGCAGTTCAAGCGCCTCGTCGGGCGTAGCCACGGCGAATCTTCTGCATCCCGCCTCGGTAAGAGTCCTGCAGACGGGGAGGACACCGTGGCCGTATCCGTCGGCCTTCACCACGCCCAGGATTTCGGGGCCTTCACCTATGTGACGCCGTATCGCCATAAAGTTGGCTTTCAGGTTGCCCAGGTTAACTTCCATTCTTGTAGCCCGCTGCATCTGTCTTCTCTCCTTTCAATACAATTAAGGGGCGGCGAGCCGCCCCTTAAAAACACGACTTGAATCCTTGGGTAACCTAGATCTTGAGCTCTCCGCTCCTGCGCTTCGCGTCGAAGTCCGCGATCAGCTTGCGAACCTCTCCGGAGAGGATGAGCAGCGCCACGAGATTGGGTACCGCCATCAGTCCATTCAAGGTGTCGGACATATCCCACAGGTGCGTGAGGAACTCGTTCGCGTTGCCGAGAAGCACTCCGCCGGTGGCGCCAAGGAACAGAACTACGATCCAGAGGATCTTCATCACAGGGATGATCTTGGTGCCGAAGATGTACGTAGCGCAGGTCTCGCCGTACCAGTACCAGCCGAGGATCGTCGAGTAGGCGAACAGGGCCAGTCCGATGGAGAGGATTATGGTTCCCGTGTTGCCGAGGACCGACTCGAACCCGGAGAGGGTGAGCCTGGCACCCGAGATATCCGGCTGACCTGTGAGCATTCCGCTGGTCAGGATAACGAGAGCGGTCAGCGTGCAGACGACTAGCGTATCGATGAACACCTCGAATATGCCGTACATTCCCTGGCGGCAGGGGTGATCGACCACCGCGGTAGCGTGAACCATCGGCGCCGAGCCAAGGCCGGCCTCGTTGGAGAAGACGCCTCTTGCGATTCCCTTGACAATCGCGTTCTTGATCGTCCAGCCCGCAATAGCGCCGGGCATTGCCATCGGATCTGAGAATGCGTACTTGACTGCGGTCGCGAAAGCGGGAACGATCTGGTCGCTCTTCGTGACGACTACGATAATCGCACCTACGATGTAGAAGATGGCCATGAAGGGAACCAGGTAGGTCGTGACGTCGGAGATCCTCTTAAGTCCGCCGAGAATAACAAGGGCGGTGAGCACTGCGACCGCGATGCCGCTGTACAGGTAGGGGATGCCAAAGCCCATCTCGAAGCCCTCGGCGACGGAGTTCGACTGCACCGCGCATCCGATTCCGAACGACGCAAGGAATCCGAAGAGAGCAAAGAGCCATGCTAGCCACTTGGCGTTCGCGCCCTTCTCGAGGATGTACATGGTGCCGCCGCGCCAGTTGCCCAGGTCGTCCTTGTCACGGAAGCGAACGGCAAGGATGACCTCGACCATCTTCGTCGCCATGCCGAAGAAGGCGGAGACAAGCATCCAGAAGAGAGCGCCGGGGCCGCCGAGGTGAAGAGCGGTGGCCACTCCGGCGATGTTGCCCGTGCCGACGGTGGAGGCAAGCGCAGTGGACAGGGCCGCGAAGGAGGATATGGTACCCTCTCCCTCTTTCTTGACGCCGAGGTTGCCGAAGACTTCTTTGAAGCTTAGGAAGAAGTAACGGAGCTGTGGCAGTCCAAGAATGACGGTGAGATAAACGCCTGTTCCGACCAGAAGGGCCAACATCCAGGGGCCCCAGACAATACCATTAACAAAATTATTAATCTCTAATGCCTTTTCCATGCTGTCAATTCCCCCTTTGTTCGTTAGAAAGAGCTGAGTGAAAGCATATCCGCCCCTGAAGTATCAAGGGTTTTCCACTGGATCGATCGCAGAACCACTCCGCGCACCCACGGCCGACAGGTCTTCATCGACCACCCCCCTCAAGGAATTCTATACAAAAATAATCGCCCTTGTCCGGACAGGAGTATACCACAACAACAGAGGAAACAGGAGAATGTCGCCGCCCTCCTTCCCTCTTCTTTGTTAGATATAGCCTTCCTTTTTGAGGACGCTCTCGGCCGCCTCGAGGTTCCTTGAGGCCACTTTTATAACCGGGCCGGTGCATCCCATGGAGGACTCCGCGTAGATGCCCTCCTTCCACAAGACCTTGACCCCGTCCTCTATCGCCAGGACATCTACCCCGTGAATCTCGTCGTCCGTCGGCTCCGCGGGAGGTGCTTTCACCTCCTCCGAGGAGGAGGCCTTCGGCGTCAACGACTCTACTATCTCAAGCAGCCCGGCTCTTTTGGCGGCCTTTATCTCCGTCGCCACTCTCTCAGGTAGCCCCCCGGAGACGACCCTGGCCGTGTACTCGAGAGCGCCGGCTATGACAGGCGCTCCAGAGGCTCGGGAGATGATCGATATGACCTTGCTCCACCCCTCGCCGACCGACGGGCCGTACCCCCAACCAAGCGACTCGTAAGAGCCGCCAGTTGTGAAAGACGAGAAGAGCTTCATCAGCACGTTGCCGGTCAGAGTGTCGGCAACGCATACGTCCACGGCACCCGCCAACAGGTCGTTGCCTCTCAGGACAGCGCCTCCGTCCTTTCTCACGCTCGCTCCGAAGGATATTTTATAGCCGTTCTCCTTCATCCGGGTGAGGGCCTTGTGGACGATCTGCGACCCGTCGACATTCAGTATGCCTATCGTCGGGTCGGCTATGCCCAGGGCCTTTGCAGTCGCCGCGCCGTACAGGGCGTTCCGAACCATAGCCTCCACCCTGCTCACGGCGGAAGTACCGGTGGACGAGGCAATTATCATCGGCTTACCCCTTCCGGGTGTCATGACCCTGCCTATCGTGGTGACACCGAGCGGGAACGGGTAGTGAAGAGCCACAGCGCCCGATATGCGCCCCTCGGACAGCGCCTTCTCCATGGCGGAGGATACCTCCTCCTCGCAGGGCCCGGTCTCTATCCACTGTAGCTCCTCAAAGCCGGGGATCTTCGGGCCTATCATGACTACCTCGACCCGGGAACCTCCGTCAGCGGCCAACACCGCGCCGCGAACCAGCTCCTCCCCTCCCATCTCGCTTCCCATGGACATGAGCCCCACAGGGACGCGCGGCCCGCCGGAGCGTGCCTCGACCACAATATCCGCAAGGGCTTTGCCTACAAGATTTCTTATCTCCGACATCTTGTTCACCGCCCGCTACTCGAGCTTGCCTGATAGCTCTGACAAGACCTCGAGGAGAAGTGATTTTATGTCGTCCTTGGAGACGGCGGATACCCCGCCCTTCGCGCCGCTTGGCGGCTCGAGCAGGAAGGATGCACCGTCGGCAAGGTTGGTGAGGCGCGCCAGGAAGAGGCTTCCCTTGCCTATGATCATGGCCCTCTTCATCCTGCCCTCCTTCATGGCGTCGCAGGCGTGTCCGATGAAGGGCACTCCCGACGGGATATGTCCCTGGGTGTGGGCTATGCCGGGGACCCCTCGCTCCTCGACGAACTTCATCATATCCGCCTTCTCGATGGCCTTTTTGGTGACTGCGAGCGCAGCTGTTATCTTGATGTTGGCCAGGGGGACGTCCCCTGCGCCTGCAGGAAGTGTGATCTCGTTTATATGCATCTCCGAGGCGTACTTGTCAACGTCGAGGAATGAGAGGCCTGCCTTCTCCAGAGGCTCGAGGATCAGGGCCGTAGTGACCGCCTGAGGGGAGGATCCGGCACCTACGGAGTGCTTGCCGAGCACGTCGAGGCGCATGATGGGGAGACTACCGTCGTCCGGCGTCAGAAGGACTGCGAAGCTTCCCAGGCAGTCTTCCAGAGCGGGCAGCTTCTTCTTCACGTGGTCGCGCCCGTTCATGAAGAGCTTGGGAACAGCTCCCCCCGCCACCACAACGCAGTTTTTTCTTGCTCCGCATGCGACCTGGGACGCGGCCGCTATCATGCCGTTCACTGGCCCTGCGCAGAAGCTTCGCACGTCGAAGCCGCTGGCGTTGACGCAGCCGGCTATCTCGCCGATCGCCTTGGCGAAGTTGCCCCCTCCGCGCTGGTTCATGTCGCCTGCGGCCTCCTCGGAGCACTCGACGATGAAGTCGACCTCTTCGGGCGCCATTCCGGTGTTCTTAAGCAGGTGCAGCAGCGAGAGCAGGGCGCTGGCCTTGTTGGCCAGGTTCTCAAGCAGCACGTAGGCGAACAGGCAGTCGTCGATGTCGTGCCCGTTGCGCACGCACCCTACAGTCTTGCCTTCGAAAAATAGAGGCACGGCCTTGCGGTGAGCCGTCTCGTTCTCTATCTCGGAGAGGTCGTGCCCCTCCTCGAGTCGCGCAAGGATGCTATCGTTCAGCACAGGGCTCTGGCTAAGCTTGCCTCTTACGGACGCGGCAAAGCCCTTCTCCAGCCAGATGATGTCGAAGACATCGCTTATATCCATTAGTCCGAGGAACTCGTCCTCGGGCATGATCTCACCATAGGTGCCGTAGCGGCTCGAGCCCGACAGCCGGTTCGTGTACCAGGGCTGGAGGGCCTCATGAAGCTTCTCTATGGAAATGCCGCCGATGTATGCCTGGTTCGGGGCGTAGTCCCTGGCCTCTTCGTAACTCTGCATGAACTTGGGCAGCTCTTTTAAAAACTCCGTCTCTCCCTTCGTCTCTCTTTCGACGTGAGGGGTGTTTCCGTAGCGAAGTCCGGTCTCGGGGGCGTGATTAAGGCAGTAGGCGTATCCTTTGATACCTACGGTTGCCATGGCGTTCCAACCTCCTTGTGCTTTTCTTGCGCGGCCGGGCTTTCTAAGCCCGGCCGCATGCGCAACGGTATCAGTCGGTGAAAACCGTCTGTTCCGTAATCTCCGTTTGAAGCGCCCTGAGGGATTTTTCTACCAGGTGGCGCCTGATCTCCTTCTCTTCGGCCATGGTTCTGGAGGGGTCACCGAGCGGGTACGGGATCGCAACCGCTGGGACTATCCTGTTCGCTCCCACTGTAAGGGAGATCGGTACGATGGTGCACACGTGAACTACCGGAAGGCCTGCTCTCTCAATCTCTTTTACCATCGTTGCACCGCAACGAGTGCAGGTACCTCAGGTGGATGTGAGGATTACAGCCGTGACTCCGTCTGCGATCAGCCTGCGGGCTATCTCTACGGCGAAGCGCTTCGAGCTGGCAACGGCGGTGCCGTTGCCCACCGTGGTATAGAACTTGTTGTGCAGCTTTTTGAAGACGCCCTGCTTCTCCATATCACGGAGGACGTCTACCGGCAGGACCCTGTCGGCGTCCTGGTCGGCGTATGTGGCGTCGTAGCCGCCGTGCGCGGTGCAGTATGCGTCGCATGTAAGATCGTCGACGCCGGTGATGTCGTACTCGCCGAACTTGCTGGCGCTGGAGGCTTCTATATGGTCGGGGTTGCCCACAGGGCAGATACCGCCGGAGGTGACCAGGGCGATGACCGCCTCCTTCATGTTCTTTATCGCCGGGTTGGGGGGCACCCGGTCGAACACCGGCATCGGATACTCGGTGACGAAAGGCTCGCCCTTGAGCTTGGCCACGAACATGTCCACTGCCCGCTCGGCGGCGAGCTTGTCGTAGAACTTGTTCTTCCTGATGCCTCGCTCGATGTACCCCTCCTCAGCCGGGGTACCGAGCTTATCACCCTTGAGCAGCTTGAGCACGAGTGCTGCCATCGCGGGGACGGCCTTCCTCATGCCTGCAGCGCTGTCGGGAGTCTCGACTATGTAGAAGCTCTTCTTGTACATCTCGACACCGGGGTTTTCCGGGTACATCCCGGATACAACCGGTATGCCGAGCTCCTTGACGACGGCCTCGCCCAGGGCGCCGCAAGCGGTGCCGTAACGGCCCGCGTTGAAGGCGGGCCCTGCGATGACCGCGTCCGGCTTGTATTTCTTCATCATCTCCAGAATTTCGCCCGCGGCTTTCTCCATGTTCGATGCGAAGTAGGAGTCGCCGCAGATCACGGTGGCGACGATCTCTGCGTCTGCGCCAAGAGCGGCCTTGAACGCCTGCCCGGGGCCAACTATCCCCTCTCGGATCTCAGGGACTATGTCCGCCTTCTCTTCGCCGCCAATTCCTGCATAGAACTGGTTAATGTAGTGAATGATCCGGTATGACACGATGACGACCTCCCCTCCTACAGGGTGAACTTACTGAACTGCGACCTGATGCCGCTGACGGCCTCGGCCAGCTTCTCGGGATCCAGCACCATCTCCATCATGCTGATCTGCTCCTCCCATGCTGTCGGGTCGCACTCGTCTCTTATATCCTGCTCGAACACGTGGTATACGGCGAGTCCAGACTGGACTCCGGCCAATGGACCTGCAAATGTAGGGTCTCCGTTGCTCACCGTCTCGGCGTAAATCTCCGCGCCCTCGGCGTCGGACGATCCCAAGACGACGACCAGATTCTCCGGCCCGTACTTCTCAGCGGCGTCCTTGATACGCTGCTGATTCTGCAGATCCATGGCACCCGCGGCGGTTCATACGAAGCACTCGGTTACCGAGAAGACAACCTCGGCGCCGCTATCCTTGAGGCAAGCCTCCATAGCGGGGCCGGGGACGCCGTCTCGCTCACCGAGGAGAAGCACTTTTTTTCCTGCAAGCTTTCCCATGCTCTCGCACCTCCTGGTATTATTATCTATTCACTGCGTTGGCTGCGCGTCGTCCGTGCAACCGGATCAGATTGTGTACGCCCCGAGTTTGGTGAAACCAAGCTCGCTTGTGGCACCCAATATCGCCTGAAGCTCCACCGTGATTGTGCCGTCGGCGGCTAGGGAGCCCTGCCAGCCTCCCGCTATCACGTTGGCCTCCTCCGGGAAACCGATAACCTTGTCCATCGGGGGTAACACTATGACCTCGTTTGCGTTCCCCGCGGTCACGCACGCGTCACCCTCCGGGCACGAGTCTGCCAGCGACTGGCTTGCACCGTCCTGCCCGGCGTACTCGTCGGTGAGAAGCGCGGTCTTTATCCCCAAGCGCTCCGCCTTCCAGCAGTTCATGATGAGGTCGGCATCCGGGTTGCCGAAGCCCTCCTCGGATATGAGCAGGCCCTCGACTCCGAGCGTCCTGGCCAGTTTGATGGAGTATGAAGAACTTCTCTTTTTGTCGGCCAGTGTGACGTTCTCGTTGGTGATTATGCAGCCCAGGAAGTTGAAGTCCTTGCCGTGGCGTTTGAACATATTGTGAATGACGGGGTTGTTCTGGTGCGAGTAGGTGTTGTTCTTGTCGCACGCCGACACGCAGTTTCCCGACACTATCGCTCCGTCCATCACCTCTGTCGGGTTGATCAGGGTGGGCAGGATCTTCTTTGCGTCTACGCCGTAGACGTATGTGTCGTGAAGGAGCCCTTGCGACTGGAGCATGTAGAGGTACGCGACCTTGGGCAGGCCGGGGTGCGCGTGCATCGCGTCCTTCAGAGGAGGAGTCTCGTAGGTCTCCACCACGTCGG
>Ga0172382_10011809_pt1 | contig 11488 bp, 12 predicted proteins | sample Leawel138RmetaG_FD_122245 | JGI IMG/M metagenome (GOLD analysis project Ga0172382, IMG submission 122245) | Leachate microbial communities from a municipal landfill in Southern Ontario, Canada - Leachate well 138R metaG | ecosystem: Engineered > Solid waste > Landfill > Unclassified | place...
GCTCCTTCTTTCCAATTTAACTGGAACTAAGGACTCCGTCATTCGGGGGCAAGCTCATATCGGCTTCCAGCTCCTTCATCCGCGCCATCAGCGACACGTCCATGCCGCCGTACTTCGATCGCCACTTGTAGAACGTCGCCGAGCTGATGCCCAGCTCCCGGCACAGTTCGGGTACCGCAAGGCCAGCTTCCACCCGTTTGATGGCTTCGATGATCTGGCTGTCCGTGAATCGTGACTTCTTCATGCTGTAGAACTCCTCAACGAGAAAATTCTACTTCTGACCTCAACGCTTTTGCGGGAGGATTACCCTGGCGGACGGCGGCATCCGCCGAGGAACAGATGTCTTCAAGATGCTGGCCTTGGGGGCGGACGCGGTGTTAGTGGGCCGCCCCGTCCTACACGGGCTAGCCGTGGCAGGCGCCACCGGGGTCGCCCATGTGCTGAACATATTGCGCACCGAGCTGGAGGCCGCCATGGTGTTAGCGAGTTGTAGGACGGTCTCGGAGATCGACGCAACAAGGTTATTGACCAGAGGAGAGAATCATGGCAGATAGGAGCTTCTCGCTGCCCCGGGCTCGTATTGACGCCGATCCGCTCCGCTCGGCAGCGCAGGTCATGAAAGAGGCAGGCGTGGCTACGACCATGCCGCGCATGGTCGTATGGAGGGTCATTGCTCAGTCGGATCGACCCATAATAGCCATGGAGATCAAGCGTTACCTTGTTGGTAATGGGTTGGATATTGCTATGTCGTCCATATATGCGGCGCTCAAGCGACTTACAACTGCAGAACTACTCTCGACCTGCAGAGTCGCTGGAAAACACATTATTATTTAACATCCAGGAAGTTCCGTCAAAGAATAGTATGTCAAGATTCCGGCACGGAGCATTGGCTTTTCGATCCCGAACTTGAGCGTGCTGTTGAAGTTTTTTGCCAAAAGCATGGCTTCAAGATGTCCGATTACACGCTATCGGTGCAAGGACAAAGCATCAATCCTGGGAAAAAAGAGGCCGGTGGTGATCGAATGAAAAAGAGAGCGGTTCCCTGACGCTGTACTTCATTCTGCAACACCACACATGTTCTTTCTATGCTGGCCTTGTATACGCTGAGTGAGAGCGCCTATTAACCTGCACTACCTAGCAGGAACGGATTTACGCCAAAATCACACCTATCCAAATCAGGGACGCCATAGTAAGTGATAGCAGCACAGCAGCACTTCCTAAATCCTTGGCTCGTCCTATCATGGGATGGTGATCTATGGTGATCGTATCAGCGACCGCCTCCAGTGCTGAGTTCAATAGTTCAATAATCAACACAAAGAGAAGTGAACCTATCAGTAGTACGGCTTCAAAAACGTTCTCACTTATCCATAGTGCCACAGGGGTGAGCACAACCGCAAGGATTAACTCTTGCCGAAAGGCGGCCTCATGCTTGACTGCGATAATCAGTCCCTGGATTGAGTAGCGTAGAGCGCTAAGCAGACGCGAAAATCCGCCCTTGCTTTTGTAAGGTGAATACATGGGAAATGGGTGCGAAGGAGTTATTCGAATGAGAGCGATAACGCACGAACTCTGTTGGCATGAAATCCCACGCCCTCTCAATTAATGATGATTGAGCCTTCGTTACTTGGGAGATGCTTTAGTTGCAAGCTGATCGGTTTCTGTTTTGCTATAACTTGAGCGCTGCAATTGGAGAGCGGTGATATCTTCACTAAGATGTATCGCTTGTTTGAGTAAAGCGCAATAAGTGGCTTGCTCGTCATCTTTGCAACGATCGATTGCCTTTCTTTGGGGATTGCCAAATAGAAGGGCGTGCCGCATTTGATTGCGTTCCCAAGATCTGATTGCTGAATTTCCCGTGCCCTCCCTGCCGAGTAGAACTGTGCTGAGAAAGGGATCTTCGATAAATAAACCAATGGAATTGTAAAGTTACCGTCTTGTCTCGCGTAGCGTATTAGTTCCCGTTCTGTATTCCCCAGATTGGGATTAGCCCAAACGACGGCACTCAACACAAGAACGGCGACTGGAACGATTCCTGCGGTAATTAGAAACCCGCGCCTGGATAAGCCTAGTTGTCTGTATATATGATCTGCGAGAATTGCAGTCAAGACACTAAATCCGGCCAACGAAGGAAGCACGTAAGTCCAAAGTATGTTGGCAGAGAATGTAAAGAATAACGGTGTGACGACAGCGCCAGCCAGCCAGTAGTAAAACAACGATGTTGTGCTGGCGATTCGTACCGCAGAACGCAGGCGCATGCTAACAAACGCCCCAACGAATGTTGCTAGCACCATAATGCCCCAGGGAAAGGATGCTTGCAGCCAACAGAGCCATATTGTTCCGTATGCCTGTTTGTGGGCGGTTCCATATAGATCGCCCTTCCAGCCCGGATCTAGGAAGCGTCGAAAGTGCTCGCCCACGATGAAGTAATCCAGAAAGCCTGGCGTCTTGATTTCAGCTACAACGTACCAGGGCAGACTTATTGCAGCCACTAAGGCTAGACCTTTAGCCCAGGGTAGCGCTGAAACCAGAGAGCCCCTCCTTCTGTTCAGCAAGTACCAAACCGCTATCGGCGCGAAGCTGAGTACCGCAGCCAAAGGCCCTTTGGCTAGCAAGCCAACAGCCAGGCCCAAGAAGAACCCATATTGCCACCACACGGAGCCCCGCGCTGGCCCGACGCCGGCCGACTTTCCTATAGGATTGCCAGTTCCTGCTACGCGCTGCTCGGGCTCGTGGACGACCACAGCGAATGAAACCAGAGACAAGGTGGTGCCAAGTGCGAGAAATGGGTCAGTGAGTACGGCGCCCGAGCTGATGTAGACGAGCAGACACGTGCTATAGACGATTGCGGCCAAAAGCGCAACGCGTGAGCCATGTATTAACCGCAGCCCTGCCAAGAGTATGGCGTTGGATAGAATCAGGCATAACCAGGAAGGAAAACGCGCTGCAAACTCGGTGAAGCCAAATAACTTCATGGATAGCGCCTGTGCCCAGAATGAAAGGGGGGGCTTGCCCCAGAAAGGCAGCTCAGGGCTGAACCAGGGCGTTATCCAATCGTCTGATTGCGCCATGATGCGGGCAATTTCGGCATAACGAGGCTCACTCGTATCATAGAACGGCACGATGATCATTGAGACGAGTGGCAATAACACCGCAGCCAATAAAACTATCCACGTGCTCCTACTTATACGTTGCATACGACTCTTTTCCTGCAGTTGCGGTCGAGGGGGGAGTGCTCTCTCTTTCGTTGACGGTATTGCGACGGCTTACTACCTCACGAACTAGATACACTGGACGTTGCTTGGTTTCGTAATACGTTTTGCCTAGGTATTCGCCAAGAAGGCCGATGGAAAGTAATTGGGCACCGCCCAGGATTGTGATCATGGAAATAAGCGAAGGGTATCCCTGCACGGGGTCGCCCAAGACAAGCGCCTTGAACACAATCCACAGAGTGAAGAGGACACCAAAGAGCGCAGTCAAAAGGCCGGCTGCCATCGCCAGACGCAGCGGCGCCGTCGAGAAGGAGGTAATCCCCTGGAAGGCCAAGTTGAATAGACTTAGATAGTCCCATTTGGTCACACCCGCTGCGCGTGGCAGGCGATCATATTCAATCACGGTGGTGGGCAAGCCGATCCAGGCGAACAAGCCTTTCATATAACGGTTGCGTTCGTTCAATTGGCTCAATGCGTCGACGGCTTTTCGGCTGAGTAAGCGAAAGTCGCCCGTATCAGCAGGAATATCCACTTCGCTGATGGCGTTAAGCACCCGGTAGAAACGATGTGCGCTGTAGCGCTTGAGCCAGCTTTCCCCGGCTCTTGAGCGCCGACGCATGCAGACTACGTCTGCACCGCCCTTCCAGGCACGCAGCATTTCTGGAATGAGTTCCGGGGGGTCCTGCAAGTCGGCATCCATAATAATGACTGCATCCCCTGCGGCATGATCTAGACCCGCTGTAAGCGCGGCCTCTTTTCCAAAGTTTCTGCTTAGGAATACAGCTTTCACAGCGGAATCCACTTCGGCCAGCCGGTTCAACATGTTCGGGGTACCGTCACGGCTGCCATCGTCGATCAGAACCAGCTGGTAAGAAATATCCAGACTGGCGAGCACGGCACTCAAACGCTCGTGCATCATTGTGATCACTTCGTACTCGTTATAGAGAGGAATCACGATCGACAATTCGATCTTGCTCTCCCTTTGAGATTCGGGGCGCCAGCTTTCAACTAAAGCGTTCATGGAACACAACCTTCTTATAAGCAATGAAATTCATGACGGCGACCGCGGCGGTGGCGGAGAGCTGCGCCAGAACTAAGCCCATATGAGCGAAAGAGGTAAGAATGTAGAAAAGCACGGCATTGACGCACCAGCCCAGAAACACCGTGCAGATATAGGCTGGGATGGCCATACCGTGGATACCATTACCTTTGAACGTCCAGTAAAACTGGAGCCAGTAGTTGAAGATGGATCCAACGAACGCGCCGATGATGGTGGCTAAAACCGGCGTCAAGCCTCCCCAGACCAGTAGGACCATTGAAGTCCAATGGATGAAGGTGGCAAGGCCTCCTGAGGCCAAGAACAGGGTGACTTGGGCACAGAGCGATGCGGCAGCGGTCCCGGAGCTATTAGGGAATCGCTGCGAGCTGGTTTGTTTTTTTGGCGAGATGGCTCTCAATGTCGTCACTCAATTTATCCATTGTTGCAATGGAGCAAGAATACGAAGACCGACAACAAGAAATCGTCAATCAAAGATCAAGATTTCATCAAGGGACGATCGAGCTTGCCAGGAGCAAGCACGCAAGAACAGCTTGAGACGCCATGCATAAAAGAAGTGGCCGGCATAGGCCGAAATACGAGTATGGAGAGTCGCGCTAGGGAAGCGATTGCGCAGTTGGAAGCGCGGGGCGTAGATGTGGGAGCGTGTAGTAATGGTTCTTGTACGCCCACGTGGGCCAGAGCACATGACTCAGTGCTTCCTTGAACAATGAGTCCTCAACGCTCTGTGGGGTGTAAGAAGCAGGTGCAGCGTACTCGTACTGAGTGGGCGCCCGGTGTGGTTCTAGAACAAGGAGCTTGTCGCCCTTGAGATAGCCATAGTTCTCCCCATACTGCATCATCGCTCGGTTGCAGTCCGCCTTCGTGAGATCGCGCCCGATCATAGGGTGCTCGCAAAGAACCCCAATCAGAGAGAGTAGCGTCGTGGGTAAGTCGATCTGGCTAATGATGCGATCGTCTTGTCGTGGCTGAATGTCGGCTCCAAGGATAAGCGCTGGTATATGAAAATGCCTCAACGGAACAAGGTTTGCGCCGAATACGCGTGAGTCATGATCTGCCACCACGAGAAAGACGGTATCCTTCCAGTAGTCGGATGCTTTGGCTTTTTCAAAAAATTTCCCTAGCGCCCAATCAGCATAACGAACGGTATTTTCGATGGTCGCCGGGTCGTCGTTGACCTCGATCCGTCCTTGGGGATACTCCCAGGGAGAGTGATTGCTCACGGAAAACGCGAGACTGAATGTTGGCTGGCTGGGTGGATTGCTCAACAGCGCATCGAGCTTGTTGAACATGTCTTCGTCGGAGGCGCCCCATGTCCCGACGAAGGCGGGTTCGTCGAAAGTGGGCAAATCGTGCAGCTCGTCAAAGCCGTTGCCCAGGAAGAAACTCTTCATATTATCGAAGTGGGCTTCTCCTCCATAGATGAATCGAGATCGGTAATCATGCTGCTTGAGTACCTGGGCGAGCGTGAAAAAATTTCGTTGAGCCCCTGATAGACGCAAGGCGGCATCTGAAATGGTGGGCGGAAACCCTGAGACGAGGGCCTCAAGACCGCGAACCGATCGCGTACCCGTTGCGTAGGCACGCCTGAAGTTCCAGCTTTCGGTTGCCAGATCATCGATGCAGGGCGTCAACCCGCTCCCACCGAGGTTCTTCACATACTGAGCGCCTAGGCTCTCTTCGACGATCATCACCAGGTTCAACGGCTTTGTTCGCTTGCATGTGGGCTCTTGGATGTGGAGCGACGGAATATCGGCGTAGCACGGGATGATGCCCGCGCGCAGATTGACCTCCTCGCTGACTTGCTCATTGGCAAGCTTGCCGTACACGTCCGAGGCTGAACGTTCATTCTTCATGCTGTAAATAGCGTAGAGAACGCTGTAAAGCGAGTTGAGCGGCAACGTGTTGAGCATGCCGTCGCCGCAGTATGCCACGGTGGATGGGTTGATTGGCCGGTGGCCCAACGTACCGCGAATGGCCAGGAAGATAAGGGGCACAGCAATGAGCGTGTAGAAGATTCGTTGCCGCCATAGGAGCGGTGCATCGACTTGATCTTGGCCGAACAATAGGTAGCTGTCAGCGCCGAAGTAATACTGACCCCTGGCGCCGAGGTAAAACTGACCCCCTGGGCGATGATGGCGGCTTTTGGCCGCCAAGATGTTGACCCAGGAGCAATCATTGGAGATTCGAGTACTGGCCCGTCAGGGCCACGGCATCAAGGCGATCGCGCGAGAGTTGGGCGTGTCGCGCAACACAGTCAGGCGATACCTGCGCGGTGAGGCGACGCCTCCCAGCTACGGCCCGAGGGCTGCGCGGCCACGCAAGCTGGACCCGTACACGCAGTACCTGCGAGATCGCATCGAGGCGGCCCATCCGCACTGGATTCCGGCGACGGTTCTTCTGCGCGAGATCCGTGAACACGGTTACACGGGCGGCATTAGTCAGTTGAAGGCGTTTCTGGCGCCGTTGAAGGTTCGTCCCGCCGAGCCTGTGGTGCGGTTCGAGACCCCACCCGGCAAGCAGATGCAGGCCGACTTCACGACGATACGGCGAGGCCGCCATCCGCTGAAGGCCTTCGTCGCCACGCTGGGCTACAGCCGCGCCACCTTCGTGCTATTTTCCGAGAGAGAAGACAGCCCGGCTTGGCTACGCGGCTTACGTGAAGCATTTGTTTATTTCGGCGGCGTGCCCGAAGAGGTTCTTTTCGACAACGCCGGTACGGTCGTCACCGAACGCGATGCATACGGCCAGGGTCAACATCGCTGGCACCCAGCACTTGCCTCGTTGGCCGATGAGTTTGGCTTTCGTCCCAGGCTGTGTCGACCCTATCGAGCCAGAACCAAGGGCAAGGTCGAACGGTTCAACGGCTATCTGAAGAGCAGCTTCGTCACCCCGTTGGCTGCGACGCTGAAGACGGCCGGCCTGCTCCTCGATGTCGATACGGCCAATGCCCATATCGGCCGCTGGTTGGCAGAGGTGGCGCAGCAACGCATCCACGGCACGACGGGTGAGAAGCCCGAAGTGCGCCTTGCTCACGAGCGACATAGTTTGATGAGCCTGCCCAGGGCGTTCGCTACGCCGCCGGCCGTTACCGTAAAAACTGCAGATATGGTGATTCCGCACGAGAGCCTGCAGCACCCGCTGTCGGTGTACGGCGCCTTACTGGAGCATGCCGCATGAACCTGCAGCACGCACGCATCGCCGAGCTCTGCATCCAGCTCAAGCTCGAGCGCATCGCGGCCGACTGGGCCCACCTCGCACAGCAAAGCGCCGACGAGCAAGCAAGTTTCGCCGATTTCCTGGAGAAGATCCTGAGCGGCGAACACCAGGCAAAACTGGAGCGCAGCCGCTCGACCTTACTGAAGATGGCAACGCTGCCAGCAGTCAAGACGCTGGAGCAATACGACTTCGCCTTCGCCAGCGGCGCACCCCGCGCGCAGATCCAGGAACTGGCCAACCTGGCATTCATCGACCGTGCCGAGAACATCGTCTTGCTCGGACCCTCCGGCGTGGGCAAGAGCCACGTGGCAATTGCCCTGGCATATCGCGCCACCATGGCTGGCGTGAAGACCCGCTTCATCAGTGCCGCCGATCTCATCCTGCAGCTGAACGCGGCACATCGGCAAGGACAGCTCAAGCAGTACTTCAATCGAGCCGTGCTTGGCCCACGTCTGCTCGTCATCGACGAGATCGGCTACCTGCCCTTCGGGCGCGATGAAGCAAATCTGTTCTTCCAGGTGGTCGCCAAGCGCTACGAGCGAGGCAGCATCATCTTGACCAGCAACCTGCCCTTCCCTCAATGGGCCAGCGCCTTCGCCGACGACCAGACGCTCACGGCAGCCATGCTCGACCGCCTTCTGCATCACGCTCACATCGTGCAGATCAGTGGCGAAAGCTATCGGCTCAAGGACAAGCGCAAAGCCGGCAACAGCCCGGCTCGGGCTCGGACTGCTGCCCAATAACCCTTCAACCCCAGGGGGTCAAATTTACTTCGGCGCGAGCGCCGACAAAGGGGTCAGTTTTCAACCGGCGTTGACAGGTAGCCCACCCACATCAGTAGCGCGATTGACAAAAGTGCGCCGGAAATCGCTAGCCGATATCCTTTCCACAGCATGCTGAAAACCTCTTTGGGATGTTTGAGGTATTCCACATAGAGACGGTTGGGACGGGTATCGTATTCGAAAATGAATTGCGGGGTCGATGCTTCCAGTAGGACGAGTACAAACCATGCAATGAGAAGCCAGCTCACGGTGATCGTGCCGGCAAATGGATAGTGGCCTAACCAGGGTCCAAGAATCAACGGAATTCCCGAAAGCATGGCAATCTGGGCCGCGTCTATGCGTAGGCCGCCCTTCAGCACCGGCCATAGGCCGCCGGCGGCTTGGATACGTTGCCACTGCCATGCGCAAAGCAGAAGGCGGCAAAGTGTCAGAAAGCAAAAGCTGGTAGCGATAAAAGCTAGGGTATGTCCACGCATTTAGCGTTATCGGTCATGCAGTGCTAGCCAGCAAGGGCGCGGCAACAAATACGCCGTCTTTTGCACATCACATGCTAGATAGCGACCATGTTGAGGTTATGGTAAATCTACCGAAAAGAGTACAAGGAGCGACAACAAGAATTCATCAAGAAAAAATCAAAATTTCATCAAATTGATCTTGTTGGCTGTGGAAGGCAGACTCTTGCATGAGCTATCAGGAGGTCTTTGTATGATGGTGCCAACCGAAGTTCCTAGGCTCGGAGATGACAGACGATGAAAGGCAGGCGGGGCGCCCCACAAAGTCCAATATGTGTAGGCAACTTCAGTGCATCCTTGAAGAGCGACCCGTCATACGCATGGACGGATTGGCAGCGTACTGTTCAGTTTCGGACGCCCATGGCGCCGCCCTTCGGATTTAGGAGGATTCTCGTGCCATTGTTGTCGTTCTGCGTGATATCTAGTTGCCAGCCCAGCCTTTCGGTCATCAGCGTCACGATATAGAGCCCTAATCCTGTAAGTGTCGATCCGTCGGATACAATTTTTCTCTCACCCCGAAGAATAGCTTGCTGCTCGGCGGTGAGGCCAGAACCTTGGTCCTCAATTGCTATTGCGTTTTCCGATATCGTTACACGTATGTCGCTTTGGGTATGCTGGACGGCGTTCTGTATAAGATTTCGCAGCAACATACGCACCATGATGGGATCCGTATTGATCGTCAATGGGGATTGTGCGTCGAGCGTCACACGCTCTCCTGCATGGTGACTGATCTTCAGATCCTCGATTACCTCCTGAGCAACGAGGTCTACGTCAAATACTTCTTGATTTTGATCGGCGGAAGCGCGGCGAGCAAGCTTAAGCAAGATACTAACGTTGTCCCGCATTTCGTCACACGACCTGCGTACACGCCCGAGCGTGGCCTGGTCGTTAGGCGTTAGCTGATTGCGCTGCTCCAGAATATCGATGGCACCCGACATTACGGCGATTGGCGTGCGCAATTCATGGCTGGCCAAACTCAAGAGAGACTGTTCTCTTTGTACGTAGGATTCAAGTTCATCCAGGAACCGATTAAATGTCATCGCGATAGAATGCAATTCGGCATCCGCATAGTCGGTTTCCATCCGAGGCATGTTAGCTCCAACTGGAATACGACTTATCCGCTCGGATAACAACCTCAACGGCCTAACAATGCGTCGGCTACTCAATACCGCAAGCAGCAAACTGAACGCGATAATGACCAGCGTCATAATGATCAAAGCTATTTCGAACAGCGCTTCCCGATCTTCAAAGTGCGTGATGTTCTTGGCAACATAAAGTAGACCCGTTTCAACTTTGCTCACTGTCACAAGATAGGTTTCAGCCCCAAGCTTGATCTCCGCTGAATAGTTGTCGGGCAATCCACGAAATACGGGCGGTAAGACTTTAGGGCGTGGCTTGCCCGAGGGGATGAACACCACCGCCAGGTTCGGTGTGTCCCATACCAGCACGTCCTCGCCCGTATTGTTCATGAGAATGAAGTCGCGCTCTTGAGCGAACTCCACGTCAAGCATCGTGTGTTCAAGATCTTCGTTGACGAGCAGCACGGTCATGACCATGACGACCATGCTGACCACACTGACTGCCAGTATGGCGCGATAAACCCGACGGGAAATTGACTTATGTTGCATCAGCTATCTTGGTGTGGCGTAAGAAGTCTGTAACCACGTCCATGCATGGTCTTGATCATTGGATATTGAAATGTATCTTGCAGCAACTTGCGAAGGGAGTACACATGGGTGCGCAGAGTATTCATATCGACTTCTCGCTCGCCCCACACCCGATCTTGAAGCTCAGTGTACGAAAGAAAATTGGGGTACGCCCTGATTAGCTCCTCGAAAATGCGTGCTGCTATGCCTGATAGTTCGAGCTGTTCTCCATTGTCGGTGCGTACCATAAACGTGCCGGGATTAAAGTGGATTCCCGGGATGCCGATTTCCGGGGTTCTGGAAAATCCAGCTTTGCGTCGATATAGTGCGTCTACTCTTAATTGCAATTCACGTAGATTAAATGGCTTGACAACGTAATCGTCCGCACCAACGGTAAAGCCCTCCTCCTTGTCTTGCAATTGATCTTTCGATGTCATGATAATGACTGGAGTCGAGCAATGAATGTCACTCCGAATACGGCGGCACACTTCAAATCCAGACAGCCCCGGCAGCATGACATCCAGAATAATGACATCGTATTCGTTGGTGGCGATCAGATGAATGGCCGTCAGGCCGTCGGAGGCGAAATCTAATACATATCGGCTATTATCGAAGAACTCCAGCAGGTTGGTGGCCAGACCCGCGTGATCCTCGACGATTAGCATCCGTATTGAGTGCTCTAGAGACATGTCGGTTATCTAGTATGATTTTCTGTTGAGTGTGTAGCCGTTGTTCATGCGTTTCCTTTTCTTTCTTTCGCCCCTATGGAACGTCTCATTTTACTGATAACGCCTGGCAGAAAAGACAGCAGCACGATACCTAGCAAGATCGTGTTGAGGTGATCGCTCACAATGGGAAGGGTTCCCAGTGCGTAACCCGCGCCAACAAGCGAGACGACCCAAAAGAGAGCTCCAATGATGTTGTATTTCAGGAAAATCCCATAGTCCATCTTTCCAAACGCTGCGATGAAAGGTGCTATCGTGCGAACAATGGGAACGAAGCGAGCAAGCACGATAGTCTTGCGACCATGCCGCTCAAAAAACAGATTCGTCCGTTCGACATA
>Ga0172382_10011814_pt1 | contig 11484 bp, 8 predicted proteins | sample Leawel138RmetaG_FD_122245 | JGI IMG/M metagenome (GOLD analysis project Ga0172382, IMG submission 122245) | Leachate microbial communities from a municipal landfill in Southern Ontario, Canada - Leachate well 138R metaG | ecosystem: Engineered > Solid waste > Landfill > Unclassified | place...
ACCCGGCTCCATGAACATTAAGGCAGGTGATAGATTAACCTTCGACATAAGTATAAAATCAAAGCATCATGTCTTTGCTACAGAATTTTAAAATCGTTAGGGCGCTTTTACCATAATTTGGACATTGATGATTGGTATGCTTATTTATATAATTATGTTAACTTGAATGTTAGTCAAGTCCAGTGATAATTATATAAAACGTGAGGAGAATGATATGAAAAAGTTATGGAGCAAACTCTCAGTATTACTGATTTTATCTATGGTGCTTTCCATGTTATCCATCGGGGTTGTCACTGCTGGAGCTCAAAGCCCCATTACCCGGCTTGAGGCAGAGCAAAGAGCACTAAGCATTATCAATTATACCTGGACATTTTCTAAAGCCGGTAACACAAATATTGAATACAAATATGCCTTTAGCGTTTCTCAACCAAGTCAGCTGAAAGGCATATCAACTTCCAAGGTTACCGGCATACCTTATAATTGGGGTGGTCTGGACAGCCCTTATACTAGCTCATACAATGCCAAATGGTCTAACTTTTCTGATGCCATAAGCAAGGGCGCTTATGCAGGAAATGTTAACTCTGAAGCAGGATTGGGCTACATAGCGGGGACTGCAGGCCTTGACTGCTCAGGCTTTGTACAAGCTGTGTTTAACATCAAAGATTATAAACAATCTACCTCTACACTGTTGACCAATTACTTTACTCGAATAAATCTTAGTCACATACAGCACATGGATATATTAGTAAAGCCCTATGACCATGTAGCTATTTTTGACAAATGGGGAACATACAATGGGATTTATGGGGCATTCACCTATGAATCGACAACAGATGAGCTCTTTGGAGGCATTCAAGGTACCAAGAGATACTTTATGCCACTTGAGCTGATTAGGGATGGCTACATACCTGCGAGATATAATTATTTGAAGGAGGATACTCCTTATCCTGTAAAGGCAGGCTACTTTGCCAAGGTTTCCAGCTCAATATATTTGGCCAATTATAGGATCAATGCCTCTGAGATTTCTGCATCGGTAGGCACCATACCTGGGGACACCATAGTTTATTTGAACAGTTATTCTCAAGGGTGGTACCAAATAAATTATAATGGTAAAACCGGCTGGATATGGGGTGAACTCATTGAAGCTATACCCAGCGGCAAATATGTGACACTGAAGAATGCCTATCAGCTCAACATCAGGAGCAACCCTTCCTTTAGCGGCTCTATAATGGGAGTGTTGAGCCAAAATCAATATGCAGAGGTAGTGGGTTATTCAGCTGATGGAGAGTGGCTAAAAATTAGCATAAATGGAGTGGAGGGTTGGTCAGGCAAACAATATTTGAGCTATATATATTGAAAATGAGTGGATCTGGATGTTTTTATCTAGATCCATTCATTTTGTGAAAGCTCTGGATGTAATCTGTTATTAGAGCAATAGTCTTTTCGTCTGACTTTAGAATACATTATCTAGGAGCTGTCCTAGTGCTTTTTTACTGTCTATAGGCATAAACTATGATATAATATTTGTCATAAGTAGAAATTTGAAAAAAGAGGTTATGATATGTCGTTTTATGAGTTTATAAGTAAAGAGCCTAATGTGATAAAACCCTTTATATTGTTTGGGAAAAACCATATTCTTGCTCTATTAACCGTAGGTTTTTTTATTGCCACATTCACAAACCTGTCAAACAAATCTGAAAGAATTCATAAATACTATAAGGCCTTCCTGCTTACAGCCTTGCCTATCCAGGAAATCATATTCAGGCTATGGGATTGTTTTTATCATGATTTCAGATTTGAATCTATGTTTTCTCTTCATTTATGCAGCATAGCCATATTTTTTTGCATAATACTTTTGGTAAAATATAATCAGTCCATGTTTGAAGTACTTTATTTCTGGGGATTAGGTGGGGCGACGCAGGCGCTATTGACTCCGGACATAACAATCTACGGTTTCCCTCATTTCAGATTCTTTCAGGTATTTTTGTCTCATGGTCTTATAATAGCTACCATAATCTATTTTATATTTGTTGAAGATAAAAGAATACGAAAAGGCGCATTAAAAAGAGTCTTGATAAACACAAATATCTATGCCATGTTTGTTTTCTTTGTAAATTCTATATTTAATACAAATTATCTGTTTATAAATCATAAACCCTATACCCCATCTTTAATTGATATTTTGGGGCCTTGGCCTTTTTATATTATTTGGTTGGAGTTAATCATGATATTCGTATTCAGTTTGTTATATATGCCTGTTTTGTACGTAGAAAAAAAGGAGGAGTTAAAGGCTTCTTTGCAATAAGCCTTTAACTCCTTATGATTATGCCATTAGCGAAGCAACGGGGACTAGGAAGCAACGGGGACGGTTCTTTTTGCTTCTAGAGCCCCCTACGCTAAAACATCCCAATTATTAAGATGATCCGTTACATCGATTGTTTCTTCTCGCACTTCGATGGCTTTACCGTTTTGAAGAGAGAAATAAAGATGAAGCACATTTCCTACACTTGAACGGTTTTCTTCATTATACATACCTATTTCATCTGGTTCATAGATAAAGAAATTCCAGTTACCGCTTGCATCCACCAAAGAGAACATACATAAATCAATTACAGTTCCAATAACATCGTCAATCCTTACTACATGCCAGCCATGTTCAAAGTTACCCGAACGATGTTCAAAACTCTTACTATGGTAAAACTTAATTATAACTGGTCTTTTAGTATCTGGCTTAAATACTTTAATTCCACTTCCTTCTTTTCTCGATGCCTTATCCACTACGTAATTTGGAAACCTCTTCTGTATAATCTCCATAGCCTTTTCTCTTGCCTGGGAACGAGTATACCCTTCTTGTCCATCAATTTCTTCATCAATCTCGTCATCACCATCTTCTTCGCAGCGGGCTGCAAGCTCTGCTTTGACATCAGCCATCTGGCTCTCTAATGCTTGTACTCTGCTTAGAAGTTCTAAAATAATTGTATCATAATTCATCACGAACCCATCACGCTCCTTTTTATTTCATTGTATTATATCAATCGAACTTTGTCAACGATATATTATGATATTTATTTTTTCACAGTTGATGTAATAATTATCATAATATAAATACTAAACTATATAGATCAGCATTAAGCTCTCCAAACTGAAGCATTACGATTTATTTCTTCTCAGTTCCTAGACTATTCAATTTTCCTTGATGCCATACTTATCAAGCAACTCTTTTGCCACCTTGATTCCCTCATCACTAATATACACAGACTTTGCTCCTCTGCTTCCATTTATATATTCGTTATAGCTGCTCCATTGATATTCTTCTGGGGATTTGACCAACTTTGCCTTGACTGGGTTGATATGTACATATCTTATCACTTGCATCAAGTACTTATCATCTCCAATATCTTCACTTTTATAGCGGTCTTGGAATACATGTCCTATTCTTTCTCGCTGTTGATTAAATCGCATAGCATATTTTATGTTTAGGCTTTTAATAGCTTTTGCTAAGCTTGAAGGGTCTGCTTTGACGACAAAATGCACATGGTTATTCATAAGACAAAAAGCAACCGGGGGTCATATCCGGGTCTTCCAATGCTTGAGGGATTGGCATTTGTAAATTCTAACTCCACAATATCTAGTGAATCAACAAAAGCTTCGATGACTCTCATGGAATTTTCATCTGTAATGTAGTCATCGATATATTCTGGAAACGAAACATATATCCCACGTTTTTTATTTTTTGTAACTAAACCCAAATATATGTTATAATACCATTAAGATGTTAACGAAGTTTTACACAATAAATAATGCATATAATTAATAGCTAATAAATCTTCATTGTCAATTCATGATATGAACTGTAGATGCACCGCTTCATCAATCATTGTAAAAAATTAAATATTTATCATTTAATTCATTTTTCAATCAATTTCGCTTATTGCCGCTCCTAAACTTATTTTTACTTTTGCTATGTATATAATGAGATGGTTGCACATAAATATGATATGTACAAGCAAATTACTATAAAACCTAATATTTGACATGCATTATGCTGCCGGAATTCTAAGTTCGGAGGAGTTATTTCTCTTCATGGGCTTTAGAAGTTTTTATCCGAGAGCTTAGCACTGCTTACTCCCGGATAATATATACAAATTATTAATAAAGGGGGCATTTCAATGATTAAAAAGGTTGCTGTGCTGGGAGCAGGGGCAATAGGCGGAATAACCGGTGCACTGCTATATGAAAAAGGCATCGATGTAGTGCTGATACACCACAATGAGGAATTTGTCAATATAGTCCGTGAAAAAGGGCTACATATTGACGGCCTTGAAGAGGATAGGTACATTAAGGTACCCGTCGTAAAAAAACCAGAAGATGCAGGATGCAAATTCGACATGGTCATCCTGGCTGTAAAGAATACCAGCAACAAGGAGGCAGTACCTTCAATACTTCCGTATCTCAATGAAGGGGGCTTCATTCTAAGCGTGCAAAACGGAATCCCTGAAGATGAGCTATTTGCTCTTGCAGGCAAAGACAAAATCGTATCTGGAATGACAGGCTGGGGAGCAAACAATGTGGAACCCGGTCACTTGACAAAGACTACCGGTGGTATTTTTGAAATCGGGGAATATATGGGCAAGCCGTCAAAGAGGGTGCTGGAAGCTGCTGAGATCTTAAAGCATGCTTTTGAGGTCAGAGTTATACCTTTCATGATGGTGCTCAAATGGTATAAGCTGTTTGTCAACGCATCCATGAGCGGCATAGGTGCAATATCAGGTTATCTGTATGGAGATACTTTAGCTGATGAAAATGCTGCAAGGCTTGCAATAAAGATAATTACAGAGGCATATGATGTTACAATAAAAGCCGACATACCATTTCCTGCAAAAGCACTAGCTCCATTCCCTACCCCCAATAAGCTTACAGCAAGATCAGAGCCTGTGCTTAATAAAACTATAGCCCTATTGAATGCTGTATTAAAGGATCACCATGCAATAAAATCCTCAGTCCTCCAGGATCTTGAGAAGGGCAAAAAAACCGAGATAGACTACTGGAACGGCTACATCTCTGCTGTGGGCAAAAAGCTTGGGGTAGCCACTCCTGTAAATGATGCCATAACAAGTATGGTAAAGGAAATCGAAGCAGGTACAAGAAGTATCACTCCTGACAATATAAAAGAGCTGTGTGATAAAGAGCTTCATAAATTCCGTGAGGAATATTACCAGGGTGTTATGGATGAATATAAGGATGTGACGCAGTGCATAATTTGGCCTCAGCCGTCTTTAGGATTCATGCTGAGCGACACCTACAGCAGGCCTTTCTTTGAACCCGGATCGCCAAAGTGGGATATCCCCAAACCTTTCGTCCTAAAGATTGCGGCATGCGGTGCTTACATAATGCCGTCTGTCAATCCAAATCAACCTTTAACTCAGGCATTGATAAACCAGCAAGTGGAAAAATCAATAGATCTAGGCGCATGTGCCTGCCATATACATGTGCGCGATGATAATGGCATGCATACACTTGAGCTTTCTCGTTTTCACGAGGTCATAGATAACCTCAGAGCAAAATACGGTAAGGAGAATCTGCTTATCGACGGATGCCCCGAAGGAGGAAAAGATTTTCTTGATACCTGCGGGCCATTGATTGAATTCAAAGATGATTGGGAAACCTGTCCTTTGACATGTGCTGCCGTATGGTTAGGCAATCTATTGTTTATACCTTCCACCTCCAAAGCAACTCAGGGTATGGGTGAAATAATGGAATCAGTAGGTATAAAACCGGAAATGGTGTGCCACGACTTAGGAGACATAGACAATGCAAGAAGATGGCTTATAGATACAGGCATAGTAAAGAAGCCATATTATTTCCGTATTTGCATGGGAGAGCCTGGCTGGGGCACCGTGACCAATCCGAGAGCTCTCATGGATACTTATCGCCAGGCATGCGACAGAATACTTGAAATCGATCCGGATTCAAAAGTCATGGTATCCATGTCAGGACGCGCCGGTATATGGGGCGTAATGCTTGCTGCCATGTATGGCCCTCCAATAATAGGTGCGAGAGTAGGTATGGAAGACTCTATATGGATGAGGCCTTTTGATGATGAGGTTATAAAAGATAATCCTTCAATAGTAGCTGAACTGGTAAAGGGTCTGGAATTCTTGGGCAGGCGTCCTGCAACTGCCAATGAATACAGAGAGATGATTGGTCTCCCCAAGGTATTTGATAAAAAGTAGTACCATGATGGAACTTAAAGGAGCGGCTGCCAGCTGCTCCTTTAGAATTAGAAGCAAAAAGAACCGTCCCCGCTGCTTGTTGTATATCTAATAGATTATTCTCAAGGGTGTATCAAATAAGCTATAAAGGCAAAACAGGCTGGATCTGGGGAGAGCTAATAGAGGCTATCCCCAGCGGCAAATATGTGACACTGAAGAATGCTTATCAGCTCAACATCAGGAACAACCCTTGCTTTAGCGGCTCTATAATTGGGGTGCTAAGCCAAAATCAATATGCAGAAGTAGTAGGCTATTCTACCGATGGACAGTGGCTAAAAATACGCATAAATGGAATCATCATAATTAACTTACCTTTTTTTCAAAACATCTAACCGAACCTTCCAAAGCCTTTTTAACACTATGTGCTACATAATAGGCTAGTTTAATAGGGACTGCATTCCCTATCATCTTATAACCATCGCTTACATCATTATAATAAAATTCAAAATCATCCGAAAATCCTTGTATCCGCGCACATTCTCTAACGCTTAATCTCCGATATAAACCCTCTTTACCTGGAACAAATATTCTTTTATTTTGATTTACAAATAGCATCTTTGGAGCTTGCGGATGAATAGGGGCATGCCTGCCTCCAGCTTGTATTGTAAAAGAAGGCTCATCCCATGAGCGTACTCTATTTCGTGACATATAAATAGTAGAAAAGCTTCCAATCATATATTCATGATTTTTAACTAGACATCTAGTTCCGTTCGTCCTATTCATTGGCAATGCGGGTATAGCAGTATCTCGCAGATTCCAAATTACATCTCTTAAAACAAACTTTTTCTCAATAGGCAAAGGAAATTTATAATTGATATTTAAGTCTCTTCTAAAGCCTATATAGAAAACTCTTTTCCTATCCTGTGCAACTCCATAATCTGCTGCATTTAACAGCTTCATAAAAATTATATATCCAGCTTCATTAAACATTTTTATAATATTGTCAACCGCCGATTTATGTATATCTGCTAACATTCCCGAGACATTTTCAGCAACAAAAAACATGGGTTGCTTATCTTTCAAAATCCTTATAAATTCATAAAAAAGCTTTCCCCTTTCATCTTTTATGCCTCTTAAAGATCCTGCTTCACTCCAGCTTTGACAAGGTGGTCCCCCAATAATCCCATCGCAATCAGGCACTTCTGATGAGTTAATTCTTCTTATATCCCTTTTATCAAGAAAAGCAGAGTGATTTCTTTCATAAGTCTCCCATATGGTGCTATCATATTCATTTGACCACACTATATTAAAACCGGCTTCTTTAAAACCTAGATCCATTCCACCGGCACCAGCAAAAAGACTCACTAAATTCATACTAACCCTCCTCCATGCTCGAACATGTGTTCTATTTTAGGATAGTATATATTTATATGAATGTCAATTGCCAATTAGTAAAATATTCACTTTTTCATAAAAAAACTGTATGCTATAAGTTTTATAACACACAGGTAACTAAATTTTTCTACCACGGCTCATACTGAGTATATAAGGTTTGGGGAATGCCTACTAAACCCACATCAAATTTTAAGCTAGGCTCAACTAATGACCTTGCATTATGTATTCTCATAGAGATTGTCCAGCCATTATCGCATGCAACTAAAATTGTATTGCCTGAATGCGGCTTGAAGTCAACATTGTAAAAACGAGTAGGCATAGTAAGTTGAGGTACATTAACTAAAGGACGCGCAGTTCCTGCGTTTTTATTTAAGCTTCCAAAAATATTAAAGCTTTGTACTTGCGTGACACGCCTTCTATCATGAGTAATAACCTTATAAAAATCGTTACGTCCTAATAAATAGTGCAATAACCTTTCTGGAACGATTCCGGGATTCGCTATGTCTAATCTTTTTAGCTCTTCCATAAAAGCCCGCAATAAAGGTATGTAAAACCTTCTTTCTTTATTGTTTATGTCACGCCACAATTGACCATTATCTCTCATTTCCCTTAATTCATTAAATAACAGATCAATTGTATCAAAATATTGTTGCGAACATGGAAGTCCGATCCATTGTGCACCAAAATCTATACTTGGGGAAAGACGGCTATGCTTCACAGCTGAATGATTATGTTTGCAGGAAAGTCCTATTTCCCATTGATTTTGCCTTCTAATACATATTACATCTCTCACATCCCCTGCAATACCCATAGCATCTTCTTGAATAGCTAAGTATAATGGTACATTCGTTAATGGATTCTCTAACTGGGGTTCTAATCGAAGAATTATTCTTATTGCTGCATCTGCTCCTTCATTCAATTTTCTTTTCATATCTTCTTCGGCGTCATTATTGTAAGAATCTCTTGCATTAGTTAATGCGCTGTTCTCTTCAATAATAATATTTTGGTTATTTAATAGATGATTATATAATGACTGAAGGCATGCAATGTCAAAGGCCTTCCCTAATTTTGTTTGGATAGCCACCTCATACACCTACTTTTTCTTTTACATGAATTTTATTTATATGCGAATTCATTAATGTTTTAAGCTCTTTGGCTATAACCTCTGCCAATTTCACAGGCACAGCGTTGCCAATTTGTTTATATTTAGAAGTTAGGTTGCCGACAAACTGCATATTTCTTGGGAAAGTCTGAATTACCGCTGCTTCTTGCCAACTGAACCTTCTCGTTATACCATTGTCTCCAAATCTCCATTCATCTTCTCCTAATTTTACCATGTCAGGTGAAGATGGATGTAATGTAACTTGTTTAGCCATAGCAGGAATTGTATAGGATACATCGTCCCATCCACGTTTACGATTTCTGCTCATATACCTGGATGAATATGATCCAATACATATGTCGCGTATTTGAGGTTCAGGCATCCCGCTTAACGCTTCCCTTAATGTTATCTTCTTTATAAATGGTTCAGGAAATCTGAATTCAGTAATTTCTAAATCTTTTCTTAAGCCTAACATAATCACTCTCCATCTGTCCTGCGGAACTCCATAATCAGCTGCATTGACAAGATGGGGAAATACATTGTATCCTTTATCGCTGAAATCCTCTAGTATTGCTTCGATAATAGCTCCATCACCCAAAGTTAATATCCCTTTAACATTCTCTGCTACAAAAGCGTAAGGTTGCTTTTCTTCAACTAACTTAACAAAGTATCTATAAAGAATATTCCTCTTATCATCAATTTTTCTTGGTCCAGCCAAGCTAAACCCTTGGCAAGGAAATCCTCCTGTAATTATATCTGAATTGGGTATCATCTGAAAATCAATAGTAGAAATATCTCCTTGTACTACTTCAGCTTGTGACCAAAGGCGGTGTGTCTCACATGCGTCTTTATCAATATCATTAGCCCAAATGGTTCTAAAACCCTGATTCTCAAAACCCATATCTAAACCGCCGGCACCAGCAAATAGTGATACTAGTTTATATGTATAATTATTATTCTTGTGCTTTAAATTGATAACATTCATCTGCTCCACCTCATAATCACTTGTTACTATTATATAATAAAATTTCCCTTGCTTAAAGACTTTGTCAATCTTTATTTCCGGAGCTTCAATTGAACGAGACTTCACTCAGTGTTAGATAAAAGCATTTACAGTTTCAGCTTGGCAAGGGCATCGGCTAGGGCTGTGTTCATGGGCTCTTCTTTGGCTTTACTTTGGTTCCTTAGATAATTGGCCACATCTCTTTTGGATACATTGACTTCCTCTTTTTTCTTTCTTTCATTGAAGGCTGACATCTTTTCTCTATGACCGCAGCTGCATACGAATATTTGTCCTTCCCCTTGGCCATGAAGCTCCAGTTTTTTGTGGCAGACGGGGCATCTGGCATTGGTTATTCTGGAGAGTCCCTCTCTATGACCGCATTGTCTATCCTGGCATATGAGCATCTTGCCTTTTTTGCCGTTGACCTCCAGCATAAACTTGCCGCAATCTGGACATTTGGTTCTGGTTATATTATCATGTCTGTATTTTTCTTCGCTGTTTTTTATTTCATTTACTACAGTTTTAGCATAGCTTCTCATATTATCCAAAAATATATTTTTATTTAGGGAACCTTTTGCTATAGAGCCAAGCTTTTGCTCCCACTCTGCAGTGAGGGCAGGAGATCTCAAATCCTCGGGCACTAATTGCAATAGCTGCCTGCCTTTTGAAGTTATATAGATATCCTTTCCCTTCTTTTCGAGAAGGAAGGAATTAAATAGCTTTTCAATTATATCAGCTCTGGTGGCTACAGTACCTATGCCACCGGTTTCACCTATGGTCTTTATCAGTTCCTTGCTCTCCCCCGCCATGTATTTTGCTGGATTTTCCATAGCAGAAAGCAGAGTGCCTTCGTTGAAAAGAGCCGGTGGCCTTGTGAGCCCTTTTGTCTGCACTAAAGTATTGATAGTCAGCTTTTCTCCCTTTTCTATCTTTGGTAAAATTTGATCTGCCATTCCGTCCTTTGAATCTTCTTTTTCCTCATCGGTTTCCAGATTATTATTATAGACTTCCTTCCAGCCAAAGTTTATGACTACTTTTCCCTTTGCTATGAAAATCTGATCTCCGATCTTTGCCTTTATGGTTGTTTCTTCATATTCAAAAGGAGGGTATAATACTGCAAGGAATCTCTTAACCACAAGATCATATATTTTTCTTTCTCTTTCATTTAAGCTGCTCAAAAAGGCTTTTTGCTCAGTGGGTATTATGGCGTGATGGTCTGAAACCTTGCTGTCGTCAACAAAATTCTTATTTCCTTTTATAGGGGTTCGGAGTATTTTAGTTGCCGCTGCCTGGTATGAACCTGTGCCACAAGCTTTTACTCTATCAGCCAAGGTATCTACTACATCAGCAGATATATATCTGGAGTCCGTCCTTGGATAGGTAAGGAGCTTATGGTGCTCATAGAGGCTTTGCATTATAGTTAAAGTTTCTTTTGCAGAATAACCGAAGAATTTATTGCCATCTCTTTGAAGCTCCGTCAAGTCATATAGATGTGGAGAGAGGCTTTTCTTATAAGCTTTATTGACCTCAACCACTATTCCATCTTTACCTTGGATAGATGCGATTATCTTGCTGCATTTATCCTTTTCAAAGGTCCTCGTTTCCTTGGTTTGGGAGTCTTGCCATATAAGCTTCAAGCCCTTTGCTATGGCATTTATTCCGAAGTACTCTCTTGGCTTAAATTTATTTATTTCTTCTTCCCTCTGGGCTACCATGGCTAAAGTGGGGGTTTGCACTCTGCCGCAGGATAACTGGGCATTATATTTGCAGGT
>Ga0172382_10011815_pt1 | contig 11484 bp, 8 predicted proteins | sample Leawel138RmetaG_FD_122245 | JGI IMG/M metagenome (GOLD analysis project Ga0172382, IMG submission 122245) | Leachate microbial communities from a municipal landfill in Southern Ontario, Canada - Leachate well 138R metaG | ecosystem: Engineered > Solid waste > Landfill > Unclassified | place...
AGAAATGCTCTTAACGCAAGCCGAGGCCTTGGCCAGAATGGGTAAAGACACGCAAGCAAAAGAGCTGTTGTGGCAATTGCAAGAAATGCGCGGTGCTCAAAAAACCACGGCTACGGGACAAGACTTGGTAGAGGCTATCCTCATAGAGCGTAGAAAAGAATTGTACGGAGAAGGATTGTCTTGGTTTGACATGATACGTAACCAAAAACCCCTGGAAAGGAAAGGCAACCACATAAGCTACGGAGGTGCCCAACAATTCCCGGCCCGTTCCTGGCGCTTTGTGTACCAAATCCCTAATTCAGAAATTGTAAACAACAACTCTATGGAGAGCGGATTCTGGCCTCAAGGAGACCAAAATCCTTTTGACGGGGTTTATAATCCCTAGTTCTCCTGATTTGCCTCTTAGTTTTGTTAAATCATCCGATGGGACCTTCCTTTCGGATGATTTTTCTATCTTCGTACCTATGAAAAAATTCTATACTTTATTTGTTTTAATGTTTGCTGTAGCTACGCTACATGCACAATCTGTATATTTTGCTTCCAAACCTTCCCTGTCTCCGGACGGGACGGAAATATTTTTTGCCTGGGACGGAGACATCTTCCGTGTTCCGGCAGAAGGAGGCCTGGCTCTGAAAATCGTATCCATGAAAGGTACGGAAACGGCCCCATTGGTATCTCCCGACGGCACCCTCCTGGCTTTTGCAGCCAACGAACAAGGAGATTACAACGTATATGTAGTGCCGCTTGCAGGAGGAGAAGTAGTACAATTGACGTACAACGACGCGTCTGACATTCCTGTGTCTTGGTCGCCCGACTCAAAGCACATCTACTTTGAATCCAACCGGTACAACAACGTGAGTGTATACTCAGTGCCTGTAACGGGCGGAACACCCAAAAGGTTGTTCCCTCACTATTTCAATACCGTTTCTTCTTTGGTGGAAAATCCCGTAACGGGAACGTATTACTTTATTGAATCTGCGGAAAGTTATCGGTTTGCCACGCGAAAAGGATACAAAGGAGAGCACAACGCCAACATCCTCTCATGGAATCCCAAAACGGATGAATACAAAGAGCTGACCACATGGATTGGCAAAGACCAATGGCCCATGGTGGATAAAAACGGTATGTTGTACTACGTCTCTGATGAAGAAAACGGAGAAGACAACCTGGTAAAACATGCAAACGACGAGCGCATATTCATAACACAATACAAAGAACCGGTACGCTATCCTTCCATAAGCTATGATGGTTCCCGGATTGTTTTCCTAAAAGGCTACCAAATCCATTGGCTGGATACAGAAACGGGCGCGTTGACAAAACCGGAAATTGCTGTTGTGGACACCAAGAAAAACGTGGACATCAGCGTAAAAATAGAAACGCCTTCAGACGCAGCCGTGTCTGCTGATGGCAAAAAGCTGGCGTTCTCTTACAGGGGCATGTTGTTTGTCAGCGATGACAAAGGCAACTTCATACAACAAATAGAAACGCCGGCCCAAGAGCGTGTGGCGGAAGTGGTCTGGGGAAAAGACAGCAAAACGCTGTACTATACTAGGACAAACAAAGGGTATTACCACATATTCAAGACACGAGCAGACATGCCCGGAGCAGAAACACTCGTCTATGAAGCTCCGGAGAAAGTCCGCAGTCTTACGCTTTCTCCAAAAGGAGATAAGATAGCTTTTGTAAGCGGCAAACGAAACCTGATGCTGCTGGATACGGAAAAAGACTTGACAGAAAAATTGGCCGATCAAGAGTTCTGGGGGCATCAAAACTATTTCATAGCCTTCGCTCACGACCAAAGCCACTTGGCTTTTACGGCTATGAATCTATTTGAACAAGACGTATACATATACTCTTTTGCTACAAAAGAAGTCACCAATTTGACGAACTCCGCCGTTTCTGAAAGCGCTCCCGTATTTACACCGGACGGGAAAAACTTGTACATGCTGACCAACAGAATGGCGCCCAGCTATCCGGGAGGAGCCGCTATGTCTTTGTACAAGGTGGCTTTGAATAAAACCCAAAAACCCTTGGCAACAGAAGCTCACGAACAATTGTTCCAAAACAAGAAAACGAACGGCAAAGACTCTCTTGTTGTCATTGACGAAAAATACTTGCAACGCAGATTTGAACGTGTTGTCAGAAGCGGGAACCAGAGCAACCCCTTTATTTTTAACGAAAAAGGCAAAACCTGGTTGCTTTACGGATCCAATCACGAGGGTACTTTTGGTGTCTATATACAAGAGTTGAAAGAGTGGGACCAAAAACCGGCTAAACAAGTCAAGGGGTTACGTATGGCAAGAAAATACATCACCAACGGAAAAGACCTTTTTGCGTTGGCTATGGACGGACTGTATAAGATAAATCCCGGTGCGGGTTCGGCTACAAAGATTGCCTTAACGGCACATGCCGATAAAAACATTGTCCACGAATTTGAGCAAATGTTTTACGAAGTGTGGGCCACGTTGGAACAAAACTTCTACGACCACACGTTCCACGGTGTAGACTGGGAAGAAAAGCGCGACTACTATGCACAATTCCTTCCCTATGCCCAGTCCAGGGACGATTTGCGTACCTTGACAAACGACATGCTCAACGAACTCAATTCCTCACACATGGGATTCAATACCCGGGGAGCAGAAGAGGCAGCACCCGGCAAAAACACCACCATGGCTACCGGCGTACTCTTTAGAGAAGACAATCCGTTTGTGGTAGACAGGATTTTGCCGGAAACGCCGGCAGACTTTGATTCAAACCCCATCAAACCGGGTGACAGATTGGTGGCAGTCAACGGAATAGAGGCAGATCCGAATACCAACAGGGAACAGTATTTCTTATCGGCCACTCCGCACAAAGAAGTGGTACTGAAATTTGCAAAAGCAGGCAATCAAGGACAATACGAAGTAAAGTTGCATACCATCTCCACGGCCGGTATCAGAAATTTTTTGTACACAGAGTGGGAAGACGCCAACAGAGAATACGTAGAGAACGTATCCAAAGGCACCTTGGCGTATGTGCATATGCGTGATATGTCTTCCCGTTCTTTGGAAAACTTCCTGATAGACATGCAGACCTATGCCGCCCATAAGGACGGGCTTATTCTTGATTTGCGCTTTAATAACGGAGGCAACGTGCACATGGAGGTCATAGATTTTCTGTCGCGAAAAAGCCATTTCCATTGGAAATACAGAGAAGGACAAATAAATACGCATCCCAACGTAACGCCAAGCGACAAACCCATTGTGGTACTCATCAACGAACGCAGTTTGAGCGATGCAGAGGTCACTTCCAACGGCATAAAAGAATTATCCATTGCCAAACTGATAGGAACGGAAACTTACCGATGGATTATTTTCACTTCAGGAGCAAGCATGGTAGACGGCTCTTCCGTCAGACTGCCGGCCTGGGGTTGCTATTCTTTAGATGGTAAAGACTTAGAGTTAACGGGTGTGGCCCCTGATATTTCTGTAAAAAACACGTTTGAAGACAGAGTGAAATCAAGGGATCCGCAACTGGACAGAGCCTTAAAAGAATTATTAACTGACTAAAATCTTTCTTATCTTCGTACATATGAAAGCTCAAGATTATATAGCATTAGAATTAGAATACGGAGCCCACAATTATGCACCGCTCCCGGTTGTCCTTGCAAGGGGAAAAGGCCCCTATGTATGGGACACGAACGATAAAAAATATTTTGATTTTCTGTCAGCTTACTCTGCTGTAAACCAAGGCCACTGCCACCCAAAAATTGTAAAAGCCCTTACAGATCAAGCCAAAACACTGTGCTTGACTTCGCGTGCTTTTTACAACGATGCCCTAGGACCTTATGAAGAATACGTCACACGCTTTTTTGGTTATGAAAAAGTATTGGCCATGAACACAGGAGCAGAAGCAGTAGAAACGGCCATCAAATTGGCCCGCAGATGGGGATACGTCAAAAAGAACATTCCGGTAGACAAGGCCCTGATAATTTGTTGTGAAGGCAACTTCCACGGACGTACCATTTCTGTTATATCTATGTCTACAGACCCTGCTTCCTACAGTCAATTTGGTCCTCATACTCCGGGTTTCGTCAAAATTCCTTACGACAACATTCCGGCCTTGCAAGAAGTTCTGGAAAAAGAAGGAGATCGAGTAGCCGGATTTTTGGTAGAACCCATCCAAGGAGAAGCCGGCGTCAAAATGCCTGCAGAAGGATATTTGAAACAGTGTGCCGCCTTGTGTAAAAAACACAACGTACTGTTCATGGCAGACGAAGTACAGACCGGTATTGCCCGTACCGGAGAACGCATTTGCTGCGACCACGAAGAGGTACACCCCGATATCCTGATCCTTGGTAAAGCCATTTCCGGAGGCGTCCTGCCCGTTTCTGCCGTACTGGCCAACAACGACATCATGCTTACCATCAAACCGGGTGAACACGGTTCTACATTTGGAGGTTTTCCCCTGGCATGCAAAGTGGCTCAAGCGGCATTGGAAGTGGTAGAAGAAGAGAAATTGGCGGAAAAAGCAACGTATCTGGGTGAAATTGTACGCAGTTATTTAAAAGGCATCCGCTCAGACAGAATAGAGTTGGTACGTGGCAAAGGCCTCTTGAATGCCGTGGTCATAACTCCAAAAGACGGCGTTGAAGCTTGGGATGTTTGTATGAAAATGGCCGAGAACGGAGTCTTGGCCAAGCCTACCCACCGGCACATCATACGCCTTGCGCCGCCATTGATTATTAAAGAATCGCAACTTATGCAAGCGTTGGACCTCATCAAGAAGTCCATCCTAAGTTTTGACAACTAAAAGCAACCTTTTATGAGTAGTAGAATATTAATGATACGGCCCTGTTGTTTTGGATACAATCCACAAACAGCCGTAAACAATGTTTTTCAAAAACAAACAGGATTGGATCCTGCTGTTGTACAAGAGAAAGCATTGAAAGAATTTGACCATTTTGTTGCTTTGTTGCGCCAAAAAGGCGTTGAGGTACTTGTGGTAGAAGATTCACCCGACCCCCATACCCCGGACTCTATTTTCCCCAACAATTGGGTCTCTTTTCATGTGGGAAAACTGGGTGTTCTTTATCCCATGTATGCGCCCAACAGACGTTTGGAAAGAAAAAAAGCAGTCTTTCGCGCCATAGAGCAATACGCACCGCGTATTCGTTGGATTGATATCAGTCCACACGAAAAGCTGGACGCATTCTTGGAAGGTACGGGAAGCATGGTCTTTGACAGAAAAAACAGCAAAGCTTACGCTTGCCGTTCTCCCAGAACCAACGAATCTTTGTTCCTCCAAATTTGTGAAACCTTGGCTTTTGAACCCGTCATATTCGATGCCGTAGACAACGGAACCCCCGTATACCACACAAACGTACTCATGTGTATGGGTAAGGATTACGTAGTCATTTGCATGGAAGCCGTCACAAAGCCGGAAGACAAACAAAAGCTCCTGAATGCTTTTGAGAAAAACAACAAAACGGTAGTAGAAATCACATCGGAACAAATGAGGCATTTTGCCGGAAACATGTTCCAAGTATTTGGAACAGACGATGTCCCTTATCTGGTTATGTCGCAACAAGCCCACGATTCGCTGACTCCGGAACAAGTAGATACGCTGACTTCTTTCAATGAATTACTGGTTGTTCCCTTAGATACCATTGAAACACATGGTGGAGGCTCTGCACGTTGCATGTTAGCAGAAGTGATCTGATAGTTCTACTTTGAACAATTTATCGCCTTTGCGCACTTTCCCACCAACCGGGAACGTGCACTCTGTGCCTTGTGGAGCTGACTCTGCAGGGGACGTTTGCGTAAGCACGTGGATTTCCCGTATGGTATCTTCCAACACGCCCGTTGTGGGCCCTATGATGATGATGTTTTCTCCTTTGTGCAACGGGACGGCTTCTACCTTTACCTGAGCCACTCCGGGTTTTGCATAGTAGTTTGTTACATACCCCACGTACGTTTTTTTGAGGGTGGCTTTGTTGCCGTAGGTTTGGCTCCAAACTCCCAATTTTTCTCCCAAGTAGTATCCGCCCCAGAAACCGCGATTAAATACGGTTTTCAATTGCTCCTCCCATTCTTTGCCCAATACTGGCGTGAACTCCCCTTCTTGCACGGCCTGAACGGCTTGCCGATATACCGTCGTTGTTGTTTTTACGTATTCTGCAGAACGGGCTCTGCCTTCTATCTTCAAAACGTCAATCCCGGCTTCCAGTATTTTATCCAAAAATGTGATGGTACACAAATCGGCCGGCGACATAATGTACTGGTTATCCACCTGCAATTGTGCACCCGTTTCATTATCTGTCACCGTATAGGACCTGCGGCATATTTGGTAACAAGATCCCCTGTTGGCAGATTTGTTGTACTGGTGCAAACTCAAATAACATTTGCCGGATACGGCCATACACAACGCTCCGTGGCAAAACAATTCCAAACGAACAAGACGACCGGAAGGACCTGTGATGTTCTGCTCCTTGATTTGTTGGGCTATATACGCTATTTGCGGCAAAGTCAATTCCCTGGCCAAAACCACCACTTCTGCATATTGTGCGTAATAAGCCAACGCCTGCACATTGGAAATATTCAATTGCGTGGAAATATGCACCTCCAATCCCAAAGCACGGGCTTCCAGAATGACTGCCATGTCCGACGCTATAACAGCGGATACCCCGGCCTGTTTTGCGTTTTGCAACAACTCCTTGACCGCTTGCACGTCTTCATCGTAGAACACCGTATTGACCGTCAAATACGAGTGCATTCCGTGTTGGCGGCAAAAACGAACTATTTCCGGCAAGTCTTCCCTGCTAAAATTATGAGCAGCATGGGCTCGCATGTTCCACGGACCCACTCCAAAATACACAGACCCCGCGCCCCCTTGAGCAGCTGCCGTAAGACAACTCCAATTTCCGGCCGGTGCCATTACTTCTATCTGTTTATGCTTCATACGCTGTAATTCTTGATAGTACGTGTTCAACGGTAAGGTCTTCCAAACACTCATACGTTCCCTTATGGCATTTCCCTGCTCCGTACACCGAACACGGGCGGCAATCCAAAGGCAACTGAATAGCCCTGTTGATGGGTTGTCCGTACCCGTAAAATCCGGCTTTGGGATGCGTGGCTCCCCATATAGACAATACGGGAACACCCAGGGCCGAGGCAAAATGCATGTTGGCGGAATCCATGCTGATCATCACATCCAGTGCAGCAACGGCCTGAAATTGCAAGCCAAACCGCTCCTCTGCCGAGGTGGAAGAAAGCGCAACACCCGGTGCCAGACAAATGTTTTCGTGGTCTTTTGCCCATTCTTCCAGCACAGAAACCTCGCGATTGCCTCCGCCAAACAACAACACCTGCGTACCTTGTTCAGCCAGCCAAAGAGCCACCCGGCGCATGCGTTCGGGGTCCCACTGCTTTCCCCTATGGCGCGCAAACGGCGCCACTCCCACCTGCTTCCACGGCCTCGGCTTAAAAGGAACAACCTGCTCTTCTGTAAGGGAAGGCGTTGCAAAACCCAGCCTCTTCAACGTATCTGCGTACCGCAAATATACGGGACGCAACGGAGCCGAGGCAACAGGATGTACCAACATCTTACGGCGAGCTCTCCGTCCTTTGTACATAAAAGCCACCGGCAAGCCGCGAAAGAAAAAAACAATCCTCAGAAAAAAAGTCCGCAACACGCTGTGCAAATCGGCCACATGCGTAGGGTTCGTCTTTTTTAATGCAGCATATATCATGCGCAATGGTTGCGTTTTATCTATAGGCAAAAAAGACACATTCTGCAAGCCGGAAAACAAAGGAGCCGTCAAAGGCGGTCCGGCAAATACAAAATGTACGTGAGGGTTGTCAGCAGCACACGCTTGTATGGCAACAACTGCTATGGCCGCATCTCCCAATGCAGAAAACCTAAGACACAAAACACGCTGTTGTATGTTATTTCTTGCCATACAGGATGGGGTTAAGGGAGGGGTCGTTGTACATTTTCATTTGCTTGTACAATTTCATATATTTTCTCCCCGCCTTCAAATCTTCCATCAGTAAGTCAACGGCTCCCGATAGGTCTTTCCGCTGCTCCAGCAATACCAGCCATTTCTTATGACATTCGGCAGCCACTTGAGAGTTTTCACGCCGGGCCTCTCTATGCATGTGGTAAATTTTAAGCGACAAAATGGACAACCTGTCTATAGCCCAAGCCGGTGTTTCTGTGTTGATGCCGGCATCAGGTAGGCGTGGTATGTGGGCAAATATATGGTAAAACAATTCGTCCAATTCTTCTACCGCACGCGTACGTTTGTCATTGGATGCGTCTATCAGGCGCTTGATGCGCAACGCTTCTTTTGGGTCAATATCGGGGTCTCGGATGATGTCTTCCAAATGCCATTGCACCGTGTCTATATGACATTTTTTATACAACAAATGGTCTAACGATTGTTCCGGGTACGGGTTTTTGCAAGGTGCCGTTATGTCATCTTCTACGTGGTAATCTGCTACCACTTTATCAAACAAAGTGTTGCAATGGTTGCTGAAATCAGTAATATCCATAAAACTGTCTTGTTCTGTTGTCCTTATTTTTCTCTAACGGACAATTGCTCCATAAACTCAACCAAACCGGATGTTCTTGCTTGCGGAATATCGGGATGGTTCAACCCGGCAAGGGCCTCTTCCATATAGAAAGCTATGCGTTCTTCTGCCTTTTCTTTTATACCCAACGCTTCAAAAATGGCAATGATTTTTTCTGTCCTTTCCCATGTGTTTTCTTCTGCCAACAATTGGTTCAGCGTTGTCTTGTCTTCTCCCTGGGCATGGTGCATGGCATAAGTGAGCAACCACGTTTTTTTGTTGTTTGCTATATCAGATCCGGTGTTCTTACCCAGTACTTCCGTACGGCCAAACACGTCTAGGTAATCATCTCTTATTTGAAAGGCAATGCCCAATGCCATCCCTGCGTTGTACAAGTTTTGTATGACGCTCTCAGGTGCCTCGGCACACAACCCTCCCAATTGAAAAGAAAAGGCCAACAGCGCTCCCGTCTTACGAGAAATCATGTCTATGTAGTCGGCTTCCGTTACATAGGGCTGCTTTTCAAATTGCATATCCATCTGTTGTCCTTCGCATACCCGATCGGCTGCCTTGTTAAAGGCCTCCAACACACCGGACAACACTTGAGGCGGGCATTGAGCAATGTATTTGTAAGCCAACACATACATAGCATCACCGGCCAAAATGGCCGTATTGACATCCCATTTTTTATGAACAGTCAAACGGTTTCTTCTCCATTCGGAACAATCCATCACATCGTCGTGTACCAGCGTAAAATTGTGGTATACTTCCAGCCCTAAAGCCGGATGCAATACAGACGTAGGCAAGGTATCGGAAAATATGTTGTATGCCATCAGACATAAGACGGGACGTAATCTTTTCCCTCCTCCAGACAAGGCATATTCCACCGGTTGGTGCAGCTTGTTTTCTGCATAGGCTTCTATCAAGTTTTGAATTCCTTGTTTCACGAAGCCTTGGATTTCATTTACTGTAAACATATGCAAAGGTACTCTTTTTTCAACATTTTTGTACCTTTGTTGACTTACCTTAAAAACAATGGAACAGCAAACTTTTGAGAATGCTATTGTAGTAAAACAGACAGGAGTCCTTTACCGGCTCACCTTTCTACCGGAATGGAAACCCTTTACCGCTATCTTGAGCGGAAGGCTCAGACTGGCAGGAAGCAAGCTGACCAATCCTATAACGGTAGGGGATAAAGTGAGCGGCCATTGGCAACCGGATGACAAAGGGAGACACAAGAAAGCCGTCATCACAAACATCAGTCCCAGAACAAATTATTTGATACGCAAAGCCACCAATTTATCAAGGCAAGCACACGTTATTGCCGCCAATTTGGATAGAGCGTACATCATATTGAGTGCCACAGAACCGCAAACCCCAACCCAGTTTATAGATCGTTTTTTAGTTACTTGTCAAGCATACAGCGTACCGGCTACCATCGTGTTGAATAAAACAGATGAGCTGGAATGGGCAGAAGGATACGACCTTCTGACAGAACAATTAAAAGACATATATACAAAAGCCGGTTATGAAATCTTGGAAGTATCTGCAAAAACGGGTGACGGCATGGACGTACTTGCCAAAAAGTTGAAAGACAGCGTATCGTTGTTGTCGGGCATTTCCGGCGTAGGCAAATCTACACTGGTAAACACCCTGGACCCGTCGCTCCGGCTGAAAACAGCCCCTATTTCCAGCGCCCACTTGACAGGAAAACACACCACCACATTCTATGAAATGCATCCACTGCAAACGGGAGGCTTCGTAATAGACAGCCCGGGCATTAAGGGTTTTGGATTGATAGAAATGACAAGAGAAGAAATATCACATTATTTTCCGGAAATTTTTGAACACTCCAAGCACTGTTACTACAACAGTTGCCTGCACGCAGAAGAACCGGATTGCGCCGTAAAAGAAGCCGTAGAGAAGGGCATCATTGCCGCTGAGCGTTACCACAATTACCTAAAATTGCTGGAAGATCCGGATGGAGGAAAATACCGTACCTAGAACCATGAAAAGCATCAATCGACAAATTTTGGAGCTGGCTATTCCCAGTATGCTGGCCGGCATTACTATTCCCCTTGTAGGTATGGCAGACACAGCCATAGCCGGACGGCTGGGATCGGCTACGGCTATAGGCGGTATTGCCATAGGATCTACCCTTTTTGATTTGCTGTATTGGAATTTTGGGTTTCTAAGAATAGGAACTGCCGGTATTACAGCGCAAGCCTTTGGCAGAAAAGACCGATACGACATGGTAAAAACAGGACTCCAGGGACTGTTGGTAGCCTTGGGTTTTTCTCTGTTGCTCATCCTTATCCAATGGCCTTTTGCCAATTTGGTTTTGTGGCTGTCGCCTTCCTCTCCGGAAGTAGAAGCCATGGCTCGGCAATATTTCTTTATCAGAATTTGGGCTGCACCGGCTGTGCTGGCGTTGTTTGTCTTCAGGGGGTGGTTTATAGGTATGCAAAATACCGTGGCTTCCATGATTATGGACATTGTCATAAACGTATCCAATGTGGGGTTAAGCATTTTTCTGGCCTTCCCACAAGGGATGGGAATCCGTGGCATTGCATTGGGAACCGTATTGGCTCAATACATTGGCATCTTGTGCGCTTTGGTGTTGCTCCTGGTATACTACCGTCCTATGTACCGTTTTGTGAAAGATTCTGCCGTGTTCCATAAAGAAGGTTGGAGCCGGTTCTTCAATCTGAGCGGAAACTTGTTCATCCGTTCCGTATGCATGTTGCTGGTCTATACAGGGTTCACCTTCCTGTCCGCCAAGTACGGAGATGTGATGTTGGCTGTAGCCACCATTATGATGAAGCTTCTGCTGTTGTTTGCATACTTTGTAGATGGTTTTGCTTACGCCGGAGAAGCCCTTGTAGGCAAATTTATTGGAGCAGGAGACAGGCCGTCCCTTATGCGTTCCATC
>Ga0172382_10011816_pt1 | contig 11483 bp, 8 predicted proteins | sample Leawel138RmetaG_FD_122245 | JGI IMG/M metagenome (GOLD analysis project Ga0172382, IMG submission 122245) | Leachate microbial communities from a municipal landfill in Southern Ontario, Canada - Leachate well 138R metaG | ecosystem: Engineered > Solid waste > Landfill > Unclassified | place...
CGGGCTTTCTCTTCGGTTTCCGTGCATTCACGTTCGGGCTCGCTATCGGCCACAATGCCAGCGCCGGTTCGAAATTCGCCTTGGCCGTCCTTCGCCAGAAATACGGTTCGAATCAGAATGTTGCTGTCCATCCGACCATCCAGACTCAAATAGCCGACACTTCCCGTGTAAGGGCCACGGCCGGTCTGCTCCAGTTCCGCCAGAATTTCCATGCAGCGCACCTTGGGGCAACCGGTGATCGTGCCGCCCGGAAATACCGCGGCCAGCAGATCGAATACCGATTGACCGGGACGCAACTGCCCAGAGACATTCGATACCAGATGATGCACGTGCGCAAAAGACTCCAGCACCATCAATTCATCCACGCGAACACTACCCGGCTGGCACACGCGGCCAAGATCGTTGCGTTCCAGATCGATCAGCATCACATGCTCGGCGCGCTCCTTGGGATGCGCTCGGAGCTCGGCCATCAGCGCAGCATCACGCGCGCTGTCGGCATCCCGACGGCGCGTACCGGCAATCGGACGCGTCGAAACATGGCCACCGCGGTGATCGGCCAGACGCTCGGGCGACGAGCTGATGATCTCGCCCTCTGGCAGGCGATACCACGCTGCAAACGGCGCGGGATTATGCTGTTCCAAACGCCGGAATATGCGCAGCCCGGCATCGGTTTGAGGCGCGCAGAATCGCCAGGCGCGCGATAGATTGGCCTGGAAGACATCACCGGCACGCAGATACGCCAGAATCTTCCGCACACCCGACCGATAACGCGCCGGATCGTCTGCCTGCAAGGCTTGAATCTCCAAGGTTGAGTCGGCCTGAGGCGTGGCGCTGAACGCAGCCAGGAATGAACGCAGGGATTCGGCATCAACAGGCGATTGCCCGTCGTGAACCAACCAGGTTTTGTGATGCAGATGATCGAATACCAGTGCGTCGCTGTGGTACTGGGCCACAGCGACCGGGAACCCTACCCGGTCGGCCGGAGCAAATCTCGGCAGATCCAGGCTCGGTTCTATTTGTCCCGCCAGTTCATAGGAAAGATAAAAACTCCAACCACCGACAAAGGGCAATTCGGTCGAAAAGCCAACCGGTGGCTTTAAAAAGGCCTTCGCTGCCAAGCCAAAGGCGGAGAGGAAATGGGATTCGGTCGTCAGCGCCTGATGCAAGCCTGTCGCGTGCAGTATGCCCTGCGCATCCAGACGCAATTCGGCGCGCACCGTGCCGAACAGGATGGACCAGCGGGCATTGTTCTGCCCCGACTCGTTCGCGGCGCCCGAAGCCAGACTCGCGAACAGATGCGAGAATCGCCCGGGCGCCTGAGCAATCAGATCCGGAAAATCGGCCGCCGTTATCCCTTCAATTTGTTCGATGACCGGTGAACACGTCCTCGCGGAAAGTGTTTTACTGAACATTTTTACTGGACATGGTGCGAACGGAACCGGTTCACGGAAATTACACCCGCCGGAAAATCAGCGTGCCATTGGTACCGCCGAAACCGAAGGAATTGGACATGGCCACATCAAGACCACGAACCTCGCGCGCAGTATGCGGTACGAAATCCAGATCGCAGCCTTCGGAAGGCTCAAAGAGGTTGATCGTCGGCGGCAAAACCTGGTCGCGCAGGGCCAACAGGGAAAAAACCGCCTCGATGCCCCCGGCGGCACCCAACAGATGGCCGGTCATGGATTTGGTGGAGCTGACCGGGCAACGCTTGGCATGTTCGCCGAAGGCTGCGTGCAAGGCCGCCACCTCGGCCAGATCGCCTGCCTGTGTCGAGGTGCCGTGGGCGTTCACGTAGCCGATGTCTTCCGGATTGACCCTGGCATCCTGCATGGCCGCCAGCATGCAGCGGCGCGCGCCGTCACCGTCGGATGAAGGTGACGTCATGTGATAGGCATCGGCGCTCATGCCGAAACCGATCAACTCACCATAGATGTTCGCGCCGCGCGCCCTGGCATGATCCAATGATTCGAGCACCAGTACGCCGGCACCTTCACCCAGGACGAAACCATCACGGTCCTTATCCCAGGGCCGCGAGGCATGTTCAGGATCATCGTTACGGGTCGACAACGCACGCGCAGCGGAGAAACCGGCCACGCCCAGTGGCGAGACCGCGCCTTCGGAGCCGCCGGCAATCATCACATCCGCATCGCCATAGGCAATCAAGCGCGCCGCCTGACCGATGCTGTGTGTACCCGCCGCACAGGCGGTAACTGTGGCCAGATTCGGCCCGCGGAAACCGTAACGGATCGAAAGTTGACCGGACACCATATTCACGATCGCACCGGGCACGAAGAACGGGGACACACGTCGCGGCCCCTGTTGCGCCAATGTCATGGTATTACGCTCGATCCCCTCCAAACCACCAATACCGGAACCGATCAATGTACCGACACGATCGTAATTCAATGTGTCACTGATCAGACCGGCATCTTCGATCGCTTCGATTGCAGCCGCGATCCCGTAATGGATAAATGGCTCCATCTTCTTGATTTCTTTGGCGGGAATGAACTGGGCTGCATCGAAATCGCGTAACGTGCCTGCGATTTGCGAAGCCATCGCACTGACATCGAAACGATCGATCCGGCGAACCCCCGAGCGGCCTTCAAGAATGCCGGCCCAGCTGGATGCCACCGTATTACCCAGAGGGGTCAACGCCCCCAACCCCGTCACCACCACACGTTGCTTGCTCATGCGTTCAAATCCATATCTTTTCTTTTTTCATATGAAAAAAACCGCGCCGGGATAACCCAGGGCGCGGCCTTTTATTCAATAAACCACCCAGACCCCGGGGCATACCCAGGGCCGCGAGTTATGCGTCTTTGTGGGCGTTGATGTAATCAATGGCCAACTGTACGGTTGTGATTTTTTCAGCTTCTTCGTCAGGAATTTCGCACTCGAACTCCTCTTCCAAAGCCATCACCAACTCGACGGTGTCGAGGGAATCAGCGCCCAGATCATCAACGAATGAAGCCTCATTGGTGACTTCTTCTTCCTTAACACCCAGCTGTTCTACAACAATCTTCTTCACGCGTTCGTCAACGGTGCTCATAACGATTCAACCTCGATTTAAGACAAATTGGTTCAAGGGCGCTTGCCCGAGATGGCAGGCATTCTAGTTAAAACCGGCCAAACCGCAAAATAAAAATCACTTCAGCGTACTCGGGCCACCTGATATAAAACCAAAGAACATCCACACAAATAAATGATTATATTGATAAATACCAATCAGCTCATGTACATGCCGCCATTGACATGCAGGGTGTGCCCCGTCACATAAGCGGCATCGTCGCTCGCCAAAAAGCGAACACAGCCGGCAATTTCTGCCGGATCGCCCAGCCGCCCCAGAGGAACATTCGCCAACAATGCTGTCTTGTGCGCCTCGGGCAGGTCGCGCGTCATGTCGGTATCGATGAACCCGGGTGCCACCACGTTGACCGTGATGTTCCGCGCCCCCACTTCCCGTGCCAAGGATTTGGAAAAGCCCATCAGACCGGCTTTGGCGGCTGCGTAATTGGTTTGTCCTGCATTCCCCATGGAGCCGACCACCGAGGCAATCGAGATGATCCGGCCCCAGCGTGCGCGGGTCATGCCGCGCAAGACCTTTTGCGACAGACGGAAAACCGAAGTGAGGTTGGTGTCGATAATCGCGGACCAGTCATCTTCCTTCATGCGCATGAGCAGGGTGTCACGGGTGATGCCTGCGTTATTGACCAGCACGGCCACGGCGCCGAAACGGGCCTCGATCTCGGCAAGAACGGCATCGATTTGCACACTATCGGTCACATCGAGACGCATCCCCGCGCCGCCCAGCGGTGCCAGGCGCTCGTTGATGGCCGCCGCACCCGAATCGGAGGTTGCCGTACCGATCACCACCGCGCCTGCTTGCGCGAGCTGCTCGGCGATGGCCGCACCAATGCCGCGGGATGCACCGGTCACCAACGCGACCTTGCCATTCAAACCATTAATCTGGCCTTTTGTTTCATTACTCATCTTTCATTCCTCTTGAAATGGCTCTCGAATAAGTGATCAGCGAACGTGTGGGGTTCAGGAAATAACCGCAGACAGACTGGCTTCATCGAATACAGCGTTGCCAGTCACCCCTTTTTCGATACGTTTTGCCAGACCAGTCAGCACCTTACCGGGGCCAAATTCGAACTGACGGTTGCAGCCGCGACCATGCAGGGCCTGCACACAAGCCACCCACTGTACCGGACGGTACAACTGCTCAACCAATGCATGACGGATGGCAACCGCGTCGTCGTGGGTTTGCGCATCAACATTATGCAGGACGGGAAGCACGGGCGGTTTGATCATAACCTTGGCCAGATAGGCATCCAATTCGCGGGCGGCGTCAATCATCAGGCTCGAATGGGAAGGCACACTGACCGGCAGCGGCACAAAGCGCTTGGCACCGGCCGCCTTGGCCAATTCCTCGGCACGCGCCACGGCAGTCGCATCACCGGCGATGACCACCTGCCCGGGCGAGTTGAAGTTCACCGCTTCGCAAACCTGCCCTTGCGCAGCCTCGGCACAAACGCTCAGAACCGCTTCATCGGTCAGCCCCAACAGCGCCGCCATGGCGCCGGCGCCGGGTGCAACGGCGGCCTGCATCAGACGTCCCCGTTCAAACACGAGGGCCACCGCATCGGCAAAGTCGATGCTTTCTGCTGCCACGAGCGCGGCATACTCGCCCAGACTGTGCCCGGCCAATGCAATCGGCCTGTGTCCGCCTGCGGCCAGATAAATGCGCCACGCCGCCACATCGGCAGCCAACATGGCGGGCTGGGTGATTTCTGTGCGGTTGAGTTCTTGCACATCCCCATTCGCCACCAAGGCCCACAAATCAAAATCCAGCACGTCGCCGGCCTCGCGATAGACGGCCTCGGCCAGAGCCTGATGCGCCCCCCAGCCGCTACTCATGCCAATGGACTGCGAACCCTGCCCCGGAAAAACACCTGCAATCATGCTGATTCCCCACGATCATCATTTTTTACGAAAAAACTGCGCGCCATGCTATCACAGTCAAAATCATCGCCAGATTCTGACTACCGAGTGATGTCTCATGGGTTAAATCACGAATTTGTCATATAAAGTCGACAACCTGTTTCATTCTCCATAAATATTGAGCTGTCATCCGTGCATATTCTAATGATCTCCGATGTGTACTTCCCGAGAATCAACGGCGTATCGACCTCCATCCAGAGCTTTCGCAGCGAATTGATCGCCTCGGGGCATCGGGTCACCCTGATCTGCCCGGACTACCCCGAGTCAATCACACTGGAACGCGCCAAAGATCAACACGATGATGAAGATATTTTGCGCCTGCCTTCGCGCAAGGTGCTGCTCGACCCCGAGGACCGGATGATGAGTTACGGTGCCATCATCAACCTGTTACCGATCCTGCGGGGACGAACGATAGATATCGTCCACATACACACACCCTTCGTGGCCCATTACGCGGGGGTAAAACTGGCACGCAAACTGGCCATTCCGGTCGTCGAGAGCTATCACACCTTCTTCGAGGAATATCTCTACAACTACGTTCGCTGGGCACCCAGAAACTGGCTCAAATGGGCAGCGCGTTTTTTCTCGAAAAGCCAGTGCAATGCCGTCGATGCCCTCGTCGTGCCCTCCTCACCCATGCGCGATGCCCTGCAAACCTATGGTGTGCGCACCGGGATGCACATTATCCCGACCGGGCTCAACCTCGACACATTCCATACACCGCCGACATCGGACTTCCGGGCAAAACTATCGATCAGAGACGACCAGCCCATTCTTTTGTATGTCGGCCGGGTCGCACTGGAAAAAAATATTGATTTCCTGTTGAACATGATGCCCTTCGTCCTGAAAGAAACCCCCGAAGCCATCCTGGTCATCGCCGGCGAAGGCCCGGCAGAATCCCATCTTCAACGCAAAGTTGCGGCTATGGGATTACAGGCTTCTGTCAAATTTGTGGGCTATATGCGGCGGGATGGTGCCTTGCAGGATGCCTATCGTGCCGCCGATCTGTTCGTGTTCGCCTCCCGAACCGAAACCCAGGGACTGGTTCTGCTGGAAGCACTGGCGCTCGGCACGCCGGTTGTCGCGCTGGGGGCCATGGGCACACTGGATGTGCTGAATCCCGACGGCGGCTGCATGATCGCACCGGATGATCCATCCGAGTTCGCCGAGGCAGTCAATCAAACCCTGAATCAACCCGATCGCTACCAGCAATTGGTCGATCAGGCTCCGCGCTACGCAGAAACCTGGACCGCCGCCCAAAAGACACAACAGCTACTGGAAATGTACCGGCAACAACTCGCCAGTCATACAACCTCTTGATATAAGCAAAAGAAAATAAGTAAATACTGAAAAAATCCATCCATAGATTTTTTCAGATCGGCTAATCCCTCCTCTCAAGCTCTTCTGGCATCCATGCCAGAAGGTCCTGCGGACTTCAGCTTTCGAGAGCACCGCGAAGTGAATTCGCGGTGGCCTCGGCAAATCAATGGCTTACACCATTGTTTGCGTCCGGGCATCCTTGCCCGGAACAGGAAACGCCGAATATTTCAGCGTTTCCTTAAAGACAAACCGTTCGTTTTCAGGTAATATGCGCCGAAATTCCATCACGGCTCGATAAGCGCGACATTCCAACGCGCACATGTCGCGCCTTTTCTGTTCGTCCAATTCGGACGACATTCCCCCTAGAAGAGCCCTGAAATACTCATGTCTGAAGAAAACACCATTCTATTTTCCGATTTCGCCCTCGCCGCCCCCCTGCTGCGATCGGTCGAAGAACTGGGCTACGAAAGCCCTTCACCCATACAAGCCAAAAGCATTCCAGTCCTGCTGGAAGGCAAAGACGTGCTGGGCATGGCGCAAACCGGCACCGGCAAAACCGGTGCGTTCGCCCTGCCTTTGCTGAGCCGGATCGACATCAACCTGCGTGCACCCCAACTGCTGGTACTGGCGCCAACACGTGAACTGGCAATCCAGGTCGCCGAAGCCATGCAGACCTACGCCCGTCACCTGCCGGACTTTCATGTTCTGCCCGTCTACGGCGGACAGGCAATGGAGCCCCAACTGCGCGGCCTGAAACGTGGCGTGCACGTGGTGGTTGGCACACCGGGTCGCATCCAGGATCACATCAAGCGTGGCACCCTGAAACTCAATCAAATTCAGGCCGTTGTACTGGATGAAGCCGACGAAATGCTGCGCATGGGCTTTATCGATGACGTGGACGAAATCTTAAGCAAGACCCCGGCAAACCGTCAGGTCGCGCTGTTCTCCGCCACCATGCCCGATCAGATTCGCCGCATTGCCCAGCGTCACCTGCGCAACCCGGTCGAGATTGCGATCAAATCCAGCACCTCGACCGTCAAGGCCATCAACCAGCGCTACTGGGCCGTCAGCGGCATGCACAAACTCGATGCGCTGACCCGTATCCTGGAAGTCGAAGAGTTTGACGCGGTGATCATTTTCGTGCGCACCAAAGTGGCCACCACCGAACTGGCCGAAAAACTGGAAGCGCGTGGCTACGCTGCCTCTCCATTGAATGGCGACATGAATCAGGCCATGCGTGAAAAGGCAATCGATCGCCTCAAGCGCGGATCACTCGATATCATCATCGCGACCGACGTGGCCGCTCGGGGTATTGATGTGCCGCGGGTCAGCCACGTGATTAACTACGATATTCCGCTGGACACCGAATCCTATGTTCACCGCATCGGTCGTACCGGTCGTGCCGGTCGCTCGGGTGAAGCCATCCTGTTTGTCGCCCCGCGCGAAAAACGCATGCTGGGCGCCATCGAACGCGCCACAGGCCAGTTGATCACGCCCATGCGTCTGCCGAGCCAGAGCGATATCGCAGACAAACGTTCTGCCGCGTTCAAGAATCAGATCAGCGAAGCGATGGAATCGGAAGATCTGTCTTTCTTTGAAACATTGATTGAGGAATACCAGTCCGAACACGACGTCGGCTTGCCGGAAATCGCAGCGGCACTCGCCTATCTGGCGCAGAAGGATCGCCCGCTGCTGCCGGCCGAAATCAAGGAATCGGCGCAGGTCAGCTTTGGTGATCGCCAAGATCGCGGCCAAGGTCGGGATCAGGATCGTCGCGACGAGCCCCGTCGTCCACGTCAGAACGATGACATGGCGCGCATCAAGTACCGGATCGAGATCGGCCACGAGCACGGCGTCCAGCCGAAGAACATCGTCGGCGCACTGGCCAACGAAGCGGGCATTGACAGCAAATACATCGGCGCGATTCGCATCTTCGACAGCCACAGCACCGTAGACTTGCCCGAGGGCATGCCAAACGAAGTGTTCACGCAGCTCAAGCGTTTGCACGTTTTGGGCGTACCGCTCGACATCAGCGAAGCCGGTCCCAGTGATAGCGAAGGCGAGCGTGGTGGCAATCGCCGCCCACCGGCCGGCCCGCGCAAATTCGGTCCTCGTAGTGGTGCTGATTCCTTCGGTGGCAAACCCCGTCGCTCGAAACCACGCAGCTAAGCAAACTCTGCACGAATGCAAAGCCCTCTTAAATCCCCCTCACTCCCCCTTTTTCAAAGGGGGAGGAGCTCACATTCAAAAAGAAGGGACTGATTCCCCCTTTTACGGAAACGGCACCCCGAAGAAATTCGCCGGTGCCGTTTTTTTTCGTCCCGAATTCACCCATATCATGCAGAATGACAAGTCCGCAGCGGGTGGTGAAGTGAGGGAATAAAATGTTGCAGCAAAAGCAAAACGCGACCATTACCTACACCGGAATCGAGACACCGATCGGGCTTGTATTCGCCGCTTTTTCACGCGGCGCGCTGTGTCGAATCTCCGCTGGAACCGAAGCCGAATTCCTGCGAATCATCACACCATCGGCAGGTGAAGCGCCCACCAGAGCCGATTCGATTCTGCATGACTATTCACGCCAGATTCTTGCTGTTTTCATGGAAGATACCCCCATGAAGCTACCCATTTGCCTCGACACACTGACACCCTTCCAGCAGCGCGTGCTCGGCAAGACGGCTGAGATTCCCCGGGGTCAGGTTCGAAGCTACGGCTGGATCGCACGGGCGATTGGCAGCCCCAATGCCCACCGGGCAGTCGGCACGGCGCTGGCACTAAATCCATTGCCGTTTGTGATTCCCTGCCATCGGGTCGTGCGTGCCGATGGCAGGCTGGGCGCGTATTCCGGCGGCGGCACGGCGGTCAAAGCCCGCCTGCTGACACTGGAAGACGTTCAGATAGCACAGGCTTCCGGTAATTTCATCGTTCAAAAGCCGTTCAACCCCACTTGAAAAATTAGCAAAGCTGGCGGAGCACTCAGACGCCATTCAAACGCGCTTCAATTTGCTTCGCAGCGGCTTTCAGGTTTGCGACCCACGCCTGCTGACGACGCTCGATCGGACAGGAAATCGACAAACCGGCCACCGGAACGCCATCCATGTCCCGCACCAACACACCGATGCAGCCGACACCGACTTCGGCCTCTTCATTATCGAACGCCACGCCGGTTTGCGCGGCTTCAAGACAGGTTTTGATCAGCGTGTCCGTATTGCGGATCGTATTGGCGGTCATGGCCAGCAGACCGGTGCGTTCGGCGTAACGGGTCATCGCGGGCACACCCTCCGCACCCAGCAGGATTTTGCCCACGGATGTCACGTGCAGCGGCGCCCGGGTGCCGATTACCTGTTCCACACGCATCATGCGATTGGGAACGGAGCGCTCCACATAAACCACCTCATCCCCTTCCCGCACGGTGAGATTGACGCTCTCGCCCAACTCATCGCGCAGAGCATCGAGTACGGGCAAGGCGATTTCCCGCCAGCGCGGGGCCGGACGCGCCCTGGCCGCCAGTCGCACCATGGCGCTGCCCAATGCGTAACCGTCCGGATGTTTGTCGACCCAGTGATGATCCGCCAATGCCGCCAGAATGCGGTGCGCGGTAGAGGGATGCAGACCACATTCTGCCGCCACGACTTTCAATGTGACCGGATGCGGGTAACGCGCCAGCGCCTGCATCAGGCACACGGCGCGGTCGATGACCTGAATACCGCCTGCACGTTCGCCGGATTCGTTCATGCCAGATTCACTCATCAAGGGCGCTCCTTCTCAAGGACCAATCGGATAAATTTCACGCGATCAAATCAAACCCAGTTTAATTTCACATTGTGAAAACGATTTTGCATTGAGAAATTATGAAAGCTCGTTAAAGTCCTCGTCAAGGTAAAAAACACCGCCAACCAACTTATCAGATCGACTGCACAGAACAACCGAAACTTAAGGAACGCGACATGAGCAACCCGACATTCACCCAAGGCATTCAATACTTCAATCCCGCGTGGCCGCGTTTCGACGAACTCGCCAAGACACCGGCCGTTCCCGAAGGGGCGACCGCGATTGCCGACGTCCACAGTGAGGCAGCGGCGTTCCAGACCCTGCTCACCGCCGACGCGCTGCGGTATCTCACGCTGCAGATCACCGGCTCCAAGGGTTCGGGCCACCCCGGCGGTTATGCCTCCTCTGCCGATGTTCATGCCGCATTGATGCTGCTGGGCCACAAGAACATGGTCACCGAAGTCGGCCACCACGCGCCGGGCTTCTACAGCGCCATGTTCCTGGACCGGTCACTCGAACACATGGGCATCCACACGGTTGAAGAAATGCGCGCACGCTTCCGTGAAAAGCATGGTCTGCTCGGTCACCTTTCCGGTGCGATCCCCGGCTTGCTGGCACCGGCAGGCCCGTTGGGTCAGGGGCAACATTTCGCCATGGCGGGCGCCTACCTGCATCGCGACAAGTTGTTCCCGGTCACCATCGGCGACGGCGGCATGGGCGAACCGTACATCCTGAACTCGATGATGCACTTCAATACCTCCTTCCCGGACATCACGAACTTCCTGCCGATTCTGGTCTGGAACGGTTATAGCCAGGAACACCATTCCATGTGCTCGCTGTGGAGCAACGAACGAATGAAGGAATACTGGCATGGGCACGGCTTCAAGGAAGTCATCCTCATCAACGCCAAGGATTTCGACGATGCCGGGCAGAAAGGCGAGTATGTCGATTCGACCCTGTTCTCGCACGAGGCCCGTCTGGCCTTCGGCAAGGCTGTCCTCGAAGCCACCGACAAGGCGGCGAAATCCGCGCTGGGCGGCACGTTCACCGCGCTCATCATCAAGCAGATCAAGGGGGCGGGCGTTCACACGCACGGTGCCAAGTCGCACAACCTGTATCCGGCCGACACGCTCGACAAGCCACACATCATCGAAGCGCTGAAGACCCGTGCGCTCGCGCCGGAGGCCTGGGCGCTGGTTCGCAGCAACCTTGTTCGCGCCGGTGGCGGATCGGCGGTTCATACCGCGGTGACCGAGCACGAGTTGCCGCTGGCCGATCTCGGCACGCTGCCGATCCAGAATTTCACCGTCGGCGAGTCGCAGGTTCCGGCCACGGTATTCGGTGCACTGGTTGCGCACGTCGGCCAGAAGGATCCGCGTTTCATC
>Ga0172382_10011817_pt1 | contig 11483 bp, 4 predicted proteins | sample Leawel138RmetaG_FD_122245 | JGI IMG/M metagenome (GOLD analysis project Ga0172382, IMG submission 122245) | Leachate microbial communities from a municipal landfill in Southern Ontario, Canada - Leachate well 138R metaG | ecosystem: Engineered > Solid waste > Landfill > Unclassified | place...
CAATAAAAGTGCGATAACTACCGCTTTGAGGGGTAAGAATTTTAGCATATAAAAATGATTCACCTGGTTCTGCATGCTTAACGATAGGCCTTGATGCCTTATTGCACACGGTTGCAATTATTATTGGAGCTTGTTTAAGTTATTGTTTACTTCATCTAAAATCCGGTAAGCAAGCTTCAGAACTTCCACCCCATCGCTGATAGTAACCGGCGGCTCCTGATCGTTGACGATGGCTTCGTAAAACTTCTCAAGTTCCATTTTAATGGCATTAACAGGCTCTATTTTAGGCTTTTCAAAAGAGATCTGCTTTGTGCCTTTGCCTTCACCCAGCTCGATAAGCATCGCCATCGGATCAGCCTTGTCGGCTTCCACATCCATAATGCGCACTATTTCAGACTGTTTCTCCAAAAAGTCAACACTGATGTAAGCGTTTTTTTGGAAAAAGCGTGCCTTACGCATGTTTTTCAACGAAATACGGCTAGCCGTGAGGTTTGCCACCGCACCATTCTCAAATTCTATACGGGCATTGGTGATATCGGCTGTGTCGCTAACTATAGCAACGCCACTGGCAAACACGTTTTTCACTTTCGATTTGATCGCACTCAGTACAATGTCGATGTCATGCACCATCAAATCCAGGATTACGGGAACGTCGGTGCCACGTGGATTGAACTGCGCCAGGCGATGTGCTTCGATAAACATGGGATTATTCAGCAGCTGTTGAACCGCTAAAAAGGCGGGATTAAAACGCTCAACGTGACCCACCTGAACCTTGACATGAGATTTCATCGCCATTTCAATCAGGGCATTAGCCTCTTCCGGCGTGGCTACCACCGGCTTTTCAATAAAAACATGCCGCGATTTTTGCAGTGATTTTGAAGCACAGCTAAAATGGGAAATGGTAGGCGTTACAATATCCACCACTTCTGTGGCCTCTATCAAGTCGTCAATAGAATCAAAACTCTTTATACCAAAATCTTTGGCTACGGTTTTAGCATTTTCCGAATCGGCATCGTAAAAGCCAACCAGTTCATAAGTAGGAATTTGCTGAATACATTTGAGGTGAATTTTACCCAGATGGCCTGCTCCTAAAACCCCTATTTTTAACATAAGCGATACTTTTATGCAAAAGTAGCTTTTTTTGTCGAAGCCTTATTGCTATTTTAGCCCTTCCCAAGGATAGAATAAATCTAAATTGTGTTTACTAAAATAAAAGCTTGATTACATGCACGATACCTATAAGCATAAAGGCTTGCGCAAGCAGTTGATTGAGAGCCTTCGGCAAAAAAACATCAGCGATGAGCGTGTGCTGTCTGCTATGGAAAATATCCCACGACATTTTTTTCTGGATTCTTCCTTTCTCGAATTTGCGTATCAGGACAAACCTTTCCCGATTGGCTCAGGACAAACCATTTCGCAACCTTATACTGTGGCTTTCCAAACGGAATTATTGCAAGTGGAGAAAGGCCAAAAAGTACTCGAAATTGGCACCGGATCGGCTTACCAGGCTTGTGTGCTGGCCGAGATGGGCGCTAAAGTGTATTCCATCGAACGCCAACGCAAGCTTTACCTCAAAACGAAGTCCTTTGTAGAACAAAAAATGCCTTACAAGCTGAATTTATTTCTGGCCGATGGCAACGAAGGGCTTCCCGGCTATGCGCCTTTCGACCGCATACTGATTACTGCCGCAGCACCCGAAATACCGCAGCCTTTGATCGACCAGCTGAAAATTGGCGGCATTATGGTAATTCCACTGGGAGCCGGCGACACCCAAAATATGCTCCGAATCACAAAAACAGCAGTGGATAAAACAGAACAGGAAACGCACGGCGCATTTCGTTTTGTGCCGCTTTTGGGCATGATTGGCAATGATTAGCTGCCAAAATAAATTTTCTTAACCCTCAATTTTCAAACGATTGCGCCCAGTTAAAAGCTTTTGTTTATTTTTGGCTATCTAAACTCATTCTAAATAAGAAAGGCTATGATAAACAATCCCGTTTTAGAGAAATTGCCCAAACACCTGTATCAGCTGATCATTGAGCAGCCATACAACCAATATACCTGGCAGGATCACGCGGTATGGCGTTATGTGATGCGTCAAAATGTGGCTTTTTTAAAAGACAAAGCGCATCGCTCATACCTTGACGGGCTTAAGAAAACCGGTATCAGCATCGAGCAGATTCCTGATATTGAGACCATGAATGAGATTTTGATAAAAATTGGCTGGGCTGCCGTAACCGTGGATGGCTTTATTCCGCCGACTGCTTTTATGGAGTTTCAGGCCTATAATGTGCTGGTAATTGCTGCCGATATCCGGCCTTTTGATCAGGTAGAATATACGCCGGCACCTGATATTATTCACGAAGCTGCCGGCCATGCGCCCATTATCAGTCATCCTGAATACGCCGAATACCTGCGTTATTTTGGTGAAATCGGTTCAAAAGCTTTTTCTTCGGCAGCCGATTACGATTTATATGAATCTATTCGCTACCTGTCGATTTTAAAAGCCGACCCGAATACCACTGCCGAAGCAATTCAAAAGGCAGAAGCTGATTTGGAACTAAAAGAGCAAAGCCTGGGACTTCCTTCCGAAATGGCGCTTATCCGAAATCTACATTGGTGGACGGTAGAATATGGCTTGATAGGTCAGCCGGAAGACCCAAAAATTTACGGAGCCGGATTGCTGTCGTCTATTGGCGAAAGTGCTACGGCCATGAGCGATAGCGTGAAAAAAATCGCATATAATATTGACGCCATTTATTATAATTTTGATATCACAAAGCCTCAGCCTCAGCTTTTTGTGACGCCCGATTTTAAGCAGCTCACCCATGTTCTTGATGAATTTGCCGGCAGAATGGCCTTACGCAAAGGCGGTATTGAAGGCATCCTGAAAGCGATTGAATCCAACAATACTTCTACCCTTGGTTTTAGTTCGGGATTGCAGGTTTCGGGTACTGTTGTGGAATATATGCTGCATCAAAATCAGCCGGTTTATGTAAAAACGCAAGGGCCAACGGCTTTGTCCTATAAAAACAAACAATTGGAAGGTCACGGAAAAGATTTCCACAAGGAGGGTTATAGCTCGCCCATTGGCAGAATAAAACATGCCATCAAGCCACCTCGGTTTTTGACAGATGAAGACCTGGCTGCGCTAAATATTGTCGTTGGAAAGAGGTGTAGCTTCAAGTTTGAATCGGGTATAAAAGTGGAAGGAAAGCTAATTAAAACCCTACGGAAAGATGGTAACTTATTATTGATGAGCTTTATAGAATGTGAAGTAACTTACAAAAAACAATTACTTTTTGATCCTTCCCGGGGACAATATGATATTGCTGTTGGCGAGTCGGTAACCTCTGCTTATAGCGGCCCTGCTGATCCGGATGCCTTTGGCCTGGAATATGCGCCGCCGAAAGAGAAGACGCATAAAATTTATTATACCGAAAAGCAAAAAGAATTGCACAAACTGTATGGTTTGGTGCGCGAAGTAAGAGAAGGCCAGAAACCAAAATCCGTGCTGCTTGAAGTCTGGAATTACGTTCAGGATAATGGTTATGAGGACTGGCTTTTGCCACTTGAAATCCTCGAAATTATTGTTGACGACTATAATCATATTGCTTTTTCGGTTGTGATAAGGAAATATTTGGAACAGCTGGAGCAGAAACCACAGTTTGCCAAGCTTATCCGCAGAGGGCTCAATTTGGTTGACGTAAATAATTAACCAAAAAAAAGCCGGTCAACATTTGTTGGCCGGCTTTTTTAGCTTTTTACGCAAAGCTTATTTACGTATAATGATTTGTTTTACAGCACTATAATTTGTTGCTGTGATGTGTATAAGGTAAACGCCATTATCAAGCTGTTGCAGTTTCAGCAGATGCTTTCCATGGATAGTGTTGGCATCAATTTCCTCTGCAAAAACAATTTTTCCGAGCGTATTGGTAACATTAATCGTCAGTTTTCCGGAAACTTTCTTACCGAAATCAAGTTGGATATTACCATCACTTGGGTTAGGATACAGCACGAAGTTTTGGTCATGTTTGGAGAAAAGGCCAACAGTGCTCAACAGCACAACTTCTGTTGCCGGTGACCATTCGCCAAAGCCGCAGTCGTTTTGCGCGCGAGCCATCACCATCACATTTCCAATAAATTCAGTGTTCCAGTTGATGGTAACTTCCAGGCCTGTGCCTTCAAAAGTACCGGCTTCGGCGGGTTCCAGCGCCCATTCGTAGGCAGTGGCATTTTCAACCGCTTCTATCTGAGCCATTGACTGTGTAGTTTCAGCGTAATCCACAGAGTCAGCGGTAGTTGGAGCTACCGGACTTAGTGGCACATAATTCATGGTGATGGTAGCTGTTCCTTCGCCAATATTTGCGCAGCCATTCATATCGGTAACGGTGAGTAAGCTCATGCTCATCGGGCCATCTGGTGTCATCGTCATGGTGTAGGGTGAGCTTGGGATTTCAAAAGTTCCCATATCATCGGCCATAGTTACTGTCCAGGGAGCAGCACCTGTGAGGCTAATCGTCAAGGCAGCTTCTTCGCCTTCGCAAATGGCCTGATCGCCTTCCAGCAGGGCAGTTGGCAAGCTGTGGAAACTGAGCGTTAGGCTACTGGTAGCATCAGCGCAAGTTCCGGCACCAAAAGCGGTGAGGCTTAATTCAACGGAGCCACTGGTATAGTCGGCTTCACTTGGTGTGTAAACCGGATTCAAGGCTTCAGGATTATCAAAAGTTCCTGTACCGTTTGTTTCCCAAAGGATAGCTGAATAGTCTGCGGCAACGGCTTCGGTGAGTTCAAAGGTTTCGCCCTGACATATTGCTCCTTCAACACCGGCTACTGCTTGAGGCGCCATGCTGATGGTAAGGATAAGTGAAGATTCAAGGGTGTCGTCGTTTTCAGCTGTGGCAATAAGTGTAAGTGTTACAGCACCGCCGTCAATATCGGCCTGGCTGGGCGTATAAATAGGATCGAGAATCTCAGGATCACTAAATTCACCAGTTCCACTTGTAGTCCATTCTAAGCTGGCGTAGTGGTTGGCAGCTCCTTCGAGTTGCAAATCGTCACCCTGGCAAATCATGGCATCATTTCCGGCGTAGGCCATCATGGAGATGCTTGCTGGCAACACGATATAGTCAATATGGGCATTGTCGGTGCCGCTATTTACGGAAACGTCTTTTTTGTATTCCCATTTAAAGCTGCGCATACCGGCACTTACAGGATAAGCAACTTTGCTCCAGCCTACATTGCCTGACCATTCTCCAACTTTGATGTTATCGATATAGAAGCGTAGCCAATCATAACCTGACTCTGACGAAACTTTGCGGTAGAAAGTAATGCTGTCGTCAACACTTACTTCATAGGGCAGAATCATCTGGCTCGACTGATTGCCGCCAATGTTTCCCGATTGGGCGGCATAAGTACCTTCGTAAGCACCAAGACCCGTTATTGTCCAGGGTAAGTTTCCGCCCGACTCCCAATCAAAAGCTTCAAAATCACCTGTTTCGAAGTTCTCGATTACCAGTCCAATTTTAGCAACAAAGCTTTTCTCAGATGAGTAAGCTCCTGATGAAATTGTGCTGCTAAATTCAACGGCTGTTCCAATAGGTGCCGAGGGGCTTACCGTAATTTCAAAGAAAGCCTGTGTTCCAGCTCCGCCAGGGATCTCCGGAATTAAATAGCTTCCTTCATTTACCGTAACAAAAGGATTATTGAGGGTGAGTTCGTTTAGAACTTCTGGAGCACTACTTGATCCGGAGTTTTGGATATTCACAATAATCTCGGCTGTTTCACCCGGGTCAAGGCGACCGTTACTGTTTCCTACGATGTCGTCAGCAATCATATAAGTGCCAATAGTAAAGGCCGGAGCATGTGCTTTGATGCTAAAGTTGGCATTCCAGGTGTCGTCTGATCCAACAATTTCCAGTTCAAAAGCGATGGAAGTCATATCGGGAATATCATCTGAAACCGTGAAACTAAACGCATCAGCTATGGCTTTTTCTTCGCCTGGTGCAATGGCTCCGTACGACTGGCTGTTGTCAGTAAAAGTGATATAAGGATTTTCTGTTGAGAGCGTTGCCACCAAATCGGAAGCTGTTTCAACGCCAAGGTTTTGAAGGGTGATGCCTAAAACAATACTTTCGTTATAGTCAATCAAGCCGTTATTGTTTCCAGCTTCATCATTGATTTCGTAAGAAACATAACCAATAAATGGTCCTTCGGCAGGAATAACTTCTATTTCCGAGAGGTAAGTTACTTTGTTATAGCCAAATACAGAAATTGTCAACATGCCCACATCATCCAATGCCGGGAAATTGAGGTTGGCTTGCCCACCTGTAACATAAGCAGAAGTCAAAATTTCTCCGTCTTTTGTGAGGGTAACGATGGCGTTTTCAGCATCGGCGGTTACGGCCAAATCTGTCATGCCGAGGAATAAAGTAGTCTGGTGCGTAACCGTTATTGGAGCAGGAGCAGCTGTACGCATGGTCATTGAAGGGTCTCCGAAAAGAATCCAGGTATCGTGCGTTGAGCGTCCTGAGCTGCCATGCAGGTCGAGCATTATCATGCTGCCATTGATGGAGTTTCCACCCAAAGTTCTTTTGATATTATTTGCATAGCCTTCTACCAAAATAGTTACCATTTCGTCCTGGCCTGTCATTGGTGGTGTCCAGGGTTGTGAAATCCACGACATCATCGTTCCGATAGCACCAGTAGGTTCGCCATTGTGTTCGGCCCGTGTCCAGGCTTCGGCAAAACAGGTGCCATTGGTAAATTTACCATTGTCGCAGGCTACAGACCAAATCACTGGCCAGCCAATGGTATTGGTAAGTGAGTTCACGTTGGTGGAACTATAACCAGCTACACTCCAGCTGTTTTGTGATCCGTGGTTACAATAGTTGATAATGCTGGTGCCCGCATTGATGCGCTGTGAAATTTGCGCTGCAGTGGTGTTTGGCACTCCGGGCACATTACCGTCATATTCACGGTGAACTGTTGTATAAGTGTAGTTGAGCAGGCTGTCTCTGATGTAATCAATATGTACATAATCGGCTTCGCCACCGTTGTGGCCTCCGCCATTGCCTTCGTTGCGGGCAACACCGGTTCCAACAGCAAGCCAAGTATCAGTTTCATCCATATCGCGCTCATACTTAATCAGGCGGTTAACCATGGTGGTAACATGTGCAGGGGTTTCGGCAGAAAAACGACCTACAAAGGCTTCATTATAAGAGTCGTTGCCTTCTAAATAAGTGTAATAGTTATCGCTATATCCGCCTGAGCTGCTGTTGTTGTAGCTGGGCACATGCTGATGGTCACCTACCAGCAGTATGTGGGTCAGGCCGTTGGTGTTGTAATAATCAGTGATAAAACTCTTTATTTCTGCAGGAGTGGAACCGATGGAGGCCACATCAAACATTTCGATTGGACGACCAATGGTTTTTTTCCAGGCTACAAAAGGTGCCATAGCATCCATATACGGGCCGTGGCAGATGACGATCATATTGCCTTCTTCTTCTACGATGGCATAGCGGCTTTGTGCTTCTGAGTAGTTGATAAAATGATTGTCATATAAATACTTAAACTCAGAATCTGTCGTGATTTGCTGGCTGCGACGGTTCAACTGGTTTTCTCCGCCAGTGCCGGTTTTTACGATAGCTACGGTCATTTCGTAGAACACACGCAGGGTTTTCGTTACCGGATTGTAGGCAAATGGATAGATGCTTACGGCTTGTCCGCGGTAATCGCGTAAGATATAAGGCTCTTGTAAATCAGCACGTTGTGCAGGATAAAAAGCATTTTGATCATACATCTCACCATAGGTATAGGGCACAGTTGTAGGATCTATCTTACGGCTGAAATTACCTTTTGAAGGTGCAATTTCAAAATTTTCAAAATCAGTATATTTTGAGTTGATGACTTCAACGCTCATATCTGCCTGGTCGCCAATGATAGCAGAAACCGCATAAAAAGGCAGATCAGGCGCTGAGGTTTCAAGCAAGGAAACCATTTTCGGTACGCTAATAATTGTAGCTTTTCCGCGTGGTGTTTCTACTGGATTAGCGAAAAACCCGGGAAGCTTAAAATCGATAGTAATTTGATCTTCTCCGGACTCAATAAGCTGCTTTTGAATAGGAGAAACGGGTGAATTGTTGATGGGATTCCACTGCTGTGCAAAACCTGCAAAGCCGAATACCATTAAGATAGTAAATAGAAGCGTTTTTTTCATAGAAAGGGTTTTTGAGAAAAATTGTACCGGGAAATAAATCCCGGTACAATTGTTATTTACATTATAAATTATTGAATAACAACTTTATGGATACGGGTTTCTGTTCCGGTATTCACGCGCAGATAATAGATTCCTTTGGCGTAGCCATTCAGCTTAATCTGTTCGATGCCGGAGCCGTTGTATTGACCAACAGCTTTGGAATAAACCTGCTGTCCCTGATAATTTAGCAACACATAACCAAACTGAGCAGCGTTTCCGCTGATGGCAATATTGAGTATGTCTTTGGCCGGATTAGGATAAACATACACGTTCAGCTTGTTTTCGTCAATGGAGGTGCAAGGATCAAAAGTGATGGTGATTTCGTCTGAAACCACGCAGCCGTTAATATCGGTAGCCATCACGCTATAAGTTTGTGAACCAATGCCAACGCCGGTTGAATCCACTACGATAGTTGCTGTGGTTTCTCCATTAGGACTCCATAAATAAGAAACGCCATTTTCGATGGTAGCATCAAGTTCGGCAGTATGCCCCATGCAGATAAGTTGGTCTTCACCTAAATCTAATTCGGGCATATCGTGCACTACTAAAGTATAGCTTGCTTCAACAGTATTTTCGCCGTCATCAACAACAACAGTATAAGTTGTTGTTTCGTCAGGAGAAGCGATAGGCATCATGGCGCTTGGATTGTTCAGGCTTTGAGCTGGGCTCCAGGTGCAGGTATAAGTGCCTGTTCCTCCGATGGGACGCGCGTTGAGCACTGCAGAACCGCCTGCACAAATTTCAGCTGGGCTGGAAGTGATATTGGCGGATAATTCCTGGTCGATAAAACAACTGATTTCGGCATGCCAGCCGGTCTTGGTAACGGAGTAATCAGAGGTAAATTTAAAGGTTAAAGCACCTGTTTCACCTGTAGCCTGAATCATGCCAGGGCTTGAAGAACCACTGAAAGGACTTCCGGAAATTTGGGAAGACATAGCGCTTGGGCCATCATAAATGTATAAAAAGTCGTAACCGCTTTCTGTTTCAAAAGTAATGAAATTGGCCTTTACTACAGCACCTTCCATAGAGGGTAAAAAAATCATGGTATAGTTCTCACTGCTGCTGTAGTTTCCACTAGGTCCGCCTGAGTCATAGAAATTACCAACGCAGGTTTCAACGGTGGCATTGGTCATCAAAAAGTCGGGAATTAATCCAATAACAACCATGCCATTTTGATTGGCGGTATAAACGCCTGATGGGCCTGCCGAAGCGGCCATATTCATATTTACAGGATATCCAATTGGAGAATCTTCGCTTGCTGTAACACTAAACGACAGCTCGGCAGTAGCACCGGCGGCCAGATTGGTGAGTGTTGCAGTGGATTCGTTAACTGTAAGCATTGGATCGGCAGAAACAAGCGTAAGACTGAAGTTACCCACATCGCTGCCGCCTGTGTTGGCAACAGTAACAACCAAATAAGCAGTTTCGCCCGGATCAAGGATGCCGTCGCCGTTACCGGCTGCATCGTTTATAGCGATTTCTTCTTCGATTTCTAAAACAGGTGCATACAGTTTAATTATGAGATTGCTTTCCCAGGTGGTAGTACCGTCTGTAGCTGAAATGATGAAAGCAGCATTGTGCTGGTTTGGAACAAAGTCAGCCACTGTAAAGCTAAAAGCATCAGCTACTGTTGCAACTTCACCATTAACAATTGGTCCAAATTCAGCAGAAGCAGAACCGGTAAGGCTGATGTAATCGTTGGTTCCAACAACAGTTGCTGTTATATTTGCTGAAGGGTCTGCGCCCACATTTTTCATGGTAACATCTATCGTGAAGCTTTCGCTGTATTCAGCCAGGCCGTTGTCGTCGTTGATAACATACTCGTCCATAACTACATAAGGGCCTTCGAGGGCAGCAGCAGGAACTTGCGTCATATAAGGAATATATTGAGGTTTGGTAACCACAATGTCAACCAATCCAGAGGATAAAATCGGATCAATTTCTACTTCAACAATGCCCGATGCGCCAACCAATGCAGCACCGTGCAAAACGCCATCTTTAGAAACAGCTACATACGAACCTGGATCAGCAGTTACTTCATAAGTGTCGAGGCCAATAGGTAAAATCGGCATATGTGAAACCGTATTTACGTCGCCCTGGGTGTGATAAGCCACCAAGGAAGGGTCGCCTAAAACGTTGTAAGCCTGCCAGTAATAGAGTGGGCTTGAGTGGCTTGGATAGTTTTGTAAATGCACTTCGGTAACGGCGAGGTTTCCAATAGAAATGATTCCGCCTGTAGTAATATAATCGCTAACAAAAGGCGCGTCGTACGCACCCCAGGTGGTTTCTTCGTAGGTAGGAATATATCCGTTATTGGTTCCCTGAAGCGGGAAAGCACCAACTGACCAGTAAAAATCTTCAAACCAATAAGAGCTTGGTGATGAGCCAATATAGGCCACAGCACCTTTGTTGGGAGCACGCATCCAGGTTTCACCCATACATTCAGGATAACCAAAATCGGCTGCCAAACAGCAGTTTCCTACTGCAAGCGGGTACTTATTTAGGTTGCTAAAATTATTTACTGCCGACTGCGAAAGGCTTGGGTCGCCCCAGGAAGTTTCGCTACAGTGGGCCGTGTAATTAATCATGCTAACTGAAATGCGTTCGGGGCTATAGCAACCGCTGTAAGGACTTGTTAAATAAGTGTTTATATTCACAAATCCGTGTGCTGCATTAAAATAATTTTGAGTACCATAATGAATAGTTGGCTGTCCTAAGCGGGGATTCCAGGTACCATCACTACCGGCAATCAAAGTTACATCATCCAGGTAGCTGGCATCTTCAAATTGGTATTGTTCATAATACAATGTCTTTTCGATATAAGGCAAAAGCTGGCTGCTGTTTCTAGCCGAAAAACGCCCGTAATACATTTCAGGGAAATAGTCGCCGTCAACGCTGGCATAATAAAGGTCAGTCATTTTTTGTGATGAAGAGCCTTGGATAGCCGGAACTTGTGGCGTGTCGCCTACTAAAAGCACAAAACTTGGTGCCGGATCGTCTGGTGTGCCACTGTTATACTGTGCATGAATCCAGCTTTGGATGGCACTGTAGCTTGTTCCAATGACGTCAGTATAGGCAGTAATTACCTTAAATCCTTTTTTGGTTTTCCAAGCAATGAAAGGAGCTAAATCTGCTTCAAACATTCTGTCGGAAACGATGAGGTATTTTACCGGGTACTTTACCAAATCAGGATGTGCCGGATAGTCTCTGTTGGTAGGATTATTCA
>Ga0172382_10011821_pt1 | contig 11481 bp, 8 predicted proteins | sample Leawel138RmetaG_FD_122245 | JGI IMG/M metagenome (GOLD analysis project Ga0172382, IMG submission 122245) | Leachate microbial communities from a municipal landfill in Southern Ontario, Canada - Leachate well 138R metaG | ecosystem: Engineered > Solid waste > Landfill > Unclassified | place...
TCACGGTCGTACACGCGGACCGCGACGCCCGCGCGCGCCAGATGCTCGGCACAGGCGAGCCCCGCCGGCCCCGCGCCGATCACGGCGACGGAAAGGGTATGGCGACGGAAGCCACGGAACGACACGGAAGGCTTGGCTACCGGTCCTGAATCATTGCGTGTCGTTCCGCGGCTTCCGTGGCGAGTGTTTTTCCGTTCGTCTGCGCGGGCCGGCTGCCAACCCTGCGCCAGCGCATGATCGGTGATGGCCCGCTCGATGGCGCCGATGGCGACGGCATTGCCATCCGGCGCCAGGGTGCAGCCGCCCTCGCACAGACGCTGTTGCGGGCACAGCCGGCCACAGATCTCCGGCAGCGGGTTGGTGGCATGCGCGATCCCGGCGGCGCCGATGAGGTCACCGCGCGCGGCCGCCTGCAACCAGTCGGGGATCCGGTTGGACAGGGGGCAGGCACTGCGGCAGCCGGGTACGCCGCAATCGAGGCAGCGCGCGGCCTGTTCCGCGATCCAGGCGCTGGCCGGCGGCCGCTGGATCTCGTCCCAGTCGCCGCGGCGCGCGGCCGCCGGACGCGCCTCCAGATCACGGCGCGGTACCGGCGTGGCGGGGGCGCGCTTGAGCAGATGGCTGGCGTTCTGCACCAGCCCGGGCCGGAACAGATTGCGCACGTCACGGATTTCCAATGCATCCGTGGGGCAGGACACCACGCAGCGCGCACAGCCCATGCAGTCCTCCAGCCCGGTGACACGTCCGTGCGCCTTGCCCTGCTCCCAGACCGGGATGCCCATGTCGCAGACCTCTTCACACCGGCGGCAGTCGTTGCACTTGTCGGCATCGAGTTTCAGGTCGTAGAAGCCGGCATGATTGAGCAGTCCGAAGGTCGCCCCATAGGGGCAGAGATAGCGGCAATAGAAGCGATTGCCCACCACGGGGGCGACGAAGAAGGTGCCGAAATAGGTCAGCCCGACCAGCGCGTAGAAGCCGCCGACGAAGCTCACCGTCCAGGCGCTGGGGGGATACTGGGTGACGACCATCACGCCGACGTAATAGGCGAAGAAGAACCACTTGCTGTGGCGCAGCCGCCACGCCCATTTGCCGCGCACGGTGCGGTCGCGGAAGGCGAAGCCGACGGTCTCGCGGATACCCACGCACGGGCAGTTGAAGCCGCAGATCACCCGCCGGCCGAACAGGAACACCGCCGCCAGGACCAGGAAGAAGGTGATCGTGCCGGGCACGTGCAGCGCCGGGAACACCGGTTGTCCCCACAGGTAGCCGACGTAGGGTTCGTAGAACGGCGTCAGCCAGGGGATCAGCCACCAGAACACCGTGACCATGGCCACCAGGATGATGAATCGTTTGCGGGTGTAGGGATTGCGCTCGGCGGCGATGCGCCAGATACCGAAGCCGAGGATCAATGCATACTCGGTATAGCGGTTGAGCCAGATGGGGTTCTCGAACAGCATCAACCAGCTCTCGTTCAGCCAGCCGACGAATGCCAGGGTGAAGGCGATCATGCTGAGCCACTGTATGGCCGCGCTGTAGCGTCCGGGCAGCGAGTCCTGCTGCGTGGCGGCGAGCGGCCGCGGCAGGTAGTGGATGGGCTGTTCCAGCTTCATCTCATGCGCAGTCATACCACCTCACTTGCGACGACCAGCGCATCACGCGGTGTCGCTGTCCTCGGTTTTGACCGTCAGCATCTGCAGCGAGCCGCGCTCGTTGCCCGGTCGCGGCGGCCCGTTCGGATGCTGATGGCGATGTACTTCATGATCCAGCGCCGCCGGCGGCGCGCGTTGCACCGTCCCGCCAGGCGGCGATCAGCGCCCTGGCCGCCCGGTCCGTATCCTCCGCACGGGTCATGCGCCCGAGCGACAGGCGCACCGCGCCCTGCGCCCGTGCGGGTGACACGCCCATCGCACCCAGGACGCCGCTCACGGCGATAGCATCCGCGTGACAGGCCGACCCCACCGACGCGGCCACATCCGCCTGTGCCCGCGCCAGCAGTTCGCGACCACTGACCCCGGGGAAGGACACATTGAGTGTGTTCGGCAGACGGAATTCGGGGTGGCCGTTGAGCGCGAGCCCGGGGATCGCCGCCGCCAGCGCCGTGTGCAGGCGCTCACGCAGCGTGCGGAGGTGCGCGGCCTCGTCGTCCAGCGACTGTGCCGCCAGCTGCGCCGCCGCGCCGAGTCCGACCAGTGCCGGCACGTTCTCCGTCCCCGGCCGCAGACCACGCTCATGGCCCGCGCCGACCAGGACCGGCTCGATCGCTGTGCCGGTCCGCACATACAGGGCGCCCACACCTTTGGTGGCGTAGAACTTGTGCCCCGCCAGCGTCAGCAGATCCACATCCAGAACGTCCACCGCCACCGGGATCTTGCCGACGGACTGGGCGGCGTCGGTATGCAGCACGATGCCGCGCGCCCGGGTGAGGGCCGCGATCTCCGCCAGCGGCTGGATGCTGCCGACCTCGTTGTTGGCATGCATCACGCTGACCAGTACGGTGTCGGTGCGCAAGGCCGCGGCAACCCGGTCGGGATCGACGCGCCCGTGCGGGTCCACGGGCACCACGGTCACCTCCCAACCGGCACTGCGCAGGTGCTCACAGGGCGCGATCACGGAGGGATGCTCGACCGCGCTGGTGACGATATGTCTGCCGCGCTGACGCAAGGCCTGCGCCACGCCGCGGATGGCCAGGTTGTTGGCCTCGGTCGCGCAGCCGGTGAAGACGATCTCTTCCGGCCGGGCGCCGATCAGTGCGGCGACCTGCCCGCGTGCCACCTCCACCGCAGTATGCGCGGACTCGCCATAGCCATGTGCCGAGGAGGGATTGCCGAAATGCTCCCGCAGATAGGGCAACATCGCATCGACGACACGTGCATCGACCGGTGTCGTGGCGTTGTAGTCCAGATAGACCGGTGCGGACATGGTCTACACCAGATTCCGGATAAGAATGTAGGTGGCGACCAGGATCAGGAACACGCCGAAGCCGCGCTTGAGTCGCTGCTGCTCCATCCGCTGGCCGATCCAGGCACCCAGGAAACTCGCGGCGACGGCGACTGCAGTGAAGCCTGCCAGCAATGGGTAATCGATCGCTACGGCACCGGCATAGCCCGCAAAGCCGGCGGTGGACTGGAAGGCGACAATGCTGAGCGAGGTGCCCACGGCACGCTTCATCGACAGCCCCGACAGCAGTACCAGCGCCGGCACGATCAGAAAGCCCCCACCGACGCCGACCACCCCGGCCAGCATCCCCACCAGGACGCCATGGGTGGCGATGCGCAGATAGGGGAAATGGGTAGCATCACCGCTTTCGCATGCACTCACGGCGAGATCACCCACCGCGAGCGCGCCCACGGAACGGCGCGGTGGCTGTGCCTTGAGCATGCGCCAGGCAGCGACATACATCACCAGCGCGAACAGTGTGAGTTGCAACACGACCGGCAGCACCACACCCAGCCGTGCGCCGCCATAGGTGCCCACTGCACCGAACAGGCCGAAGATCAGCGTGACGCGCAGATTGACGTTGCCGCAGCGCCAGGACTGGATGGCCGCGATGGTCGCGGTGATGGCGATGATGCCGAGGCTCATGGCGATGGCGGACTTCGGCTCGACATGCAGCAGATACAGCAGTGCCGGCACGGTCACGATCGCACCGCCGCTGCCCATGATACCGAGCAGCAAGCCGGTCGCCGCCCCCGCGATCAATACGAACAGAATCATCGTTCACCCCCCCATCGACTGCGGCCGACTGCGGCTGACTGTGCCACCGTCATCAGCGCTCCACCGGGTAGCCGTGCCGGTTCCAATCGGTCATGCCCAGGCGGGCGACGACCACGTTTGAAAAACCCTGCTGCGCGAGCAGCTGTGCCGCAGTCGTCGACATACGATCGGTACGACAGACCGTGACGATGGGTCTTTCCTGATACGCATCCAGTTCGTGCATACGCTCACCCAGCTCGTCCAGCGGGATGTGCGTGGCCCCGGGGATGTGCCCGAGCTCGCCGCGGTAATCGTCAGATGCGCGCACGTCCAGCACCAGCACGTCCTCGTTGGTGTCGAGGCGGCGCTTGAGTTCAGGGATCGCGAGCATCGGCGGCTTGCGCAGCCGGCCGATCAGCCGCGGCAGGAAGGCGACCGCCGCCAGCAGCGCGAGTGCCAGCAAGCCCTTCTGGATCAGGCCCTCGCCGCCGGCGACGGCCTCGCGGCCGGCGTAGCCGAGGTAGGTGTAGGCGATTGCGCCCGGCAACATGCAGATGTAGCTGGCGATGACATACTGGAGCAGCGGGATGCGCGTCAGGCCCAGCGCGTAGTTGAGCAGATTGAACGGAAACAGCGGCACCAGACGCACGAAGGCGACGAAGCGCCAGCCCTCCTCCTCCACCCCGTGGATGAGCTGTTTGAGGCGCCCGCCGGCACGGCTCGCCACCCACTCCGAGGCGAGATAACGCGATACCAGGAAGGCCAGCGTCGCGCCAAGCGTCGCGCCGGTGAGGTTGTAGAAGGTGCCGAACACCGGCCCGAAGAGGGCGCCACCGGCCAGGGTGATCACCGACCCGGGCAGGAACAACACCGTGGCCACGGCATAGATCAGTATGAACAGCAACGGCGCCGCGGGTCCCGCTTCTTCCGTCCAGGTCGCCAGCGCCTGGGCATCGAAGTGGTCACGGTACAGCACCGCCAGCACGACGCCGGCGAGCAGCACGACGGACAACAGGATGCGCAGTACTTTTGCGTTCATGCTGAAAAACTCATTTCGGCCACGGCAGCACGCGGAAGAACCCGCAAGGCACCGCCAAGCCCCCTTTTTGCCACGAAGAAAATCCTGGTCCGTGTTTTCCCGTGTGCTTCCGCGGCGCCTGCAGGTTTTGGATTCATGGCTTGATGTCCCATGAACGGCGGTTGATGACGTATTCGCTGATCCTGCCAACAAAGGGGATCGCCAGCATGCCCGTGAGCCAGGAGCACCATCTGCTATCGCGGAAGGTCCGGATGCCGATGGTCATGCCCTCGTGGCCGGCGCGCGGCTGGGCACGGTAGGTGCCGAACAGGCGGTCCCACCAGGGCAGATTGAAACCGAAGTTGCTGTTGGTCTCGTCGTCGTCGATCGAATGGTGCACACGGTGCATGTCCGGCGTCACCACGAACAGACGCAGCACCCGATCGACAGCGATCGGCATACGCACATTGCTGTGGTTGAACATGGAGGTCGCGTTCAGCAGGATCTCGAATACGATCACCGCCAGCACCGGTGGGCCGAGCAGCGCGATCACCGCGAACTTGATGCCCATCGACAGCAGGATCTCCAGCGGGTGGAAGCGTGAGCCGGTGGTGACGTCGATATCCAGATCAGCGTGGTGGACGCGGTGCAACCGCCACAGCAGCGGCACGGCGTGCACCATGACGTGCTGCAGCCAGATGAAGAAGTCCAGGATGATCACCGCCGCGAGGACCGCCAGCCAGTACGGCGGTTGCAGGTAGTTGATCAGCCCCCAGCCCTGCTCGCGCGCGAACAGCGCCATGCCCACCGCGGCCGTGGGGAACAGCACGCGCAGCAAAAAGCTGTTGAAGAACACCAGACCGATGTTGTTGCCCCAGCGCAGCCACTTCTTCTCGGTGAGCCGCCGCCGCGGCGCGGCCAGTTCCCACACCGCCATGACGGCGAAGATCCCGAAGAAGAAGCCCAGCCGGACGGATATCTCGTGGGCGCGTATGACCTGTTCGAACTCCATCTCTCATCCTCGCCAGGGTTGCAGGCCCGCCCCCGGGGCCTATAATAAGGCAATACTTATATGTTCAATTGATTGCTTGAATACACTAGCCGGGGGACCCCTGCATGTCAAGCGGAAATGTGAAGCACGACTTATTTGCCCAGTTCGCCCGCATCGGCAAGGCCCTGAGCAGTGCCAGCCGCCTGGAACTCATCGAATACCTCGCCCAGGGCGAGCGCAGTGTGGACGCGCTGGCCCAGGTCTCGGGGCTGAGCGTCGCCAACACCTCCCAGCATCTGCAGCAGTTGCGCCAGGCCGGGCTGGTCGCTCCCCGTAAGGACGGGCAGCGTGTCTATTACCGCTTGTCGGGGGACGACGTGGTGTCGCTGCTCGACGGCCTGCGCCGGGTGGCGGACCGTCACCTGGCCGAGGTCGCGCAGTTGGTCAGCGCCTATCTCGATACCAAGGACAACCTCGAACCCGTACCTGCCGCCGAACTGCTGGCGCGGGTGCGCAGCGGCGAGATCACTGTCCTGGATGTGCGCCCGCCGGAGGAATTCGCCGCCGGGCATCTGCCGGGCGCCATCAACATCCCGCTGGGCGAGCTGGAGTTGCGGCTGGGCGAGCTGCACCCCGACCGTGAGGTGGTCGCCTACTGCCGCGGCCCCTATTGCGTGCTGGCCTTCGACGCCGTCGCACACCTGCGCCAGCGTGGCCTGCAGGCCCGCCGCCTGGAAGACGGTTATCCGGAATGGAAGGTCGCCGGCCTGCCGGTGGAGTCGTCCGGCTAGCCGGGGCTGGCGGTGTCTCAGGCGTCGCTGTCGTGCGACAGGAGGCCTTTCAGCCGGGTGGTACCGATGACGTGGAGCACCACCGCGCAGCTGCCGAAGAAGAAGGCCGATGCCATCAGGCTGGCATGGATGGGATCCATCTTCATGCGCGGCTCGTATACGAAGGCGGCGATCCCGAACGCTACTGCGGCCACGCCACAGAGCATGGCAATCAGATAGCTGATCTTCTGTCCGAAGGTCTTGGTCATGATACGTCCTCTAGCCACGCCCTCTCCGGCGCTGTCATGGGCCGCGCCGGCGCCGCAGTATGCGCAGCGCAGTGCGCCGGATGTGCAGACAGGTCCACTGCCGAAGGTTTAGGAATTGCGGCCTACACGGTCCGGCTCACGCGGCGTCGGCCGGGTGAGCAGGAACACCGCAATGGCGGTGAAGAACAACCCCGCGCCGACGGGCACCCACGCCGCCTCCATGTGCCAGACGAGCAGGCCCCAGCTGAGCAGCAGCGTGATGACGGCGAGCAGCTTGGCCCGTGCCGGCACGGCCCCCTGCTCCCGCCAGGCCCGCAGCGGCGGACCGAGCTGCGGATGTCCTTCCAGCCAGGCGTGCAACCGGGCCGAGCCGCGCGCCCCCGACCAGGCCGCGACCAGCAGAAAGGGCACCGTGGGCAGGCCGGGCACGACCACACCGACCAGGGCCAGGCCGACACAGATATACGCAAGAACAGAGAAAGGCCAGCGTCGCATAGTTACAGTGGGACAACCGGATTCCGGCAGTGGTTCAACACGTCGTCGAGGGTAGCACAAAGCACGCATGGGCGGGATTTCAGCCCGCGGCACAGCTGCGGGATCTGCGCGACAAAACGCGCCCTCCAAGGCCATGGCTGGCCAGTCCCGGGTCGCTACGGGCCCGTCGGTTTTTCTTCGGGCGTGCGGTGAGACACAGAAGGGATATCACTGCTGTCCCATAAACCCCAAAAACCATATTGGCCACGGAAGCACACGGAAAAACACGGACAAGATCCTATGCCGCACACAGCAGCCCACGTCACCCACCAGGTGCTGAGGCAGAGTTTCTGCGACAAGGTTCCTTCAGTGTCTTCCGTGTGCTTCCGTGGCTGACGTGAGTTTTTTGGAAAATACAAGCCCGCGGTGGTGGCTGCCATGACCAGATGGGCAATGCCTGTCCGGCCCATGCGCTGTACTTGCGGCCACTATAATTCAAGGCGATGCCAGGGAAAAATGACACCAGCCCAACCGGATGAGCACCCACCAACAGAACGATCCGTCAGCGCCTGCCGGATACGCGGCGGCCGCCATCCACGATGCAGCGATGACTGAATCGTCGCGGCCGATCCGTTGGCTGGGACGTGCGCTCCCCCTGGCGATCCTCCTACTCGTCGGCATCCTTGCCGCCCGTGAGGTACGCGGACTCGACCTTCATGCCATACGCTCCGTGCTGGGCGCGCTCTCCCTGCCCCAGCTGCTGCTCATCCAGGGCCTGGCACTGACCGGGGTACTGGTGATGAGCCTGTATGACTGGCAGGCCGCCCGCAGCATCGCGATACGGATCGCACCACGCACCCTGGTCGTGAATGCCTGGATCGCCAATACGTTCAACAATCTCATCGGCTTGTCCGGCCTTGCCGGCTCGGGTATCCGTATGGTGCTGATGACGGGTGAGCGGGTCGATGCCCGACGTGCCGCAGCGTTCGCGGCGCTGATCATGGTCTCCGTACCTGTCGGGCTCGCCGTTCTGTGCTGGGCGCTGCTGCTCGCTGGCGCACCGGACCTCAACGGGTTACCAATACCTGCCTGGACCGCCTGGTTGGCACTCGGGGCCTTTGCAGTCTATCCACTGGCATATGTCTTCCTGTTGCAGCGTGGTGCACTTACACGTGTGTTGCGTGGGCTCGCCCCCCAGTCCTTGCGTTCGCTCCTCACCATGATTGCGATCTCGACACTGGACTGGCTGCTGGCCGCCAGCGTGGCATGGGTGGCGCTGACATTCAGCGGCGCGCCAATACCCTGGCTACATTTCCTGTTCGGCTTCGTGCTGGCATCCAGTCTCGGTATCCTCAGCTTGATCCCGGGCGGACTGGGCGTGTTCGATACGGCGCTGGTCATCTTGCTGGCACCCTTCGTACCGGGGCCGGAGCATATCGTTTCCGGACTTCTCCTGTATCGCCTCTGCTATTACCTCGTGCCCTGGCTCATCGCCGTCTATCTGGGTTCAGACAAGTTGATGCTGTCAGAGCAATGGCAACACATGGCGCTGGCGCGTTTGTGGCGGGAAAACCGCCTTCTGGAGCTGTTGCGGCTGCCACTGAACCTGATGGCCTCACTCGGTGTGCGGGCGCTGGCCTACCTCAGCTTCGGCGGTGGCGTCGTGTTACTCGTCTCTGCCGCATTCCCGGCGCTGCAGGATCGCCTCACGGTACTGCGGGCTTATCTGCCGCTGGCCGCCATCGAGATCTCGCATCTCTTGTCCGTTATTGCCGGCGTACTGCTCATCGCGCTTGCGCGCGGTATTGCCGGTCAGGTGCGCAGCGCGTATACCCTGACCCAGATCCTGCTTCTCGGGGGGGCATTCTTCACCTTCCTCAAGGGTATCGATTACGAAGAGGCGATCGCCCTGCTGCTGGTCGCACTGCTGCTGCACCGGCAACGCAGCCGTTTCTATCGTGACAGCTATCCCCTGTTGAGCCCACGCAGCCTGATCTGGCTGGTCGGCCTGATCTGCAGCGTCATCGGCTTTGCCTGGCTGGGGGACTGGGTGCACGGCGCTATTCCGCTTGGCTGGCAGCATCTCGCCCGATCCGTGGCCGGCCTGGAGGCACCGCGCTTCGCGCGCGGCCTGCTGGCCGCCGCGGGCGTCGCTGCAGCCTTCATCGGCTGGTCTTTCTTTCAGCGTCCGAAGATCGTGCCGGCCGGGATCGACCGGCAGACCCTGGTCGAGGCTGAAACGATATTGAACCGGTTCGGCGGCAGCGAATTCGCGCACCTGGTGTTTCTCGGTGACAAGTCTCTGCTCTGGTCGCCGGACCGCACGGCATTCATCCAATATGCGATGATTCGTGATCGTTTGATCGCGCTGGGCGACCCCTGCGGCAATCCGGCGGCCTTCGACACCGTACTCATCGCATTTCGTGACTATGCCGACCGCCACGGGCTGACACCCTGCCTCTACGAAGTGAGTGAAGCGCACCTGCACCACTATCACGATGCCGGCTTTGCCCTGTTCAAATTGGGCGAGGCCGCGGTGGTCGAGCTGGCGGACTTCACCCTGGAGGGCAAACGTGGTGCCGCGTTACGGCACAGCATCAACCGGGCCAAACGGAGTGGCGCGGAATTCGCATTGCTCGAACAACCGCTCGAGGAACCGCTCTGGGCGACCCTGCGCGCCCTCTCCGATCGCTGGCTGATGGAGCGCGAGGCGGCTGAAAAGGGCTTCTCCCTCGGCAATTTCAATGAGGCCTATCTGCGTCGCAGCCCCATCGCGATCATCGAGGTCAAGGGGCGGGTCGTCGCCTTCGCCAACCTGATGCCGGATTACGGCCGGCACGAAGAATTGAGCGTCGACCTGATGCGCCATTACCCGGATGCGCCACCCGGAACGATGGACCTTCTGTTCGTCGAACTGATCCTGTATGCACGCGCCCAGGGTTATACCGCGTTCAACCTGGGCATGGCACCGCTCGGTGGAGTGGGTGAGACACGCTACGCGCGTGCGGGCGAGAAGATCATGCGACTGGCCTTCGAGTACGGCAACCGTTTCTACAACTACAAAGGGCTGCGTGACTTCAAGGAAAAATTTCACCCCAGGTGGCGCAGCACCTATTTCGCCTATCCGCTACTCACCGCACTTCCGCCCTTGCTGATGGACAGCGCCGCATTGATTGCCGGTGGTTATCGACGGATCCTGTTCAGGTCTGAGCCGAAGCATGCTTGTTTGACCTCTTCTTCGCCACGGAAGAACACGGAATGACACGGAAAAAGGATCATTGTATAAAGCCCGGAAACCAAACCGCAGCGCATGGCCCTTGGGTTTAGTTACTGCATTATTTCCGTGTTGTTCCGTGTGTCTCCGTGGCCATTGTTCCAAGGCACCGGCTTGCGTACGTGCCATCAGGCTTGGTGGGCTTTTGCAGAGGCCCCTTAACCGGTAAGGCGGTAATACTGGACACTGAACCACTCCTGCGCATCCATCCAGACCTGATCCAGGCTGAAGCCGGCAGTCCGGGCCAGTGCACTGAATTCCGCGACCGTGTATTTATAGGAACTCTCGGTATGGATGGATTCATCCCTCCGGAACCGGAAGCGATGGCCGTCGATGCCAACCGTCTGATCCCGCAGACTCACGAGATGCATCTCGACCCGTCCCAGGACAGGATTATAGAAGGCCTCGTGCCTGAAACCGGCGAGATCGAAATCGGCGCCCAGTTCCCGGTTGATACGGGTCAACAGATTCAGATTGAACGCCGCCGTAACCCCCTCCCGATCGTTATAGGCGGCATGCAGCAGTGCCGGGTCTTTTTTGAGATCGATGCCGATCAGCAGACCGCCACCCGCACCCACTGTCTCCGCCAGCACCTTGAGAAAACTGTCGAGATCCGCTGGTTCAAAATTGCCGACACTGGAACCGGGAAAGAAGATCACCCGGCGACCCCGGTCGGGAAGCACCGGCAGGCCTTGTCCGGCCGTGAAATCGGCACACGCGGCCCGCACTTCCAGCCACGGGTATTCCGCGGCCAGCCGCCTCGCGGACTCGCGCAGATAGCGTTTGGAGATATCCACCGGCATGTAGAGGCGTGGTACCAGCGAACCCAGGAGTTCGCGCACCTTGACGCTGTTGCCGCTGCCCGGTTCGATGAGCAGGCAGTCGGGCCCGACACGGTCCGCAATGGCCTGGGCGTTGTCATGCAGGATGGCGATCTCGGTGCGGGTGGGATAGTACTCTGGCGTGGCACAGATGCGATCGAACAGCTGCGA
>Ga0172382_10011824_pt1 | contig 11478 bp, 10 predicted proteins | sample Leawel138RmetaG_FD_122245 | JGI IMG/M metagenome (GOLD analysis project Ga0172382, IMG submission 122245) | Leachate microbial communities from a municipal landfill in Southern Ontario, Canada - Leachate well 138R metaG | ecosystem: Engineered > Solid waste > Landfill > Unclassified | place...
CCGACCTGCCGCGCACGCGCAACATGAAAATCATGCGTCGGGTCGTGCGCGCCGCCTTGCTCGATCTGGATGCCGGCGATCTCAGCACGCTGGTCAACCCCGAATCGGTCGACGCCATCCGGGTCAGCGCGCGAGCCATGAAATCAATATCCACGTAACCAAGGAGGTGCCCGACTGAAACCAATCGACATCAGCACCGTACGTATTCGGATGCAAGGCATGCAGGGCCATGGGGGCCAGGCATGCAGACGTCAAATCTGGACCACTGACGAATTTAAACGAGTGACGGAGACATTATGAAGCTCAATCTTTGCAAAGTGTCCGCATTGCTGGGCATGGCGGGTATTCTTTCTTTAGCGGCCCTTCCTTCGCACGCGGCGCAGGACAAGGTTCGAATCGGCCACCTGACGGACATGAGCAGCGCCTATGCCGCTCTGGACGGCAAGGATGGTGCGATTGCCATCCAGATGGCCATCGACGACTTTGGCGGTACGCTCAATGGCAAGCCCATCGTGCTGCTGAGCGAGGATCATCAGAACAAGGCCGACATTGCGGCCTCGCGGGCACGCGAATGGATGGATACCGAAGATCTCGACATGCTGATCGCCGGGACCAACTCGGCCGCGGCGCTGGCCATGTCCAAGATCGCCGAAGAAAAAAAGCGGCTGATGATCGCCAATGGCCCGGGGACCTCGGCGCTGACCAACGAACAGTGCTCGCCCTATACCATTCACTACGCGTGGGATACGGTCGCCCTGGCCAAGGGCACCGCCAACGCGCTGATCAAGGAAGGCTACAAAGACTGGTATTTCCTGGCGGCCGATTACGCCTTTGGCGAGGCGCTGGTCAATGACGCCCGGAGCGTGATCGAGGCCAACGGCGGCAAGGTGGTCGGGACCGTCAAGCACCCGCTCGGGGCGCTGGACTTCTCATCCTTCTTGTTGCAGGCCCAGAGCTCCGGGGCCGAGATCCTGGGGATCGCCAACGGCGGGGCCGACATGATCAACGCCCTCAAAGTGTCGCACGAGTTCGGCATCGACCAGTCCATGAAAGTGGCCAGCCTGATGCTGTTCCTGATCGATGTGCACAGCATGGGCCTGGAGGATGCGCAGGGCCTGCTGTTCACGACCAGCTGGGACTGGAGCGTGAGCGACGAAGCGCGCGAGTTCGGCCGCCGCTTCTACGAGAAGACCCAGCGCATGCCCACCGACATCCAGGCGGCCAACTACTCCGCCACCATGCAGTGGCTGAAGGCCGCGCAAGAGTTGGGCACGACCGACGCCGACCAGATTCGCGAGTGGTTCCGCAAGACGCCGCTCAAGGATTTCTACGGCGAAGGCTACGTACGTGACGACGGCCGCTATGTCCACAACATGTATCTGGTCCAGGTGAAGTCGCCCAGCGAGTCGACGGAGCCCTGGGACTACGTGTCGACCGTGGCGGTCATGCCGGGCGAAGAAGTCTTCACGACCAAGGAAGAGTCGCGCTGCAAGCTCTGGAAGTAAACTACGGTGGGGTGCGTGGCCGCACCTCTTGCGCAGCGGGTTGGCAGGCGGCTCATCAGGGGCGCCTGCCGCCGCCCGGTCTGGACCACGAAGGAGGACATCATGGATTTGCAGCTTGCTGGTCGGCGCGTGCTCATCACAGGGGCATCGCAGGGTATTGGCGCAGGGATCGCCGAAGCGTTCGCGCGCGAAGGGGCATCCCTGACGCTGGTGGCCCGCTCTGAAGATAAACTGCAGCAGCTGGCGGAGGATCTCCGGCAGCGTTTTGGCGTGCCGGTCGGGATCCTGGCTGAAGACCTGACGGCACCGGGCGCCGTCGATCGCGTGGCGGCCCAGGCACCGGATACGGACATCCTGGTGAACAACGCCGGCGTGATCCCCGGGGGCGATCTGTTCGAGGTGGATGCGCAGCGCTGGCGCGAAGGCTGGGAGCTCAAGGTCATGGGCTACATCGACATGACCCGGGCCTTCTATGGGCTGATGCGCGCGCGCGGCGGCGGGGTCATCATCAACAACATCGGCAGCGGCGGCGAAAATTTCGACTTCGATTACGTCGCCGGCTGCACGGGCAATGCGGCCCTGATGGCCTTTACGCGATCCGTGGGCGGGCGCGGCCTGAAGGACGGCGTACGCGTTCTGGGCGTCAACCCGGGGCCCGTGGCCACCGACCGCATCGAACGCATTCTGCGTGGGCGTGCCGCCAAGAGCCTGGGTAACGCCGAGCGCGCGGCCGAGCTCAAGGCCAGCATGCCGCTGGGCCGGGCGGCGTCCGTAGAAGAAGTGGCCGATCTGATCGTCTTCCTGGCTTCGGGGCGGTCCGCGTATACGGCTGGCACCATCGTCACCGTGGATGGGGGCGCGGCATCGGCCGGGTCCATCATCTGAAGCCCCTCTTGCAACCAAGGGTGAACCGTGGGTGATCCGCAGGGCGGTGCAACGTATACGCATGGCTATCACAGCTCGGTGCTGCGGTCGCACAACAATCGAACGGTCGAAAACTCGGCCGCCTATCTGGCGGCCGAACTCCGACCTGGCCTGCGCCTGCTGGACGTGGGGTCCGGGGCGGGCACCATCACCGCTGATCTGGCCGCCCGCGTGGCACCCGGCGACGTCGTGGCGCTCGAACTCACCGAAGAATCCCGGGCGCTCACACAGGCCGAGGTCATGCGCCAGGGGCAGGGCCACGTGCGGTGCGTCGTGGGCGACGTGCACGCCCTCGATTTTCCCGACCACAGCTTTGACATCGTGCACGCCCATCAGGTCCTGCAGCACGTCGCCGATCCCGTCCAGGCCTTGCGCGAGATGAAGCGCGTCTGCCGGCCAGGTGGCCTCGTTGCCGCCCGGGACGCCGACTATGCCGGTTTCATCTGGTATCCGCTGCTGCCAGAGCTCGATGACTGGCTGAGCGGGTATCGGCAGGCTGCGCGCGCCAATGGCGGCGAACCCGATGCGGGGCGTTTTCTGCTGCACTGGGCGCGGCAGGCGGGGTTCAGCCAGATTGAATGCAGTTCCAGCACGTGGTGCCTGGCCACCCCCGAGGCCCGCGCATGGTGGGGCGGCATGTGGGCCGACCGCATCCTGCAGTCCCGGATCGCAGCGCAGCTGCTTGAACAGGGCCTGGCGAGCCAGGCCGGCCTGCAACGGATCTCGGATGCCTGGCGTCGGTGGATGGCGGCCGAAGACGGGTGGATGTCCATCGTGCATGGCGAGATCCTGTGCCGCGCCTGAGCACGCCGCCGCATGGCTACATCAGGGTGGCGGTCAGGCCGCCATCGACCGCAATCACCTGGCCACTGACAAAACCGGATTCGCGTGCGGCCAGATAGACGGCCGTGGACGCGATGTCGCCGGGGGTGCCCCAGCCGGCCGATGGTGAACGGCTGGCCAGCCATTGGCCGAAGGCCGTGTCGTCGACCAGCGCCTGCGTGAACTCGGTCTGGATGTACCCGGGGGCGATGGCATTGACGGTGATGCCGTGGGGGCCCAGCTCGGCCGTCCATTGCCGCACCAAACCGTGCAAGGCGGCCTTGGCAGCGGTGTATGCCGTGATTTCGCGCTTGCCCTGCAGGCCCGTGATGGACCCGGTAAAGATGATGCGGCCATATTTGCGCGCGATCATGTGCGTTGCCAGATGCCGGCCCAAGGCCCATTGGGCGGTCAGGTTGGCAAAGAGGATGCGCTCGAATTCGTGCTGTGGAAAGGACACCAGCGGCTCGCGGTGCTGAACTGCGGCATTGGCGAACAGGATGTCGATCGGGCCGGTCTGGGCCAGCGCCTGGTCGACCGCGCCCAGGGTGGCCGGCAGATCTTCGATGTCGAAGACCAGCGGCAGCGCCCGGAGACCTTCGGCCTGCAGTGTGGCGACCGCCTGGTTTACCGAGTCTGCACGGCGGCCATGGATGATGACCTGGGCGCCTTGCCGGGCCAGGGCTCTGGCTGTTTCGTAGCCGATGCCGCGGGATGAGCCCGTGACGAGGGCGGTGTGTCCGTCGAGATTGAACATGGTTTTCGATCGAGAATGGCGGACAGGCCGGGCTAGACCGGCAGCACTTCCTTGCGCCGCAAGGCCCCATAATAGCGCCAGAACAGCAGTGCAGCCACCGAGCGCCAAGGCGCCCAGCTTTGGGCGATGCGGCTCAGCTCCGCCACGGCGGGGGCGGGATCCAGGCCCAGCGCATCGCCCACCCCCTTGCGCAGCGCCAGGTCGCCGGCGGGGAAGACGTCCGGGTGGCCGGCGCAGAACATCAGGTAGATCTCGGCCGTCCAGGGGCCAATCCCCTTGTAGCGGGTCAGGGCCTGCAGCGCCTGGTCCGCGGACTGGCGCGCTATGACATCGAGATTCAGCTCGCCCGCGGCCATGGCCTGCGCCACGCCCTGCAGGGTCAGAAACTTGCTGCGCGACAGGCCGACGCCTTCCAGCCCCTTCTCGCCCAGGGCCAGGTAGGCCTGCGGGCTGTCGGCGGCATCGCGCGCCTTGAAACGCCGCCAGATGGCATCGGCGCTGGCGACGGACAGCTGTTGGCCGCAGATGACCCGTGCCAGGCCTTCGAAACCCGGCGCGTGCATGCGCGGCTGCAGGGGGCCCGCCACGCGGCTGACCGGAACGAGGCGGGGGTCGTGGGCGAGCAGCTGTTCGAGATGGTCGTCGATGACAGCCTGTTGATGGATATCGGGCAATGCAGCAGCGTTCATGCGGACTCCGGACGGCAGGCAGGCCGCTGGGGCCAGGTGCGTGCGGCCTGACCGTGTGGTTTAGCTTTTGACCCAGCCCTGCTGGATGGGCCAGGCGAAGAGGCGGCGATACAGGGGCTCCATGAGCCTGCGCATCGCGGGTACCCAGCGCGTACGCAGCGGCGCCGTGATCGTGGCGGCCAGTAGGCCGACGGCGGCGGCACCGGCCATGTCGAGTGGAAAATGAATGCCCATCCACACCCGGGCCCAGGCCACGATCAAACCGAGCAGGGCCAGCCAGGCCGCCACCCTGCGCCGGACCGGGTGCAGGGCCATGCCCGCGCACAATGCCCAGATAAAGCTGAGGTGGTTGCTTGGAAAGGATGCGGTCGGCTTGTGCGGCAGATGTTGTATGCCCAAGCCGATCATGAAGGGACGCGGATGAAACCACACTTGCCCGATCAGCCAGGAGAGCCCCATGGCCACGCAGGCGGCCAGTACGCCCTGCAACAGGGCGTCGCGCCCGGGTGCCGTGGCGCGCAGCCAGCTGGCCACCACATACAGCGGGAACAGCCAGACCAGGCCGTTGGCCAGGAAACGACCCAGCCACAGGGCGCCCGGCCCGGGCTGGCTGGCGTTGACCCAAAGAAACAGCGTCTGATTGAAGGTTTCCATGAGCGGATTTTAGCCGCTCGCGAAAGCCAGGGGTTCAGGCCCGGCGTTCAGGCTTGGGGTTCAAGCCGCCTGCAGGTGGCTGATGCTGATCAGGCCGGCTTGTTCCGGTGCCATAAGGATGCGCCGCACCCGATCCTGCCACAGTTCTCCGAACTGCAGGCTCTCGTCGTCGGTGGCCTGGCCCGAGAGCATCTTTTGCAGCAGCGGCATGGCCGCCGGCGAGCCTGGCACGGCCTGGGCGCTGAAGGACACCGCCACGGCGGCGCCGGTGTCGCGTCGGGTGAACAGGATTTCACCTGGGATGTCGGCATTGAAATGCAGCAGGTGGCGCCGGTCGTGGCGGCCCGCAAGCCCTTTGAAACCCGTATCGGTGGTGGCGCCGGTGATCAGGCAGACCACGTTGGCGATCACCCCCGTGACGCCGCTGGTGGCCTCATCGGCAAAATGGACCTCGATTTCGCCCCGCTGCGGCGTGCCATCGGGATACAGGGCCTGCAGGGCCCGCACCGTCATCAGCCAGGCCCCTGCGACGGTGGGGCACGAGTGCCCAGCCAGGCGAACCGCGTCTTCATAGCCGTACTCGATCGTGCCATCGTCCGATGCCCCGAGCAGCTGGGCCAGGCCGTCATGGACGGTCAGGCGGGGCGCCTGCGCAAAGAATGCGGGAAAAGCCATGGTCATGTCCCCTGGAAATATGTTGAATGAGAATGATTCCTGCAGTGTAGATCCATCGACGGTGAAAGCAGAAGGCATCATTCAGGGCAAATGGCAAGCTGGAACGACGTATGTCAAGATTGCCAGGCAGGTGATTCGTCAGATTCATGCAAGCATTGCGTAGTAACATGGCCTCATCCGACCTTATTCCTTACAGGGCAAAAATCTCCAGGAGGACACGCGATGGCTCATCCCAATAGTTTCGGCGCTCAGGCAACACTCGATGTGGGGGGCAAGCCCTACCGCATCTGGAAGCTCGACGCCCTCAAGGCCCAGGGGCTGGATCCCTCCCATCTGCCGTACGGGCTCAAGATCCTGCTCGAAAACCTGCTGCGCACCGAAGACGGCCAGTCGGTGCGGGCCGACGACATCCGCGCGCTGGCCGCCTGGGATCCCAGCGCACAGCCAGACCGCGAAATCGCCTTTACCCCGGCCCGGGTCATCCTGCAAGACTTCACGGGGGTGCCGGCGCTGGTCGACCTGGCCGCGATGCGCGATGCCATGCAGACCCTCGGGGGCGATGCCGCCCGCATCAACCCGCTGGCGCCGGTCGAACTGGTCATCGACCACTCGGTGATCGTCGATGATTTCGGCCACAACGCGTCCTTCAAGCGCAACCAGGAAATCGAATACCGCCGCAACCTCGAGCGCTACAAGTTCCTGCGCTGGGGCCAGACCGGGTTCGACAACTTCCGCGTGGTGCCGCCCGATACCGGCATCGTCCACCAAGTCAACCTCGAACACCTGGCACGCGGCGTGTTCACCCGGCAGGTGAATGGGGTAACCGAAGCCTATCCCGACACCTGCGTGGGTACCGACTCGCATACCCCCATGGTCAATGGCCTGGGGGTGGTGGCCTGGGGGGTTGGCGGGATCGAGGCCGAGGCCGCCATGCTGGGCCAGCCCATCTCCATGCTCATTCCACGGGTGGTGGGCTTCAAGCTGCATGGTTCGCTGCCCGAAGGCACCACGGCCACCGACCTGGTGCTGACCATCACCGAACAGCTGCGCAAGCATGGCGTGGTGGGCAAGTTCGTCGAATTCTACGGGCCCGGCGTGGCCGCCGTACCGCTGGCCAATCGGGCCACCATCGGCAACATGAGCCCCGAGTACGGTTCCACCATTTCCATCTTCCCGATCGACGACGAAACCCTAAGCTACCTGCGCTTCACCGGCCGCTCCGAAGAGCAGGTGGCCCTGGTCGAAACCTATGCCAAGGCCCAGGGCCTGTGGCATGATCCGGATCACGAACCGCAGTATTCCGAGCGTCTCGAGCTCGACCTGGGCACGGTCGAACCGTCCATCGCCGGCCCCAAGCGCCCGCAAGACCGCATCGCGCTGTCCAATGCAAAATCGGCGCTGGCCACCTCGCTGGCCGCTCTGCCGGGTTCGCCCACGTCCAATCCGGCCACGGCCACGGTCGATGGGCAAACCTTCCAGATCGATCACGGCGCGGTGGTCATCGCCGCCATCACGTCATGCACCAACACGTCCAACCCGGCTGTCATGATCGCGGCGGGCCTGCTCGCCAAGAGGGCGGTCGAGCGCGGCCTGCGCACCAAGCCCTGGGTCAAGACCAGCCTGGCGCCTGGCTCGCGCGTGGTCACCGATTACTACGAAAAGGCGGGCCTGAACACGTACATGGATCAGCTCGGCTTCAACTTGGTGGGCTATGGCTGCACCACCTGCATCGGTAATTCTGGGCCCCTGATCCCCGAAGTCTCGGCGGCGGTGGGGGCCAACAACCTGGCGGTGGCCTCGGTCCTCTCGGGCAACCGCAACTTCGAAGGGCGCATCCACTCCGAGGTCAAGCTCAATTACCTGATGTCGCCGCCGCTGGTGGTGGCCTACGCGCTGGCCGGCACCATGGATTTCGATCTCTTCAACCAGCCGCTGGGGCAAGACCCGAACGGGCAGGATGTCTACATGCGCGACATCTGGCCCACGGCCGAAGAAATCCAGTCGGTCATCCAGTCCTGCATTTCGGCCGACATGTTCAAGCGCGGCTATGCCAACGTCTTCGACGGCGGCTCGATCTGGAACGACCTCGAAACACCGCAAGGCAGCATATTCCACTGGGACGAATCCTCCACCTACGTGCGCAATCCGCCTTATTTCGAGGGCATGCCGCGCGAACCCCAGCCTGTGGGCAACATTGCGGGCGCCCGTGTGCTGGCGCTGCTGGGCGACTCGGTCACCACCGACCACATCAGCCCGGCTGGCTCCATCGCCAAGGATTCCCCGGCGGCCCAGTATCTTCAGGCGCACGGGGTCGAGCCCAGGGATTTCAACTCGTATGGGTCGCGGCGCGGCAACCACGAGGTCATGATCCGCGGCACGTTCGCCAACGTACGTCTGCGCAACCAGATCGCCCCCGGTACCGAAGGCGGCTATACGCGCGACTTCACCCAGGCGGGCGCACCCGTGGCCACCATTTTCGATGCCTCGCAGAATTACCAGAAAGCCGGCATCCCGCTGGTGATCCTGGCCGGCAAGGAATACGGCTCGGGGTCGTCACGCGACTGGGCGGCCAAGGGCACGATCCTGCTGGGGGTGAAGGCGGTGATCGCCGAATCCTTCGAGCGCATCCACCGCTCGAACCTGATCGGCATGGGGGTGTTGCCGCTGCAGTTTCCCGATGGCCAGAACGCAGCCAGCCTGGGCCTCACGGGCGAGGAAACCTTCGAGATCACCGGTATCGAAGGCTTCAACGATGGCGGCAACCCCAAGACGGTGCATGTCAAGGCGGGTGCGGTCGAGTTCGACGCCCTGGTGCGCATCGATACCCCCACCGAGGCGTCGTATTACCGCCATGGCGGCATCCTGCAGTACGCCCTGCGCCAACTGCTGGCCTAGCCTTCCATCAGGTGGAACCGCATCGGGTCGGCCCCGGTGCGGCCATCGGCGCGGTCCAGCGCTGCGATGCGCGCCATCGCGTCGTCGTCCAGGTGCAGGTTCCAGACGTTGAAGTTTTCGCGGATGCGCTGGGCATTGCCCGACTTGGGGACGGCCAGGTGGCCAGACTGCAGGTGCCAGGCCAGTATCACCTGAGCGGGCGTAGCCTGCAGCTGGTGCGCGAGTTCTAGAAAGACGGGGTCCTGCAGCACGCTGCCATGCCCGAGCGGGCTCCAGGCCTGGGTGAGGATGCCGTGGTCGGCATGAAAGGCGCGCAGCGCTTTTTGCTGGAAATAAGGGTGCAGCTCGATCTGGTTGAGCACTGGCAGCACGCCGGTCTGGTCGAGCAGTTCTTGCAGAAGATCGATTTCGAAATTGCACACCCCGATGGATTTGGCCAGGCCTTCGTCGCGTAGCTGGATCAGGGCCTGCCAGGTTTCGATGTAGCGGTGCTCCATGGGCACGGGCCAGTGGATCAGGAAGAGATCGACGGCATCGAGGCCCAGGCGTTCGAGGCTTTCTTCTAGCGCGGCCTTGGGTTCGTCGTGCCCATGCCGGTTGTTCCAGACTTTGGTGGTAACGAAGAGTTCGTTGCGTGGGATGCCACTGCGCGCGATGGCTTGGCCGACTTCGGTTTCGTTGTAGTAGATGTAGGCGGTGTCGATGGCACGGTAGCCGGCTTCGAGCGCCGCCAGTATGGCGGGCACGGCCGTCTCTCCGGTGAGTTTCCAGGTGCCCAGGCCCAACTGGGGGATGCGGCGGCCGTCGTGAAAGGCCAGGGTGGCTTGCTGTGTGGTCATGAGGGTTCTCCGGTACGCCCCCCGCGTGGGGTGAAGGCTGTCGCCAGACAGCGTACAGACGCCTGCAGTGAGGCGGGCAGATGTCCCAGTGTACTCAATTGTCATCCGCGCACGCCTGCGCGCGGACAATTCTGCCCCTGGTGTGCGATGATAATGGATGTTGCAGGTACAGGGCCCAGGTTTGTGATCCCGTTCAATCCCGATACGCTGGCCATTGCCGTCGCGGGCCTTCTGGTGCTCGTCCTGGTCGCCGGCGGGTGGGCCCTTCGGTGGCGCTTCAGGCTCTCGGCCCAAGACGGGCAGCGTCTCGAGCAGCTGGCCGGGCTGCAGAGCCGCGTCGAAGCCTTGCAGGGGCAGTGCGACGCGCAGGTCCAGACTATCGAGTACTGGCGCCATCAGGCGCAACAGGCCGAGCTCGCGCTGGCGCGGGCGCGGGCCCAGCTCGAAGAAAAACAGGCGGCGCTGCAGGGGATGCAAGCCGGCTTCGAGGCCGATCGCGCCCACCTGCGGGCCGAATTCGAGCACCTGGCGCATCAGGTCCTCGAAGAAAAATCCCGTCGTTTCGCCGAATCGGGGCGCAGCGAGCTCAGCCATGTGCTGCAACCCTTTCGCGAACAGGTCGAGCAGTTCCGCCAGCGTATCAACGAAGTGCACGAAGCGGCGGTACGCGGCCAGGCCCGCCTCTCCGGAGAGATCGAACACGTGCGCGCCATGGGCCTGAAAATGAGCGCCGAGGCCCATGCGCTCAGCTCGGCGTTGCGTGGCGACAAGAAAACCGCCGGCCACTGGGGTGAAATGCAGCTCGAACGCAGCCTGCAGGTGGCGGGCCTGGTGCGCGACGAGCACTATCGCAGTCAGGCCAGCCTGCGCGATGAAGCCGGCCAGCGGCGCCTGCCGGATTTCCTGGTGCTGCTGCCCGATGGCAAGCATATGGTGCTCGACAGCAAGGTCTCACTGGTGGCCTGGGAGCAGGCGGTGGCCGCCGATACGCCAGAGGCCCGCAGCCAGGCCCTCGAGGCCCACGTGCAGGCGGTGCGCCAGCACGTGTCCGATCTGGCCGGCAAGGACTATGCGCGCTTGATCGGCCTGCACAGCCCGGGCTTCGTGCTGATGTTCATGCCGGTGGAGCCCGCCTACATCGAGGCGCTGCGCCATGACAAGGCCTTGTTCGATTGGGCGTATCGCCAGAACGTGGTGCTGGTATCGCACACCACGCTGATGCCGATCCTGCGCACGGTGGCGAGCCTCTGGATGCTGGCGCGCAGCAACGAGCAGGCCCGTGCCCTGAGCGACATGGCGGGCGACCTGTACCGCCAGGTTGCGCGCGTGGCCGAGCGGTTGCAGAAACTGGGCCAGACCCTGGGCACCGCCGTCGGCCATTACAACCGGGTGGTGACTGCGGTGGCCGGGCAGCAAGGCCTGTGCGGCAAGGTCGGCCGCTTCTCGGAGCTGTCCATCCAGGCGGGCAGCGACATGCCGGATCCCGCCGCACTGCACGTCGACATCGAAGTCCACCGGCTCGCCGGAATTTTGCCCGATGATGCCGTACCGGGCGATACGGCACCAGACGATGCGGCACTGGACGATGCGGCACTGGACGATGCCGGAACCGGGGGCCCGCCGCAGGCGCAGGCCCGCCGCACTTAGCCTGGCTGGCGGGCCACCCAGCGCCGGATGTGGTCGAAACGGTCGAAGCCCCAAAATGGTTCGTTATCGAC
>Ga0172382_10011827_pt1 | contig 11476 bp, 8 predicted proteins | sample Leawel138RmetaG_FD_122245 | JGI IMG/M metagenome (GOLD analysis project Ga0172382, IMG submission 122245) | Leachate microbial communities from a municipal landfill in Southern Ontario, Canada - Leachate well 138R metaG | ecosystem: Engineered > Solid waste > Landfill > Unclassified | place...
ACTTCGGCAATGATGGCAATGGCGAGGTAGGTATAGCCCATGAAATCTCCTGCGTATAAGGTCTCTGGATGATAGCAGGCGTGCGAATGATCAGCCGGTGCGGTGCGCTCTCAATGCCTCGGGCGATCGGTCATCAGAGGGGGTGCGATTGTGCGCCGATGCAACAGCAGCGCGCGGTACTCTGCTGGGTCTTTCCTTGCCCGATCTGCATTCAGCGTAGCGAGTAAGCGCGACACCCAAAAGCGGGCAGCCGCGATACACAGCATGTCCTGCCAAGCATCGTGTTCAGCGAGGGTAAAAGGACGCACGCGACCGTAGGCGTTGAGCATAGCAGTGGATAATTGCGCATCAAATCCCGGTGCTTCGCGCGTAGAGCACCAATCATTGAGTGCGATGGCGAGGTCGAGCAGCCACCAATCCGTACAGGCAAACAGAAAATCAATAACGGCAGCGAGGGTGCCATTCTCGAAGAGGGCGTTGTCGCGAAACAAATCGGCGTGAATCGCTCCTCGTGGCAGGTCTGTGTCTAAAAGACGTCGATAGCGACGGATTTGCTCGTCACATAAGGCAATGTCATCCGACGACAGGAGCGGCGCGACCTCGGCGCGGCTACGTTCAAGCCAGGCAAGACCGCGGCGGTTGCTGATGCGTGCGCACATGGCGGCTCCTGCCAGATGTGCCCGGGCCATATACTCGCCCAACAACGCGCATTCGTGCGGACTAGGTCGTAAGGCATGAGCACCGCTTGCTCTGGGCACGATGAACGCCGGTTTTCCCGCGATCTCGAAGGACAGCTGGTGACGGCGCCCCACCAGGGGTGCGGGTACTGGCAATGCTTCGTTGCGGAGACAGACCATCAGCGCGCAGGCGAAGTCGAGCTGGTCGGATGGGCAGTTCTCAACGATGCTGAGTACCAGAGGTTGCAACCGTCCGGCTGTGTCGCGTGCCTCGAAGAAGTAGGTACTGTTCTCAATGCCAGCGCTCACACCTCGCGGTGGTCCTTCAAGCTCAAGCTCGAACTGAAGCAGAGACTCCGCAAGCTGCGTGGGGGTAATCAAGGTGTAGACTGCCATCGCGTTTTCCTGGGCGTGGAAGCCATAGTGTATCCTTTCAGGCCATAAACAGGTCTCGAAACAGGTTGACTCATGTCTGAGCAAGCAAAAACCCTTGTGCTGGTGGACGGCTCCTCCTACCTTTACCGGGCGTTTCATGCCCTGCCCCCACTGACGTCCTCGAAGGGGCAGCCTACGGGTGCTATTAAGGGAGTCATTTCCATGTTGAAGCGCATGGCAAAAGACTACCCACAAAGCCCGATGGTGGTGGTCTTCGACGCCAAGGGCAAGACATTTCGCGATGAGTTATTCGAGGAGTACAAGTCTCACCGCCCGCCAATGCCAGATGATCTTCGAGCGCAGATTGAACCAATTCACGATATCGTGCGGGCAATGGGTCTGCCTCTGCTGATTGTAGAGGGGGTCGAAGCGGACGATGTTATCGGCACCCTTGCCTGTGAGTACAGCGGCAAAGGGTGGCAGGTGGTGATCTCTACCGGCGACAAGGATATGGCGCAGCTGGTGGATGGCCGCATTACCCTGGTCAATACCATGACCGACACCCGACTGGACCGCGACGGCGTCAGAGAAAAGTATGGCGTGCCACCTGAGCTCATCATTGACTATCTCGCCCTGGTTGGCGACAAGTCCGACAATATTCCCGGCGTGCCGGGGATTGGCGAGAAAACCGCGTTGGCGATTCTCCAAGTGATTCCCGGACTCGACGCCCTATACGCTGATCTTGAGGCCGTGCGCGGCCTGGGGTTTCGCGGGGCCAAGACTATGCCTGAAAAGCTTGCCGATTATCGGGAGCAGGCTTATCTGTCATACCAGCTCGCCACCATCAAGACGGATGTGCAATTGGAGGGCAGTGAGCAGTTACTCATGCAGCGCGAGCCCGCGCGCGAGCAGTTGCTTGAATTGTTCCGCGAATACGAGTTCAAGGCCTGGACTGAGGAATTACTCAAAGAGGACGTCAGCCCGCCCGGGGGGGATGACGCTTCCGAGACACTGGAGTACGAGACTCTCGTTAGCAAAGCGCAGCTCGATACCTGGCTGGATCGGTTAAGAGCGGCGGAATTATTCGCCTTCGATACTGAAACTACCAGTATCAACTATATGGAAGCGTCCCTCGTGGGGGTGTCCTTCGCAGTGGAGCCGGGGCAGGCGGCTTACGTGCCTTTTGGGCACGACTACCTGGGAGCCCCTGAACAGCTCGATCGCACGACGGTGCTGGAGGCGCTGAGGCCCTTGTTGGAAGATCCACAGAAGGTCAAGCTCGGCCAAAATTTAAAGTACGACATGAGCGTGTTGGCCCGCCACGGCATCCAGCTGCGCGGTGTGCGGTTCGATACCATGCTTGAATCCTATGTGCTGGACTCGGTGGCCACGCGCCACGATATGGACAGCTTGGCACTGAAATACCTCGGGCGTGCCACTATTCGTTTCGAGGATATTGCGGGTAAGGGTGCGAGCCAGCTGACGTTCAATCAGATCGCCCTGGAAAATGCCGCGCCCTATGCCGCAGAGGATGCGGATATCACTTTGCGCCTGCACCGCACACTCTGGCCAAAATTGGCAGAATCCCACGAGCTTCGCAGCGTGTTCGAGGACATCGAGATGCCGCTTGTCCCTGTGCTGTCGCTCATTGAGCGCACAGGAGCTTTGGTGGACGTAAATTTACTTCACAACCAGAGCCGAGAGCTGGCGGAGAGGCTCAAGGCGCTGGAAGAACAGGCTTATGACCTGGCCGGTCAGCCATTCAACCTGGCGTCACCCAAGCAGCTTGGGGAAATTCTTTTCGAAAAGCTGAAAATTCCGGTTACCAAGAAAACCGCCAAGGGTGCGCCGTCCACCAAGGAGGAAGTGCTCCAGGAGCTGGCGTTGGACTATCCGCTGCCGAAGGTAATCTTGGAACACAGAGGACTGGCGAAGCTCAAGTCCACCTATACCGACAAACTGCCCAAAATGGTCAACCCGCAGACTGGCCGGATCCACACGTCGTATCACCAGGCAGGCACTGCAACCGGGCGCCTGTCGTCATCGGATCCAAACCTTCAAAATATTCCAGTCCGTACCGCCGAGGGGCGGCGCATACGACAGGCGTTCGTCGCGCCTCGCGGCTATCGCATTGTTGCGGCCGACTACTCGCAGATTGAGCTGCGCATCATGGCACATCTTTCGGGCGACGATGGGCTGCTGGCTGCGTTTCGCGACGGTCTCGACATCCACCGCGCCACCGCTGCAGAAGTATTCGAAACGCCGCTCGACAACGTCAGCGCGGAACAGCGCCGTAGCGCCAAGGCGATCAATTTTGGGCTGATATACGGTATGTCGGCATTTGGCCTGGCGCGTCAGCTCAGTGTTGGCCGCAAACAGGCGCAGGAATACATCGATGTCTATTTCGCGCGTTATCCGGGCGTAGCCCGTTACATGGACAACATCCGCCGTCAGGCGCGGGAGCGAGGTTACGTAGAGACGCTATTTGGTCGCCGACTCTACTTGCCTGATATCAAGGCCAGCAACAGTCAGATTCGCCAGGCAGCGGAGCGCACAGCCATCAATGCGCCCATGCAGGGCACGGCGGCAGACATTATCAAGAAAGCGATGATCGCCATTGCCGCCCGCCTGGAAACAGAAAACCTGGACGCCCGGATGATCATGCAGGTGCACGATGAGTTGGTGTTCGAGGTTGCTGACAACGCTGTACAGGCTTTGGATAGGCTCTTGCGCGACTGTATGGAAAACGCAGCAGTGCTCAATGTGCCGCTGGTGGTTGAAGTGGGTGTGGGCGACAACTGGGATGAAGCACATTGATCGGGAACGCTGGTAGTAAACCGAGGCGCTGAACCGCCGGCGATCTGTCGGAGACTAATGAATATGCGGTTTCGTTCCAGGAAATGCTCCACCGCCTTACGCGTAAACCTGATTGGCTTAAGTCCAATGGGGGGCTTACTGCTTCTCTATCGTTGCAGCTCGGAGTGCGACACCTTTTAAAAACCCTGTACCTTGATGTCGAAAATTGCTTAAATCCGGAACATTCGTTCCGAATTTATTGAGGCAAGAGTAATCGATGGCAAAGGCAATCCCTGCTGTGTCCCAGGACACCCGAACCCGAATTCTTGATGTTGCGGAGAAAATCTTTGCTGAGCAGGGGCTGGAGGGTGCTTCCATCAGGGAGATAACACGTGCAGCTGGAGTGAGACTGGCTGCCGTAAACTATCACTTCGAGAGTAAGGAAAACCTGTATCTTGAGGTGATTAAGCGTCGCAGTAAGGAGTTGATCAATGATCGTGGGGAAGCCCTCGACGCCGTCATGTCTTCCGGCCTTGAGGGCGAAGGCCGTTTGCGGGCTATTGTCGAGGCGTTTATCGACCCGGTGTTTCGCTACTGGTATCAGCGCGATGAAGGCTGGCGCAACTATTGCCGTTTAACGGCACGTGCATCTCTGGTCGGGGTCTGGCGCCCTACCAGCACCATCGACTTCTTCAATGCCACCACGCAGCGTTTTATAGAGGCCATTCGCAGTACTTTTCCCGGTACGGACGACTACACGGCCCACATGTGCATGATATTCATGTTGTCGAACTTGCTGTTCGTAATGACCAATAACAAGCGCCTGGACAGTCTTTCTGACGGCGCCTATCGCTCAGATGACCTCATCCGAATGAAGCCGCTGATTACCAACTATATCGTCTCTGGTGTGATGGGTATTGTGGCCAGCAAATGAGCCGGTCCATGTATAACTTTTTGCTTTCAATGCTCTGCTCCAAGCTCCCCCCTGTTCAGGAGACGGGTAAACTGCACTTCGAGCAGCCACTGCATGTCACGGGTGATCTGGTGCTGAATGGCGAGGCACTCAAGATCGATTGTTATTCCATGCGCGACAGATCCTACAGGGGCGAGAGGTCGGAAGCTATGACCCTGCATCCGCCGCTGTCCTACGCCAGTTGTATTTCTGATGATGGCTCAATTGTTTTTAACTTTAGCTGTTCCGACGATCCCGAAAGTGGCCCGCCTTGGGCGGAGCATTACAACTTCACCAACGACGAGCTCTTCATGCAGGGCTGGATCTACCGAGACAAGAAACTGAGCAAGATCAGAAAAATCAGAAAAGTCGGTGTATATGATCCGGCGGATTTTCTGCGCGAGCTGGCGTGGGAGTGCGAGATGGAGGACGAACACGGCCGTGTGCACAAGGTGAAGGCGCAGCGCCGAGCGGCAGTTCCCATGTGCCCCTGGTTGTCCCTGTTCAATGATTTTATGCTGCTGGCTTTTGAAATGGATGACGGTAGCAAGGGATATGGCTGGTACAACCATGCCTTCTGGAACGATTACGGACGTATCATCAAGAAAAAAATATCGAGCTAAGTGGGTAAGAGCACTGCCCACCGCATGGCGGGCAGTCGTTCCATGAGCATCGGTGCTCTCAAGCCTGCTTTTTCGGTGGCGCTGGCAGTATCGATACTGATTTCCAGTCGATGTGGGGAATCGCCATGGCGAGGATTTCATCCGTGAGGCTGAGATCGTCCTGTTCGATGGCGGGGGGCGCATTGAGCAGTTTGAATACGGGACGATAGCTGACGTAGCCCTGTGCCAGGCCGACGATGGTGTAGAACAAAAACCAGGGGTCCTTGTCGGGTTTGAGTGCGGTGATGGCTTCCACCAGGATCTCTGACTGGTTCGACAGCTCCTGGATCAGATTGAGTGTGGCGAGATCTTCATCTACCAGCGCACGCTGGAGTATCTTGCGGTGAAACTGCAGGGTTACATCATCTTTGAGCGAGTAGAAGACGGTCGACTTGATCTTTTCTTCCGGGGAGGCGCCTGTGGTGAGAAAGTGACGGCGCCAGCGATCCGATTCGCCGAGAACCTTTCTGAGAACTTCCTCGAAAATGTCTTCCTTGCTGGGGAAGATCCGATAGATGGTGGACGGTCGCAAACCGGCTGCGGCGGCGATGTCGCGCACCGTCACGGCGGCAAGGCCTTTCTCGCCGATTAGCGCGGCAGCGGCCTGGATCACTTCATTTCGTTTACTGGGTCTTGCCAACCTGCCCTCCGGAAGTCCTCTTCTGTCCTGTGTATCGTTGCGGATGGTGATCGTACCATCAACTGCTATATATGGGGCGAGGCCATCTTTCTCACAATCTGCGTGGAAGGGTGGTATCTCATGCCAACGTGCCCTTTACGCCGCCATGGACACCTCTGTCCGCGCGGCCTAAAATCGGGAGAGACTTCGATAATAAGTGGGTCAGGCATGTATACACCCAAGCCGATACTGTCTTTTGCCGATGCTTCGATGGTCAGGCGCATGCCAACCGCCTTCCGTGAGCTGGCAGGGCATGGCTATCTGGTAAATTCCAGCGAGGAGAATCCTCGCTTGAGCTACCGTGTTTCGTGGATCGGAGATTGGTGGTTCACAAGTATCAGCAGCCACGATCAGGTTCACGTCAAGACCGAGCTGGGCGTCCATCCTCCGAGGGATTATGCCCTGATCACACTGCCTCTCGCCGGAAATAGTGCGCCAAAGATGCGGTCCCGGGTGCTCGGTCAGGCAGGCTGCGTCACCCTGGCGCGCTGGAATGATGCCTACGAGTTTGAGAATTCCGGCCTGTTCCACTACCTGGTGGCACATATTCCCTGTGATTACCTGGAAGGCGCAGAGAGCCGCTACGATATGGATATCGGCCTCAAGGTCGTTTCAGCCTATCACGGCAGCGGGTTGGTGCTGGCCGCTTCCCTGCGCGCATTGGCGCAGGCGGGAGAAACACGGGACAGGCAGGCGGAACGTGCTCTGCGGGAGCTTCTGCCCGATTGCGCGCGCCTGGTGCGTACCGTGCTGAGGCAGCCGGCGACATCAGGTGGTTACTCGGAGCGATCGACCCGCATGGCGCGTATCCGCGACTACCTTGAAGAGCACTTTCGCGACCCATTCCTCCACTCGGACCAGGTTGCCGATGCCTGTGGCCTCTCCAGGCGACAGCTCTACCGGGAATTCAGTGAAGCCGGTGAGAGCTTCGCACAGATCTTGCGAGAGCTGAGAATTCAGAAAGCTGCAGTGGAGCTTGCAGGCAACACGAGGATTTCGATCAGCGAGGTTGCCTATCGTTGCGGGTTCATCAAGATGGCAACTTTCACTAAGGCCTTCCGCGAAATTCATGGCTGCACGCCACGGGAATTTGCGCGCAAACTTTGAAAGTATTCTGCTCTGGCACTGAATAGCCGCACATTTGGCACTCCTGGGGCGCGACAGCAACACGTGCTGGCTTTACAATCTATCGTCAACTCCACAAAACATTTCGTCGGTGTTTTCACCGGCTTTGTTTGTGGGAAAAAGTCTGAGCAGGCTGCGGCGACAGCTGGAAACAAGCAAAAGCGATTCATTCGTTATTCTGGCTTCGCTTGTCCGCCGCAGATGATCATAGGAGACGATAATGAGTATCCCCAATCTGTCGGGCCTTTTTTCACCGTTCACGATCAAAGGCGTGACCCTGCGTAACCGTTTTGTAATGCCAGCGATGCAGCGCGGCTGGTGTGAAGGCGGCAAGCCGTCGCAGAGAATGGTCGATTACTACTGGCGCCGGGCAGATGCTGGCGTCGCGTTGATCATCGGCGAATCAGGCGCGGTCAATCATCCTTCGGCATCCGGTCAGGCCGGCGCGGCCCATGTCTACGGTGCTGCGATGGAAGGTTGGGCTGCGTGCGTCGAGGCTGTGACGCGCGCGGGGGGGCATATGTTCCTGCAGCTCTGGCACGAGGGCGCGGTGCGCAAGCACCAGGAAGGCTACCCCAGCCTCAGCCCGTCGGGTCTCGTCCAGAAAGGCAATCCCAATGGCCGAGCGGCTACAGCGGAGGAACTGGAGGATATCAAACAGGCGTTCATTCACAGCGCGGTTGCCGCTCAACAGATAGGCGCTGCTGGTGTTGAGCTTCATGGTGCGCATGGTTACGGGCTGGATCTGTTTCTTTGGGACGAGACCAATCGCCGCACGGATGGACGCGGCGGTGATGACATTGCGCAGCGCTTGCGTTTTCCTGCCGAAATTGTTGCCGGCATTCGCGCGGCAACGGGTCCTGATTTCATCATATCTTTCCGTTTCTCGCAGTGGAAAGAGGTGGACTTCAGCGCGCGTATCGCACACACCCCAGAAGAGCTCGATACCCTGCTGGGTGGGCTGCGTACTGCGGGGGTTGATATCTTCCATCCCTCAACGCGCCGATTTTATACACCTGAATGGGACAATTCCCCTCTCAGCCTTGCGGGCTGGTGCAAGCAGTTAACCGACGCGCCCGTCATAGCCGTTGGCAGTGTTGGGCTTGACTGTGACGTCATGAGTAATATGCTCGAAAATCGTGAAGCAGAAAATACCGGAATCGGCGGGTTTCACGAGTTGGGGCGACGGTTCGATAACGGTGAGTTCGACTTGGTGGCGGTCGGTCGGGGGCTGATCGGCGATCCGGACTGGGTCAAGAAAGTTGAAGCCGGGCGCTACGATGATCTTAGAGGATTCAGCAAACAAGATCTGTTCGGTGAAATCGAATGGGATATGAGCTTTGTCGCCGAGGCTCACGGCCTTGAGCAGGCGGAGGGTGCGGCACTCACGTTTACGGAGTAACCGTATGGCCGAGACGTCGTGCTTGTAATTCTTCTACACCGTGGTCAGCAATTCAGGCTGCCATGACATATTTATAATCAGCACCGCTGGCAAGTGTTTTATCAATGGGAGTATGTCCTATCAACCGATGGAAAACTTTATGAGTGGACATAATATCGACCAGGCATTTTCCATTGGCCCTGGGATGACATGCGCCTGTATTGCCGTACACCAGCCGCAGGCTGAGTAGATGGCTCTATGCCAGCGATGGGGAGGTTGGTGATGGCACTGGATGGGCCTATTTTGGCACTGGGCAGCGGCGACACTGCTGATTTGCTGGGCTAAAGTGCCGTCTATGTTTTCTGACCACACAACTTATAGCTCAGCCAAAACCCGTAGTCCAAATTCCTGACTTGTGGGTAAACGTAGATTTAGGGGAGCCATCGCACGCGTTACTGTTGCAGACCCATTTGGCCGGCTGGAGAATTTTCCCATGTCGCGCCGATTGTCTGTGGCATTTCCTGTGCGGGCACAAAAAAGAGAAAACCATCATAAACAACAATAGGCAAAGGGGTAGCATTCTGATGAACGCATTCAAAAAGACCAGTCTGGCCGGCTGCGTGGCGAGTCTCTGTATTGGTAGCGTAGCCTGGGCGGAGAATGGTGGAGTTCGTCTGGAAGAAATCGTTGTCACCGCTCAGAAACGTACCGAAAGACTGTTGGATGTGCCGATTGCCGTCAGCGCCATCGACCAGGCGGCGATCGAGAAGGGCCAGATGCGCACCACGCAGGATATCCAGAATATGGTGCCATCGCTGGTGTTTACCAGCCTCGCCTCTTCCGCCACGCCCTACTTGCGGGGTGTGGGCAGTGATATCGCGCAGCCCAATGCCGAGGCCGGGGTGGCAACACACCTGGACGGTGTTTTCGTATCTCTCGCGGCTGTTGGGGTACAGGATTTATTGGCGGTGGAGCGCATCGAGGTGCTCAGTGGTCCGCAGGGTACCCTTTATGGGCGCAACGCCGTCGGCGGCGCAATCAACGTTATCACTCGCACGCCCATGCAGGAGCTTGAGGCTGGCGCAACTATTACTGTCGGCAACTACTCGCGTCAGGAATTCACGGGTTATGTATCCGGCGGGCTCGGCGAAAACTTCGCGGCGGGTATTTATGCTGCTACCAGTGCCCGTGACACTTACTATGACCGGGTGCAGCCCCAGCGGCTCAACGAACCTCGCGACGAAGAAAGTGATGCGGTTCGAATCAAATTTGCCTGGACGCCTGGTGACAACATCAGTGTGGTCGGCAGCGTGGAACACATGGAGCGTGAAAATTTCGAAGGTGGTGCCTATCGCAACGAACAGCATAACTCCATCATGCTCGCGCCGCCCTTCGATCAGCCTGCAATTATCGACGAATATACCGTAGTGTCCGACCGACCGCAGTTTTCGAAGGCGCGCCAGACCGGAGCTACCCTGCGTGCCGATATCAGTTTTGACGCTGCTACCTTGGTGAGTATCAGCGGCTACCGGGACACGGATTTTCATCTCTCTTCGGATCTCGATGGCAGCCAGGCAGATTTTTTAGGTATTGAAGCCTGGCAGAAAAGTGAGCAGTTCTCTCAGGAAATCCAGCTTCTTTCACCCGAGGATGCGCCTTTTCGCTGGATAGTCGGCGCCTATGCTTTCGAGGAACGCACGGGGTTTCTGCCGGTGGATACCGCAGGTGCGATACTGCTCGGCGCCGTGCCGCCACTGCCTATCTATCACAACCTTGCAACGTCACCGATCGACACCAGCGCCTGGGCATTGTTCGTTCAGGCTACCTTCCCTTTGACGGAGGCGATGAATCTCACCGTCGGTGGTCGCCATTCCGAAGACAAGAAAGAGCTAAACGGTGCATCCGATACCTTCACCGATGTCGATGGCAATCTGATCTTTGCCGTGCCTTATCCGGACGGAAGTAAAACCTGGCGGGCATTCACGCCAAAAATCACGCTGGACTACCAGTTTGCCGACACGATGCTCTATGCAACCTACAGCAAAGGCTTCAAGTCGGGTGCTTACAATGTGTCGACGCCTTCACCAGACCTGAGGGGACCAGTGGATCCCGAAAAGCTTACGAGCTACGAGGTTGGCTCCAAATCCGAATTCGCGGCGGGCAGGGTGCGGTTCGAGACTGCGCTGTATTTCTATGATTTCAAGAATATACAGTTGCAGATTTTTGATCCCGCTATTTCCAATAGCACCATTTTGCAAAACGCCGCCGAGGCAGAATTGTACGGGCTCGACCTGTCACTCTCCATGCAGGTGACGGAAGATCTCGCTCTCCGTATCAACGGCGCATGGGAACGCGGAGAGTACAAACGCTACGACAGAGCGGTGGTCTTTGTTGAAACGCCAATGGGCAACATTTCCACCAGTACTGACCTGACGGGCAAGGACATGTCCCGTATACCGGAATGGGTTTTCAGTGCCAGCCTGGATCATCGCCTACCGCTGCAAAATGGCGGCTCTATCGATACCGCGGTTAGCTGGTATTACAACGACGGTTACAATTTTGATCCGGCAGGCCAACTGGCGCAGGATTCCTATCACAACGTAAACCTGTCAATGGGATATACGTTCCCCGGTGAACAGGTTTCGCTCATCGCATTTGCCAACAACCTCACGGACAGTCATCACTACAACTCGCGGTTCTATGGCCCCACCGCGATCCTGGCGCAGGATGCGGCTCCTCGGATGTACGGTCTCACTCTCAAGTTCGACTACTGACCGGTTGCCTGCACAGCCTCTGTGGAAGGGGTCGATGAAAGCGGCTTCTCGCCCC
>Ga0172382_10011828_pt1 | contig 11476 bp, 9 predicted proteins | sample Leawel138RmetaG_FD_122245 | JGI IMG/M metagenome (GOLD analysis project Ga0172382, IMG submission 122245) | Leachate microbial communities from a municipal landfill in Southern Ontario, Canada - Leachate well 138R metaG | ecosystem: Engineered > Solid waste > Landfill > Unclassified | place...
CTTATAAACAATTTATGTCTTGGCTCTTTTATGGCTACTTTAGCAGAATCTACAGTCATTGGAGAGGCTTGCGGGATTGATAAAAAAGATATTTTAGATATTTTAAATGTTGGTGGCGGGCAATCTTTAGTACTAAGCGCAAAGTACCAAAAACTATTAAATGAAGACTTTTCACCTCATTTTAGTAATAGCGCGATAAATAAAGATTTGCACTGTTTGCAAGATTTAGCTTACACACTTAAAAAACCTCTTTATAGCGCGGCTATGCCTAAAGAGTTATTCTCAAAAGCTAGAGGAGAAGGTAGAGGGGATGAGGATTTTAGCTCCATTTATGAGCTTTTAAAGTAATCAAAGGGGTAGACTTTACCCCTTTTTTAAGCTTATAGTTTGTTTAAAATAGGTTTTAAATCCTCCAACTTTTTGCCAATATATACTAAAAATGCTTCGCTATTTTGTTCTTCGTATTGATTTAAAAATTCATACTCACCATGCACATACTGAACTATGCTTTGGGTTGGCTCATTTTCAAACTGTACTATCCCCTTTACTCTATAAATATTTGGTGGTAGCATTGAGAGATACTCTTTAAATTCGCTTCTTTTAAGTGGTTTTTGCATATTAATTTTCACGCTAGATATGCCATCTTGTATATGATTTGTAGGGCTATCTTCATCTTCTAAAAGTAAAGATGCCATTTGAGCCGTTGTATCTCCTATGGATTGAAGTAAAAGATTTGGGTTTATATCACACCCTACTGTTTTTAAAACTTTAGCGCATCTATTGTTCTCTTTTAAAAATAGCTCCACCTCTTCAAGCTCTTCATTATCTAAAAGATCGATTTTATTTAAAAGCAAAACATCAGCTGCTCGAATTTGATTATTAAAAACTGTAAACTCTTTAGAAGCATACATTGCATTGCTAGCATCTACAACAGTAATTATCCCCTCCAAATCCACTAAATCATCAAGTTCATTTAATTCTTGGAGTAAGTTAAAAGGGTTTGCAACGCCAGTTGTTTCTAAAAGAATTGTGTCTGGAACTGCTTTTTTCATAAGAGTATTTATGCCAGATCTTAACTGCCCAGACAAAGAACAGCACACACAACCCTCATCCATCTCTACCATAGAGTAGTTATAGTCTAAAAGTTTTCCATCAAGTCCCACTTTTCCAATCTCATTTTGAACTATGCCAATGAATCTATTTTTCTTAGTTTCATGTTCAATATATTGCTGCAAAAGGGTTGTTTTTCCAGATCCTAAAAAACCAGCAATCACTACTAATCTTGGCTTTAGATAATCTTTTTTCAAAAGAGGATAGTTAAAGGTTTCATGTTTTGTGCATAGCCATGGAGCTTTTTGGAAAAAACTACTTAAGCTCATTTTTTCATGAATTTTTTGAGCATTTTTACCTTTAGTTAGTGGTTTAAGCAAAGTTTCTATTCCATTTTCATTCTCTTTACCATATGAAAGCGCTAGCCATAAATTAAGAGGAATCAAATCTTTTTTCTCTTCCATATTGCCAAACTTATCATACATTATGCTTTTTTTATTGGCCTTATAGATTTGAAAAGAAGATGGTGGAGTATTAGATAGTCTAGTAATGGCACTATTAAAAAAATTCATAAATGGAAGTAATATTCTAAAAGATGGTAAATCTTTATCTAATTCATCAGGTTTTATGATAAATTCATCTTGCTTAAAAGGAGACTTTACTCCATCTTTTGCATAAATTCTATCTCTAGTTGCTGTTTCATAAAGCACAATTAAGCTATTTTCTAAAAAGTCTATACTTAAAGTTAAGGTTGAGATATAAAAATGAGATAAAAACATAGGAAAATTAGGAAATGATCTAACCTTTTTTATATAATCACCCTCTTGCGCCATAGCCCCTTCAATGAGTGAGTGTCTTTCTATCATGCTATCTTCTGGAGAGGGGAAATAATAGAGATAAAACTTACCAACTCCCTCTTTTGCCTCTCCTAAAATTAAACCAAAAATTCCTGGAAAGCTCTCAAATTTAAGCGTCCAACACTCATTTCCTTGTTGGTTTAAAAATACTCCTTTAAACCCTGTTATCTTTTTTAAAGTACTATCATATGAGCTTTTTGTAAGGATTGCTCTCATAAAAGATTTAAAACTATTCATAGATCCATCAAAAGAGGCTGGATATAGTTGTGATAAATTCATTATTTCTCCTTTTAGCCAGGGGAAATCCCTGGCTAATTTAACTATCCAAAAGTTATCTGATCTCCATTGCCTAAATATGCATGGCTTTTTGAACGGTGTCTAGCAGTGCCCTCCACTACTGGATACCCTGCTCTTAAAAATTTCTCTGCTGTTAAAACGCCAGTACAATGATTGCATGCTATGACAGAAAAATCCCACTTTTCCATAGAGATAACTAAATCATCATACTTTGGATCCCAGTCATCAAAGGGTGAAATATGCAAACCACCATAAATGCCATACATTTTGTCATTATCATACTTTAACTCATCCTTTGCAGTAGAGATAAATTGGATAATGCCTTGATGACAACAACCAGTAATGCTAACTAATCCCTTGCCCTCAACATTTGCAAACAAGGAGAGTTCTCCAAAAACACGGCAAATAATTGGCACATCAAAAGTGTATGCACAAAATCCAGGCTCAATATCATTTCTTCCTTTTTTATGAACTATCAGCTCTCCTGTATGTCCTGAATCTTTAATGTACTGCAAGCCTTCTTTGTAAAAGCCATCTGGAATGATCATTTTAATGTTTGGCGCATACTTTAAAGTAACTGGCAATCCCCAAAAATGATCAAAATGCTCATGCGAAATAATAAGAGCTTCTATCTCTCCATTTTGAAGCATCTTATCTATGCCCTCCCTCTTAAATGCTTCATCCATCCACTCATATGACCAACCTGAATCAAGCAGATACTTCTTTTTTTGTCCATCTAAATGCTCTATTTCAACAAGTGCAGCAAAACCTCCCGCATTTTGAGGGTTTACACTATTTTCTTTGACTATGTCCCAAGCCTCTTCAAGCCTATTTGGCAAAAGATGTTTTATCTTAGCAATACCTCTTTCATAGCTACCTTTTGCCAAGCCTGTTCCATCTCCAAAAGGAGGCCAATTATATAAATATTGGTTTACAAGTAATCCTCCTGCGCCTTTCATGTCTCCCATTAAAGTTGCATTATCAAACCAACTTGTTTCTGAAATATTGGTTACCTTTACACTTTTTACTGCACCAAAATCTGACATTTCGCGAGGTGTTTGGGGTAAAAATATAGAACGCATTGGAGAGTATGAAAACATACCCATAGTAGCTAATGTCCCAAAACCAAGCCCTGTAACAGCGCCTTTTAAAAAATCCCTTCTATTGTTTTTTTGTTCAGCTTGCATGATCTTCTCCTATTCAAAAATAATAAGCATTGAACCCATTAGTGGTATTAGATAAATGATTATAAAATAGAGCACTACTCCGCCAACTACGCCACCAGCTGCTCCTTTATAAAAGGCTGGGCTTAATGAAGAGATTGGTTGAAATGAAGTGTGTATAACCTTCTCATCTTCTATCTGCTTTTCTGCTTGCTTCTCAAGCCTCCACCCTGGCCATCCATCCATAAACCAATAGTTTATTAACATGATATTGATAAACCAAATAAGCGGAATCATAGGAAACTGCTGAGGATGTGAAAAACCTTTTTGAGTACCTAAGAATAGATGAGAAGTTTTATAATAAACATAATACAAAACAATGGCAGCCACGATGGATATGACAGTTCTTAGTAAAATATTTACTACTTTACTATAACGATTAAATCCATTTTTGAAATAAAAGTACATAAAAAGTGCAGGAACTAACCAAAAAATAGCCATCTCGCCTACATGTAACCATCTCCAATCTGGAGCCGCATCTCGCCTTGTACCCCTAATAGCTTCTCCCCATACAAGTTCTTGAGCAAAATATAAGAAAAAACTAAGAGCAACAGCAATTGCTATGATCCCAAAAAATGAGCTAGCTCTTCTAAGCCAAGCTGTTTTTATCATGGAAAATGGGTATCTCTCCCAAATTGTCTCATACATCCATACAATAACTGTACAACACATGATCCAAGCTATATTAAAGTTTCCATGAACTGTATCTGCAAAATTTTCCCACCAAGGCGGAGTTATAGCTGTAAAGTTTTGCCAAGGATCAAATAAGATTGCCATATGAGGGTGAAATGCTACAAAATAGACAATAACACTAAGCAAAAATGTAAACATAAATATAGAAAAACCTTTTAAAGGTTGAGCAAGTTTATTCCAAGGAGAGCCTTCCATTGCAACAATCCAAGCAGGACTAAGCCACGAAGCAATAGCGGCAAACATAAGTATGGCTTGAGCTGAATATTCAAGTGCATAAAACTCAACTATGCCCTCTTGCGTTAACCTCTCAGGGCTAAAATAAGCAATGGCATATTCGCCTAAAATAGTTTCAAAAAAGACTTTTAAAACTATTGTAAAAAGAGCTACCGTCAAAACTGTAAGGATGGTACCCTTCAAGAGGGGATGCGTGTTGTTAAGCCATTTCCTACTAAAGGGCCAAAAATCAAAAATATAGGCAATCCAAATCATAATTACCAATAACCATCTACACCACATATAACCAACATAAGGGGTGTACATTCTCATAATCCCCCTAGGATCTTGAAAAATCCACCAGCTTGCGTAAAACAGAACCATTATAAATGCAGTGTTTATAAGAACTGGCCACGGGCCAGAAAACCGTTTTACAAGACTCCTACTTTCAACATATAAAGGCGTCTCCATCGTTAACTCCTTTTTACTAAGATTTTTAACTCTTAGTAAAAGTATAACTTTGGAGTATCTTTCAAAAGTCTCTTCTATTTTTGATTATTTTTTAAATTGTCTCTTTATAGTCTCATTTTGGCAAACTGATAGTAAAAATTGCGCCAAGCTCGTCATTTTTTGCACTTAGTTTCCCAAGACATCTCTCCTCAACAATGGTTTTTGACATCCATAGTCCAATGCCAGCTCCATCTTTTTCAAGTTTTGTTGAAACATATGGCTGAAAGATCGTATCAAATATACTCTTTTCTATCCCCCCAGCATTATCTTTTATCTCTAAGCAGATAAAATTATTTTTCTCATAAGTTCGTATCCATATTTGTGGATCTTTTGTCTCTTTTTCACATAGTGCATCTTCAGCGTTTTTAAGTAAATTTAAAATCACTTGAGCTATTTCATTACTATATGTATATATTTTTTGTCCATCAGAAAAATCTTTTGATAAAACAATATTTTTTGTAGAAAGAACTGGTTTAGCTATATTTAGAGTCTTTTTCACTATTGTTTCAAAACTTACATACTCTTTCTTTTTTGTAGCTTTAAAAAAATCTCTAAAATCATCTATTGTTTTTGACAAATGAGCTACATACTCCTCTATATTTTGTATCTCATTTAATAAAGCTTCCTCTTCTAACTCTTTTAATATAGACTTTGTTGCAATGTAACTAGTAGTTGCAGATATGGCGCCTAGTGGTTGCCTCCACTGATGAGCAATCATCATTAGCATCTCTCCCATTTGTACAAGTCTTGATTGGTACTGAAGTTGTCTATCTTGCTTTCGCAGTATTTGAAGCTGTATGTTTAACTCTTTTTGAAGAGATTTATTTAAATGAGCTATCTTCTCTTTAGCCTTTTTTTGCTTTGTTATGTCTGTTATGGTCCAAAGAACTTGCTCATTCGAGGGTATGGGATCTCCAGCTATGCGAAGCCAAATTTTATCTTTGTTTTTATTTAAAAAAGGGTACTCTAAATTAAGTGCTTGATTTTCTCTAACTTTATTGAATGCAACTTGTGCAAAATTTACATAAGCAGCGTATGATAAATGAAGTGTTAGAGCTAATTTGCCAATGATTTCATCATATTCATATCCAAATATTTTGCAAAAAGCATCATTTGCCTCTATGATGATGCGATTTTTATCAACTATAAAAATGCCAACACCGCTATTGTTAAAAACTTGCTCAAAACGCTCCGCCTTTGTCTTAAGACTTAAATCTTTCTCATCTACTTTTGCCATTTAAGCCTATATCCTTCCCCATAAATATTTTCAACTATTTGAATTTTTAGCTTAAGTCTTAATCTTGATATGAGGTTTCTAACTCGTTTATTGTTAGATAAATCATCATCAAAAACAAAATTTTCAATATCATAACTTGAGTAGATTTGATCTTTAGATGAAGTCAAAAGATTTAAAAACTTAATTTCATGTCTGCTTAGTTTAATTGGCTTATCTTCTTTAAGTAAAGTTTTACACTTAATTTGCCAAACATATCCACTTTCTAAAACTACCAATTTTTTACTATCGGTATCAAAATGGTGTACTATTTTTCTTAAAACAGTAGTTATTTCTTTAAAGCTAAATGGTTTTAAAATATATCCTTGCACACCAAGCTCAATTGCTTTAAGAAAATGTTCTGTATTGTCGCAGGCTGAAAAAATAACAACGGGCAGATTTGGATTAATCTCTCTTATCTTTCTTAAAAAATCTATGCCATCCATATTTGGCATGATTATGTCTGTAAAAACTAGATCAATCCCACCTTTTTTAAACTCACTAAGTCCTTCTATCCCATCAGAAGCTTCAATTATATTATCAAAATATATCTCTAAAAGTTTATGCGTTTGATTTCTTACATGAAGCTCATCTTCTACATATAAAACTTTTTTACCTACACACCTTTTTTTTAAAAAACCAAGATCGTCAAAATCCATACAGCTCTCCTTTTTCTCCCCTAAAGCCCCATAAACTTCATTAAGCGTCCAAACTTTGAAGTTTAATTTTTTAAAAACATCTTAGTTTCACAAATATTTTGTTTGCAATATCTATTGTATCCATTTTAAAACCACTTTTTGCTACTAGAAAAGCTGATTTTCAAAAGTAAGAGTGCGGAGGTTTATTTTGACTCTTAAAAGATAAAGCGATAGAGAGCTCTATCGCTTTATTTGTTAGCGTACATTGAAAAACGCTTCTATGTGTGCAACTCACGGTTGCTTATCACGGTTAACAAGAAGGTACGTTGCCACTATCACTTGCGTAATTGTGTAGAAAATCGTACACATCAGGTACAAAATTATCTTTCAATGGTTTTGAATTTGGGCAATACTCTTGTAGTTTTTCTACTAATTTTCCTTCATCTTGAATGGCTTTCCATTCAGCTTGAGTATGTTTTGTAGCCATAGTACCGCCATCCATGCCACAAGAGCCTTTTAAAAACTTTAGGTAAAGTTTTTGTCCTTTAGCTGCATCAGCAAAAGCAGCAGTACTAACAAATGCCAACCCAAGGGCGCACGCAAAAAGTAGCGCTGTTAGTTTCTTCAACATAGCTTCCTCCTTTCATAAGATAAGACTGTTTTAAACAGTTTTTATAGCTAACTTTGTAGCCATAAAAGCTATTTAACTCTACGGAAGCACTCTTGCTTCCGTAGATATTATCAAAAGAATGTTAATTTTTTAGTTAACATTACCAATCAGATGGGTCTAGAGGCTCATTTATATCAAACTTACACTCACTACCCTCACACTTAACATTTGCATCTAAAAATAGTGCTTTATCAAATCCACCATCTTTAGCTTTTCCTTGAGATTCCATAGCTCTTCCACCAGCTCCACAATGAAAGATAATATATTTATCTTTTGGTAGTTTTGCTAAAAACTCATCTGTTGAATTCTCTTCAACTGAAACATGAACTGAGTTTGGTAAATGCCCAGCAGCTCTCTCATCAGCTCTTCTAACATCAACTACTACCACATCCTCTGGTAGATTTTTATAGTTTTCATTAAACCAATCTCCATCAACTGAGCCCTCATCTAAACCTTTTTTAAGTGGTCCCATAAATGGATTTGTTAGTTTAACTCCACCAACAACAGCGTCTCCGCCTTTAGTTGTTTTATTTCCGCTATTTTTCCACTCTGGCATACCTGCTGAGTAGTTAGATACATTTGTATAACCTCTTTCTTTTAGCTTTTTTGCAACAAAGTGAGATTTAGCGCACTCCCAACCACCACAAAAGGTAATTATTGGAGTATTTTTATCCTCAGGAAATCTTCCTTTTAACTCTTCATACTCAGTATCTGGAATTGCAACTGCACCTGGAATTGTCTCTCCCATAAATTTTACATATGGTCTTGTATCAACAATAAATGCACTATTTTTATCCATCGCGGCTTTTACCACAGATGTTCCAACCTCAGAATAGCCTAACTTTGTCCACTCAGGCTCACCTGCTTGATAAAGTTTTACATTAGTAAAACCCATCTCTTGCAACCAGCCAGCAACTTGTGGGCTTTTTGAGCACTCCCAACCACCACAATATACGATAAGTTCAGCATCTTTTGGTGTATTGTCTAACTGTCCTACGAAATCTTTAAAATGAGTATCAGGAATATTGATACTTGAGGGTATTGTTCTAGCTTTATACTTTGCAGCTGGCCTAGAGTCAATAAATATTGCTTTAGCTCCAGTTTTTAAGCCATTGCCAACTCTTGAGTAAGCATAATCAAAATCTACATCTTGTAGATTGTACTGATCAATTAACTTTTGAACAGCGGCACTTGGTACTCCTTTTGCAGCTGAGGGGCTTGCCTGAGTACCTGAAGTTGCACAACCTGAAAAAAGCAGTGCAGTTGTGAGTGCTAAGGCACTAACAAATTTTAAACGCATAAATTCTCCTTTTTGTGTGATTTAAGCGTGATTATCACGCAACTTAGTAATTCCAAAAAACGAATCAAAAATCTTGTATATAAGTAAAACTATACCAATTGATCCAATGACAATTAGTATCTCACCCACATGAGGATGCACATAGTTAAATGAGCTAGCTACCTCATAAACATCATATTTTTCATATCCAACACCAAATCTATCTGACATTGGGTTAGCATTACCGCCATATACAAAAAGATACCTACCTGCAAAACCACCAACAATGGTAAACAAAGAGGCTAGTGTAATCTTCCAGTGTGAATTAGTTGATTTAAAGACTAAAAAGAATGGCAATACCATTGCTAATAAAATGTATCCTAAGAAGTATAGATACTTAAAAGGTCCAAACAAAATTAAAAATGCCCAATCTTTATCAACCACCATATATGCAATTATTTCATAAAGTGCTAAAACAGAGATAAAAAATAAAATCCCTTTTCTAAGTATGGACATAAGTTCAGGATACTCAGGCTTTTTTCTATGCACTAAAAAGCTGTAAATCCCCATGATTCCAAGGGAAGATACAAAAGCTGAGATGATGAAGTAGAAAGTCAAGATTGGGAACTCTGTCCAAAGATGTCTAGCTGTATTCATTGAAAAAAGCTTTGCTTGAATGTAGTATTCAACCACATCCACACCAATACTCATGATCAAAATTGGGAGTGCAAGCTTTCTTGCAAGAGCTCTTTTCTTAGTTAAAACTAGATAAATCTCAAAAAGTACAAATGGGATATATGTACAATAAAGCGGAAGCATTAACCACATTCCAGCCTTTACATTTGGACTTAAAAACATCCAGTGCATATTTAACATATTAAGATCAGTTGCGATTGTAAAAAGTCCAGCAAAAACCATTGCAATACCAACAGTCATAAATCCTGCTGCTGCTTTTTCTACTATTTTAAAATTTAAAAGCTCTGCGAGTGCAACTAAAAATATCACCCCACTACCAGTATAAATCATATACATATAGTTAGCGATAAATAGTGTCCAAGGAACTTCCCTAGTAATTTCACCTACATTTCCAAAAACTGCAAGCATCATTGCATCTTTTAAACCTGGATTTGTAGGATCAAGTCCTGCTGCATGGGCATTAGCTGCTACGCTAAAATAGCGCAGTTCAAACATTTCATAAATCCCAACTCCAGCTAAGAATACTAGAAAATACCCTAAAAGCATAGTTTTATTAAAGAAGAAGTTTGCAAAACTTACTCTATTAAACTCTAATCCAGCAATTTCAAACTTTTTCATTATTTGCTCCTCGTGTTGGCAGACTTTGCCATAAAGTGGCTTTTGAAAGTTTCCCATGTATATATCTTTGTATCGTGTGAGACACTTTGTCTAAAATAAGCCTCATCTTTAGGGACAATATAAAATAGTTTTGGCAATGTTCCAGATCTCTCTTTTTGGAAAAAGAATTTCTCTTTCTTTAAAAGTTTTACAAGATCACTATTTTCATCATTCAAATCACCAAATAGCCTAACCTTTGTTGGGCAAGTGGCTTGGCAAGCTGTTGTGCCATACTCTTCTATTCTATGATCACAAAATGTACACTTATCCACTGCTACTGTTGTATCATCAATAAATCTAGCATCATATGGACAAGCTTCCATACACCCTTTACATAATATACATTTATGTGCATCTACCTTTACAATTCCACCAGGAGCATAATAACTAGCATTTGTTGGGCAAACACTAACACAAGGTGCATTCATACAGTGGTTGCACTGAGATGGGTATAGGTTCACATATGGCTTACCAAATATAGTCCCCTCTACAATTCCAACCCAAATCCTTTGTTTATGTACCCCAAGTTGCACACCATTTTCTTCCTTACATGCAGTTTCGCATGCTTTGCAATTGATGCAATTTTGATAATCTAAAGCCATTGCATAGTTCATAATTACACCTTCCTTATCGTAACCAAAGTGTTGTGCATGTTTGCACATCCAAAGGTTGGTTCAATGTTATCTTCAATAATCTCATTATCACTTGCTCCATTTCTATGCGCAAATGTAAGCCCAGTAGATTTTGCCCCAAATCCATGAACAAAAAATAGAGTTTGCGGAATGATTTTAGCCGTTGGATAAGCTTTTATCTTAATAGCTCCTACGCTACTTTTAAGCTCAACCTCATCTCCATGCTTAATGCCTAACTCTTTTGCCTCATCTTCATTTATCCAAACATAATTTTCTGGCATTAGCTCTAGTAGCATAATATTGTTTTGTGATGAGTTTTGAGTAAATTGGGCATGTCTTCCAGTAATGAACTTGAATTTTCCCTCAGGAACTTTCACATAATGTTCATCTCTCCATGTTGGCATAGCATCAATGCCCCTACTTGTCATGCTAGCTAAATGACACTCAATTTTTTTACTTGGAGTATCAAAACAGCGCTGCAAGTTTGCAACATCGATTGGGTTTACGCAAATATCATGAGTGTAAGCCTCTTCATCAAAGTACTCCTCAAGCTCTAGCATTGAGTAAAAGCGCTTGTTTTCTGGATAAGTTTGGTACTCATTATTATCTAATTTTTTGAAATACCGATCCATATTTGGATAGTAAACTCCCTTTTCTCTTAAAGTACTCCAAGCCTCTTCACCATAAAGTGGAACTACCATATTTTTATTGATCTCTTCTTGAGTGTGCTCAAAAAGATCAAGCATATTGTAACCTTCCTCTTCATAGTACTCATCTTCATCCTCATC
>Ga0172382_10011829_pt1 | contig 11475 bp, 11 predicted proteins | sample Leawel138RmetaG_FD_122245 | JGI IMG/M metagenome (GOLD analysis project Ga0172382, IMG submission 122245) | Leachate microbial communities from a municipal landfill in Southern Ontario, Canada - Leachate well 138R metaG | ecosystem: Engineered > Solid waste > Landfill > Unclassified | place...
AACTCTATCAAATAGAGTTCTTTTGTTCTATATATTCATTATATGCTTCTTCTAAAGATTCATAACTATTTATATAGTCTTTTAAGTAATCAAATAATTCGGATTTTATTGGTTTAAATGAACTTGAGCTCATATCAATGTCGGTATCAATAAAATATAAGTACTTCATCACACCATGTTCTTGATATAAGCCTCTAGGATAAGCCTTATCTGTGCTGACATGATTTTTAACAATTAATCTAGATTTTGTTGTACTTAATTCATAAACAGTTTTATTTTTTTTGCCAACGACTAAGACAAATGTAAATTTCTTTCTAAAACCAAGTGTTAGTATTGCAACGAATACCATCAGTGCAAGTACACCAGTAACCGAAATACTCCATATGTTTTCTAGATCAAAATTAGTGACTAAACCATCCAATACTGCGAGTCCAACACCAATAAACAAGATTACAAGCGTACCCCATAATGCAATGAGTACTCTATTAAATATTGCAACAAAGAATAATGAAGTTCTTGAATCATCAAATAATACATAATGTTTAATTATATTGTTTACACTAAAGTGTAGCGGTACAACAAACAAATAAGGAATTACAAATGCGATTAAATCAAGCGTATATAGACCTGGTAATTGATAATATATCAAGAATGTTGCCCCAGTTGCTAAAAGCGCATAAGTAATAAAGGTCGCCCAAATTTTTCTAGGTCCCCATATGACATATAATAAACCCATTGTAAATAATGCAGATAGTAATAATGTCCAAAATATCAATTGAGTACGCCTCCTAATATAATGGCTATATTATACCATAAAGTACATAGTTTAGCTATTTACTTCAGCACTCACAGACTCAACTTCCCTAGGTAAGAAAATAACATGCTCAGCAATAATATTAATATTCGCTCTATTTTTATCTTGATCATCAATCCATTTGTTCACTTCAAGTCTGCCTTTAAGTGCAATGCCCATGCCCTTCCTAAAATAGTCTTGGGCCTTTTTATGATTATTTTCAAAAAGCGCCACTCTAAAATAATCCGTATCATAATTTCCCTCATAGTTTTTATAAGGTCGCATAACAGATACACGTAAATCTGTGTACTTTACACCATTGTCACTTTCCTTTGGGTCAAAACTGACCACACGTCCGATAATATTAACAAATGTCATTTCAATAAATCTCCTTTTTATTTAAATGTAACATAATAAAATAGATACTAAAAACAACCATTTATCAATTCGTTTTAATAAAATATATAGATTATCATGAAAAAAGATAACGGATAGGATGTTATCTTTTAATCGTTATATGTAATATATTAAATACTAATCATTTTGGTCATTATTCATAAAATGAGAAAAACTAAACATATTTTGATGAATTAAATTTTTAAAGTGACATATATCATCATAAGTGATTGTATCTAGTAATTTAAATGCATCAGATAAAGATAGCCCATTTAATTGATACTTTCCATATAAGAACAATCTATTTTCAATATCATCTAGAGCCATCATAAAATGTCCAATATATGCCTTTTTAAGCGCATCAAAGTCATCTTGATTCAAATCTTCATTCACTATCTTAAAGAAGTGTTCTATAACAAATAATTTTAATTCATGTGGTGCACTGGTTTCTACATCCATCATAAATATAAGTGTTTGATCTTCTAAGATTAGATTAAAATTAAACCCATCAATCATTTGATGGTTATCTGTCATGGTTTCATGAAAGTTAGAACTACTACCAAATAATAAGCGCATTAAAAATAACATTTTAATTTCTGTGATAAATAAAGTTGCTTCATCAATTGTATCTATAGTGTATTTAATACCTACATTTAATACACCAACATTCATATCTAAATTATAATCTTGCTCGTTGATTTTAACATGTGAGGGTTCATCAACCTGGATAAACTGTGGATTGGTGGCTACTTTAATAGTAGACTCAAAGTCTTCTAAAGCACGTTTATAACCTTTCACATCAATTGGACCTAAAATGAGTAGTTGACGTTTATTTGATGCATAAAAATGGTCAAATGCAACTTTTAAATCTTTAGCTGTTATCTTGGCAATATCATTTCTTTTACCGGTGATTTCATGTTGTATGGGATGCTTAAAAATGAGTTGGTCAAACATTTTCTTTTGAATGATGGTATCGACCTCATCATCATACATTGATATTTCTTCGCCAATAATTGATTTTTCAGCACTGACTCTAGCTTGTGTAAAACTGGCTGTTTCTAGCATCTTTATTAAATACAGTGTTGCAGGTAACATATTTTTATGACCAATGACACCATAAGTTGTTTGACGATATGTTGTCATCGCATTCGCAATGACCCCTATTTGATGAAAATGCTCAAAAGCATCATGATCTGGCATCATGTACATCATATGTTCCAAAAAGTGAGCAATACCAGGTTTTAGCGTATAGGTTTTACCATCTAATACATAACGTTCATGGATTGAACCTAATGGTATATCATATTGTACATAGGTTTGTAGGGTTGGTGCATAAATTAGTTCAACATTTAAGCCATTTTTTAATTGGAATTTGACTGGTTTTTCATTAAAATCATTAAACTTCATAACTATCAGCTCCACTTAAGGTATATGTTGTTGTAAGTCTTAACATACTTAAAACCTCTAAAATCTCATTTTGAGTGACTTGATCAATCTTTAACATAATATCATCAACAGTCTCCTCAAAACCTAATAAATCAGCAATAAACTGTTTAGGTATCATACTATCTTGAAAATCAAGCGCAGAATATATCTCGTTTTTTAAATAGTCTTTCGCTTCAGCTAAACGTTCATTTGAGGGACCGTCAAAAATAAAGTTGTTAACTGTTTCAATAATTAAGTTGTATGCTAAGGTTTTACTTTCTAAGTTCACACCGGCATACAAAATTAAGTAAGAACGATCATATTCATATTTAGATTCAACATCATAAGCTATAAAATATGTTTCACGTAACAGTTTATATAAGACACTTTCAGGATAGCCTGCAATGAGTGTATTTGCAAGCAGTGCGGCAATATATAATGGATGTTTTCTATCTATATTTAAGTGATATGCAAAGAATATATAAGCTTGACCCATACTTAATTGCTCACTATAGTTTTGAATCGGTCTATGCATATGATCAAGCATCATTGGTTCAATATGCTTTTGTCTTTCATAGGTACTTAATACATTTAGTTTATGCTTAATATCATCTGTGATATGGCCTGAAACATAAATATTTATTTGATTGTTTAATAAATAGTTTTGATAGTAATCATAGATTTCTGTTAAAGACACATTTAAAACCTCATCGAGTGTACCTGTTATAGGCTTTCCATATGGGTGGTCTAAAAATATATGATGCATTAACTGGTCTTTTGCATAGTCAAATTTATGATCTTTTTTAGATCTAATCTCGTTTAATGTATATCGTTTTGCTTCATCAAATATAGATTGCTTAAACAAAGGCCTATCAAAAAACATTTCTTTAATAATTTGTATGATATCATCTAACATTTGATCATCATCTAAAAATACTGGATTAGGAAAGACAAAGTTAAAGCGCATAATATGGTAATCTTTTAATACAAAAACATGGTTTGTTATAAACATACCATAAAGTGCATTTAATTTTTTAGATAGTTTTTGTTTAGACATATACGTATTTGTGTAACTGGTCAGTATACGTGCTAATAAAAAGCGATACAAAAAGGCATCGGATTCTATTTTATCAATAAAATAGAATGATATATGTATCGCTTGATATTGTTTTGTTGGTAAGAAAATCATAATTTAGTATTTAATGCTATCTCCATCATTTTTGTAAAGGCATTTTGACGTTCATCAGCACTTGTTGCTTCATGCGTTACAAGTGAATCTGAAATTGTTAAAATACAAGCTGCATTTTTACCTGTTGCTAATGCATTTGCAAATAATGCAAAACTTTCCATTTCAACACATAAAGCACCTTGTTTTTCATATATATCTTTGTATTCATCTGAATTAATTCTATAGAATACATCAGATGAGTGAATGGTACCTTCAGTCATTGGTATACCTAAACGCTTTGCAGTATTCTTTAGTTTTGTGTTTAATTTTCTTGTTGCTGCAAGTTTTTTTCTAGTTGATACACCCATTGTTTTAGCATAACTTGACTCTGACCAGCAGTTTTTAGCGATAACCACATCATACAGGTTTAATTGATCAGTGTAAGCACCCGCTGAACCGATACGTATGATATTATCTACATCATAAAACTTAAATAGTTCATAAGAATAAATACCAATACTTGGCATACCCATACCAGAACCCATAACGGTAATCTTTCTACCCTTATATGTACCTGTGTAACCAAACATGTTTCTGACGCCGTTAATTTGAACAACGTCTTTTAAATAGGTTTCTGCAATGAACTTAGCACGCAGTGGATCACCTGGCATTAATACGGTTTTAGCAATTAAGCTCTTATCTTGTAACTCAATATGTGGTGTTGCCATCTGTTTTTTCTCCTTTAATTAATTTGACGCCGCTTGAAGTACCTAAACGGTTTGCGCCTTTTTCAATCATATTTAGTGCATCTTCTCTACTACGAATACCGCCACTGGCTTTAATGAGTGCATCATCGCCCACAGCCTTTTTAATGGTTATAACATCTTCTAATGTTGCACCACGTGATGCATAACCGGTCGATGTTTTAACAAATGTAGCACCCGCTTTAACTGCAATCTTAGATACATAAGTAATTTCTTTTTTATCTAAGTAAGCCGTTTCAATAATGACTTTAACGGGTCTACCAGCGGCTGCCTTGACAACCGCTTTGATATCTTTAGTGACGCGTTTGCGATCTTTTGAGCGTATGGCATCAATGTCAACAACCATATCAATTTCATCAGCCCCTTGCTTAATTGCCTCTTTGGTTTCAAAAGCCTTAACCTTAGGCAAATGTGTACCAAACGGAAAACCAACAACTGTGCAAACAAGTACATCAGTCTCCATTAAGCGTAACTTAGCGTGTTTTACCCATATAGGCGAGACACAAACACTTTTAAACTGATGCTCAATGGCCTCATCTATTAACTGATCAATATCACTTAATGTGACAATTGGCCCTAACTTAGTGTGATCAATATATGTGTTTAATTTCATATATAAATTCCTTTCAAATTTTGTTTATAAATCCATAAATAAATTTAAATGTTGTTTTGTAAAACTTTTTGTTACAGGTGTCCATTTACCTTTTTTAGTCTTTTTATTAATTGATTTGGACTTATTTTTAGGCATCACCTTGGTATCTTGTAAAAAACCTGGTACATCAAGTAATATTTTATTAAACTTTTGGACAAACGCCTCATAGGCAATCACTTTAATAATACCTTCAGATTGATGAAATAAAATATAGTCTAAGAATGGCGGGAACACAATTGTTTCGCCTTCTTTCCACTCAGTCGCTATAAACGGTTCATCATTTTCATCTTTAATAAAGTAATATTTTGGTAATATTGTGTCTAAATCATCATAATAAGATTGAAGGTTCTTTTTCTCATCAATATATCTTAGAATACCAGAAAGTTTTTCTTCTCTTAAGAAGACAAAGTTTTGAGCTTCTTGAGGATATTTCTCAATGTATGCGCGTTTAACCATCTCAAAGACTTTATATATACGCTCTTGATTAAAAGCAAGCACATCTTCAAACATCTCAGATAAAACAAAGAAGTTAAAGCGGTCACAAACCTTTTTAACTAATTGGATGACATGTTTAACAAAGTAATTCGGACTTAATATAGGTAATTTTAAGTGAAAATTCACCTCTAAAAATTGTGGACTGAGACGTTGAATATTTGGAACTTGTGATTTAGGCGTCATGAAAAAAGCACACGTATAACCTAAATTCGGATGTGTATATAAAAACCTTACGGATTTTTCATCCATTTCAACTTCAAAATTATCGAGTGTTTCAAAATAGTCTACAACCTCGACCATATCTAAATTTCTAGACTTTTCCTTGAAAAAGTGTATATAGAAATGACTCAAATGTCATCACCCCTTTATTTTTTAAATAGTTTCTCTATTTTTTTATAGTCTGTTCTGTCTAACTGAAGTGGTGTAATGGAAACAAATCCCTCATTATAAGCTGTCATGTCTGAATCATCATCTTCTTTAACAAACATATTGGAACCTAGAATTCTAAATGTATTAACTTTATCTGTTTTAATGTATTCACTATGTTGAATGCGTAAACCCATCTTAGTAATACGTGTACCTAGTACTTTTTTAAAAGATGCATGTGGATAATTTACATTTAAAATATCAGTATGTAAATAGAGTTTATTAGCAATAATTTCATCAAGTAACTTTACGGTTTCATCAAATACATAGGGTAGGGCAATGTCAGCAACAGAAAATGCGACCGCATTTAAGCCCATAATAGCGGCTTCAAAAGCTGCTGCAACTGTACCAGAGTATTGAACGTCTAATGCGAGATTAATCCCATGATTGATACCAGATAATACCAAATCAAATTCTTGTTCATAAACCTTTATGCCCAGTCTGACACAGTCTGCTGGTGTACCATCAACAACGATGGTACGAACACTACCCAATACAGGATCAATTTCTTCAACTTCAATATTTCCAGTATAGGTAATGGCTGCTGATTTAGCTGATTGTTGGAACTTTGGTGCAGCAACAAAGACACTGCCATGGTAACTAGCTGCCTTGGTTAATATACGTAAGCCTTCTGCATCAATACCATCATCATTGACAATTAAAATGTTCATTTAAGCCCCTCCAGCACCGTTTCACAACGCGGACATACCTCATCTTTATTCACGGTTTTTACAATATTCCAGCATCTTGCACAAACATGTCCGTTTGCTTTTTTAACTTGAATATCCAATGTATCCCCTACTTGAATATTCACATGTGATACAATTAATACTTTATCTAATTTATTTGTTAAATCTAAATAATCTAAGGCATTTAATGTTTCTTTAGACACTGTTAAGTTTAACTCAGCTTCTAAAGACTTTCCAATAACCTTGGCTTCACGAGCTAGTTCTAAATGTTTTAGCACGTGGTCTCTTAAATCATCAAATACAGCATAATTTGCTTGTAAATTCGGCTCTTTTAGTTTACCACCAATTGGCATTTTTTCAAAATAGATATTATCAAATGCTCTATAGGCCAAACTATCATAAGCCTCAGATGTCGTATGTGGTATAATCGGTGTCAATAGTTTCATTAAACCTAATAAGATATCATAAATTGTAGATTGAATTGCACGACGTTCAAAATCATCTGCACTGTCACAATACAAACTATCTTTAGCATAATCTAAGTAAAATGCAGATAGATCATTTACAACAAATGGCATGATTTGACGCGTTACTTCAACAAAGTTATATTTCGCATAGCTTTCATTGACCTTTGTTGCTAATACATAATACTTATCTGTCATAATACGGTTTAATTGTCCACGCATAGACCATCCAATATAGTTATTTGATGGATTAAAGCCATCTAAAACACCCAACATAAATCTAAATGTGTTTCTAATTTTTCTATAACTTTCTGAAACTTGCTTCATCATCTCATTAGAAATACGCACATCTGCTTCATAATCAACAGATGCTACCCACAATCTTAAGACATCAGCACCTTGTTCACTCATAACTTTTAATGGGTCAATGACATTACCTAAGGATTTTGACATTTTGCGCCCCTTACCATCTAAAACAAAACCATGTGAAACAATTTCTTTATAAGGTGAAACACCATTGACTGCGATTGATGTTGTAAGACTTGAGTTAAACCAACCACGATATTGATCAGAACCTTCTAAATACATATCTGCAGGAAAATCAATACCACGACGTTTTAATATGGAATATGACGTACCACTATCAAACCAAACATCCATAATATCTAGTTCTTTTGTTAAATCTCTTGGACCAGTATAATCTTTAGGTAATAATTGTTCAACATCCCATTCATACCATACATCTGAACCATGTGTTTCAAAAAGTGTTGCAACATGATTAATTAATGTTTGATCTAAAATTGGATTGTTTTCATTGTCATAAAAGATTGGAATTGGTACACCCCAAACACGTTGACGACTAATAACCCAGTCATTACGATCTTTAATCATATTTGTTAATCTCAATTCACCCCAAGAAGTATGCCATTTCACACCTGAGATGGCACTTAATAAGTCTTTTTTTAGCATATCAATACTTGCAAACCATTGTGGTGTCGATCTAAAAATCACTGGTTTTTTAGTACGCCAGTCATGTGGAAATGAGTGGGTAATCGTTTCTTCAAAAAGTAAGTGACCACTATCCTTTAGATCGTTTACAATTTGTGTATTAGCTTTTTCATAGAACATACCCTCATATGGTCCTGCTTCAGCTGTCATATGCCCCTTTTCATCAACAGGTGACAAAAGTTCTAAATTATATTTTTTACCTACAAAATAGTCATCCTCACCATGACCAGGTGCTGTATGAACAAGACCCGTACCATCCTCAGCAGTTACATGATCACCTAAAATAACTGGACTCTCACGGTCATATAAAGGATGTCTATACATCATATTTTCTAATGTATGGCCTTTAAATTCTTTCAAAACTTTAGCATTTGAAAATGATAGTTTTTCAATTAATTTTGGTAGTAATTCTTTAACAGCAATATAATTTTTACCTTCATTATTAAACCATACATAGTCAAACTCAGGATGTACAGAAACTGCTAAGTTACCTGGTAATGTCCATGGGGTTGTAGTCCAAATGAGTAGTTTTGTATTTGGGAATTTATCATTTAATAAATCAAAACCAAAATAAATAGATTTAGATTGTTTATCCATATACTCAATTTCAGCCTCTGCAAATGCAGATTCTGAAGATGGTGACCAATATATTGGTTTTAAACCTTTATAGATAATACCTCTATCGACCATTTGACCAAAAACCCTTACCTGATCAGCAATATAGGTTTTATCTAAGGTTAAATAAGGATTATCCCAGTCACCTAAAATACCAATACGTTTAAACTGTTCTTTTTGTACAGCTACTTGCTTAATTGCATATTCTCTACAAATTTTTCTAAATTCTGCGCGTGTTAAAGATTTACGATCTACACCACTTTTAGTTACTTCATTTTCTATTGGTAACCCATGTGTATCCCAACCTGGGATATATGGTGTATAACGTCCGGACATTGTTTGATATCTTAAAACAAAGTCTTTTAAAGTCTTTTGAAAGGCATGACCAATATGAATATTATTATTAGCATACGGTGGACCATCATGTAAAATAAATGGTTCATTATCCTTATTTTGTTCGAGTACTTTATTATATAAATCGGTTGCTGCCCATTTTGCTTGTATCTCTGGTTCTCTTTTACCAAGATTACCTCGCATTTCAAAATCAGTTTTAGGCATTAATAATGTGTCTTTATAGTTCATGTTAAAATCCTTCCTTTTTTAATTAAAAACGTCCTTAAAAATAAATTCTAAGGACGAAGTAAGTTTCGCGGTACCACCTTAGTTCACAAATAACTTGTGCACTCAATTGATTTTATTTTGCTCCTAGTTGATCATAGTTTTTGTGTTTATTTATAAGGCTTACACCATCCCTTACTCGCTTTAAAAAACCTTTATAAAAACTACTTATTCTAATCACAGCAATATTAATTTAAATTTGTTTTTAACCAAGTCTCAACAGTATGATCATCATATAATACTTTATTACCAAAAAGGTATGTTGTTTCATTGATTTCTACAATATGTCCACCAACAGCAAATACAACACCCGATATAAAAGCTATTGCTTTATTTGCACGGTCAATATGTAATGCATCAAAATTCAGTATTAATGGCGCACCATCAATCATTTGTTTGGCTAGTGCTGTAATATAGGCATCATCATCATTTTTAAGTTGTTCCATAATGATACGATCTGCCGTTGATATTTCTATTTGTTTCTTTTGCTTCTTACTTTTACCAAATAACCCCATTATATGACCCCTTTAAATAGTGATCCAATTCTTAAGAAATCACTATGATATTTAAGTGCGAGTTGATAATCACCACTCATACCCATTGATGTATATTTTAGATTGTAAGTCTGTTTTAAAGCATTTAAAGTTTTAAATATTTCTTCAGTCTTAACAATATCATCTAATGCACCAATCGTCATGAATCCGATTAAATTAATTTTATCATATTTTTTAATTTCTCGTACAAATTCAGCCAGATTTTCAACCAAAATACCCTCTTTTTGGTTATTTTCCTCTAAATTGATTTGGATAAAACAATTTAGAGGTGTTTTTCTATGAAGTTGGATCAACTTTTCAAGTTTTATGGAGTCTAATGTATGTAAATAATCTATTTCATTAATAATGAGTTTTGTCTTATTGGATTGTAGGTGGCCGATTAAGTGCCACTGAATATCTTTATAAGCTTTTAATTGTTCTTTTTTTGTTAAAAGATGTTGTACATAGTTTTCTCCAAAGTGTCTGGCGCCAAGGTTATAGATTCGTATCATTTCATCATGACTAAAATACTTACTAGCAACAACTGTTTGATCCAAATACTTTAGAAAACTCATACATTAAACCTAAATAGAATGATGTCACCATCATGGACAACATATTCTTTACCTTCAATACGGACCTTACCTTTTTCCTTTGCAAGTAACGGTGTACCATTTTCGATTAAGTCCTTATAAGCTAACACTTCTGCTTTAATAAAGCCACGTTCAAAGTCTGTATGGATAATACCTGCAGCTTCTGGTGCTTTTGTACCTGTCTTAAACGTCCAAGCACGAGCTTCCATTGGTCCACATGTAAAATATGTGTTTAAGCCTAAAAGTTTATAACCACTTTGAATAACTGTATCTAATCCAGACTGGGTTAAGCCATAACTTTCCATAAAGATTGCTTGTTCCTCAGGGTCTTCAAGTGCAGATATTTCATATTCCACTTGAGCAGATATAGGTATGATTTCTATACCTTCTTTGGTTGCTTTTTCTTTTAGGGCAATAAAATGTGCATTACTTAAAGGATCTTCTAAATCCGTTTCCGCAAGATTTGCTATGTAAAGTGCTGGTTTTAAACTTAATAGGTTAAAACCTGTAACAATCTTTTGTTCTTCTTCAGTAAACGCTAGTGTAGTCGATGGTAATTCATTTTCAATCATATACTTAACTTTTAAAAGTGCTGATTGTTCATTAATGGCTTCTTTGATCTTAACTTTAACCTGTTTTTCTAGTCTTGAAAGTCTTTTATCTACAGATTCTAAATCAGACAATCTAAGTTCAATTTCAATGATTTCTAAATCTCTTAAAGGATCAACCTTACCTTCAACATGTGTAATATTTGAATCGTCAAAACAACGCACTACATGCGCTATTGCATCAACTTGTCGAATATGACTTAAAAACTGGTTACCTAAACCTTCACC
>Ga0172382_10011830_pt1 | contig 11475 bp, 6 predicted proteins | sample Leawel138RmetaG_FD_122245 | JGI IMG/M metagenome (GOLD analysis project Ga0172382, IMG submission 122245) | Leachate microbial communities from a municipal landfill in Southern Ontario, Canada - Leachate well 138R metaG | ecosystem: Engineered > Solid waste > Landfill > Unclassified | place...
CTGGCCGCCGGGGATGCCGCAAAAGATAATCGGCTTCTCACGCGTCCCCTCGGCCAGAATGCGCGCATGCATCCCGAGGCTCACGCGCACATTGGTTCCAAAATAGACCGCTGTGCCGGGCTCAATCCGCAACGTCACGTTTTTATCGATCATCATGTCTGAGTTGATCAGCCAGGGCCCCTTATCGGCCGTCATCGTCAGGTCCTGCCGCAGTCTGTCAGTATCGATGATTTGCGGCTCCACCCCTCCTTCATAGAGAATGTAGCTCTCCTGGTAGGCGATTTCCCTCCCCTCCAGGTCATAGGCTTGCGTGATGAGGAAGTTCACCCCCGGGTGCAGGTTCAGCGCAATGCTCCACTCGCCCTTCCAGGCGGTATAGTCGGCCGCGACCCCATTCACCAAAACCGCTCCGGTACGTTCGCCATCGGCCTTGCCGCTGAAGCGAATATCGGGCCGTGTGACCGAAGGGTACCCCTTATTGATCTCAAAATCGGAGCTCACCTCAAACTCTTTGGGAATCAGCGAGAGAATATACTCAACCTGGTTGGCATTATAGGCCTTCATTCGCGCCACCTCTTTCATCCCGACCCAGTCACCCAGGACGCTATCCAGAAGCGGGTTCATGTTTTCTGGCGCAAAGAGCCCCTCCGCCAGCTCACGCAGCGCCTTGAAGTAGAGGGGCGTAAAGGCGTTGTGGGTCATGAAGCGTTTGATTGCGGGCAGCGCGTTCATTCGCCAGAGCCCGTCCTTATAGATATCGCTCGTCATGCCAGAGCCCATAATCGTATCCAGGTCATAAGAGATCAGCCGGAAACGGCGGTCAAGCTCCCCGCAATACATGGCGCAGTCATCCCCATGGCCGGTGGCGAGGGAGGTCTCCTGATTCGAAACCAGCGTATTGAAGGCAAAAAAGCGCATCCACTCCTCCACGTCGATGATTTGCCTCACGCGGCTTTCGTACTCCTCTGCAGGCGTATTGTTGAGCACGTCCATCAGCTCGACCAGGTCAGACCAGTCGTTCTGCAATGTATTGTTCTGCTTTACGTAGGCGTTGGTATAGCTCTGCCAATCGGGGCCCTGCCATGAAAAATCGGAAGTCGAGGGGTCCCAGGAATACATGTGCCACTTGCCGCGATAGAGGTTGCCTTTGGGGTCGTTCGGGAATTGCCGCTCCGCGAAATCACTGTTCAAGACCTCCGCCCCGGCATAAGAGCCAAACTGCGGCGCAATCGCATCGGCCAGATTCATCCCGTTTACCCGCAGTTGAACCGGCCGTGACTCGGCCATCGGCAACCCGGCCAACCGGCTGAGCACGCTGCCCAATACCTGGCAATGGACATCGAGCGTATTGCAGTTCATATCCGTACGCCCCTCCCAGGATTGGTCTTTGGGGATTTTGATCCGGACATTGTGCGGATTCCAGGCTACCGAGCCATTGCCGCGATTACGAAAACCGGTCTGATAAAACACTTCCGGCAGGGAGTCGCCCGGCGCCTGATAGACCAGAGTCCCGCTGGCCAAGGCACGTGATGCACCCACCGCCCAGAGCCGCCTGTCCAGATACTCATACTCCACCTCCGAGAGCACCAGCCGCAGAAATGGCTGCTTCTCTTCAGGGCTCACGGATTCTTCATCGACCTGATAGGCCAGCCAGGCCGCGCGGCCCTGACTGTTCGGGAGCACCTGCGGATAAGTCCGGAGCGCTCCGCCGGCCAACTGGGCCGTGAAGTAAAACTCCACCACAGTCCCAACGCTTTGGGCCGGAATAAAATTGCTATAGACCCCATCAGCCGCCACCGCATCGCCATGCTCCTTCAGGTTGCCGCTGTCGTGGAGACGGACCGAGTTAAAGCGGAAGCTCGAGTGCTCCCGCCAGTAGGCCATCACCGTGGCCGCCTGACCCAGAGGCGTAGTGACGCGAATACTCAGAGCCACCTGCTCATCCGAGTGAGGAATAGCCGGCATGTGGCGCGGCTCGCTCAGGAGCGGCGGCTGCAATACCAGGCTCTGGCTGACGCTGTTGGCGCTGCCCGGTGTCCCTCCCATTATCTGGCTTGGCTCCCAGTTATGCCCCAGCGAAATCGGCATCTGCGGGTTGACCAGCTCGGCCGATTTCCCCAGCCCGGCATGTTCGCAATACCAGCTCCAGCCATCACGATTGTAAATCTCCTCAGTGGTCAATTGCCGCTGCGCCCAGTCCCCCTGGTTCGAATACTTCACCTTGCAGACGCTGTTCCCCTGGGCGTCGGAGAGCTCCACATTCTCGCCATTCTTGGCCAGGTTCCCCGACCAGTCACCCACTACGTTTTCCACGTCCGGGTAGAGCTGCCGGAAGGCCTCCAGCTTTGAAGCCACGACCAGATACCCGCCCGCTTCAATCCTGCTCCCCTCGGGGAAGGTATAGGAGATGCCTTTGGTAAAGCTCCAGCCTGAGAGCTCTTGCGGCGTATCGGCCGGGTTATAGAGCTCAAGCCACTGTTCAGAGAGCTCGGCGCTGGCGGGATGATACATTAATTCATTGATGAGGATTGGCTGCGCGGAGCCCGCCGTAGCCCCAATAAGCACCATTGCCAGGAAACTAAACAAACCGTAAAAAAACTCTCTTTTCATGATATTCACAAATTCTGGATGGCTTCCAGCCTGCGAAATTTCATTCTAACTTTAAAAAACAGCGCCCGCAAGCCGCATCCTCTTGTCACCCGGCGACGCTTTAATAAACACAGCCAACATCAAAAGGCTTGGCTCTCTATTGCCCATCCAGCTTGATTGTGATAAAGCTAAATCCGGAATTTGCCCGCAGTTTCCATGCCTCACAATACGTAAAAATACGTAAAAAGCACCCGGTTGTCAGGCCGGATGCTCTTGTTAAGAACATTCTGTATTTCTCTGCTTAATCGATTATTCCAAGGAAACAGCCCTGTAGAATTTTTTATCGGCAGTAGGAACTGAAACCAGATAAGGACTCGCCGTCTCGACCGGTTCCCAATCTTTCAGATTCGTGCTGCTCTGCAACGCCCCGCCAAATACCAGAGTCATCTCCAGCTTCCCATCCTTCACCGTTTTTTGTGGGACAAATACCTCCGGTTCATCGCCCGGCAGCGTCCAAGTGTCAAGATAAGCCCATGGAGAGCGCACCCAGGTTTGAGGGGTTTCTTCCCATCCTGTTGTCCCTTCCAGATAATGAACATGTGTTATCGCGGGCATGGCCCCAAAAACAGACGACGGCGTACACCAAGACCAGCCAGTATCTGTCACCGGAAAATCCAGCGTGGGAACGTAGGGAGCATTCCCTTTGAAATAAATGTGCCACAAACCGGAACAATCAAAAAAAGAGTTTCGTCCCAAAAATTGCAGGCTTCCTGGGACGACGAGTGCATTCAATTTATTGCACCTCATGAATGAACCTTCTCCAATCAACTCCAGCTTGTTTTCAAAATTGATTTCCTCCAGGTTTTCGCAATCATAGAAAGCATAACCTTCGATTTTTTCCAGAGATTTTGGAAGAACTATTTTTCTTAGATTCGTGCAACCCTGAAAAGCACACGCTTCGATTTTGACGACACCTTCGGGAATCACAACAGACTCGATGGTCTGGTTATCATAAAAGGCATACGGTGCAATTATGTTTACAGCGGCTCCAAAAACACCACCGAAGGGTTCCGATGGAATGACAACTTCTTTTTCACTTCCGGAATAGCCGACCACTCTAACTCCAATAACAGTTGTTCCGTCTGAGCCGTAAGTAGGCATATATGACAGCCCCACATCATCATCTGCCAAAATATTCAGACTAATAACTAAAAATAACGTAAATAATATTTTTTTCATAATTTTATTAAAAATTTTTATTTATACAAAATAAATGTAAATATTTATTGATAATCGGAAAGTATCTCAAAAAAAACAGTCTCCGGATTATTGATATACATTCCATACGTTGTACTTGTAATGAAATTAAAAATTCCGGTAGTCAAACTATTAACAATCAAGGTGTTGCTATTACCATTTCTTACATCCAAAATATAATTGTCGGATAGACTGTCTAATGTATTCGTGCCACCCATGTTGGCTACCATACATATTCCGGGTTTAAATTGAAAACAATAGGCTTCTTTAGGGGGCAACGAATCGGTATGAGTATAAAAATATCGTTGGCAAGCCTTGTGATAGAGCTGAGTTTCCATGTAAATATCTCCTACGCATTTGAGAACACGCTTTTGAATGACTGGCTCTAACTGTGTAAAATTCGTCGCTGCACCAGATATGAGCTGAATTTTTCTCATCAAAAAAAGAATGCGGTCTTTAGCCCTTTGTGCAATTATTTCGGATTCAATATTACTTAACTCATTCACTCTTAAACTATTATTAGTTACAGCAGCATAACTCCACGCATTGTTAAGAATCTGAATGGAAGCACCTAATAGATTTTTACTTGCAGAACAACATCTCTGCATTAATTGAGCTGATTCACCAGATCTGGTCAACCCCTGATTATCATTGTGGGCAGAATTGGCAGGATTAAGATATGCACCGTTCATCAATATCGTGTAATAACCTGGTGTAGAAACAAGGTTTGTCCCTTGCAAAGTCTTATTTGCATGTGATTCAAAATGAAAATAATTTCCCAATGTACCAAAATTTTCGCAATATGTATTATAAGAAGTCAGCAGACTACCTTTTCCTATGGTAATTGGTGGAAACTGGAAAGCGCGCCGCATATCCGGTAATCCTGTAAAATTTCCAGAGATAAAAATGGAATCGAACATCGTTGGGTTGGTTTTAAGCAACAATTCTGTATAATTATCAACACCATCATTATCTGAATCCTGTAGAAGTGTTATATTTAAGCAACCTTTTTTTATAAATAACGATTGCTCCATCCAATTTGGAAGACTTGCCCCCCCGTACATAGAAACAACAATATGGTTATCATTGGCTACAAAGGGATCTGTGCCCATTGCAATTTCATCCGCATTAGACCATCCATCCTGGTCCAAATCTTCATCCCCATCGCAAATACTGTTACCTTCTCTGCTTGGATAGTCAGGTAGTTCATTTCCATCCAAATCTACCGAAAAAACTGAATCATGGTTTGTTGGAGAACTCTTAAAAATCAATTCCTCCACCGCATCAGATAGTCCGTCTTTATCTGAATCAGATACAAAGGCAGCCGTAAAAAAACCGCTTGAATGGTGCCCCTCTACAGTAACTACATAAGTTTTTGACAGATAACTGCTTCCTACACAGGAAACGGTAGTGGAAAGGGGATGCTTAAAATCGGCCTTCTCCGAGAAAAATATCTCGATCTCCTCCAAGGGAGAGATATTGTTTACCAGAAGCTTATAAACGGTATAATTTTGTTGAACACCACCGATAGCTACAGTTCCTTTAATTCCGGTCTGATTTTTTCCGTTGGTATCGACTGACTGAAGCATCTTGAGTGTCAGATTGGTTGAAGGCGAAGGAATCTGCGATGCATGCCGATCGCTCAGCTTTCGCAAGCTAAAAAAATCAAATTGTAAGGGTGGATACTGACCCGTTGATAGTAGAAACATACGAGAGGAAGGGTCTGCGAAGTATCTCGTAAAGGGATATGACTCAGCGACCTGTTGAGTTCTTAACGGAGGGGAAGAGGAGGCATTCCGGGACAGGTTATCTGCGACTGGCGGCGGCAAAATGACAATCGGGCCATAAACCTCTTCCCAGCTCATCAGGACACCATCCACCCAAATATCCGGCAAAGGAGGGTGAAATGTTTCCTCATATTGGCTCAGTGATTGATTTTCAGGAAGGGGAATCTCATTCAGCCCGGAAAAAGGATCAACGGATTGAGCCTGCGCGCTTGCAAAAAACAGACCGCTGACTACCCCTATCAGACAAGTCAGACTTTTCATACCAAGGGGTAGTGAATCATCTTTTCATAACTCTTACAAGAATAAAATGATAAAAGATTTTCACCGACAAAGGCTCCCAAAAAATCTCAGGAACAGATCGGGGCATAAAAACGCCCGGGGTTTGTGGTCCCGGGCTGAATTTTTTGCGTCTCCTGATGTCAGGCCTGTTCTCTGCGCTTCAGCGGCTCTTATGATTCAGGCGTCTGCGGCGCGTCGAGCTTGCTGTGGAGCTCGAAAGCCGGCCTCAGACTTTGGGAGAGTTCGTTCTGCAGGGCCTGAAGTTTCTGATAACGGGCCACATTCTCAGCCCGCGGCCGGGTGATCTCTTTCTCATTGAGCGTGACGAAGTGGCCGCTCAGCTTATCGATGCCGATGGCTCTGCCAGCACTGTTTTCATAACACCAGAAAGCCTGAATCGCCGCTCCATAGGCCGCACCTTCGCTCACTCTGAGCGTGACGACTTCCGCATTGAAGATATCGGCCATGATCTGGCGCCAGACAGCCGACCTGGAGCCGCCGCCGGTAGCCCGTATCTGCGTCGGCTGGACACCCAGCTCCGCCAGACGCAAAAGCCCGTAGTTCATCCCCAGGGTCACTCCTTCCATGGCGGCGCGCGCCATGTTCTCCTGTGTCAGCGTCTTTGTGCTGGCTCCAAAGAAGACGCCTGTCCCGTTGGGGACGTTCGGCGTGCGCTCGCCTTCCAGATACGGCAGGAGGAGCAGTCCGCCAGCGCCGGGTTTCGCCGTGGCGACCATCTCATCCAGCTTGGCAATGCTCCACTTGAAGAAATCGGCCACCATCCCGGTAGCGACTGTGACGTTCATCGTGCAGAGCAGCGGCAGCCAGCGATTGGTGCTGTCGCAGAAGGCGGCAATCTCACCCCTCGGGTCAATGACCGGCTTTTCCGCACAGGCATAGATCGTGCCGCTGGTCCCCAGACTGGCCGTAATCACCCCTTCGCTCGTATTGCCGGTGCCGATGGCCCCCATCATGTTGTCACCGCCGCCGGCACTGACCAGCGTCCCTTTGTTCAAACCCAAAACCGCCGCGGCTTCACTGCTCAGAGTGCCGGCAGGCTGATTGCTCGGGATGAGACTCGGCAGTTTGTTAAAAAGCTCATCATCAATCGCCGCCAATGTTTTGGCGGACCAGGAGCGCGTCCGGACGTTAAAGAGAGCCGTACCGCTGGCGTCGCCATACTCCATCACGGCGCGGCCGGTCAGCCGGTAGTTGATGTAGTCATGCGGCAAGAGGACCGTTGCCAGCTTCTTATAGTTCTCCGGTTCATGCTTCTTGAGCCAAAGAATTTTGCCGGCCGTAAAGCCCGGCAGCACCGCATTGCCCAGCTCCTGGATCGCCCCTTCCAGGCCGCCCAGTTTCTCGGTTATCTCCAGGCACTCCGCCGCTGTGGAGGTGTCGCACCAAAGTTTGGCCGGACGAATCACCTTGCCCTCCTTATCCAGGGGGACGAATCCATGCTGCTGACCGCTCACGCCAATCGCCTTGACCTCAGCGGCGCTGGCACCCGATTCCGCCATCGCCCGCTGAATAGACTTTCGCACCGCTTCAATCCAATCTGAGGGATTCTGCTCTTTGGCACCTGCCGGCAGACCTTCAATCAGGTCGTAGCTCTCAGTCGCGGCGGCAAGCACTTTTCCATCTTTGACATCCACCACCAAAGCTTTGGTGGACTGGGTGCCACTATCTATTCCTATTACCAGGGTTCTCATTCGATATCCTCGACGTTTTAAACATTAGTTAGACTACTTTTCATTGTCAAGAAAAGTAAATCCAAAATAGCTTTTACCTTTCCTCACCCCCCAAACCATCCCTCAGCTCTTCAGCGTCTCATGCACCTCTTTGAGCTTCTCAATGATCTTGATGCCTTGCGGGCAAAGCGGCTCACAGGTGCCACACTCCACACAACAGCCTGCCTGCTGCCCATCCAGCAAAAACCCGTATCTGGAGCGCGAAACATCCAACTGGTCCAGCGCGAAAGCGACGTTATAGAGCTTGAAGTTATCCGGTATATTGACCCCGTGCGGACACGGCATACAGTAGCGGCAACCGGTACAATCGACCTTATGCACGCTCGCCAGCACTTTCTTGACCTGCTCAACCACCGCCAGCTCCTCCGGCGTCATCGAACCGGCTTCCACACGGCTGGCCACCGCGACATTATCCTGCACTTGTGAGAGCTCCGACATGCCGCTCAATACCAGAGAGACCTCCGGGTGGTTCAGAATCCACTCCAGCCCCCAGGCGGCATCGCTTTTATCAGGATGAGCACGGCGGAAAAGCTCACGCGCTGCCGGCGAGAGCCCATCCACCAGGGCCCCGCCACGGAGCGGCTCCATCACCACGACGCCCAGTCCACGCTCAGCCGCATACTCCAGCCCCGCACGGCCTGCCTGATAGCATTCATCAACGTAGTTATACTGAATCTGGCAAAAACCCCAGTCATAGGCATCCACGATCTCTTTGAAAGCCGGAAAATCATCGTGAAAAGAAAAACCGACATGCTTCACCCTGCCCGAAGAGAGAGCCCCCTCGATGAATTTATAGAACCCGGCCTCCTTCACCTGCGGCCAGCTCTGACCATCCAGAGAGTGAGCCAGATAAAAATCGATACAATCGGTCTGGAGCCGCTCCAGTTGCTCATTGAGGTAGCGCTCAAAGTCAGCCTCCTCTTGAATCAACCAGGAGGGGAGCTTGGTCGCCAGTTTCACCTTTTGGCGGTATCCATCCTCCAGCAGCCGCGCCGTAAAGGGCTCGCTTGCTCCGCTGGCGTTGAGACTGGCGCTGTGGTAGGGGTAAGCCGTATCGAGATAGTTCACCCCCTGGTCAATCGCATGGCGGACCATCTCCTTCGCCTTTTCTTCATCAATGCGTTCAATGTTGTTATCCAGAATCGGCAGGCGCATCAGCCCAAAGCCAAGCGCCGATACCTCTTCTCCTGTTTTTCCAAGTTTTCGATATAGCATAATATTGAGTGGTAAATTTAAAGCTCTAGCGGGAGCCGCTGCGCTCGGCGATGAACCTCAAGGCCAGCAGATGCCCGGGCGCCACCATCGTGCCGTGGTCAAAGCCATCGAGCTCCACCAGACGGCTCTCCTTATGGCCGGCCAGCTTCAACATGCGCCAGAAAAACGCGCTCTCCTCATAGCGGCCAAAGAGTTCAAGCTCGCGATCGCCAGAGATAATCAGTAAAGGGGGCGCATCCGCCCGCACATGGTAGAGCGGCGCGGTGCCGTCAATCAACGCCTGGTGCGGGGGCATCCCCATCATCTGGCGCGTGGTATAGTGGGTGATCGAGTGGCCGCTATAGGGAATCGCCCCGGCCAGCTCGTTGGCCTCTCGGCCATACTTCTTCAGCCGTGCGGGGTCCAGCGCGACCATGCTCACAAGATAGCCGCCGGCGGAGTGACCGGCCACGAAAACCTTCTTCGCATCGCCTCCATACTCCCCGCAATGCTCAAAGGCCCAGGCCACCGCGGCCGCCGCATCGTCAATGATCTCCTCGGTGCCGACCTCCGGCGCCAGACGATACTCCACCCCGATGAGCAGCAGTTGATCCTTGAGCAGCGCCTCCGGCAGCTCCCGCCGTCCAGCCGTCAAGCCTCCACCATGGAACCAGACCACGACCGGTCTCTCTGCCATGCCCGGGCGGTAGGCAACATCGAGCCGACAGAGCTGGTTGGTCTGCTGGGGGTCATCCGCAGGACGATAAGCGATGTCACGCACGAACTCATAAGGCGCGGGCGCCTCTGCCGCCTGCAGAGCGCAGATAGCGGCCATCCCAAAAATAATTAAAATTTTCTTTAGCTTCATTCAAGATTCCTCTCCCAAATGTGATATCAGGTTACACCGATTGATGACAGCATAAAAGGAATAGTTTTCCCCGCGCTTGAGCCAAAAAAAAAGGTATACGGAGTATACCTTGGTAAAAAAATACCGCACCCGGAAATGAGTGCGGTATCTTGAGTGCCCCGGGGGGAGCCGGCCAAAAGAGGCCTCCTAATCCCCTTCTTCGCTCTGGGTGCTGATGGCCAAAGCGGCAATGCCCGGGCTTGAAGTGATCACGATGTTGGAGTAGTGCTCCACGGTGATATCGGTGATCTTGCTGGTGAGCGCCTGCTCATAGACCCGATAGAGCGAGCCATCCTCGCACGGCGTCACAAAGCGCTTGATGTTGCTGGGGTCCTCTACCGATTGATGAGCATAGGCGCTGAAGAGGAGCACCAGATTCTCCGCAAAGCCGACCTTGCCCGCACCCGGCCCCTGGCGCCGCTGGCTGCACCTGCGCACCTGCTCCACGCCCAGAAGAGCGGCCAGAGCCTCCGGGCTCAAAGTGGCCGATGCGAAGCCGCCGGCCGTACTCTGGGCACGATGGGAGAGGCTCCTTGCGGCCCAGGCCGAGTCACCAAAGAGAATACGGTTCGGTTTGAGCCCCGAGTCGTCTGCGGCCGATTCCAGCGCATTGAGCAGGTCCGAGTCAGGGTCCTCGGCCGCCGCTCCGCTCCAGACCGCCGACGTACTGCTGGCCGCGTTGTAGAGGAAGGAGATGGCGCGCCGAAGCTCCGAGCGCAGGAGCCTGCGCAGCAATCGCGCCACGGCCATCTGCCGCCAGCTCTCTATGCCGCTCACCTGGTCCAGGTCCACCCGCAGAGTCAACCCTTTGTTGTAGGTTTTGCCCAGGACGATCTCTCCGGTGGGCTCCACACGGCGGAACTCAGCCCCGATGGCGCGAATATCCTCCCGTTCATCCAGGAATTCTTCGCTGTTATCGGCCTTGCGGTATTCAAAGCGTCGCGGTACCAGGACCGGCGGCGCCACGAAGTCGAGGTCCCCCAGCAGGGAGCCGTCATCGCTCCAGCCCACGGCATAGGCGCTGAGCGGCTGGCTCAGGTAAGCTTCATTGAAGCGTGAAGCGTTGGCCAGGGCGATCTGCCCGGGCTGCACCGGAGCGGCTTCCGATTCCCCGCCCCTCTCGAAGGTTTTTGTCTTTATATCGCTATTCATTATGGTTCTCTTTTTGGGTTATCCGCTCTACCGTTCTAAAGCTCTGCCTCTACCTTGATCTGCCTCGGCACGCAGGTGACGACTTCGAGCTCATCGTTATTGGCGCTTGCGGCGGTGACGCTGTAGCCGACCTGATAATAGGTCCCGGCGCTCGACGGGAGCCCCTGCACCTTGCCCGAGGGAGCCGTATAGACCGGCACCCCCGCATTGATCTTGGCCGCGGCCACCAGCCGGATAGTCCCGGGGATCGCCCCCAGCAGCTCCACGCTCAGGTATTCATCGGCCGCCTGCGCCGTATCGGTAATCACTCCCCACGGCAGAGTGGAGGCCAGCGCGCACGGCTCAATCTGGGCCGTATCCAGCGATAAGTTCCCCAGGAGCCAGCGCCGGGCGATCACTCCCGCGCTCCGTTTGGTGAGGGCCCAGCCATGCCGGCCGCTCTCATTGGCCAATGCCTTTGCACCGCCCTGCCTGCCCGGGCGGCCGGATAAAAATCCGGACACGGCGACCAGAGAGTGGAGCATTTTCCGTTTCATTGTTTTGAATTTCATTACTGCTA
>Ga0172382_10011833_pt1 | contig 11472 bp, 10 predicted proteins | sample Leawel138RmetaG_FD_122245 | JGI IMG/M metagenome (GOLD analysis project Ga0172382, IMG submission 122245) | Leachate microbial communities from a municipal landfill in Southern Ontario, Canada - Leachate well 138R metaG | ecosystem: Engineered > Solid waste > Landfill > Unclassified | place...
ACACAATATCTGAAATTATATTTTCATTATAACATTCTTTAACCCTTTTTATGGTTTCTATAACAGGTTCTGGATATTTATTTGAAATATGTTTAAGTAAATCTATGTGTGGCATAGATGCTCCAAACCATTTCAAATGCGATACGGCTTTGTCTCCAAAGAGATATTTTTCTAGGTTGTCATTATCATTAGTAAGATTATCTAATTTTTCTTCGATAATGTTATAAGCTAAACAGTTCCCATTATCGAAAAGTGGGGAAAACCGAGCTGTTCTGGTTATCAGAGGTATATTAAACTCTTTTTTTGACCAAAAATATTTAGAGGGTTTAGTAGTAGGCTTAGTAACTTTAATTTCCCTTATAATCGCCCAATTTTGTTGGTGTCTGTCTCTGTTGCCAATAACAGCGTCAAAAATAAGCATTTCAATAAAGTTATTTAATATTGATTTATGTTCGGGTTCATCCATTGAATTAAAAAAATCTTCCACTAACTGGAAAGTATGATCCGTTCCTTTCTTTGTTTCAAACTCCGGATAGATTCTTAATAATACTTGTTGTCCGTGTATCAATTCTTGGGTAAATCCCTCTGTCATTGATTTAGATAAACATCCTCCAACTCCATCTAAAACAGCAGGTTCATATTTTAAAATATTGAATCCTAATTTTTTTCCGATTTCATAAGCAATAATTTCATTCCAAAATTCCCAAGGATATTTTTCTTTCGGCTCTTTGAAATAATATAAATCAAATGTTTCAGGATGTAACACAACTTTTTTAATTCTCTTTCCGATTGGAACGAATCTCTGATTGCCAGAAGGCCATTCTGATATATTTATTAATTCCAAATTACTATTTAATGATGAATTTACTTAACAAAAGTATAGCTAATGTAATAATTTAACACTTATAGTTACCTTAATTATATCACAAACATACAAATCTTTTCTAACACTTCTTTACGGCTTTCCGTAAAACCATAAAATCCTGAAAGTTTCAGGATTTTTCATTATTATATTCAGAAATTATATTCTAAGAGCCTTGTTTCACTCGCATTTGAAGCATATTTTTCGGGTCAACTACGGGTAGAATAATACCTTGCAGATTGGTATTAGAAAGTCTTTCAAAAATAATTCCTCTTGCAGTGGAAAAGCTCAAACCTAATAAAGTAGCAATCAGCAAACCTGAAAATACAGGGTGATTTTCATCTTTTAATTCATAAAAATTATTCAGGTTCTTGACTTGGAAATGAAAGTCAATAATAAAATTAGCCTTTCCTCCATTAGAATTATCTTTCGTACTCAAATCAATATGCAGACCTATTTTTACTCTCTGGTCTTTCAGGTTGTGCATAGTGGTATGAGCCACATTGATATTGAATTCTCCGGTTCTCTTTTCAGACACTTCTTTAACCGAACTTTCAACAATATCAATATGAAAAAGATTTATTTCTTCTGGAACTATTTTTACTTCTTTTGCCATTATATTGCCATTCCGTAGATTGTTTCTTCGTAACCATTTATAGCCTCCTGCAAGTCCCCTCCTTTGATAGTTCCAAGATATACATATTGTATTTCCTTAACAGGTTCTACATTAATCAAATCGATACCCAAAGCGATTTCCATTTTGGTAATGCTTTTCAGGGTAAGGTTATGCATTCCTGTAAGCCATTTTGAAACTTCTGATGGTGATTTGTCCATAGCTTTGGCTAAATCCAAAGCTTTCCACCCTTTTTGTTCAAGAGCCAAACGAACCTTTTCTGTAATAGCCAGATTTTTATCAACGAATCTTTCTATTTCGGGATTACCATATTGGTCTAACCAATTTGTAATCATATTTCCTTCATTTTTCATAACTTAATAAAATTACCACATTAAACAAAAATCGCCCTCAACAATTATATCAGTACAATTTTTATTCCATTTTATTTCTTTATCTATCAGTGCTTTATCAATAAGTGATGTCAGGTGGTTTGCCATTCGAAAATGAGGTCTTACATTCTCACAATCCTGTGCTTTATCTGTTGTTTTAATATCTCCGCTAAAAAGAAATACTACATTTTTGCTGATACGCATACAATATAACCTCAAATTATTAGGTACATTCTGTTCAATTCCGGTATCATCCGTTTCGACATAGACTGGTTCTCTGTCTTTTCCTTTTGGTGGTAATGCTCTGGTGTCTGCCGTTTCTGATTCGTTCCTGAAATAATTTTCTTTTGCTCCGAATTTCTCTCCAATTACCTTAATCCAAGCCATAATGTGATTCAGCTTTTCTCTGTTGGTATCTGTATGTTTTGCAACAAACTCTCTGAAAAGAGAATTCTCTTCATTAATTGACACGGAATAATAACTAACTTTTTTAAACCGTTGTACTAAAATTATTTCTGCAAAGTTATTCACTTATAAATTAATTTCCAAGTTAATTTCACTTTTAAGTTAAATTTTGTTTCCTGACAAAAGTAACAATCTCTATAGACTTTGTGCAAATATAGGACATAAAACTAAAAATCAGGTGAGCTTTGATAAGGGTAAATACCTTGACAAGATTAATTATCCTTATTAATCTTTTAACCATTTGAAATCTTTTATTCTATCTGCAATTAAATTATCTTTTATTTTAATATTTAATGCGTGGTTGCAAAATGCGTTGGCTTATCGCAAATGGTCTTTTAATGCTTTCCATATTTCAGTATTTACACATTTAATTTCTCCAAGTTGTCCTTCAATATTTTTCTTGTCAACTAAAAGAACTTCGGATTTTTTCTTTAGTTCTTCTGTTGGTATCATTTTTAAAAGTCTTGTCGCTAAAACTTTGTCAACCTTTGCCAATGCACATAAACCTGCTTTCAATTGGTAAAAAGTTAGAGAATGAATGTCTTTTTCTAACCTTGGAATGAAAGAATTAAGTAAAGTATTTACGACTTCTTTATTTATCTTACTTAGTCTGTATAGCGCATCTGCAAATTTTGCAAACTGAATTTCTCCATTATTTGCACTTACAAGGCTTTCGGAATATGTTGCAATGATATTTTCTGCTATTTTTTCATTAATGTTAAAAGCGATACTTACGCTATTTATAAAATTCTCTATATCTGCCTCTTTAATTTTATTTTTGAAAACATTGTGTGCAAATAGGTTATTCAACAAATCAACAGTTTTTTCATTGTCAAGATTATATAGGGGTTTGATTGAGTTGAAAATTGGTTGAATTCTGAATTTTCTAACAAGACACTTTTTGATTATGGTAATGTTATCAATTAAGTTGTAAACCCTTTTTGCATTATCAAAGTCAACATTTTTTAAGTACAAGAAAATTGAAGGTAAATCAGTAATTTCTGTATTGCTGTCGTTGATTACTTTTATTAATTTATCATCTGGAATAAGCTTTACCAACTTTTTACCAAAGGAAGGTTCAATTTCATTTATTGCATTAACTAACTGAACCGAATGGTTAATATTTGAACTTTTCACCCTGCCTTCAATGATGTCAAGATTGACCCTTTTTAATAATTCTTGACCTTCCTTTCTGACATCAAGCTGTGAAAACAAGAGATAAAAAGTGAATAAATCAACTGTCGTAATTTTTGTAGAGTTCAGTTTGCTTATAACAAATTCCTTTTCTAATGTGTGACGGATTAAATTTTGAGCCTTTGAGGGTTCAACTTTTTTAAATTCCTTTAGAATATGACCAAATGCCGTTAAAGGTTTATCTTCAAATAAGTTTGATAAAAATTCAACATCTAATTCCTCAAATATTTCTTTTGAAATAGACTGGTCAATATCATACAAACGAGATAGCCCAATTCCTATTTGCTCTACAGATGCTTTTTTAGATTTTCTTTTAAGGACTTTAATATCAACTGAAGACAATATTTCGGAAGTCGTTGCAAAATCAATCTGTTTTAATTCACTCAATGTTTTCGTGATATAATCAAACTTTTGATAATGGATTTTTGCTGAAACTTTTTTTACATCAACTGCTTTTAGAATTCTTGTGGCAAGTTCAGGGTTTACTGTTTTAAGTTCTGCAAGTGAATTGCCGTATATACCAAAATGAATATCAGAATTGAATTTTTGCTTCCATTCCTCAACACTCAAAACATTAATTGCTTTTGCTCTTAATTGGGTGTTTGGTAGCAACCTGATTGTTAAAGTCAGACTGTTTAATGATGCTTCTCTAAAAACATCTTTTAATTCATCAGATTTAAAAGGTGCTAAAACACTTTTGTTTTTTAAATCCTTGAAATTATTCTTATGAGTTTCAATGTAGGATATTGCGGAAGCGTTTTTTGTTCCTCTTTTTAAGATGTCTATCAAGTTTCGATTACTGAAATAAAGGTTATTGCAATAATCCTCAAAGCTACGCTTGGCAAAAATTCTGATTAATTGAATTAAGTTAACCAACTGGTCGGAATCCATTAAGTCAGAATCATAAACAAATCTGAAAAAATACTTCCTGATTATCTCGCTTGAAAGTACTTTGTTAAATAAATTAATGTTGTCTGAAATTCCAATATTGTAAAGGAAACTATATATGTTATCTACAAAGCCATCAGAATCACCAATTATCTCATTTAAATAATCCTCAATGCTCTTTAAGTAAAAAGAATTTCTATCATTTCTAAATCTTACGTTTAGGGATGCGTTGGCTCTAAAAATGGAATCAAGAAGCAACCTTGCAAACATTGAATGCATAAAAGAATGAAAATTGTTTTCGTTCTTAAATAATAAGCCTCTTTTCTTTGATGCTTCAATTTGATTTTGGTCTGCCAAAAATTCAATTTCATAAGCATACAAACTGGCAAACTGTTGGATTTTATTTATTTCTGCCTCACTTAATCCGTCTAAATAAATGTCATATATGTAATCCTCAATTGTTTTTTCTGTAATTTCAGAAAGTAGCACATTCTTGTATGACCAATACTGCAACATCCAAGCAAGTTTGTAAAGATTGCCTTTTGCATTTTCTATAGCTTTTTTAATATCGCCTATTTCACGTTGTATGCCTTGACTTTCAAGATAAGATTTACAGTTTGATATAACTCCAACTGATTTGTTATAAATATGTTGAGGGGTGTTAAACGATTCTATTTTTAGATTACTTGCTTCAAGTTGCTTAAAAATATCAATGTTGTTTTGAGTATCTCGTCTAACATCTGCACTTAAAAAACGAGAAGTAAGAATAAACTTGAAGGTCGGAAATTCTTCTTCTAATGTTAGTATTTCAGCTCCAAAAGACAGATTTAAGTGTATATCTTCAATTATGAAAACTACATTTTCGCTTTCGCTAAGTTTATTCAAGTCGCTTTTGAATCTATCGAAACTCAGTTTTTGGGAAACATTTAAATAAAAAACTTCATAACCGATTTTAGTTAATTGCTGGGATATTTTTAATGTGGAAATAGTTTTGCCTGTGGAAGGATAACCTGTTAATAGAAAATAATTTTCAGAATCGTTTGTAATTCTTTCAACGCAATTATTTATTTGCTCAATTTCCTCTGGCAAGAAAAAATAATAGTCAGCTTCTAATAATTCAAAAGAGGGTAGAACAAATTTTTCCGCATTAACTCTAAATTTTGACTTTGTAGGTTTTAAAATTTCTAGCTTTTTTAAGCTATCAAGAACAGAATCTATCTTTTTATCAATTAGTTGAAGATTCTTTGAGATGTCAAAAATTCTTGCTTTGTAATTCTCTTCTACAAAGAGTTTTTTCAAGTATTCATTGTTATTTGCATTAGTTTTGAAGAGTTCGTAAAAACTTTCTAATTGCTCATTGTTAGGCTCAATTATGTTTGGATTAGTCTTTAATTCTTTTTGTAAATCTGTTTTAGAATGTTTTTCCTCATTAAAAAGAACATACATTGAGTAATGCTCCAAAAGAATCTGTGAATGGTAAAATGGAAATTTGTTTCCGTCTTTTATTGCTGGGTATTTATTTTCAAATTCTTCAATGGTTTTGTAAATAATTCTTGTGAGTTCGTTAGCATAGCTATCTTTAGGAAAAACCTTTGCAACAATCTTTTCAATACCTTTCTGTGCAGTAAAATCAATAATTTGACCTACTAAAAATGAAACGGCTGATATGGTTAGTCCTGCAATCATTTAATTCTATTAAACATTGATTTAATCGTTTTTAACTTTTATAGTTATCAACTTACAGTCAATTAGATTTACAGGGTTGTTTGGATTCTTTACTTTGATATCAGTAATGCTTAAAGTCTCATCAACACTATCTACAATTTTAGCTTTACTTTCCAATGGAAATGAATTGTATTTATCTAAAGGAATTATTGCAATCAGCTGAAATTTTAATTCTTTTTCATATTGGTAAACATAATCAAAGACCTTGACTGGGGGCTGTAATAACCACATACCTCTAATGCGCATATTAGTTATTTTTAGAGGGTCTACATAGTTTACTCTTCCAAGTTCTTTTGTTTCAGAAAAGTTGATGTCTGCTGTATTTTCTAGACTTTCTGTAATAATGCTTTTAAGACCTGTATATACATCTTCATCAGCCGCATAGATTGAGCCGTATATCAACCAAAGTGATGATAGTTTTTTACTGTTTTTTGGAACGTGTCCTATTGCGTATAGAATGTCTTTTTCTGACCAATCTTCACATTCTCGGCAATGTTTATTAATCAGATGGCTTGTTGAAATCATTTTTGATTTTGGATGCGAACTGTTCAGTTGAAGTTCTGACGAAATGGTTTCTGTTTTTTTTACTTCAATTGCATCACCTCCTTTTATCATTAAATCTGGTGGTCTAGTTTGACTGCCTTCGTATGAATATATTTCAGAATACTTGTTTATTTTATCAACTTTATCAATTGTTGCAATAGTGTTTGAAAAAGCATCTTTAACAAATACTTCTAATCCGTCTCCAACATTGGTAGCACGATTGTTTCCGAAAGTTAATTCATTTACCTCCAAATTAGGAAGATTCGCAATATTCACTATTGCTTCTAAAATATTTGTCATACTGCTACTGCTTCTTGTTGTTTAATTTTTAATTCTTTTGTTAACGTGTGCTGTTTTAGTTGTTGCTGAATTGTCTCAGCAAGAAATTTTGCTAAATTAACAGGAACAGCATTCCCAATCATTTTATAACCTGCTGGAACACTAGTGTAATGGAATATAAAATCATCTGGAAAAGTTTGAATTCTCGCACATTCTCTAACACTCAAACGTCTGTATAAATGTTCTTTTCCCGGAACAAAAACTCTTATATTTTGCTCAATAAATTTCATTTTTGGTGCTTGTGGATGAATAGGGGCGTGTCTGCCACCTGCTTGAATTGTAAATGATTGTTCATCCCAACTTCTAACTCTATTTCTTGACATAAAAATTGTAGAAAAATCGCCAATCATATATTCGTGGTTTGGCATAGCACATTTTTCTCCGTTCGTTTTGTTATAAGGTAATGCAGGTAAAACATTATCTTTTAAATCGTAAATGGTTTCTTGAAGCGTTAATTTTGGAAAGTTTGGTTTTTGAAATTGGTATTTAAAACCTAAGTCTTTACGAATGCCAACAAATATTACACGTTTTCTGTCTTGTGGCACGTTGTAATCACAAGCATTTACCATTTCAAAAGAGAGTTCGTAACCAACTCCTGCATTTCTGAACATTTCTTTTATGTTTTCTAATGCTTCTGAATGTCTGCCTAAAAGCATTCCGCTAACATTTTCAGCAAGAAAAAATTTAGGTTGTTTCGCTTCTAAAATTCTTATGAAATCATAAAAAAGTTGTCCTCTTTTATCTTCAATGCCCTTCATTGCACCCGCTTCACTCCAACTTTGGCAAGGAGGTCCACCAATTATTCCATCACATTCAGGAACATCATCAGCAGGAATATTTACTAAACTTCTTCTGTCAAGAATTGTGTGTGGATGATTTTTCTCATAAGTTTCCCAAATTTCCTTGTCGTATTCATTTGCCCAAATAACATTAAATCCTGCTTTTTGGAAACCAAGGTCTAAACCTCCTGCACCTGCAAAAAAAGATACTATATTCATATTGTTGTAAGATTTTTAGATTTTAAATATTCAACTTTTTGTTCTGCTAGAATTAGCGTTTCGCTGTCGCAATTGTTTTCGTAAATTTTCTTTGCGATTATGTCGCTGAAAAATTCTGTCCGAAGGTGTGCTAAGTCAAGGTTGAAAACATTAGCTAAAAGTTCAAGTCGTTTTTCGTCAAACTCTCTTTTGTTGTTCTCAATTTTACTAAGGTTAGCAGAGTCTAAGTCAAGTTTAGCTGCGAGTTGAGTTAGTGTCAATTCGTTTTCTGTCCGAAGTCGTTTTATATATTCTCCAAATGTTTCTTTCATTTGACTTGTCATTTTTTGACAAAAATACAATAGTTTTTAAAATGTCGTTTATTTTTCAGCAGTTTTTTGTCGAGCGTTGGAAAAAAATGGCTCTTTTGGTTTTTCGAGCGTTGGCTCGTGTGTCGGCAAAAACCAAATGTGCTTGACCGTGCGGTTGGCAAAAAATTGAATTAAAAAAAAGTGCGGTGGGAAAAATAAAAAATACAGAAGGGTCGGCAATGAGTGTCGGCTTAATTGTTGTCCAATTGCTATATGGTTTCTATGTCCGTGTTCACTTGTCAAAATGGTTTACTCTTTTTCTTGTTTCTGTCCGCTGTTTTCTTTCGGGTCGTTGTCTTTTTACACTTGTACCCAACGGCTAAGTATAAGCGTAGTGCGGGATTTCGGAGACGTATTCTGTCCACCCACCGCAAAGTTTATTATGAGCAAATAATACTCAATTTTAGCAGTTCAGCCCGCATTAGGCTTATACAATGTTACCACACGTTTTCTATTGGTCAGAAGTATCTTTAAATTCTATAAGTGTTGTATTAATGCCTTTAACTCTCTTAAACCAATTTCTGCTTGATAAATATACCAACAACATTAATGATAGTACCATACCAGCAAGAATAAGATATTTTCCTTTTGTAAAGTCAATAGACGAAGCAAAAAACAAAATAATTGCTGAACCAAATAGAGAAGAAGTCACCAAAACGGAAATCGCCATTCGCTTTAATTTATTTTGAAAATTAACGAGTGATGTTTTCAGATTATCGCCTTTTATAGGATTTCTCAATACAAGCCACCCTACAAAACGAACTATAATGTACGAGATGGCAGCAACAATCAGGAGAAGATTTGCCCAAAGTGGTTTGGTGGCACCATCAAAACCGTCATAATAAACTACTAAAAAGACAATTATTAGAATAGCTTCAATTATAAATTTAATTCTAATCTTTTTGATATTAGGATGGTTATTTATTCTGGTCATCATTAACAGTTCCTTCTGGTCTTTTTTACCAACACCCGCTTTTTTCCAGTTTGATTTTAAGTTATCGAATTCCATTGTTTCCTATTTTAAAATGTTTTTAAGTTTTTCTTTAATTCTGCTGATTTTTACGCCTACATAATTTTCTGTTATTCCTGTTATTACGGCAATTTCTCTATGAGAATAATCTTCTAAATACAAAGCTATCAATGACCTTTCTGCCTTGTCCAATGTCCTAATGGCTTCAAACAAACGTTCCTCGTTTTCGGATTGTGCTTCTGAATAATTTAAATGATAATCCTTATTAGGAATGCTTTCTCTAAATTCAAGTTCTACTTTATTTTTTCTGAATGTTACTATAGCTGTGTTCAAGGCTATGCGATACATCCAGGTACTCACCTTCGATTCATTTCGAAATTTTGGGTAGGCTTTCCACAGTTGAAGTACGATTTCTTGGAATAAATCTTCTTGGTCTTCTTTAGTATCCCTATACATCTTGCAGACTTTATAGATGATACCTTGGTTTTCTTCCACAATTTTCAAAAAAGCCGTTTCCATTATTTATTAACTTTTTTGAATTGAAATGATTTGCCCATTCCATTAGCCGTTAAACTTGTAACCACATCAGCATCATTAACTGCAAAAAAGAATTCTATTTCTACTTTTTTACCAAAAAACTGATGATTCCCTTTTGGATAAATTTCAAATGGCGGATTTCCTCCAAGTTTTGCATAAAGACTGTTCTCGGCTTTAATTATAGACAGTACTATCTTGTTTTCGTCCGCAATGAATTCGCCACTATACATTTCGAGGTTTACAGGTTTTTCTGAAACTTTTTCTATCGATGGCATTTGAAAAGGTTTTCCAAAAACAATTTTCTCAACGTCTGATGCAATATTGGTTATTGGTAATATCGAGACGTTACTTAAAATAATGATGCTCGTTTTATCATTATCTGAATACATTGATGTGTATGTAGAATAGCCCCAAGTTCCGCCACCGTGATAGAATTTTTGTTGTTTATCAGAATTCAAATACCAACCATATCCATAACTATTGTCATCTTTTAGCTTTGGATTGGTTGTTTTTGTGAACACAATTTCTTTACCTTTTTCGCTTAAAAGAGTATTAGAGAAAAAGCTGCTATTCCATTTCAACAAATCCGTGGCGGTAGAATATAAATCTCCTGCACCTTTTAGTATTGAATAATTTCGATAGGGCGCAACTACTAAACTATCGTCATTAATCAGGTGATAACCTGAAGCCATCTGTGGGATAATTTTTAAACCATCAACGATTCCAGTTTCATTCATTTGCAGTTTGTTCAAAATTTTCTCTTTTAATATATTTTCATAACTGTTTTTATAAACGTTTTCAAGGATTGATGCCAAAAGATAATAACCCAAACTCGAATATTGCATTTGTGAGCCTGGCTCAAAAAGCAAATCCAGGTTATTTATTTCTTTAATTGCTTGTTCTGTTGTCGTTTGTAGTTTTGATTTTGTCTGCCAATAATCATTGATACCTTCATTGTGTGGCAATCCTGAAGTATGTTTCAATAATTGCTCGATAGTTACAGTTCTAAATTTTGGCGATAACCCGTCTAGATAATCGATGGCTTGGTCTTGAACATTTAACTTTTGCTCTCCCTGTGCGATTGCAATGAGCGTTCCAGTAAAAGTTTTGGTAATGGATGCTATTCGATATTTAGCTCCTTTCTTCAATTCGACACTATTTTCATAGGATGCCATTCCCACCGATTTTTGAAAAACAATATTATTTCCTTTGGCTATGAGAATTTCTCCGTTGAAACTCTTTTTTAGATGAATAACCTTAAGGTAAGTGTCAAGTGTGCCAACATCAAAAGATTCTTTGGTTTGGGATTTTACTGTTAGCGATAATCCAAACAGTAGGGTAATTGCGAATAATTGTTTTGTAAATTTCATAAGACAACGATTTAAATTCCATTTTCTATATAGGTTGTCTTAAAAGTTCCAAATCTTACAAACGGCTATTTTTTTTATAGGATGTGTTTTTTTAAATGTGTGGTAACGTCCCGGGGGCTTGACGTCAGTTTCGCTGAAGCTTTGCTTCTTGCGGAATTGCGTCAAACCCCTTGATAGGTGAAGTCGGCGAAGCGACGAACCTATCAGGGGGTGTAAGCCCCCGGGA
>Ga0172382_10011834_pt1 | contig 11471 bp, 10 predicted proteins | sample Leawel138RmetaG_FD_122245 | JGI IMG/M metagenome (GOLD analysis project Ga0172382, IMG submission 122245) | Leachate microbial communities from a municipal landfill in Southern Ontario, Canada - Leachate well 138R metaG | ecosystem: Engineered > Solid waste > Landfill > Unclassified | place...
AAAGTGACGCCGGCGCATGATCCCAATGACTTTGAGATTGGACGCAGACACGATTTGCCACAGCTTTTGGTAATGGACGAATACGCCATTATGAACGAGGAAGCGGGAGCGGAATTTGCCGGACTTTCCCGCTATCAGTGCCGCGAAAAGGTGTTGGAATTGCTTCAGCAGCAAGGGCTTTTGGAAAAGATTGAAAAGCACGAGCACGCCGTGGGGCATTGCTACCGCTGCACCACCTCTATCGAGCCTTATCTTTCGGATCAATGGTTTGTAAAGATGCAGCCTTTGGCACGGCGCGCCATCGAGGTGGTGGAAAATGGCAAAATCCGCTTCCAACCGGCGCGTTGGACAAAAGTGTATATGCACTGGATGAATAATATCCGGGATTGGTGCATTTCCCGGCAAATCTGGTGGGGTCACCGCATTCCCGCGTATTATTGCGAGGATTGCGGGCAGATGATGGTAGCCAAAACAGCGCCGGAAAAATGCGACAAATGCGATTCGCGCCGCTTGCGTCAGGATGAAGACGTATTGGACACTTGGTTTTCCAGCTGGCTCTGGCCTTTTTCCACTATGGGCTGGCCGGATGATACTCCGGACATCAAGCGCTTTTTGCCCACTCAGGTGCTAATTACCGCACCAGAAATCATCTATCTCTGGGTAGCGCGCATGATTATGAGCACCCTGCATTTTAAGGATGTAATTCCTTTTGATACAGTGCTCTTGCACGGCACGGTGCGCGACGATCTGGGGCGCAAAATGAGCAAATCTCTGGGCAATTCACCCGATCCCATCGATATCATCGATCGGGTGGGTGCAGATGCCCTGCGCTTTTCCATGATTTTCAATACTCCAAAAGGGGCAGACGTAATCTATAGCGATGCCATTTTGGAAACGGGGCGCAATTTTACCAATAAGATTTGGAACGCTTACCGCTTTATTATGATGAATATCGAAGGGATAGAAGGCTTGCCGCAGCGGGAAGAGCTGGAACTGGAGCTGGCAGATCGCTGGATATATTCGCGTTTGGCAGAGACCACTTTAGAAGCGCGTAATCACTACGAAAATCTGGCTTTGAACGACGCTACACAGGCGATATTCCATTTTATCTGGAATGACTATTGCAGCTGGTATATCGAGCTTGCCAAAGACCGCCTGAAAGAGGATGCCGGTTCTTCCAGCCGCCTTACCGCAAAGTATGTGCTGCTGGATGTAATGCAAGCGTCTATGCGGCTTTTGCACCCCATTATGCCCCATATTACGGAAGAGATTTGGCAATCTATCAAAGAGCTGTTTCCGCTACCGGAAAAGGCGCTCATCGTGGCGGAATTCCCCGTAGCAAATGACGCCGATATGCAGCCCGCTATCCGTGATGAAATGGCGTTAATGCAGGAAAGCATCTCCGCGATCCGGAACTTGCGTAAACAGGTAAATCTGCCGCCGGCAACCTTGGTAAAGATCGTTGCAAAAACTGCGGATGATGCGCAAAACGCCCTCTTTGAAGCCTATCAGGGCTATTTTAACCGTTTAGCGCGGGTGGAGACTATCGAAAGCGGCAAAGATGTGGAAAAACCCAAGCCGGCGATCAGCGCAGTGGTGCGTAATATCGAGCTATGCCTGCCTTTAAGCGGGCTTTTAGATATCGAGCAAGAGCGCGAACGCCTGCAAAAGCAGATAGATAAGCTGGAAAAAGACCTGTCGGGAATAGAGAATAAGCTGAATAACCCGAACTTTATCCAAAATGCGAAGTCGGAAGTGGTAGCAAAAGAGCGCGGAAAATACAGCGAAGTAAAGACCAAGCTTGAGCTAATTCAGGAGCAATTACAAGATTTGGCATAAAGCGCGAGCGATTTTGCTTGACAGAAAAGGCTCTAAAAAAGACTTTTCTCTCTGATTGCGTGGGGCTATAGCTCAGTTGGTAGAGCGATTGGTTCGCAATCAATAGGTCAGGGGTTCGAATCCCCTTAGCTCCACCAGCCTTTTATCTTGGCAATTCGTGGCGGCTTGGGTGCCGCTTTTTCGATAATATCCCTACTTTTAATCTCCGGCATAAAGGGGCTGTATTCGCTATCCATTTCGGCAAGTTGACGCCGGATAATGCCGCGGGCATTCATGGCAGGCTGTAGGATAAATTGTTCAAACTCAGTTTTGGGAACATCTTCTGGCTTTAAGGCATGGGGGTAAAGCAACTTCAGATAAGCAGTTGCCAGTTTGATTACCGCCTTGGTATCCCGCGTATCGGCAGTTTTGGGAATATCCAGCCGCGCCTTGATAATCTCCGCATAAGTGGTATCAAAACGCAGGTGGTGCAATATCTCCGCAAAGTATTCGCTATTTAGGGCGTAGCCGGTGAGCTTGAGGTCTTCGGTAAAGCGGAAAAGCTGCCAGCCGGGGATGAAGCCATGGATTCTATCTATCAGCGCAGAGGATTGAAAGAAGGAGGGCAGGTCTTTGAAAAAGAGGCGGTGCCGGGGCTGTAAAGCTTTGGTAAGCGCGATATTACCCAACAGCATCAAGCCGCAATCCGAAATGCTCTGATAATTTCCCACCACTATTTTGCCATTTTCCAGATAGTTTTTAAAGGCACCCAAAAGGTCTTCTTCCTGGGCAAATTGCAGGGTTTCAATCTCGTCCAGCGCCAGAAAGTCGTAATGGTGAATGATGCCCGGGCTGCGGGTAGAGAGATTGTAAAAGATGCTGGCGCGGGTAACGATACCGCCGCTTAAAGTCCAGCCATATTTGGATAAATTATTGAAAGTATAGGATTTGCCAGTGCCTTTGGGAGCAAGCTCGATGATATTGAGATTTGGCTCTACATACACCAAAAGACGGGAGAGGTAGCAGAGTTTTTTACCCAAATTGAAATCGCCACTGCCCTGATAATCCGGATTGATCTCCATGCTGCGGATTAGCAGGTCTATCCATTCGGAGGTGTTAAATTGCTCCCGCGCTTCTTTGTAAAAATCCAGATTCACGCGGTAAGGCTCGAAGGGTTTGAAATCTGTAAGCTCCACATAGCCTTTGTCGCTGCCTTCCGGCGGCACATAAGTAAGCTGCAAGATGCCCCATACCTCGCCATCATGCAAGCGGTTCAGCTTTTCTTCTGGCATTTGCAGCGAGATTACTCCTTCCCTTTTGCCAATACCCAAATCTGGAATGCTGAAGCTCATTTTGCCGTTCAGAAGGTCGGTGGAAACCAATAAACGTGAGAATACCTGGATGCTGCCCCTGGATTTGAGCAGTTGCCGGCGGATATTCGTGCCTTTGCGGGGGATTTTGCTTTCGATAAATTGCCAGCAGGCGTCTTTATCAAAATAGCCTTTATCCGAAAAAGCTTTGATGAGCCAATCCTTTACAAAGGAAGGCAGATTGCGCCCGCTAAAAACGCTATAGGCAGCGGGATCTTTATAGACGGATTCCAGCGGAAAGAAGCCGGGAATCTTGGCGTCTAAACCTTGGCTAAGAGCTTTGGGTTCCATTAGTTAATCGTCAAAAAGCTCCTGCAAGGGGGTTTCGCTAAGCCCTACGCCATCTTCTTCAAAATCGGCAAAATCCATCTCCGACATGAGATTATCTTTGTAAGCTCGGGGCAGAGTGCCGCGCATGGCGTAAATATCCATTATCTCGATAAATACTCGTACTATCTGCCTTAGAGGTTTGCCACGGTAATCGCTAAGCTTCAAAGCATCTTCCACGAAGCTGGGGGGAATCTCATATTGCCAGGGCAGAGCCAGATGGTGAATCTCTAAAAGCTCTTCCATTAGTTGCAGATAGTCGCTCTTTTTGGCGGGGGCGAGCACGATATTGCTATCGGAAGTGGCATAATCGAAAAAGCGGGCAATCTTATGCGCTTCCTCTTCGCTATGGCGCTGCTCTGCCATGGTGGGCATATCGCGGGCGTCATTCTTTCGGGTGCCGTAAAAGACGTCATCCTGCAAGGTTTTAACCGAGGCGGCAAGGGTGTAGATGGGCAGTTTATGCTCTTTGCTTAGGTTCATAAGCCAGTTCAGATTTTGGTAGGATTTCAGGCGCGCTACCTTGCCCAATTTGCCGGTAGTTTCCAATTCATCAATCAGGATTACCCAGCCCTTATATCCCATCGCCTGTAGCAAATAGGGGATGAACTCAAAGAAGCTCATAAAGTGATCCCTTTGCCGGAAGCGGGGCAATTCTTTCATTTCTGCCTTAAAATACTCGCGGGCAATGCGTTGGGAACGGACGATATTCTCCTTTTTGCCCATCAGCGCATTGTATAGGGTAATGGTATGCCGCTCTTCATAAAGGGAAAAGGCTTTGAATATGAGGGTGGGCAGGGGATGCAAAAGTTTCTCGGCGATAAAGGGTAATTTGGCGATGATCTCATGCGGCGGATTCATCTGCGAAAGCGGATTGAGGAGACCGGGGAGATTGTGACCAGGGATGCGCAGATGCGAGGTAAATGCGGGAAAAAGCTGTTGCAGATTGTTGAGATTGAGCTGCCGCGAGAGCGAGATGTAGCTAACGGCATAGCCATCGCTTAAGAGGTTCTGCTCCAGTTGCTTCAGGAAGTGGGTTTTGCCCTGACCGTATTCGCCCCATACCAGCTTGCCTTTGGGTGAGCCGCCGGAGGCGAGTTTCTCCAAATCCGGCTCCAGCTTTTGCATCAGGGATTTGCGGATATCCAGGGTGCCCGCCACGGTATCCCGGCTGGGAATGCCGGCGCGGATGGCTTCTAACATCAAGATATAATCGGTATTAGACATAAGGTAGCTCCGGCTGGGGTATTAGGTAGTTTTGCAGCGCACTGCGAAAATCGGAATACTGGATTTCGGGAAATACCTCGGTAGCGCTAAATTCCTCCGGATAGGCGTGGCTTAATTGCCGGTATTTCTGCGCCAAACGCTGTAGCTCCCCGCTTTGAATCGCTTCATAGAGCAAGAGGTTAGCGTCGATAAGATCAGAATAAGGATTCAGGTAATCCTGCCATACAAAGCCAGGCTGCAGGCGCATCCAGAGAGCATGGTAGCTTTCAAATCCGTGGCGCTCGTTATTCATCATCTCCTCACCGGCAGCCACGAGGATGAGGGTATTGGGAAAGAAATCCATATCGTCAATAAGCTGGCGCAGAAGCTCATATACATCGTTGCGGCGCATGGGGGTATAGCGCAGGCGGCTTTCGGCAAGCGGCAGGATGGCTTCCAACTGGTCGATGGTAATTACCAGCCCTTTGTAGCCGGAAAGCAGCAACAATTTGATCAGCGAATAGAGCCAAATTCGGGCATTACTACGGTTTAACACTTCGTAAAGGCTGCTGGCAGTTTTTTGCGCATAAATCAGCTTCTCGCCCTTGAGCCAAAGCGAGGCAATCTCCAGCGCCTGAGTATCCTGAAAGCTAAGTGCATTGGCAAGGATATACAGGTATTTACGGAAGGCAAAATCTACGTCTATCTCGTTGATAACCGTATTGATGGCAGCCCTGAGCGTCTTTGTCGCTTCGAGGGGGTTGGCAGCCTCTTTTTGGCAGAGATAATCCACAATATTTGGGGTATCGGCAGGGATATCCGCTTCAGTGTAGCCCAAAGCGCGAATGATAAGCTGCCGCAGGTTTTGCTGTAAACGGCTGCTATCAAAGCCGCGCACCACCTCTTTGTAAAGCTGCACGGGGTCGTTTAGAAAAAACTCCGCTTCGGCGATATTGATCTGGCAGAGGTAAAAGCCCTGTTCGCAAGCCGCTTCCGCCAAAGAGCGCAGGAAGTGGGATTTCCCCGTTCCGCTGGCGCCGTGCAATACCTTCAATTTGCTGCCACCGGCGGCGATAAGCTCTTGCAGGGTATAGCTTTTGATGAGCTTCAGCCAGTCGTTTTCAATACAGAGATACTTGAGCAAATCTGGGTTATGGGGCGGCTGTCCGCTGCGTAATAGCTGTAAATCTTCGCTGCTGAGGGCTATCATTTTTATTCCTCTTTGTGAATGCTAAGGGTGGAGGCTTTCAGGCTGTCGCCATTGGCGGTTTTGATGATATACATGGTGCCGGCATTGCGGCTATTGCCCAGTTCCAGGCGGTGTCCATTGTAGGAATCGCTGGCAAAAACCAAACGCCCTAAATCCCACAGGAAGTTTTCGATTTTGTAATCCTGCGAGCCGGGGGCAATGCTAAATACTTCGTAAAGCAGTTTCAGGCTTACGGCATTGCCAAAGCGGGTTTCGGTAACGCCATACACGCGGGAATTAACGTATTTGTAAGCAGTTTGCACGCGCCGGAAAAAGGCATTGGCGTTGAAGCTGCTATTTAGTCGCTTGAAACTTTGCTCCACCAGCTTTGCTACTTTGTTTATTTCCAAATCGTTAATCCGCTTTTTCTTTTTGCCCATGATCAGCAGCAGGTGCCTGTCTTCGATATTTACCACCAAATCCAGAGGACCGATAATCAGGGTATTTTCGCTGATATCCGGATTCAAACCCCGCTCTTCGAGCATGCCCTTAAGCTCTTGCAAATAGGCGTCATTATCCTGATAGTGCTGGCTGAGTTCATTTAGCTCCGCATGCGCATCTGCCAGATAAGTTTCCAGATTTTGCCAAAAGCTATCCTCTAAAGCTTTGATATTCGTAAGTGCTTTAGCGGCGCCCTCTAAGTTGTGGTTTTTGAAGGAAGCGAGCATACTGTTATATGCTGATTGTAATTTTTGTATGTCTTTGGATTTCTGCATTATAACTCCATTCATTTTTTAATGTCAAAGAGCTTTTCTGCCAAAATCTGTCAAGCGCTTTTTGTGGAAAAGTGTTCAATTTAGGATAAATTTCTGTTCAAAGAGCTTGTAAATCCTGTTCTGCGCTTTTAATTCTCGGCTCTGGTAGTAATTCTGTAATATCAAAACCAGATCTTGGCAAAGCGTGTGCGCTGCGCTAAACTCTCTAAACTTTCTAAACCCTTTCATCTAAACCTCTTTATTTTAAGCATTGCTCATTTTTTTGCTTGACAGCTTAAGTATCACTAATATGTTGGCATTATTAGTTCAGGTTTACTAAACTACTTATATATAAAGGAGCTTAATCGTGCTTTCAGAAAGACTTAAAGAATTGCGCCAGGAACTGGGGCTGAAGCAAATCGAGCTGGCAAAGGATTTGAATATCAATCCTTCCGCCATTTCTCAGATGGAAAATGGCAGGATCAAACCCTCTTTGGAAATTTTGCTTGAGTTTTGGCAAGCTTACAAAGTAGATTTGCATTGGCTGCTTACCGGAGAAGGCAGCATGTTTACCAATGGCAGGCAAGAGCAGAGCCAGCGCACCCACAAAAGCTGGGAAACCCTGCAAAAAATGCTGAATAACAGCCTGGAAGAAATCGCCCAAGCCAAGATGGAAATGATGGATAGCACCGTGATGGACATCCCCGTGGTGGGCGAAATCGCCGCCGGCCCCCCCGAAGAGAGCAATCTCCCCACCGCCGATACCATCTCCATCCGCAAAGGACACCTCAAAGGCAATCCCGGCAATTTCATCTCCCTGCGCGTAAATGGACACAGCATGGAACCCTCCCTGCATCACGATGATATCGTAATCATCTACCAATGCAGCGATTGGGAAAAGCTTTCCGGCAAAATCTGCGCCGTGCGCATCGATGGCGCCATCACCCTCAAAATGATGAGCCTGGATACAAATACCCGCACCGTGGTGCTACTGCCCATTAACAAAGAATATGCGCCCATCCTGGTGAACCCCGATGACCATAAAGACCTCACCCTGATCGGCAATCTGGCTTCGCTGTATAGGAGGTATTAGAGGCTTTTTTGGGGGTGTTTTTTCTGGAGATAAAAAAACTCTGCCGTGAGACAGAGTTTGTAAAAGAAATAATCCTAAATTGAGGTCTTGGATTTCAAGTTATTCTATTTTTTTTTGAATAACCTTCCAATCAATATTTTTCTATATTGAAATGCTTCTTTTAAGGAAGGAGTGCTATTATAGGTAGCTTCTTCATTATTATTATCCATAAAATCACTAAACCCATTCTTTATAAGCTCAATCGCTTCTATCATTGCATTAGAGGCTATTTGATAGTTTTTCCGGACTATCTCGTTAAATGTGTCGCCTGACTTTACTTCATACCTTTTTTGAACTACAATTGGTCCCGCATCCAAGTCTTCATTCATGAGATGTATGGAAACACCTGTTTCATTTTCTCTATTATATACTACCCAAAAGGGAGTAAGTCTTCCTCGATTTTTGGGTAACAGGGCATTATGACGATTCAATACTCCAATCTTGGGAATTGATAAAATAGCTTTTTTTAATATTGCTTGAGACTGATTAACAATAATATCCGGTTCAATTGCTGCTAACTGCTCCAAAAAAGACTTCGCATTGGGGTTTGTGATAGTAAGCGATTTTATACCAATCTTTTGAGCATAAGCGGAAAGTTCAGGAGATTCTATAAAAGCAAATCTACGAGATAGTTTTACCTTTAATTTGAACACTATTTGAATGATTCCAGATTTTATGAACTCATATATACCCATAATCAGTAGCAACGAAAAAAGATATTCCAGCTTGGATTTACCCTTACTAAGGGTCATCCTATCTCCTTTTGTAACGGTTACTACAAGTGATATTTCATATTTAAAATGATTTAACACATCCTTCATAAAGGGAATGGTGTACATTGGGTCATTCATCGAAATCAATACGATCTTCATTTTAAAAGACCTATTTCTATACAATACTGTTTCAAAGTCACAGATCGATAATTTCTATCGCTGAAATATTGCAAGTTTTCTTTGTATATTGGGATGCATTTATCGCCTAAATTTCTTATTTTAAGTCTGGAACGGATAAGATCAGCCATAATATATTGAAAAAAGCTATTGCTTCGTCTCTTAATACTTCTTTTTCTATCGCTTTCATCTATCAACTCATTGGGATGGATATCAAATACAATCTGACTGGGGAAAATACGCTGTTCGCAATTGAGTATAGCCCTAATTCCTTTTGTAATTGATGGACTAATACGCATCAAGGTGCCTACATACGGAATCAGCATTGCAGATAAAGGTACTTCCATTACACCATTCGTCCCTTTGATTGACAGATCTCTTTTGCTTGCTCTATAAGCTTCTCTGGGGGCTGTTAGCCATTTAGTTTTATTTTTGGCACCAAACGATAGCATGAAGTCAAAGCGTTGAGAAGCTACAGAACTATCTATCAAGTAGCCAGTCTCTACTAAAGCCTTAGCCGTAAATTCATTCACTCGCAAAGCAGGTGCTCTAAATGAGATTACCGACCCACCAATTGCATCTTCTAACATTGCTTTGGATTGTTTTAAATGGTCATATTGCTCTTTGTAGCTCAGTACGTCAAAAGCTTGGGTATGGTCATGAGTAAGCCCGTGAGAACCGATTTCATGCCCTCTATCTCGGACAGCTCGTACAGATTCTGGAAAGGGTTTTACGATATCACAATTAAAAAAGAAAGTACTCTTAATACCAAATTCATCGTAAATATCGAGCAATTTAGGAATTCCGTATGATACCACCCTTTTTCCGGTTTCCAGGTTTAAATCATTTAACCAAATGGAATGGGTCTCTACATCGTTTGTCCACAATGCATATTTGGTATTCATTTAAAAAACGCCCTCTTCAAGTTGTTCTTTACCATCCGTATCATATACAATTGCAGCCACCTAATATTGGAATCTGTCCAATGCTCCGGATGCATATTCATCATAATTAGTGCGGGTAGCTCGTTGTTAAATATTTTATCAATTAAATCGTTAGAGCCAGTTACAGAAATGGGCAAACCATTGATCAGATCTCTACGGTTTACAGATGCTTTGTTCCAAGCTCTTCCAACGTCTGTAATATACCCAATATTCGAAAAGTCTATATCTAAATATGGTTCGCAGATAATGCCTAACTCCCGATAATCATGATGCTCCCATAAATCAAGATTATTCTGTTTTGAAAGTGAATCTCCGTGCATAGTGATTGTTTGAATCGGGTAATATTCTTTGTATTCTTCAAGATTGTTTTTGAAAGCGGCATAGGCCTTGTCGATCAATTCTGTATTTTTTAAGCTGGGATTTGCCCTTGCCGTTTGGCTTAAAACCTCATAATGATAACCTAATTCATGTCCATTTTTTACAATAATCTCTAAAAGCCAGTGTTGAAATAAACTGGGGATATAACGCACATAATAGCTGGCACTTATGCCAAGCCTTGTTTCCAATTCAATTATCGGGGGCACTTGTCTTATATAACGATCAATATCATGCCGTAGAATTAGTGCCTTTTCATAATTATCGTTTTTCAGATATTCAGAAACAGATACTATTTTATATCCTGCCCTAATAAAGGCTTTCAATATCTTTTCGTATGTAGCAACGGTAAAGTCTTTCATTTATTATCCAAGTGTGAGTTGTTTATGTTGTTCTGAGGGAGCAGTTTTCGTGTATCCTGTTTTGCATTAGCTGAGTTCGAAAAGGCATGGGGGCTGCATCATGCTTTTTGTGCGATAATACTCAACGAATCCTGCATATCATCCGGCATCAAATCCGCATGCAGCATCCGAAAGCCGGCAACTTCAACCTCGCGGATAATATCATCTTGCAATCCAATATAACGAATCGCTACATCATTACGAATATAGCATCGGGAAGCAGCATCAAAATGCTTCAATACTTCAGGGTCTTTGGGGGCATTGCACATTGTGTTGCAAATGTATATCCCGCCCTCTTTTAGATTGTTTATGATGTTGCTGAGATACCTTCTTCTGTCTTGACCGATAATGCAATGCAAAGCGTTATTATCCAGCACTATATCAAAGGGTTCAGCGGCAACATATCTATCCTTTGCCGCATCAAACACCGCAAAACTCAGCTTTGATTTCCGCAATTTAGCTTCTTCGATAGCCCAATCAATCGCCACCTGAGATACATCGATACCCACTACATCATAACCCCTCTTTTCCAACCAAAAAGAGATATTGCCAGCCCCACAACCAATATCCAATACCCGCCCCGCTTTCGGAATATCTGCATGCGAAAATACCTGCGACAATAGTGATATACTTTCATTAAGCCCCTCAGCATTGTCCCAGCCCGGCATGCCAGCCGCTTTGTTTCGCTGGTAGGCAAGGTCGTGGGAGGGGTATGCTGTTGTGGTGAGATTAGGCATATTAACAAGGGAGCGCTGAGCACTGGGCGCTGAGAAAAGAAGCTAACAACGACCTGCTTTGAGAATGTGCATGCGGATGAATAAATCTACATTAGGAACAATTATTGAAAAAGCATTGAGCTCGCCCAATGCTCTGGTTGCGTTTTCTAAAAGAACGTTTATTCTGGGATCGTCCCAGGCCCATTCAAGGTTTATGGTCGAAGGCAAAAAGCTTTTATACTGGTATTGATTGCGATAAACGCCAGATTTGAACTCTTCAAATTTCATGCTTGATTCCTTCGGGTATCTTGGATTAGTGTAGGCTCGTAAAGGTACTGGGCTGTCAAA
>Ga0172382_10011836_pt1 | contig 11470 bp, 10 predicted proteins | sample Leawel138RmetaG_FD_122245 | JGI IMG/M metagenome (GOLD analysis project Ga0172382, IMG submission 122245) | Leachate microbial communities from a municipal landfill in Southern Ontario, Canada - Leachate well 138R metaG | ecosystem: Engineered > Solid waste > Landfill > Unclassified | place...
CCGGCTTGTCGTGGATGGCCAGTTTATCGACCAACGTGGTGCTGGCTTCGTTGAGGCCGATGACCTCGACCTCGGTGCCCTCGCGGCGGAATTTCAGGACCACCTTGTCGAGCGCGGCGATGCCCGAAATGTCCCACATATGGGCGTGGGTCAGGTCGATGGTGACACGCTCCAGGACTTCCTTGAAGTCGAAGGCGGCGGCGAAGTCCTCGGCCGAGGCAAAGAACACCTGACCCTCGACGGTGTAGGTCCGGTGACGGCCGTCGGCGTCCACGGTCGAGGTGATGCGGAAGATCTGCGCCACCTTGCGGGCGAAGAAGATGCCCGACAGCAGCACGCCGACCAGCACGCCCTGCGCCAAGTCGTGGGTGGCGACGGTGACGGCCACGGTGGCGACCATGACGATGTTGGAACTCATCGGGTGGGTCCGCAGGTCCTTGACGGACTGCCAACTGAACGTGCCGATGCTGACCATGATCATCACCGCGACCAGGGCGGGCATGGGGATCTGGCGCACCCAATCGCCCAGCACCATCAGCAGGATCAGCAGGAACACTCCGGCGACCAGCGTGGACAGCCGCCCGCGCCCGCCCGACTTCACGTTGATGACCGACTGGCCGATCATGGCGCACCCCGCCATGCCGCCAAAGAACCCGGCGACAATGTTGGCCGTGCCCTGGCCGACGCACTCGCGGTTCTTGTCCGATCCAGTGTCGGTCAGGTCATCGACGATCTGCGCCGTCATCAGGCTTTCCAGCAGACCCACGGCGGCCAGCGCGGTGGACACCGGCAGGATGATCCACAGCGTCTCCAGGGTCAGCGGAATGTCGGGGATGAGGAACATCGGCAGGGTGTCGGGCAGTTCACCCATATCGCCAACCACGCGGACGTCGATGCCGAAGTAAATGGCTACGGCGGTCAGCCCGACGATGGCGACCAGCGGCGACGGCACGGCCTTGGTCAGATAGGGGAACAGGTAGATGATCCCCAGCCCCACGGCGACCATCACATAGGTCGGCCACGTCACGCCCATCAGTTCGGGAAGCTGGGCCATGAAGATCAGGATGGCCAGCGCGTTGACGAACCCGGTCATCACCGACCGCGATACGAACCGCATGAACCGCCCCAGCTTGAGCAGTCCGAAGATGATCTGGATAACCCCGGTCAGCAAGGTCGCCGCCAGCAGGTATTGCAGCCCGTGCTCGGCAACCAGCGTGACCATCAGCAGCGCCATGGCCCCGGTCGCGGCCGAGATCATGCCCGGCCGCCCGCCAGTGAAGGAAATCACCACGGCGATGCAGAACGAGGCATACAGGCCGACCTTGGGATCGACTCCGGCAATGATGGAAAAGGCGATGGCCTCGGGAATAAGGGCCAGGGCGACGACGATACCGGCGAGCACGTCGCCACGGATGTTCGCCAGCCAATCGGCGCGAAGCTGAGTCAGGGTCATCATGCAAATGGGTCCCGTTGGAATGGTGCGTGACCCTATGCAGCCATCCATCCCACGGCAACCGCAAAAACCACTCAGCCGTCGCGCCGTGCCTCGGCGATCAGGTCGAGCAACCCTTTCAGCGTCTGGTCATCCAGCAGGATTTCCACGCTGGCGCCACCCTCGGCAAAGGTTATCCGCACGCCGTCCTTCTCCGGGTCAACCCGCAGCCCGGCATGGCGGTCAAATAGCAGGGCGTGGGTCGCCTTGGGCAGATCCATGGTGATGAGGACCTTGCCTGGGCTGGGCAGGTGGGCGCTCATGACCGATCACCAGCCATTGACGCGCGGCCACACGGCGACCACTTCGGCCCCGCCGTCGGTGACGTGATAGGCATCGTACATTGCTCCTGTCATGCAGGAATGATTGGGCAGCACCCGCACCCGCGCGCCGATGGGCAGGGCGTCGTAGGGCAATGGCTCGGAAGCCGTCACCACGCCGTGCTCCTGATACACGCGCTCCACCCGCAGGCCCGGCCAGCCGTCCAGCAGCCCATAGCCAGTGTCTCGCGGCCCCAGCCGGGTGCCCACGTCCTTGGACAAGGCCAGCGCCCCGGCGTCGATCAGCAATGTGTTGTGTTCGGGCCGGTGGCCGATGACGGTGGCGAGGACGCTGACCGCGATGTCTTCCTCGCGGCAGGTGCCAAGTTCGACCTGCGACAGATCGCCGAACATATAGACCCCGGCCCGCACCTCGGTCACGCCGTCGCGCGCCCCGCCGAGCAGGACCGTGGGCGTGGACCCGACACTGACCGTGGGGCAGACGTGACCGGCGGCGCGCAGGCGCCGGGCGGCGGTCACGGCGGCGGACCGCTCGGCCTCGGCCACCTTGGCAACATCCTCGGGCGTGCGGCAGGCGTAGGCATGACCGGCATGGGTCAGCACTCCGGCCAGCCGCGTGCCCGGCCCGGCCGCCAGCACGGCGGCTATGTCGAGTAGGGCGTCGGCGTCGGGCGTCACCCCGGCCCGCCCCTCGCCGCAGTCGATCTCGATCAGCACGTCAAAGGCAGCACCCAGCGCGGCGGCATGGGCGGCGCAGGCCCGCGCCCCGGCCACGCTGTCGGTAATCACGCTGACCCGCGCGCCGCCCGCCTGCACCGCGGCCAGCCGGTCGAGTTTGGCGGCAGCAATGCCCACGGCATACAGAATGTCCGTGATCCCATGGGCGGCGAAGTACTCGGCCTCGCGCACGGTCGAAACGGTGATGCCGCCGAATTGCCCGGCCAGGACCAATGCCGCGATCTCGGCCGACTTCGCAGTCTTGAGGTGGGGCCGGAACGCCACGCCCAAGGCCGCCATGCGCGAGGCCATGCGCGCGATGTTGGTCTCCAGGCGCGACCGGTCGAGCAAGAGGGACGGCGTGGGCAAGTGGGAAAAGGTCATGGCGAGCCTTTCATCCGCATTCCTGCATGGTGGGCCACCTGTTTCGGGCTGGCAAACGGATTTGCGGAACCGACACGAGGGATGACAAACGCGGTCAGCCGGCAGGCGGCAACGCATGATGCTCGACGCGCCGCGGGATCCGGGCCAACACCGTTGTTCCTTGGCCGACGCCGCTGGTCAGTTCGATGGTGCCGCCATGAGCGCTCACCAGATGGCGGACGATGGGCAGGCCGAGGCCGACGCCGTCGTGCCCGCGCGTCATGGCCTCGGCCACCTGCCGGAACGACTTCCAAACCGTGTCATAATCTTTAGGTGCGATGCCGATGCCGGTGTCCGTGACCCGGATCAGCAGGGTATCCGGTCCACCGGCTTCAAAGGCCAGGGTTACGGACCCGCCGGTCGGCGTGAACTTGATGCCGTTGGACCCCAGGTTCAAAAGCACTTGGAGCATGCGGCGGCGATCGCACTGCCACGTCTTCAGGCCGGGGCCAAGTTCGGTCCGCAATCGCACGCCGCTGTCTGCCGCGCGGGTGGCGAGCAGGGCCGCGGCCTCGCCCAGCAGGGTAGTCAGGTTGACGTCGGTCCACGTCAGTTCCAACTCGCCCAGCTCGATGCGCGAGATTTCCAGAATGTCGCCGATGATGTCGAGAAGATGCCCGCCCGAGGCATGGATGATGCCCAGATATTCGCGATACCGCTCGTTGTGCAGCGGCCCGAAGGTTTCGGCGATGATCGCCTCGGCATAGCCCATGACGGCGTTCAGCGGAGTGCGCAATTCGTGGCTCATGTTGGCCAGGAAGTGCGTCTTGGTGGCATTGGCCGCCTCGGCCTCCAGGCGGGCCAGATCCAGGCGCCGTTCAGTCGTCTTGCGGTCACTGATATCGCGGCCTTCGGGGATCAGGAGAACAACATTGCCCTCGGCATCGGCCATTGGACTGAGCGAGAAATCGATCGTGACGGCTTGGCCGCTGGCGCTGAAATGCTCCTCCTCATAGCGCACGAATTCGCCATCCGCAGCCCGCGCCACGGCATCGCGCAGGCGTTGCTGGGCAGCGGTATCATGGCGCCACCACGCGGTATCCCAGAACGGCTTGCCGCGTACCTGCTCAATCGTTGTGCCGATGAAATCCAGCGCCGTGCGATTGACGTCGAGCACCGTGCCCATGGCATCCAGCAGACCGATGAATTCAAAGGTATGATCGAGGATGGCGCGCAGGCGACGCTTGTTCTCCTCCAGTTCGTCCTGGGCCTCCACGAGGTCGGTAACGTCGGTGAAACTGAGCAGGCCGCACGCCCCCTCCTGTCCTGGCAGCAGGACGGGCTGGGCGTTGACCCGCAGCCATATCACGCTGTCAACGCGCCGCACGCCGAGGATCTGGCCGCCGACGGCCTGCCCGGTGCGCAGGGCGATATCCATCGGCAAGGCGCGCTTTTCCATCTGCTGCCCGCAACGATCGATGACCTGATGATTGAGCAGCACGGCGATGCGCTGCCCCACGGCCTCGTCGCCTATCCCCAAAATGCGCTGCGCCGTCCTGTTGACCTGGAGGATCAGACCGGCCCGATCGACCAGGATGATGCCTTCTTCAAGTACCGAAATAATGCTGCGGTGGCGATCCTCGCTGTCGCGCAGACGGGCCAGGGCATCGGCTTCGTAGACCCTGGGCGCCGACGCCGCAAGCACCGGCTGGGCCACCGGCACGGTTCCGTCGCGGCCGACAAGCTGCACGGCCAGAAGGTCCCCCAAAGGCTCGAAAATTGCCCGTCGCCGCCACCACGTGGCCCGGCCATGACGGCCCGGAAGATCAAGCGCCAGATCACCATCGCTTAGAAAATCCTCGGGCGTCAGGCTTCCCAGCCACTGCCTAAGACCCTCTGTCGCCGGCAGCCCGGCAAGGTCGTCCAGGCGCTTGCCAACGATCTCGTGGGGGAGGTGCCCGAAACAAGCGGCAAACGATTCATTGGCAAAGATCACCGTGGTATCAGGCAGCAGCCGGCATAGCAGTTCAACCTGATCATCAACCACACGGCGATACTTCTCGCGGCTGATGTGGATCTTGCAGTTCAGGCACTTTTCGGCCGTGACATCGGCCACAGTGACGGCAAGAAGGTTCTGCCCGCCTTCACGAAAGGGCGCTGCCGTATACGACACGTCGAGCACCCGGCCATCGCTGCGGCGCAGGCAGGCCTCGCCGCGCTGCGGAGCCCCCGGCCCGGTCAGGATGTCGATCAGGCGATCCACTTTGCCCGACGGATGCGCCACGAACAGCGCCGTGGCGGGAAAACCGGCCAGTTCTGACGCGGTCAGGCGGGCAAGGCTCAAATAGGCAAGATTGGCGTCAACGGTTTGGCCGGACTCGTCCAAAACCACCAACGGCTGCGCCATCGCCGCAGCCGCCGTCTCCACCACGCTATGCGCCCTGAACGCTTGAGTTGTCATTTCCCCTGACCCCCGACAGGAACCTTTGCCCCCCTTTCAAAGCATGGCACAGACGAATGTGAGAAATCCATTTGAAAGTACCAAAACAAACAGGGAAATGAATTGGAACCGCCTAAACCCACTGACTTTATTTACAGATGATTACCGTGAAAAGAATACCGCGGGCGCAGGATGAGCCTCATAGCGCGGCCCACAGATCCACGGCCTGTTCTGGCGCGTATCGTGTCAATCGATCCCTGCTACCGCCGAAGGATGGCGCGATGCTTTCTCCGCCCCACCACCATGCCAGCGAGGCCGTGCTGCTGTCCTATGCGGCGGGGGCGTTACCGGCAGGACTGGCCCTGGTGGTAGCCTCCCACCTTGCTCTGTGCAGATCGTGCACGCAGCGGGTGGAGGAGGCCGAGGCGGTAGGCGGATGCCTTTTGGACGACGCGGAAGAAGCGGCGCTGGCCCCCGAAGCCTTGGAGCAGACATGGTCCAGGAGTGCCGACCCTGATCCGCCGCCCCTTGAGATGCCGTCCGGCTTCGCTGATCTGCCGGGACCGCTGCGGCGGGTCCTTGCGGCGCTCCCCGATGCGCGGTGGCGGATGATGGCGCCGGGGGTCCGCCGCATCAATGTGATGCCGGGGATCCGTGGCGGCGGGTCGGTCAACCTGCTGCGCATCAAACCGGGCGTCAGGCTGCCCCATCACGGACATTCCGGCGTGGAATTGACCCTCCTCGTTCATGGCGCATTCACCGACGAAAGTGGGCACTTTCAGGCCGGAGATCTGGCCGAAGCGGAAGACGACGTGGCGCACCAGCCTGTCACGGAAGGCGCCAACGACTGCATTTGCCTGGTCGCCACCACCGCTCCCTTGCGCTTTACCAGCCCGGTGTTCCGCATGATGCAGCCGCTGTTCGGGCTGTAAATCCGCGCTCAACGGAGGTACAAGCTCCGGTGGAGGACAGCGGGAGATCAGCACATGACGAGCGACGTCGAGACGCGTGCCTGCGACGACGACCATCAGGCCCTGCGCCTGTGGCTACGTCTGCTGACTTGCACCAACCTGATAGAAGCCGATGTCCGCCGCCGTCTGACCCAGCGGTTCTCCATCACGCTGCCGCGGTTCGATTTGATGGCGCAGCTTGACCGCTGCCCCGACGGCCTGACCATGAGCGAACTGTCCAAGCGCATGATGGTGACAGGCGGCAACGTCACCGGCATCACCGATCAGGTCGAGCGGGAAGGCTACGTGGTGCGGGAAGTAATGCCCCACGACCGCCGCGTCTGCCGCGTCCGACTGACCGAGGCTGGCCGCAAGGTCTTTGCCGAAATGGCCGCCGAGCATGAATGCTGGGTAAAAGACCTGATGGCCGGACTGTCCGAGGCAGAGGTCAAGGTTCTGCTGGACTTGCTGGGCCGCCTGAAGACCCACATGGTTGCACTTAAATCCTAGAGGAATTTTTGCCATGCCTGCCTTCGTGCGCCGCAAGCTTGTCCGCTTTCACCACTGCGACCCCGCCGGGGTGGTGTTCTATCCGCAGTACTTCGTGATGTTCAATGAGTTGATCGAGGACTGGTTCGGCGAACCGCTCGATCTGCCGCACGACATCCTGGCGGGCACCTTGCGCCTGGGCACCCCCACGGCCCATATCGAGTGCAAGTTCATGGAGCCAAGCCGCGTCGGTGAGGTCCTGGACTTCGTGCTGGCAGTCACCAGCATCGGGAAGTCGTCCATCAACATCGCCATTTCGGTGTCTCAGGACTTCACCGAGCGCCTGATATCCCGGCAGACGTTGGTCCTCGTGTCGCTTGATACCATGAAGGCCGTGCCCATACCCGATGACCTTCGGGAAAAGCTGGAAAAGTTTAAACCATGAGCTTTCAGGTCTGGCTGCTGTTCGTGACCACGGTGTTCGTTCTGTCGGCCACTCCGGGACCGAACATGCTGCTGGCCCTGAGCCATGGCATCCGCTTCGGACCGCGCAAGGCCGTTGCCACGGGCATCGGCACCGTGCTGGCCTTGACCCTGTTGCAGATCATATCGGTCAGCGGCCTCGGCGCCCTGATGGCGGCGTCGGAAGCCGCGTTCCATGTGGTGAAGTGGTGCGGCGTTGCCTATCTGGTGGTGCTCGGCATCAAGACATGGCGGGCCGACCCGCACATCGTCCTGCCTCAAGACAGCGGCACACCGGCCACCGCGAGCGCCTGGTCATTGGGCGTGCAGGCCTTTGTGGTTTGCCTGTTCAACCCCAAGGCCATCGTGTTCCTGGTCGCCCTGTTCCCGCAGTTCCTGAATCCGGCCGCGCCCCTGGTCCCGCAGGTCACTATCCTGGCAATAACCTTCGCGGTCTGCGAGTTCGTGTGGATCATGGCCTACGCCATCGGCGGCGGGCGCCTGATGCCCCTGCTGCAACGGGCCGGGTTCGGCCGTTTGGTCAACCGCCTGTCGGGCGGAATGCTGATCGGCGCAGGCGCCCTTCTGGCCGCCGTGCGCCGACTGTAAACACGGCGCCCCCGTTATCGGGGGGCGCCGAGGGGCACTTGTTAGCCCTTGTGGCCCTTGAGCCAGTTGAGCATGGTGTCGGCGTCGGACACCTCGAACGGGTCGGTCGGGCAGTTGTCCTCGAAGCCCGGCTCGACGAACATCTTCACCACTTCGCCCTTTTCGATGTAGGCGGAATAGCGCCAGCTCCGCATGCCGAACCCGAGGTTCGACTTGTCGACCAGCATACCCATCTTGCGGGTGAATTCGCCATTGCCGTCGGGCAGCAGGAACACGTTGTTGGCGTTCTGCGACTTGCCCCACTGGAACATCACAAAGGCGTCGTTGACCGACACGCAGACCACCTTGTCCACGCCGAGCTTCTTGAACTCTGCATCGAGTTCTTCGAAACGCGGCAGATGGCTGGTCGAACAAGTCGGGGTAAACGCGCCGGGCAGCGAGAACAGCACGATGTTCTTGTCGCCGAACAGTTCCTCGGAGGTGACGTCTTTCCACTCGAACGGATTGGGGCCGCCCAGGGCTTCGTTACGGACGCGGGTCTTGAACGTGACGGAGGGAACACGCATGGAGATTTTCCTTTCCTAGAGTCTCTGGTGCGGACAGGAAGACAATGCCATGACCGGGCACGATCGCTCCAACGGTATTTTTCACTGCTAATGATCGCTTTTTCCGAACATCACGGCACCAGAAGATAAAGCGCAGCACCGACAAGCGCGCCCACCAGAGTACCATTGACGCGAATATATTGAAGGTCCTTTCCTACCTCCAGTTCAATGCGCGCCGCCGTCGATGTGGCATCCCACCGGCGCACCACATCCTCGATGAAGGCCCCGATTTCGGCCCTCCACGGGATGAGAACGGCGGCGACGGCGCGTTCCAGTCGATCGTCCAGCGCCTGGCGCAAGGTGGCGTCGTCCTGCAACCGCCGTCCCAGCGCCTGAAGGCTGTCAGCTAGGGCCTGATTGAACCGCGAGTCGGGTTGCGACGCGCCCTCTAACAGCCACCGCCGCACCTCATCCCACAAGCGGGCCAGCAAGGCCTGAACTTGCGGGTCACGGAGGACGCGGTTCTTGAGCGCGTTGAGGTGCAGGGCTTGTTCCGGGTCATCCCGCAAACGGTCGCGCCCGGCGTCCAGCGATGCCTGAAACGCCAACCGGGTCGGGTGTTCGCGGTCGGCCAGTTCGTCGAGCAGTTCGTGCACCCCGGCGATCAGGGCGCTGGCGACTTTCTTGTCCACAGCCGAGGGAATCCACCACGCATTACGCTGCGCCACACGGTCATGGATGCGGCCCTCATTGCGCACCAACGCCTCGCGGGCGACCGCCACGAGGCGCTCGACCATGCGGTCGATCTCGGCCTCGGGCACGGCGCCAATCAAGCGCCCGGCCAGGGGCGCCAAGTCGGCTGCGCGCAGGCGGGCCGACAGCATCTTGCGCACCTGCTCGCGCAGGCCGGCATCGTCGGTGGCATTCAGCATGGCGGGGATGAGGGCCGATATCCGCGCCGCCGCCCGCTTGGCGTTGGCGGGATGAGCCAACCAACCCCCGGCCCGGCCCGCCAGCCCAAGGCTGCGCATCCGCTCGTGGATGAGGACTGGGTCGAGAAAGTTGGTGGTGACGAACTGTCCCAGGCGTCGCCCGATCCTGTCCTTGTTGCGCGGGATGAGCGCAGTGTGGGGAATCGGCAAGCCCAACGGGCGCCGAAACAGCGCCGTCACCGCGAACCAGTCGGCCAGCCCGCCGATCAGCGCCGCCTCGGCCGACGCGCGCACCAATCCAGTCCAGCCACCGAACAGCGTGTCGAACCGCACGGTGGCGATGAATACCGCGATCATGGCGACCAACAGGCCGGTGGCCATCATGCGGTGCCGCCGCAAGGCCTTCTTCTGGACGTCGGCATCGCGGCCGGCGTCGGGAAAGGGGATTGTCGACACAGGGCACCTCCGGCTCAGGAACGCCCGAAGCGTTCCCCTGGAAAGACCCTACTTCACCTCGACGGTCAGTTTCATCTTCGGATGCACGCCGCAGAACACATGATAGGTGCCCGGCGTGGCAAAGGGGATCTCCACCGTCTCGCCCGGCTCCTGAATCCCGGAGTTAAAACTCAGGTCATCGTGGTGCAGGCGGATGTTGTGACTGCGCGAGTCGTCGTTGATGAACTGCACCCGCTGCCCGGCCTCGACCACCACGGCGGAGGGCGTGAACGTCTTGCCCATCTGGGAAATATCCAGGGTGGCGGCGGGCGGCGGCGCGTCTTCGATCTCGGGCACGAAGCCAGGCGGAGGCAGGTCGGCGTCCAGGCTGCGCAGGAAGGCGACAAGGTCGGACTTGTCCCGCTCCGTCAGGGCGATGTCCTCAAGGTCCGGCGACAGGGTCGAACGGCGCACGAACTTGCCGGCGTAGTGGTCCACCACCGCCTCCAACGTTGGCAGCGAGCCATCGTGCATGTACGGCGCGCGCGCCGACAGGTCGCGCAGGGTCGGCGTCTTGAAGGCGTGATCCAGGTCGGGCACGTCCAGATGCGCCCCCCGCCCCCGGTCGCTGCCCGGCAGGCCGATGTCGTGGAAGGCAACATCGCTGAACGCCCAGCCGGAGTGACACGACGCGCATTTCCCCGGCCCGATGAACACGGCAAAGCCCCGCTTGGCATCCTCGCCGATGGCGTCTTCCTGGCCGTCCACCCAGCGGTCGAAGGGCGATACGCCCGACACCACGGTCCGCTGATAGGTCGCCAGGGCCTGCCCGATGGTGTCGGCGGAAATCAGCGGACTGGCCGGAAACGCTGCGGCAAATTCCGCCGGATAGTCGGCATGGGCGCGCAATTCGGCCACCAGATCATCCAGGTTCTGAGCCATTTCCAGATCGGCCTGGATCGGTCCCAGGGCCTGCTCCTCCAGCGATGAGGCCCGGCCGTCCCAAAAGAAATGCTCCCCCCAGGCCGCATTGAGGACGGTCGGCACGGCGCGCGGCAGGTCGCCGCCGCCAATCGCCAGGCCCAACGCCCGGCCGTCTTCGAACCCCATGTCCGGCGCGTGGCAACTGGCGCAAGAGCGGTCATTGTCGCGCGACAGCAGGGGGTCGAAGAACAACCGCTCGCCTAAGCGGGCCTTGGCCTGGGAATAGGGATTGGCCGCCGGAAAGGGCACCGTGTCGGGCCGCGCGAAAGCGCCCCGCCCATCATCCGCCGACGCTGCCGCGGCCATCACCACCAGCGCCGTGAACGTCAGCACCCCACTCCGGCGGCGCATCTTACTTCGCCGTGGTGCAGCGCGCGGCCAGCGCGGCGGCAGCGGCCTGCACTTCGGCCACGGCCATCGGCGGAGCCTTGGGCGGAACGACAGTGGTCCAAGCCTTCTTGAGATCGCCAATGCCGGCGGCCAGAGATGCCAGCGCCGGAGAGGCCAGAGCCTCTGCCTCGGCAGTCCACACGAAGCCGCGGGCATCCTGATATTCCGCCGCGTTGGACAGGCTGCCGCCCTCATAGGCGATGGCGTATTCGTCAGCGGCAGTGGTCAGCACCACCGCCAGAACCTTGGCGAGATCGTTCGCGGACAGCTTCGGCTGGGCACCGGCGACGGAGGCCTCCACCTTGGCCTGGAGCGCGGCGACTTCGGCCTGCGGCTTCTTGGCTTTGACAGCGGTGGACAGGGCCTGAAGCTCGGCCGCCA
>Ga0172382_10011837_pt1 | contig 11468 bp, 10 predicted proteins | sample Leawel138RmetaG_FD_122245 | JGI IMG/M metagenome (GOLD analysis project Ga0172382, IMG submission 122245) | Leachate microbial communities from a municipal landfill in Southern Ontario, Canada - Leachate well 138R metaG | ecosystem: Engineered > Solid waste > Landfill > Unclassified | place...
CGGCCATTATTTCGGTCTATTTGGGAACGACCCTTACCGATATTCTGGAAAACATCAGCAACGGTAAGCCAAACGGCAAACGCCGGGATCCCGTTTTTAAGCCCGGCGTATCGGCGCTTCCCGATATTTCCCGGGACGATACCGACCGTAACCGTACTTCCCCTTTCGCCTTTACGGCGAATAAATTCGAATTCCGCATGATCTCCTCCCAGGCCTCTCTTGCACGTCCCAACACCATCCTGAACACCATTGTTGCCGATCAGCTGGCACAATTCGCAGACCGCCTGGAAAAGGCCGAAAAGGTCAATAATGAAGTTACGGCGATCATCCGGGATGCCTACCGCGAACACAAACGCATTATTTTTAACGGCGACGGCTATTCCCGGGAATGGCAGGAAGAGGCTTCCCGCCGTGGATTGCCGCTTTTCCCCCGCAGCGTTGATGTATTCCCGGTGATGATCAGGGAAGAGAATATCGCACTGTTTGAACGGCACCGGGTTCTGAACCGGGCCGAGCTGATGGCACGCACGCATATTTTTCTGGAGAATTATACCCTGAAAAACACGATAGAAGCAGCTACCATGATCAGCATGGCGGAACGTGAGATCCGCCCGGCTTTTATCCGATATCAGGAAAAACTGGCCGCTGCAGCGCTGCAGATCCAGCAACTCGGAGCCGATAACAGCCTGCACCGCGAATTGCTGGACGAAAGCATTGTCGCCCTGAAGGAGTTCCGGAAAGCAGTGCAGGATCTGAAAGCGCTTAGCAAAAAAGCATATGACATCACAGATTGCGCCGAACAAGCCCGTTTTGTGGGCGATCAGCTAACGGTTTGCATGGATATCCTGCGTGAGAAAACCGACAAGCTGGAAACCCTTTGCGACGACTCCGAATGGCCAATCCCCACTTACGCGGAAATGCTGTTCAAAATTTAAGACAATTTACCCGCCTCCCCGGGATGCCTTTACGGGGAATCCCCGAACAAATTCAAGATTCTTATTGAACGCGAATCCCGTGCAAAGGCCCGCCGCCGTTTTTATTCTAAATCCTTTTGAAAAATAAAAATCCGACAAGGACAAGAAATGGATTTTAGCGAATAAAGTGCTTGAAAATGAAAACAATATGTTTCAAATTACAGCATTATCATATTCAGGTGTCATTCATGTTAACACCGCATATCCTTTCATAATAAAGGATAAGAAGAATTCTAATGGAACCATGCGTTCCTTAAACCGGGGTAATTATGAAAAAGTCAGTATTCATCCTCCTGCTCACGATCACGCTGTTTTCCTCACTGAGCCTGCAGGCGGCAACGCGATACAAATGGGTTGTGGTAGGTGCATTGCACAGTTTTTATTACGATACCGGCAATGAAGTCGAAGTCGCGATCAACTCCAGCGAACAGATCTGGGGCTTTGCGTGGAACGCCTTTTACCGGCATCAGGATATGCAGGCGGCGCGAGGCATGTGGATCGGCGCAGCGGATTTTTTTGATCCCGTAATGAACCGGACCTATGAATATAAGGTTGCGCATAACGGTCCGCGGGCAGTTACGGATATAGAAATGCGCGAATATATGCCACAGGAACTCAAACAGATTGCACGTTATCCCCACCCGGATGTGTATGTGGACGGCAGCGAGGGCAGCGACATGATGAATGCCGCCGATGCCAAAAATGATGATGTGGATGAGATTGATCCTTCCATTCCCGTAGACAGAATGGTGTTCAACCGGGTCAATACATCCCTGGGTCTGACAATGAAACGTACGATCTATGTGCTTGCCAATCAGAATTACGATAACATGCACATCCATGAATATGAGTTTGAGAATACGGGCATTTACAATGCTGCCGGCGATGTCTATGAGCAGACTTTGAAAGATGTATATTTTCACTGGCAGTGGCGCGATGCCATCTGCCTGCAGGGATCCTGGGAAGGGTCCTATCTTGCAACACGGAGGAACTGGATCCAGAATTCGGTGCGAGATATCCGCTGGGGCTATGCCACAATGAACGATGTGATCGGCAGGGATCCCGATAATCCTTTGCTGGTTTCCACAAGACTGGACCGTAGCGGCCAGGACGCCCAGGACGATCAGGGCAACTGGATGCGGGGGTATATGTCCTGGTTGGGGTACTGGTCCGATTTTGGCTATGACAATATCGGTTCTCCGCTCGTGAATGCGGTTGCGCACCATGATTTTGCCCGATTGAACGACGGACGTTTGGGATCCCCCCAGTACAAAGGTATGGTTGTGATCCATGCTGACAAATCCCCGGCAGATCCCTCCGACGATCCCGCCCAACCCAAATCCACCGGTTTTATCAACAGCAACAATGCGCACACCCAGGCTGCGGGACTCAATCAGTATGATGCCAATTTTATGAAAGAAAAATATCTGACCCATATTGCGGGAGGACATAAAGGGAATCATGCCGAGATCGTCTGGCAGGCCCAGGGTTCGGCGGACGGACTTTTAGCCGATGCGGGAGCCTACAGCAAAGGGAACAACGCACCCGGTTATTCGCAAATGATGGCCTTTGGTCCCTATACCATCGCTCCGGGACAAAAGATCCGCATCGTTTTTGCGGAATGCGCGGCCGGTATGCCGCACGATTATGCCTACGAGATCGGTAAACTCTGGCATCGCGCGAAGTACAACAGCGAAACCCTGGAAGTGATCGATCCGCAAAATCCTTCCGCGACGATGACGATCAATGCCGATAATGCCAATGAGTGGAAGGACCGCATGGTCTACAGCGCCCGCGATTCCATGATCGCAACCTTCCGGAAAGCGATCAACCTTTACAATGCGGGATTTTACGACGGTGTCCCGGAAGCGCCCCGCCCGCCCGAACTCGTCGAGATCTTTTCAACGGAAGACGGTGTAAGGATCCGCTGGAAAGCTTCACACGCCCTTGCCGATCCCGCTTTTGAAGGCTTCCGCATCTACCGCGCCTTTGTGGAAAAAGACTCCACCTACCGCCGTATACTGGACTGCAATGTCAGTGACGGGAATCTGGACAATTACCGGGTAAGCGGCACTGCGGACGAATTCGAATACCTGGACACGCAACCGCTGCGCGGCCAGAATTACTATTATTACATTACCAGTTATGACGACGGATCCCAGAACGATCTACAGCCGGGCGTAGAGCTGGAAAGCAGCCCCTTCCTGACCCGTGCGAACCGGGCGGCGACCGTAAAAAGTCCTCCCGCACCCAACGAAAAACTATTTATTGACGATTACGATCTGGAAAATCCTGCCCACCGCAAAGAACTGATGGAACTTTTGGTGAAGATCGTTCCCAATCCTATCAATGTCCGTAACGAAAAGATCCAGTTCGTAGGAAATGTCAATAAACTCCTTTTTGCGGGAGTGCCGACCGGTTGCCTGATCCGCATCTTTAGCGAACGCGGGGATTTTGTCGCCGACGTGGAACAGTCCGAAGAAGGCTATGCCTGGTATCTGACCAGCGACTGGCAGCAGATCCTGGTCAGCGGTGTGTATATCGCCCATTTTGAAATGCAGGAAGATTTTGCCGATGCCAAAACCGGCGTGCGTTTTAAGACAGGGGATTCGATGATCAAGAAATTTATCGTGATCCGCTGACAGGCATTATTCCCAATACGGGTAAATACCCGGTACTTCTGACGTGATTTCTAAAGACGGAGCCGGAGTCCGGCCCAAGTCAGCAGGCGTGTTATCAGATAAATAAATCCCGTGTACAGCAGGGAACGCAGGATACCGATTCCTCCGGATCCCAGTCCCGATCCGTAAAATGCGGCGATTCCGATCAAGCGGAATACATAGATGAACATTACATGCAAAATGTAGGCCAGAAGCGAATTCACGGCCAGCGGCTTGAAAAAATCGTAGAAAAAAACAAAGCCTTTGATATCCATGATCCAGTAGATCAGCATAAAAAGCAAGACGCAGACAGCACTGCTGTATAAAGCCCAGCTGGGGGTCGCCGCGATCTTGTCAATGCCGTATAAACCGTACAAGGCGTATCCAGCCAGGAGCAGCAGCAACGCAAAGAGCCCCATTTTTGTAAGGATTTGCCGCTTTTCCTGTCCTTCTCCGCGGAACAGGAAATACCCGCAAAGCAGTCCGCTAAAGGCAATCAGCACATGGGTGCCGAAATGGCTTCCGATAAAAAAGATATCCTTTACCCGCCCCAGAAAATCCAGCTGTCCGGAACGGTCGGCAATGTACAGCAGGAGACAAAAGAATGGCACACTGAAAAGCAACAGGGGTTTTTCCCGGAACAGGAGATACAGCAAACTGCTGATCAGGTAGGCAAAACCGATCTCGCCCAGGATCCCCCACCACCCCGTCTGGATCCAGGTATTGCCCGAGGTACTGTCCCGCCGGAAAAGCACAAGCATCAGTACCAGCAAAAGAGCTCCGCTTATTTTTAAAATACCAGAGATTTTCGGCTTATTGCTCAGAAAGGATGCGTCTGCCCAAAAGAGAATAACACCCAGGTACATGATCACATTCCACCAGGCCGGCGACATGGATGTAACGGCGGCTCCGTTAAGCATCAGCAGACCGATGGCCAGCAGGCTTGCCGTGCGGGTCAGAATATGTCCCCAAAGCGCTTTCCCGGGTTCGTGTTTTTCCCGCCGGGCAAAGGCAAAGGGGAGCGCCAGTCCGACAATAAAGAGAAAGGCCGGAAAAACCACATCCACAAAGGTCATGCCCGGAGAGCCGGGTTCCGCATGCTTTAACCAGCCGGGAATGTTGCGCACGCCGGCCACATCGTTGACAAAGACCATCAACAGAATGGTGATCGCGCGAAAAACGTCAATGGATCGTATGCGTTCATACGTTTTAATGGGATTTTCCATGTGCAATTCCGTTTCAATGAATAGAATGTATAAATATAAATACGCCATGGATAAAAACAAATAAATGAATATCCGGACTTCCGGTGAAAGAACGGAATGTTCAAAAACAGGAGGCCGATATCCTGCTTGGAAATAAAAGCGGCGTTTACTAAATTGAACCTTAAATAAAAAAAGCGGAAAGCCGGCATGAAGGATATCAGGATGAAAGCGGGAGTGCATTTGCTGTCGACACGCAGCGGAGAAAGCCTGCCTTGGGAACGTTACGGAGAATACGCGCAGAATGGGGAATCCCTGGAAGTCCGTATTCCGGATATTGAAAAAGCCCGCATCCGGGAAGGGGATTTTATTTGGGACCGTTTCCGCGATTTCCTGCCTTTCGACGGATTTGATGCCGAGATCTCGCTGGGCGAAGGCGCAACACCGCTGATCGCCGCTCCGCCGGACCTGCAGGCCTATTGCGGAGTGGAGGATCTGAGCCTGAAGAATGAGACCGCAAATCCGACCTGGAGTTTCAAGGACCGCGGAACGCTGACCTGTATTGCATTGAGCAAGGCGCTGAAAGAAACATTGACGGCAACCGTTTCCACGGGCAATATGGGGCATTCGCTGGCGGCTTATGGCGCTAGAGCGGGTCTGCGGGTGCTGGTATTTGTGCCCGCTTACACCCCTGCGGAAAAAATCGCCGCAATGGGCATTCACGGTGCCGAAATTTTCCGGGTCCGGACCCGGGATTACGCCGGAATGAAAAAAACGCTCCTGGCGCTGGCGGAAGAACAGGGACTGCGTATCGTGTCCGGCAACGGGCCTTTCCGCGTGGAAGGATATAAGCTGACGGCCTTTGAGCTCTTTGAGCAGACCGGCGGGAAATTGCCCGATTTTATTGCCGTACCCACTTCCGCCTGCGGGCATATCCGGGGATTATTCAAGGGATTTGTGGAATTGCAGAAGGCAGGTCTGATCCGGGATTTACCCAAAATGATCGTGGTACAGGCGGCAAACTGCAGTCCTCTCGTGACGGCCATCAAGGCGGGACTGAAGCAGCCGCTTCCCGTTAAAGATGTTCACACCCTTGCGGAAGCCATCAGCGGCGGTGATCCGCCCGGCGGGGAGGAAATTCTCGAAAAGGCATACCGCTACGGCTGGCCTGCCGAATTTGTCACGGAAGCGGAGATCCTGATTGCGCAGAAAACACTGGCACGTGCGGGCTACTTTGTAGAAGCCGCGGCCGCCACAAGCCTGGGCGCCGTTAAGAAACTCCGAGAAAACGGCCGTATCGCTTCCGGATCCAGCGTGCTGCTGATGCTGACCGGCGCGGGACTGAAGGATATCGGGATACTGAAATATCACTCGGCGGATATCCGGGATATCACCGTACGGGCACTGGGAACGGAAATGCAGAAGATCATAAAAAATGCGGGAGACGGGTCGGATGAAACAATATATCGATATTGACAAATGGGAGCGGGCTGCGGAATTCCGCCATTTTATCCGCTACAGCGATCCGTATTTCGGTGTATGCGTCAATGTGGACTGCAGCCGGGCCTATGCTGCGGCAAAAGCAAAGGGAGTGTCCTTCTTTCTGTATTATTTTTACCGCTCCCTTGCAGTCGCGAATGCCCTGGCGCCCTTCCGGACCCGCCTGGAAAACGGCCGGCCCGTGATCTATGATCTTGTACACGGATCCCCAACGATACTGCGCAACGACGGGGGACTGGGTTTTGCCCTGCTCCTTTGGAACCCGGATTTTCAGGCATTCTGTTTTCAAGCCGAAGAGGCGATCGCCGCCGTCAGGGCACAAAGGGCGCTTGACACTTCCATGGACCGGCCCGATACGATCTATTATTCCATTCTCCCCTGGCTGCGCTTTTCTTCCGTCACACATCCCCTGGACCTGCCCCGGACCGAGGGCGTGCCCATCCTGACCTTTGGCAAATGCCTTGAAGAAAACGGCCGCCGGCTAATGCCGCTCGCGATTCACGCACACCATGCCCTGATGGACGGTCTGCATATCAGCCGCTTTCTTGAATTGTACGAAGAAAGCCTGAACCGGCACGAATAAGCAAAAAGAAGAAAATTAGCGTCCTTCTGCAAAGATTTCATCTTGCAATTCCCCAATAAAATCACGTAAATTTAACACTGTAAAAACCGGAGGCGTAGCTCAGCTGGTTAGAGCGTTCGCGTCACATGCGAAAGGCCGCGGGTTCGAATCCCTCTGCCTCCACCAGCAAAATTATTATTTGCCCTTGCGCTTGGAGCGACTCGCATGGATCAGGCACTTTTGAAATTGTTGCAGGAAGATCCCCGCCGTTACCGGGCGGCATTGGGTTTTTTTGAAAACCAACCGCTTTTACGGGTATACCGGCGCGGGAAATGTGCACTGATCCTGGGACAAAGCGATCATTTATGGATGCATTGTATCGGCGATGCAGGCCCGGATATGACCGTCCTGCTCCGGGAGCATTACGCCGAGACCCCCTATTTCTATTCGATCGAAGATTCGCTCATTCCCCTGATCGAAGCCTGTGCCGAAACAGAATGGATATTCCCGACACTCCGTTACGATCTAGAAACACCGGAAAATGTTCCCGCTCCGGATATCTCTCTGATACCGATTGACCCGGAATGGATCCCGGAACTCTATGCACAGTCCGATTATAAGGACTACACCTCCGAAGCGTATATCCGGAACCGCTTGCTGCGGGATATTTCCGCCTGTATTGTGAACAATGGAAAAATGGCAGCCTGGGCCTTTACCCACGATGACGGTTCACTGGGATTTTTACATGTGCACCCGGAATACCGGCGCAAAGGTTACGGTTCGCAGATCCTGCGCGCCCTGATCCGTATGCGGGCCGCAGAAGGGAAAGCGGTCTTTTGTAATATCGTACCCGAGAACGGTGCTTCCATCCGCATGGTGGAAAAACTGGGCTTCCGGCAGGACCGGCGGGTCTCCTGGCTGAAACTGAAATAATCCTGAATAGTAAGGAATATCCATGGAAAAAAAGCAAGTTCTGGCATTCTCCGGCAGTAACGGTTCGCAATCGATCAATCAGGAACTGGTAAGCAGTGCGGCAGGTCTGCTGATCCGCTGCGGGGTCCGGCTTATCAGCCTGCGGAATTATACCGCTCCGCTTTATTGTATGGATATCGAAAAAAACGAGGGTTTTCCGGAAAGTATGCTGGAACTGAACCGGCTTTTCAACGAATACGATGCCTTTTTGATCGCCCTCCCGGAACACAACGGATCGGTCACGCCGGTATTTAAGAATACCATTGACTGGCTTTCGCGCATCGAAATGCCGATATTCCGGAATAAACCGCTGTGCCTGCTTAGTGCCTCCCCGGGACTGCGTGGCGGAGCGCATAACCGGGAGCATATCAGCGGACTGATGCCATTCTGGGGAGGCCGGGTCGTTTCCGGCTGCTCGATCGGAAAATTTCCCGAAAAATGGGATCGGGACCTGCACCGGGCCCGGGACGAAAAAACACAAAATTTACTGCGGGAAACCATCCGCATTTTTGAAAAGGAGATATGTCAATGAAACGATCAAAACTGGCCCTGAACTTTGCCGCGATCGCATTTGCGGCCTTCGGCCTGATCCTCTTTATCGCACCGGGTATTATGAAAAGTGTCGGTGTCGAGTTTGCAGATAAGGCCGGAGCAGTGGAACTGCGTGCCTTTTACGGCGGGATCGAACTCGGACTGGCGGCTTTTTTTGCCCTGGCAGCAAGACGGCCGGAATGGATCCGTATTGCCCTTACCGGACTTGTTCTGGCTTTGGGCGGTATCGTCATTCTGCGCGGTTTTGCACTCCTGATCGCAGGTTTTCAGGCGAATCTGCTGATTTACCTCTGCTGGTTGGGCGAAACGGCACTCTTTGTTTATGCCCTTCTGGCACTGGCCCGGAACGAAAGCGAATAAAGATCAAAACCCTTTCCGCGGACATGCGGAACGGAACGGGATCGACGTAATATTTTAAATCAATGGACAGGATATCATGGCAAAAAAACAGCAAAGCATGTACCGTTCTGTGATGGAGGTGGCTTCGCGGGATTGTGCGGTACTGCGCGAAGCCTCCACGGTCCGGGAAGCCCTGGATTATATCCGTGAACGCGGGATCTCCGAAAAAATCATTTATTTTTATGTACTGGATGAAGAAAAGCATCTGATCGGTGTTATTCCCACCCGCCGTTTACTGACGGCCGAACTGGAGCGGCCCATCCGGGAAGTGATGATCAAAAAGGTTATTTCCATCCCGGAAGACGCCACCATTCTGGATGCCCATGAATTGCTGGCCCGCTATAAATATCTGGCTTTACCGGTCGTGGATAAGGAACGGAAACTGATCGGTACGGTGGATGTCGGAATGTTCCTGGAAGAAAAATTTATGGTGCCCACAAAGACCCGTATGGATGAAGTGTTCGAAACCATCGGTTTTCGGGTGTCACAAGTACGGGGAGCTTCTCCTTTCCGTGCTTTTCGCTTCCGTTTTCCCTGGCTGCTTTCTACCATTGCCGGAGGCCTGCTTTGCGCGGTACTGACCAGTATTTACAATGTAACCCTGGAACAAAGCCTGATCCTCGCTTTCTTTCTGACCCTGGTTCTGGGCCTGGGAGAAAGCGTCAGCATGCAATCCATGACGGTTACCATTCAGGCTTTGCGCAGTACGCACCCGACACTGAAATGGTATTTGCGGTCCTTCTGGCACGAGGCCGGGACCGCTCTGCTTCTGGGAGCCGCATCCGGATTGCTGGTGGGGCTTGTGGTTTTTCTCTGGCGTTCCGCACTGAACGAGGCCCTGGTCATCGGCGGCGGTATCCTGCTGTCCATGACGGGCGCCTGCCTCTTTGGCCTCTCTATTCCCGCCCTTTTGCATGCATTGCGGCTGGACCCCAAGATCGCGGCCGGACCCTTGACACTGGCTGTCGCGGATATCTGCACAATCGTGTTCTACTTCGGACTGGCATCCCTGCTGCTCTGAATTGCTTTAGCGGGAATGAATTATCAACCAATAACAAAAGCGGGATTTTCCGCTCTGGCAGTGAGAAAACAATGAAACAACTATTGACGATCGGACTGCTGATCCTCTCGAATTCCTTTATGACAATTGCATGGTACGGCCACCTGAAATTTGCGGAAATGAAAGGCTTTGGTAAACTCGGTCTTTTTACCGTTATTCTGATCAGCTGGGGCATTGCATTTTTCGAATACTGTTTTCAGGTGCCGGCGAACCGCCTGGGATATATCGGAAACGGCGGACCCTTTACGCTGGTGGAACTGAAAGTGCTGCAGGAAGTGATCACATTGACGGTTTTTACGGCCTTTACGCTGCTGGTTTTCCGCAATGAAAGCTTTCGCCTAAACCACATGATCGGTTTTGCCTTTCTGATCCTGGCGGTATATTTCATTTTTAAAAAATAAACTTTTCCCGGTATCTTCAAAACCAATATTGCGGATCATAATCAAGAGTAATTTTTATATTGTTATAAAGATATTTGTATGGTAAGTTCTCCCGGAACGGGAGGTGTTTATGCCCGAGAAACTCTATGAAAATCATCAAACAATTGCGGTTGAAGCCCGCGGTCTGACGAAAAATTTCGGCACACTGAAAGCCGTGAACGCAATTGACCTTTCAATTCGCCGGGGAGAGATTTTTGCACTGCTCGGAACCAACGGCGCAGGAAAAACGACCAGTATCAAAATGCTGTCCTGCCTGCTCCGTCCGGACAGCGGAACTGCCAGCCTCTTGAGTAAAGATATTATCCGGGAAGCCGCAGCGGTCAAAAAGATCATCGGCGTATCACCCCAGGAAACCGCCATTACCGGCCATTTAACCGTGAAAGAAAATCTTTTGCTGATGGGCGGTGTCTTCGGCATGTCACGGGAGTTATCTCTGCAGCGTGCCCGGGAATTGACGGAACTGATGGGTCTGCAGGAACGCCGGGAGCAGTCGCGAAAACTTTCAGGCGGCCTGCAGCGCCGGCTCAGTATCGCCATGGCGATGATGTCGGATCCGGAAATCCTTTTCCTGGATGAACCGACACTGGGACTGGATCCGGGAGCGCGGAGATCGGTATGGAATTATATTGAACGGCTGAAAGGACAGAAGACCATTCTCCTGACCACGCATTATCTGGAGGAGGCGGACGCGCTGGCCGATCATATTGCCATTATAAACAAAGGCAGTATCATCGCGCAGGGGAGCAGCCGGGAACTGAAGAACCGTTACAGCAGTGAAAAATGTATCCGGATCTCGGGAAAAGGCCTGGAAGAGCCCTGTCTCGCAGAATTGAGAAGTGCGGGTATGCACGCAGAGATGGACGGCAGTGACCTGGAGATACGGCACCCCAATCCGGATCTGTACCATATTACCGATATTCTCCGCAAATATAAGGTTATCATTGAAGGAATCAGCTGGGAACAGCCTTCGCTGGATGACGTGTTCCTTAAGCTGACGGGAGAGGAGGTGGCGCCGTGAGATTTTATCGCCTTGCCGAAAGGAACATGAAAGAGATCTATCGCGATCCCCTGACCACATCCCTGGGAGTACTGCTGCCCTTGCTGATGCTGGTATTATTTAATACGATTTACAGTCGCACGGGATTGC
>Ga0172382_10011838_pt1 | contig 11467 bp, 9 predicted proteins | sample Leawel138RmetaG_FD_122245 | JGI IMG/M metagenome (GOLD analysis project Ga0172382, IMG submission 122245) | Leachate microbial communities from a municipal landfill in Southern Ontario, Canada - Leachate well 138R metaG | ecosystem: Engineered > Solid waste > Landfill > Unclassified | place...
CCCTAAGATAAGCAGAGTTGCCGGCTGCAGGAATTCGCCTGCCTGCATACGAAGTGCAATAGTTATTCCGAGGAATATCGTGATGAGGTTCGCCAGCACCTTTTGAGCGGTTTCAGACAGGGAGTTTAGCACACCGCACTCGCGAATAAGGTTTCCGAACATCAAAAATCCTACAAGTGATACCGATGCCGGAGCTACAACACCTGTTATAATAGTTATAATTATCGGGAAAAGTATTCTTGTTGTTTTGGATACATTCTTCTGAACATACTCCATACGGATTTTTCTTTCTTTTTTGGTTGTAAGCATCCTTATTACAGGAGGCTGAATGATTGGCACAAGCGCCATATATGAGTATGCCGCAACCATAATTGCCCCGAGGTATTTTGAATTAAGTGCCTGAGCGACTACAATAGACGTAGGACCGTCTGCCGCACCGATGATGGCAATAGATGCCGCATCGTTGATGTCAAAGAACACCGATGCAAGACACAGTGTAAAGAAAATACCAAACTGCGCCGCCGCTCCGAAAATCATAAGCTTCGGATTGGAAAGAAGCGGGCCGAAGTCTATCATTGCGCCTATGCCTATAAACAAAATAAGCGGAAAAAGCTCATTTGAAATACCTGCATTAAAAAGCGTATCCAAGGTTTCTACCGCTCCCGAAAACGGGATATTTACCAATATAGCACCAAATCCCATAGGCAGAAGCAGAGTAGGTTCCATATCCTTTTTTATCGCGAGGTAGATAAGTACTCCTCCGATAATCCACATAACAACATATTGCCATGTGATTTCCGTTAAATTGCCGAAAATTGCTTCCAAAAGTTACACCGCCTTATATTTATCATTGAATATGTATAATTAACATACAATAGGTTATTTTATCACATTACCTTTATTATTTCAAGATAAAATGACAAAATTTTTAAAGTCCGCAGCTTTTTATGTATTCCCTGCTTATTTTAAGGTCAATTTCGGCTTCCTGCAAATGGGTGTCATGCTCAAGATAAATCCATCCGTCATACCCTTTTTTCACAAGCAGTTTTATTACCTCTTTATTAAGGCTGCCCATTTCTCCGCCGCCCAGCCCGCAAAATCTTAATCTGTTGTACCACTCAATGGCTGAGGCATCTTTTATGACATAATCCTTTACATGCACCGCAACAATTCTATTAAAATATTTTTCAATAATCTCTATGGGGTTACCGTTTGCACCCGCAAGATGAGCGTCGTCTAAAATAAGACCTGTTTCGGGACAGGCCTTTAAAAAATCCACCAGTTCCTGCTGGCTTTCAACCAGCGAGCCCAAATGATTGTGAATTCCGACCTTTAAACCGTATTTTGCTGCCGTTTCGGTCTGATAGTTAATATGTCTGCACAGGGTATCAAAGTCCTTTGCGCCCGATTCCGCCCAGACATATTTTTTCCCGATGGCCGCCGACCATTTAATAGTTTCATAAGGCGTTCCTCCCCGACAGGTTCCGAAATCCATACCCAGCCTTTTAGCTTCGGCGGAAAAATTTATCACCTCGGCCTCAGTCCTTGCCTCAAGCCTTTCAATACCGTCAAACCCTACTCTTCTCAGCATCTCAAGACGGTCTTTATAATCATAAAGCCCACCAAACCAGACATTAAGCCCGTAATCTGCAACTCCTATTTTAATCATAATATTGTCCCCCTTTTTTTTTCTAAATTCTATCATAATTTTTTATAAGTTTCAAGACATATATTGCGCAAAAGATTGCAAATGTTGTTTTTAAATTTTTTGTTGATTTAAGGGGATTTATGTTATATAATATTGTAAACTAATAAGGGAGGGCGGAGGAATGAACAAACCGAATCAAATGCTAAGCGGCAGAACGCTTTGCTTTTTTTGTGCCGCTTACACCTTCGGCATAGCTTTCTATGCATTTTTTTCTTCATGGTTTTTTGCTTTGGCCGCGGCCTTTCTTGCTTTTACAGTCGCAGCTGCGATTAAAAAGGTCCCGCAATTTCTTATTATTCTTATTATATTCACCGCCTTTTTCGGCGGGGTTGCACATTTTTATATAGTGTCGTCCGTCGACAAGGCTTTTACAGAAAAATATACCCGAAGATATGTTACCATTTCAGGTCGGGTGACAAATACAAGTACAGACGGTGAAAATCAAAACATTATAATTTTGACGAATTCTCTTTCTATTCTGGGCAAAAAAGAGAACAAAAAGCTTTATGTCAGCCTCTGCACAGATACCGAGAAAAAGTTTAAGACAGGTGATAAAGTTTCCTTTTCCGATATTCTTTCCCCGCAGGACAAGTCTTCCGCTCACAGCTTTGACTATGGCCTTTTTCTTCACACAAAGAATATTTCCGCGTCCTTTTGGGTGCCCTCGGCAAACATTACCGCCTCTGCCGGAGAACTGACCTTTTCGGATAAAATAAAACTGTTTTCTCTCGACCTTTCAAACAAAATCCGAACTGCCACCGGCGGCGAGGAGGGCGAGGTCGCGTCTGCCGTTGTTTTGGGAGACCGCTCGGGATTTACCGATGAATTAAACAATATTTTTGCCAAGAGCGGCATATGTCATATAGTCGCCGTTTCGGGCATGAATCTGTCTGTTCTTATAGGATTTTTCTTTGCACTTGCTTCAAAATCTAAGCTGCACTATAAAATCAGAAACATTTTCGGCATACTGATTGTATTTTTTTATATGGCGCTGACAGGATTTTCCGCTTCGGTGAACCGCGCGGGAATAATGACTGTCTGCGTACTTATCGCGGCAATACTTGACAGAAAAGAGGACCTTGCAACAGGCTTTTTCCTGTCGTCTGCAATAATCCTCTCAGTCAACCCCTACTCTATCTTCGACGCAGGATTTCTCCTGTCATACTCGGCACTTGCAGGAATTTTAATATTTTTCAAACCACTCAGGGAAAAGCGTGAAAATCTGCCACGCATTATTCCGAAAGCATTATGGGATATTGCTGCTACCTCGTTTTGCGCATCACTTTTCACCTATCCCATACTTGCGTATTTTTTCAACTCGGTAAGCTTAATTTCCGTTTTTACAAATATCATTGTAGTTCCGCTTGTGAACACAGTTTTTGTATCTCTTCTTATTGTGGCGCTGTTTACTTTTATTTACTCGCCGCTTGCGGCAATTTTGGCACTTTTCCCAAAATATTTGTTAAAATTTATCCTTTTTGCTGCAAGGGCGATGGCATCCATACCATACGGCAGTATATATGTCAAGTCCCCTTCCCTGCTCACTTTCGTGTGTTTTATGCTGCTGCTGATTTTATTCTACCGCGTACTTACAGGTAAAAAGGCAGGCAAGTCGGGCGCTGTTATTCTTGCGGCGGCTATAATAATCGGAACAGCTGTGCCCATACTTTCATCATTTACATATTCGGTTACATTTTTTGATATAGGGCAAGGCGACTGCGCGCTTATAAAAGCGCCCTTCGGCAGGTCATGTCTTATTGATACGGGTGCAAACGAAAAGGTGACTCTGGCGGCATTAAAGTCTGCCGGCGTAAATAATCTTGATGTAATTTTTATATCACATCCTGATGCCGACCATTCGGGAGCGCTTGAAAAAATCTTGTCAACCTTCCCGACAAACACGGTTGTATTTCCAAACTATAACATAATGGGCGAGGATTTGACCGGGCTTTCAAAAAAAGCGGTAAAATCAGGTTCCGATGTGCATTTTGCAAACAGCTTTTACAGCTATAATATACCCGGAGGGTTGGCAGACATTCTATGGCCTTCACAAAACATTCTGCCCTATGACGATAACTCGGGCAGTCTTGTGCTGAACTTAGACATCAAGGGGAACAAATTTTTGTTCACGGGTGATATTGACTCTGCCGCGGAAAATGCTATAATAAAGTCAAGGGAACCATTGGACTGCGATGTTTTAAAGGTTGCCCATCACGGAAGTAGTTATTCGAGCAACGAAAGCTTTTTAAAAGAAGCTTCAGCCGAATACTTTGTTATAAGCGCAGGCAAGAACAACAAGTACGGGCATCCTCACGAGGAAACCCTGCTCCGCCTTGAAAATGCGGGCAAAAATATTTTAAGAACCGATCAGTCAGGGGATATTGTATTTATAATAGACCTGTTCGGCAATATGAGGGTAAAAAATGAAGCAAAGTAACGATAATACTAAATTGGTAAAAGAAAAAATAACTTCAAAAGATTTCAAGGGGCTTTTTGTCTTTACGGGTGAGGAGGACTTTTCCCGCAAAGCGGCGGTGGGCGCTTTTGTAAATCATTTTGAACAGGACCCGCTAAGCCAGCTGAATCTGCGCATTTTCGACGGTGATGAAACGCCCGTCGAAAAAATTGCCGAGGCGGCTGAGGCTCTTCCGGTTATGAGCGGGGAAAAGCTTATTGTTGTAAAAAACAGCGGAATATTTAAAAATGCAAACGAGGCGCAAAAACGCATTTTTGAAGACCTCTTTGATAACCTGCCCGACTTTTTAAGTCTTGTTTTTGACGAGGACGAAACGGACGGAAGAAGCGCTCTGTTGAAAAAAGCGAAGTCGATTGGCATATTTGCCGAATTCAAATATAAAACCCACGCCGAGCTTGTAAACCATTGTGCAAAGGCGTTTGAGCGGGAAAAGATAAGCGTAACGCCCGAAGTACTGAGCAAACTTGTTTTTTCCTGTGATGAAGGGCTGTCCTCTGTTACTGCCGAGCTAAACAAACTTATTGCTTATGCTATGGACAAAAAAAATGTCACCGAAGGTGACATTGACGCTATTGTCAGAAAATCTTTAAAATCCCGCGTTTTTGAAATGATTGACGCAATGATTGGAGGCAGACCGTCTACAGTCTTTACCATGCTGGAAGAAATGAAGATTTGCCGCGAACCGCCTATAAAAGTACTTGTCCTTATCGGTAGACAGGCTTGTATGCTTATGAAAACAAGAGTTCTGCTGGACTCGGGCTCGCCGAATATTGCCGAAAGTCTGGGGTTGAAACCGTTTATTGCACAGAAGTATATTTCTCAGGCAAGAAAGCTGACTGACGGGCAAATTAAAAATATTATTGACAAATGCCTTGAGGCAGATTATTCAATAAAATCAGGCGAATCGGGTGATTGGACAGCTATTGAAATGCTTGCCGCAGACATAAGCTCGGGCAGATATTAAATGTCCACAAACCTTTCGCCCAAACCTTCAACCTTTGCGCTGCCGAGAGAGACTTCAGTCACTTCTTTCAGAAACCTTTCTTCAGCACCGAAGGGTACGCAAACTTTGAAGGTAACCGCATCGGTATAATCTATATTTTCAATTATGTACTCGCTGCCCGTCAGCGAGTATTCTATTTTTCCCGACAAAGAATAGTCCGCTGTTACCGAATAAATATGGCAAAGCCGCCTTGTAACGGGGCATGCATTTTCAATGCCCAAAGACGCACTTTTTCCGTACGCGTGGACAAGTCCGCCCGTACCTAAAAGGGTCCCACCGAAATATCTTGTAACAACCACAAGCATATCGGTCAGCCCCCGTTTGCGGATAGCGTCAAGAACGGGCATTCCCGCCGTTCCCGACGGTTCCCCGTCGTCGCTGAACCGCTGAATGTTGTTTTCACGCACCACATACGCGTAAACATTATGCGTGGCGTCGGAATATTTTTTCTTTACAGCATTAAGATAGAAAATCGCCTTTTCCTCCGTTTTCACAGGAAACACATTGGAAATAAAAAGCGATTTTTTATCGGTAAATTCGGCATATCCCCTGTCTTTTACCGTTTTATATTCTGAACTGCTCATATTTATGCACCATTTTTCCTTCTATGTCAGCCGTAATTGTTATTCCCTCGGGGAGATATTCTTCCGCAATCAGCTTTCCGTCATCCCGCACAGATGAAGCAAGAGCCGACTTATCATAGGGAATCATTAAATCCATTCTTTTATAAAGATATGGAATTTTTATCGTTATCAGCTTTAAAAGCTCCTCCGTGCCCTCACCCGTAGCGGCGGAAATATAAATATTATCCTCGTTTGATTTGTATTTTCCGCCAGCAAGGTCACATTTATTATAAACATTAATTCTCGGTATACTGCTGCAGCCGAGGGAGTTTAAAATCTCCTCCGACACCGCCCGATGCACCTCATGCTCGGGGTCCGAAAAGTCAATCACATTCAAAATAACATCGGCATAAACCGCTTCTTCAAGCGTGGATTTAAAAGCGTTGATAAGGTGGTGGGGCAGTTTTCTTATAAATCCTACCGTGTCAATCAAGAGCACCTCTCTGCCGTCGGGCAGGGTGAGCGCGCGCGAGGTGGTGTCAAGAGTGGCAAAAAGCTTGTTTTCCGCAAGCACACCCGCCTGCGTAAGATAGTTCATAATGGTGGATTTTCCTGCGTTTGTATATCCCACCAGCGAAACCGTCTGCACATTATCCTTTTTGCGTCTGTCCCTTTTATAGCTTCGTCTGCGTTCCACCTCTTTAAGTTCCGAGAGAAGATGGGAAATTCTTGTTCTTATATGGCGCCTGTCCGACTCAAGCTTTGTTTCACCCGGACCTCTTGTACCGATACCTCCGCCCAGTCTGGAAAGCGAGTGTCCCATACCTGTCAGTCGGGGAAGCATATATTTAAGCTGTGCAAGCTCAACCTGCAGCTTACCCTCTTTAGACATTGCCCTTGAAGCAAAAATATCCAGAATAAGCGTTGACCTGTCGATTACTCTGACTCCCAGCTCATCCTCAATATTTTTCTGCTGTGAGCCTGTCAGCTCATCATCAAATATCACAAGATTTATATCGTTTGTTTCACATAATTCTTTTAGTTCCCTTAGCTTTCCGCTCCCCAGATAGGTCGCCACTTCGGGCGCCTCTTTGGGCTGTAAAACGGTGGCAACAACCTCCGCTCCCGCAGTTTTTGCAAGCTCGGCAAGCTCCAGCATTGTCGCATCATCGGAAAATTCATTTATCGTCCTGCTTGAAATAATTCCCGCCAGAATCGCTCTTTCTTCAGCCAAAATTACCCACCTCCGTTAACTTATTTTATCATAATGCGGTCAAATTATCAATAGAGAAAATAACTATTGAAAAATATATTATAAAATGGTATAATATATAAGGTGATTATTGTGAAAAAAATTATTTCTCTTTTCGTTATACTGATTATTTCGATTACCACCGCCTTCGCAGGTGAAGGCGATTATATTGTCAGACTTCGTGAAAATAAATCAATGACTTTATTTTCAGCAGACTCCGCAAAATCACTCGGTGCAAACTCCTATCTTGTCAGTGAGAAGGATTTTTTAGAGCTTAAAAAAGCCGGTCTTGTGATTTACTACGAGCCCGACATCATAATGGAATTATATGATACGCCTAACGATACCCTTTACTCTCTTCAATATAATTTGCCTATTATTAAGGCAAACTATGCCTGGAGTTTTAAAACCTTCGGCAACGATGTTTTAGTCGGAGTAATTGACTCGGGGCTTGCTCCTGCCCACCCCGATATTGATTATTCCAAAGTTGTCGCAGGCTTTCAATTTAAAAATGACGGCACTTATACCCTCAATACTGCGGACGAAGACGGCCACGGAACGATGGTTTCAGGGGTTATCGCCGCAAAAAGAAACAACGGCATAGACCTTGCCGGAATTGCGGACAAGGTTAAAATTGTTCCGCTTAACGTCGCTTCGGACAACGGGTATGTTTACACAAGCTCGGTTATAAAAGCTGTTTTTGTAGGCGCAGGCTACTTTGGATGTGATGTTTTAAACTTAAGTCTCGGTAACGGTATATACAGTCAGGAATTGAAAGACAAAATAGATTATGCCCTCGATTTAAACTGCATAGTTGTTGCCGCAGTAGGAAACTATACCTCGTCCGACCCGGGCAACCACCTGAGATACCCTGCAGCTTATGAAGGGGTAATCGGTGTCGGCTCAACAACCTCTGAAAATGAGCATGCTGCATCTTCTGTTGCAAACGAAAGTGTTTTTGTATGCGCACCTGCAGACGGCATTCCTCTTTTAAACAAAAACGGCGGATACTCAATTAATGGCGGAACATCTTTTGCCTCTCCGCAGGTAGCCGCTGCCGCAGCCATTGCAAAAAGCATTAAGCCCGGCCTCACTCCGTCGGAATTTGCCGATATTTTAAAAAATTCCGTTACCGATTTAGGAGAGGATGGCCGCGATATTTATTTCGGCTTCGGTCTGCTTAACATAGAAAATATGATAAATTATATGCTAAGCGGCAAAAAATCCTACGTTTCCCCTTTTGATACGGAAACAAAGTCTGTTACCATTTTTAATTTAACTCCCGATAAAGCTTATGCCGAAAGTATTTTCGGTGCATATTCAGACGGTAAAATGGTTATTATCGACTCATATTCGGCAGAGCTTGAGCCAAACTCTTCATTAACCCGCACCTTTTCCTCATCGCTATCATTTAACAGGCTCCGTCATTATCTGTGGAAATCGGATAACAGTGCAGCCCCCTATGAGCAGGAGATGAATTTTCGCGAAATGCCGGTGCAGTAAGGAGGCAAGCTATGGATAATTCAGGTTTATCAACCTTTCCATTTAAGGTGGTATCCTTAACAAGAGTTCACGGCCCGCTTTTTGAAGCGTCAGGTCATGATCATGAATATTTTGAGCTTGTATATCTTAAAAGGGGCACTGTGGATTTTGAAACCTCTGAACAGACCGTTTCACTTTCACCCCATAACATCGTTATAATTAAACCCCACCAGCTGCACAAATTCACCTCTGCTTCGGAAACCTGCGAACTCTTTATCCTCAGCTTTACTATTGATGCGGCAGATAATCTGCCGCCCAGAATAATAGAAATTGCGGATATAATCAGTCAACTTAAGCAGCGGCCGCATATTATACTTGCTCCCGGTCCTAAAAATGCAGTTTTAAACGTGTTAAAACGCACCCTCTGGGCACGTCAGAACCGTGAAAGATGGGATGACCTTCTCGCATATCTGCTAATGCTCGAGCTTCTTGTTTATATTTCAAGAGAAATCCTATCAACCTCAGGTTTTTCGGGGGAAAAAGGGATAAACGACGCTATGATGCGCGCGCGAGAATACATTAAAGATAATTACGAAAAAAATATCACCTTATATGACATTGCAAACCATATTTATCTGAGCGAAAGCTATTTTTCACATTGCTTTAAAGCAAGGTTCGGGGTAAGCCCCAAAAACTATATACTTCAGGTTCGTATAAATGCCGCAAAAGAACTGCTTTCCTCTACCGATATGAAGATAAATGAAATTGCGCTTAAGGTAGGTTTTCTGAGTCAGCAGCGTTTTAATGACTCATTCAAAAGATTGGAAAATATTACTCCTTTAAAATACAGACAAAACTCCAGGAATCTTACGGCAGACCAATCTGCCGAGAAAGAAGGATAAAATGAAAAAAGATAAAAATAAGCCATTTAAAACAAGCATCGGCGGACAGGCCGTGCTTGAAGGCGTAATGATGAAAGGCCCCGACAAAATGGCGGTTGCCGTCAGAAAATCAAACGGCGAAATAATAATTGATAAAAAAGAGGTCTCCTCTGTTACTAAAAAGGTTAAAATTTTAAAACTGCCCATAATCCGCGGAGTTGTAAGCTTTGTCGAATCTATGGTGCTCGGGATTAAAACTCTGATGTATTCCGCCGAGCTTTACGATATGGGCGAGGATGACCCCACCTACAAGCCGTCAAAGTTTGACGCATGGCTTGAAAAACATGTCAGCAAGGACGCCGTGGTTTACTTTTCGCTGATTCTTGCGCTTTTTTTATCGGTGGGGCTGTTTGTTCTTCTGCCCGCCTTTATAACAAAATACACCACAGGTTTTATTGAAAACTCCGTCTTAAAAAGCCTTATTGAAGGCGTCATAAGAATGGTTATATTCGTGCTTTATATTTACCTTTCTTCTCTTGCAAAGGACATTAAACGCGTTTTCGAATATCATGGTGCAGAGCATAAAACCATTTACTGCTACGAAAAGGGTGAGGAGCTTACGGTTGAAAATGTGAAAAAACAATCCAGACTCCACCCCCGATGCGGAACAAGCTTTTTAATTGAGGTTATGATTCTCAGTATCATCGCTTTCTCGGTTATTTCATGGGACAATCTTCTTGTAAGAATTGCATTAAAACTTCTTCTTTTGCCTGTAATCGCAGGTGTTGCCTACGAATTTATAAAATTTTCGGGCAGAAGTGAAAATAAATGTGTTGCCATTTTAACCAAACCGGGACTTTGGCTGCAGAAAATTACCACAGAAGAGCCTGATGAACAGCAGATTGAGGTAGCAATTACAGCTATGAAAGAGGTTATCCCCGAAAATATAGAGGATGCCAAATGGTAAAAATATCTCAGCTGATTTATGACGGCTCGGAAAAATTAAAGTCCGTTTCCGACAATCCACGAGGTGAAGCGCGGATTTTAACTGCCCATGCGCTGTCCCTATCCCATTTGGAAATATTTTTAAAGCTTGATGAACCGGTGCCCGATGATAAAGTAAAGCTTTATGAAAGCTATATCAGTCAGCGGCAAACCCATAAACCGATTGCGTATATAATCGGCGAAAAGGAATTTTTCGGTCTGTCATTTTTCGTAAATGAGCATACACTTATTCCCCGCCCCGAAACCGAAATTTTGGTGGAAACGGCTCTTGCTTCGGGCGGTAAAACTCTGCTTGATCTATGCACGGGCAGCGGGTGTATTCCTGTTTCGGCAGTGAAAAACGGACTTTTGTCCGCTCTCGGAATTGATGTATCCGAGGGTTCAATTCAGACTGCCATAAAAAATGCCGAGCGGCATAATCTGTCGGAAAGTGTATCCTTTGAGGCATGTGATATTTTCGCAAAAGACCATTTCGGGAAATTTGATATTATTACATCAAATCCCCCCTACATTACTGACAGCGATATGCTCACCCTCCCGCCCGATGTGGCAGATTTTGAGCCGCATATTGCGCTTTCGGGCGGCGCAGACGGACTAAACTTTTACAGACGGATAACCGAAATCGCACCCCGAAACTTAAATCCGAACGGTGTGCTTATATTTGAAGTAGGTGTCGGTGAATCGGATGCTGTTGCGGTGCTTATGAGCGAAAGTTTTACAGATATTAAAATAACAAAAGACCTTGCCGGGATTGACAGAACAGTTTCGGGAAAACTGAAGGAGAAATTAAATGTTTGACAAATTAGATTTTATTGAAGGACGATTTGCGGAGCTGAACAAAAAGGTCAGCGACCCCGAGGTGATTGCCGACAACGCGCTCTGGAGCAAGCTTTGCAAAGAACTTTCAGACATCACTCCCATTGTTGAGGAGTATCGCAAATATAAAAAGGCGAAGGAAGACATCGCCGAGGCAAAGGAAATCCTTTCGGGCTCTGATAAGGAACTCAAAGAGCTTGCCGAGCTTACAATAGAGGAAGCTAAGGAAATAATCGAGCAATCGGAAAAAAATCTTAAAATTCTGCTATTACCACAGGATC
>Ga0172382_10011839_pt1 | contig 11466 bp, 7 predicted proteins | sample Leawel138RmetaG_FD_122245 | JGI IMG/M metagenome (GOLD analysis project Ga0172382, IMG submission 122245) | Leachate microbial communities from a municipal landfill in Southern Ontario, Canada - Leachate well 138R metaG | ecosystem: Engineered > Solid waste > Landfill > Unclassified | place...
AACGGATTTGACCGTATAGCATGGACCCCCGGAGAGATTCAGGCTGAAAGGTATGATTTGAGCAAACAAGTAGATCGGATAACTTTTAACAAGAATAGTACTGGAGTAAAAGAAGGGGAGGTGTATATCGCCGCTCATAAAGGAAGTGAAACGTTAGCGAATAATAATTACACAAAAGAAGAAGCTGAAAGTACTTTTGGAAAAGAAATAACAAAGAAAATATTTGAAGGTGATGAAAGTTATGGCACTTTAAAAGGCGTTGACCTGAAGGTCGGCGGCGAAGGGATGAAATCATTCTACGATAAGATTGTTCCTTCCGCAGCTTCTAAACTTGGGAAACCATTTGATGCAAAGATCGAAGAAACGGAAATTGACTTGAACGACGGTGATCAGAGTATGGATAGAGAGGTACCCATGAGCGTTCCTTCTTCCGGTATCCTGAAGGTTCAGTCTATTCCTGTTACCGCCAAAATGAAGGAATCGGTTATTCAGGGTGTTCCTCTTTACAAACAAGGCGAAGGGAAAACCGGGAACATTACAGAAATAAAATCAGCCATTGAAAAACTGGATTACCGGACCAATAAATCAGGGAGGACAGTATTTATCAGCTCCACCGAAGAACTGTCCTCAGAGGTACAGAATGATCCAAATTTCCAACCGGATAAGTTTGTAGCCACCACCGTAGGTGGGAAAACCTACATTAACCTGAATCGTGTAGCTTCGAAAGATGAAGCGATCGCTATTTGGGTCCACGAAAACGGGATTCATGGAGGACTGAGTAATCTTCTTTCTTCCTTTAACCGGGAAATATTCGGAGAAAGAATGTTTGACAGCTTCATGAAGATTGCCAAAGAGAACCCGGAATTCAAAGCTATCGTCGATTCTGTTCTCCTGAATTATAAAGGACAAAGCAAGGCCGTACAGGGTGAGGAAATGATGTCCTTCCTTGCTGAAAAGATCATTAATGAAGAAGATCTGACCGCGCCGGAACAAAGCGCATGGGATAAGATTGTGGAGTACTTCCGAAAATTGGTAGGCAAACTATTCAAATTTGACAGCAATTTACTTTCCGAGCGTGAAATCGCTGAAATTATACAAAATGTTGTTCAATCCAATTTTGTAGATACAGGGAAAGGCACTAAAACAGAAGCTAAGTTTAAGAATGAATTCCCATCTACCATCAAAGCAAACGACGTAGATCGGCCCACGACCCCAAATTATTTAGTTAAGGGATCAGTAATAGAAGTTGATGAAGAAGCGAAAAAACCAAAGGCGAATCTAAATGGATACACAGAAGAATGGACAGGAACAAAAGTTATCAGTAAATATGGAGAATGGACAGTACACGAATCGAGTAATCCTATAAAAGTATTTTCAACGGGATACATTGCTGTTCACCCCAACAAACATTCAGGTAGTTATTTCAAATCCGATATTACAAAAGAAGAACTAGAAAAAGCTCCGTTTGCATCAAAAAAATATGTTTACTCTATTTTTTTACCAGAAGGTACGGAGGTAGAAACCTATGGAGATGATGAATATCGCGTTTTAATAGATGGTCTAACTCCTATTTTTTCAGGTATTCAATATGAAATAAAAGGACAAGACAAAATAGGTAAATCTGGCCGGATGGTGTCTTCTTATTTGAAATATTCAGACACGATAGACCCTTCCCAAATCAAATCCGCCACCGGTAATCAGGGAACATTTGACGAAAGCAATCCAGATATCAGGTACCGAAACGAAGAAGAACCAGCCACGCCAAAGGATCTGGATGAAATGTTATTGACCAACGCTGGACGTGTTTACCGGGAAAAACAGAAGGAAAAGAGGACATTCAAGCAAGTTTTAGAAGGGCTCCGCGAATACAATCAGGACCGGGATTTGCCGCTCCGCAGGATGGAGGAAGAAATCCTCTCTCGTGGTGGAAAGCAAACAGATAAATCGAAACCTTACCGGGACCTTCAATTATCTTATGGCCGGATGGAATACCTGTACAAACAGTTTACATCTGAAAAGATGGATCCGGTTTTACAGACAGTTGCTAAAATTATTAAGGCAGGGATGCCCGGTGAAAACATTCTCCCTTATTTGATTTCAAAACATGCTACCGAAAGAAACGCTTACATGCGAATGAAAGAGTTTCAGGAGTGGAAGGACGCCAACGATGAAGCCACCGAAGATGAAGCGGATGAAAAATGGGAATCGCTGGTAAATAAGGACTATTCGGGCGTGATGGGATTTGATGTTAAAAAAGAATACGAGAATCCGGACGAGCTGGCCAGTGATATCGTAGCTGAATTTGAAAGCAAAGTTTCCAAGGAACTGATTGATGAACTTTGGGTTAACACCAATAACGCCACGGAATCAATCCTTAAAATGTGGCTTGATGGCAAAACGATCAACGAGGAACAGTATGAAGAACTGAAAAACCGGTTCAAAAACTTTGTTCCTCTCCGGGGATGGCGCGAAGGTGCAGCAAAACAATTAGCTTACACAAAAGGACAGGGATTTAGCCGCTCTTTCAAGACTGCAGAAGGACGAAAGAGTTTTGCAGACAATCCCCTTGCCTATATTCAAAATGTAGCATTTAAGGCGCTTGGGGAACAGGTAGACAACGAGGTGAAGGAATCGCTCTTTAACCTGGTTGTGAATAATTATCAGGAGAAATTCCATGACCTTTATGAATTCCAGAAGGTTTATTACGTCCAGACTATGGAAGTGAACCGGGAAACCGGCGAAATGGAAGAAGTTTGGGAACCTACCTTAGCGAAGCCAAGCGCTGAAATGTTTGCCGACGGACTAGCTAAAACAAAGCTTTTCAAGGATCATATGAAGCTTAGAAGCTATGCAAACGCCATGGAGCATGAAGTAATCGTTCATAAGCCAGAAGGTGATATCTCCATCGTATTCAAAGATAAAATGCTTCCGGTGGCCCAGGTGATGAACAAGCAAAACCGCATGTTCCGGAACATCTTTAATGGCAAAATAATGGACGCTGAACAGATTAACAAATCGTTCAGTTGGATGGCCCCATTTACTAACTTTCTGAAAGGCGCTTATACTTCATTTAATATTGTTTTCCCGGTAACCAACTTTTTTAGGGATAGCCAGGAAGCAAGCGCTACCGCATTTATTAAGGGTGATAACGGATCTCAGGTAGTGAAGAACTACAAGAGGGCATTCCCGGCTATTTTCAAATATATTGTAGGGAAAGAACCGTCAGGACAAGACGATACTCTTTTGCGCGAGTTCATGGAAGATGGAGGACAAACCGGGTTTACCCATCTTAAAACTCCGGAAGAACTGGAAAAGGATATCAACAAAGAACTGAAGCATATTTTAAGGGCCGGAACAACCAAAGGTGACGCGCTAAATGCCGGTGCAAAGTTTTTGCATTCTATTCAGTTGTACAACCAGATTTTTGAAGATGCTACCCGGTTCTCAGTTTACTTGACTTCCCGGGAAATAGGAAAGACCAGAAAAGAGGCCGCTATCGATGCAAAGGAAGCATCTGTAAACTTCAACCGTAAAGGGAAAGGAACTAAAGCTTTTGATTCAGTTTACGCATTTTGGAACGTCGCTATACAGTCGATGCAGAAGAACTTCAAGATTGCCAAGGATCATCCGGGAAGATTTGCCAAAGTTGCCGCAGCTTTTACCGCCCTGGGCTTTTTGGAGGCAGTTTTAAATAATATCGGTGACGGCGATGATGACGAAGATTACAAAAACATCTCAGCTTACGTGCGCCAGAATTACATGATCATTCCGAACATTTTTGCTATCATGTCTACCGGTAAAAAAGGGAATAAGTATTTCCGGATCCCGCTTCCGCAGTTTTGGCGCGGCTTCCACTCGATGGGGAATTTAATGTATGATGTGGTGATGGGCAATGAAAAGCCATGGGCCGCCACGGGAAAAAGTTTACTAAACTTTGTTGGCAGTCTATCCCCGATTGATGTACCCGGATTTTTTGATGGTGATGGTGAATTCACCAATACTCCATTATGGCCTACTATAATAAAACCTGCTGTCGAAGTTGCAAAAAACCGGAATTTCATGGGTTACCGGATAGCCAAGGAGCCATTCACAAAAGAGCAGGAAAATATACTTGCAGATTCCGGGCTTGGGAAAGAAAACGTGAACCCGGCTATTAAATTCTTCACCGATATGATGTTCCGTTTTGGCGGTGGTGACAATAAAACCATTCTTTACATGAAAGACGGTAAAATGGGTGAAGTACTGCCGTTTATGGATATGAACCCGTCATACATTGAACACCTTTTGAAGGGATACAGCGGTGGTACCGGTGTTTTTGTATCGGACGTTGTGACAACTGCAATACAGGCTATAAGGCCGGATCAGGATATCGATTTCAGGAACGCCCCATTTGTGAACGCTTTCATCAAAAAAACACCAGAAGCAAAGTGGAGAATTATCGGTGAATACTACGACCTTAAGAAAGAGGTTGAAGGATACCAAGAACTCACCCGCCAGTACGAAAAGCAAGTTTATGAAGTTGGCAAAGTAGATTCACCTGAAGGAGAAAAGTATAAGGAAACGGCCGGCAATGAGTATTATATTCAATACTTAAACAAGATTAAGGCTTATGATGACATTGTAGGCGCCTTATCCCAACAGGTAGATTATAAGACCTCGGAAGGAACTGATCCTGTCATTGACATTATGAAAAGAGCCATTGAAGATATTAACGAATTGAAAACTAAATACGACCGGAAATGATCACAGACATTAGCCAATTAGATGTTAAGCGGATTGCCCGGAGAACTTCCGGATTGAAAAAATCAGCGATTAAGGAAACCACTCGAGACAAGGTTACTGAAAATATCCAAAGCCTTGAAGATTACCGCCAATATTGGGACGCGCTTTATTCGCTCCGGAAAAGGTACCAGCGTACCAGTAAATTTCACCGCGGGGACCAGTGGAGTGACCCCGTACTTGACGACAATGGTGATTGGGTACGTGAAGATCAGTATATCCGGGATCAAGGCAAATTACCTTTAAAGCAGAATATCATCCGGCCCATGTTGAAAGCTATGACCGGGCTGTTTCGGACCGAAAAGGGGAAAAGTATTGTCAAGTCAAGAAAGGAGAATTCGGCCAAAATTGAGAAGATGCTTTCAAACGCACTGCAGGCCGCCTTACAATTAAACGAAACCCGGGAGATTGACCCGCGCACTCTCGAAATCTTTTTACTTTCCGGACTACCAATTCAAAAAGTAGGGTACGACATGGTCCCTGAACGGGGGATTTATGACGTTGTGATTGATTACATCGACCCGAATTATATCATTTTCAATCCTGACATTAAAGATGTAAGGCTAAACGACCTCCGGGTAATTGGCCAGCTACATGATATTACTATTGATGAACTGTTTGTTCATTTTGCCAAAACTACGGCAGACAAAGAACGATTAAGGGGGTACTATGCAGGAGTTACCAGGGAAATAATTTCCGAAACTTACGGGCTATCCGGGGAAAGATCTGAGGCTCTTGACTTCTATATCCCAACCGAACCACACAAATGCCGGGTAATTGAAATATGGGAAAAGAAAGCCGTTGACGTTATTGAATATTGGGATCCGGCAGCCGGTGAAGAAGGTATCTGGGAAGGAACATTAAAACAGTTGATTTCTATCAATGAACAGCGGATTCAGAAATTTGCTGCAGCTGGATGGGACCAGGACGAAATTGAACGGAACCTGATTGTTTACGACAGCTCCATTACATTCAGGTGGTTCTATAAGTTTCTTACTCCGTTTGGTCAGGTTCTCCGGGAAGGTGAAACGCCGTACGATCATGGATCTCACCCATTCATCATGTATCCATACCCGCTCATTAATGGCGAGGTCTGGGGGCCGATTGAGGACATTATTGACCAACAAAAAGCTATTAATAGGCTTTGGACGTTATCTGACTTTATCCTGGGTACTAGTGCGAAAAATACCGTCGTGTTTGATAGTGGTTCTCTTGGAGGGCAAAAAATTGAAGACCTTGGAGAAACTTACCGTACTGTAGGCGGTGTTATTGCTTTGGATCTTAAAAATGGCGCCAAACCACCTATTGAACTTGGTGGCAAAATAGCTAATCTGGGAATAAACGAAATGATCGGTATGCAATTAAAATGGATGCAGGACATTTCAGGGGTTCAGCCTGCCATGCAGGGTCAAAGCCCATCGGCAGGAACACCGGCCAACAGGTACGCCCAGGAGGCCATTAACGCAACGAATAATAACCGGGACTTACTGGAAAGCTTCAATTCGTTCCGTACACGAAGGGATTATAAAGTCCTCAAAACCATTATCCAGTTTTATAAAGGGAAAAGATACCTGGCTATTTCCGGGAAAGACGGGGATGGTAATGTTTATGATTCCGACATAGTTCAGGGATTGGGAAGCGAATTCGATTTGGTAGTTGGCCAGTCAACCGACAGCCCAACATACAAAAGTTGGGTAGATGAAACTTTGAAGGAATTCGTGATTGGCGGACTGATTGATATAGAAATGTTCCTGCAACATTCAAACCTTCCGTTCGCTGAATCGATGCTGGAAGATATCCGGAATAAGAGAGAACAGATGGCTGCCGGGCAAATGTCGCCACAACAGGCCGTACAGGGATTAAGTCAGAGTTATAATCAGCAATCTGGCGTTGATCCTAACCAGATCAATAAGGTTTACGGGATGATCAATAAAGGTGCTGCATAGTTAATTTAGATAGGGTTTAAGTGAAAAGGAAAAGCCGGGTGATTTGCCCGGCTTTTGTATTTCAATCCTGTTTTAAAAAATCCATTATTTCTTTCGCAGTTTTGATCAAATTCCCGGACGTAACATCGGGACACCGGAGAGCAAGCCCAATGACCTCTAATTTGTGAGCCTTGGATTTTTCAAACTTTTTCAATTCTTCATTTACATGTTTGTTAAGTGCTTCGTCAAACTCTTGCTTGGTTACAAGCATTCTTTCTGAATCATAATTTAGTCCCATAATATTGAGCGGTTACCTACTTACCTTAAGGTTTTTGGTTAATAATGGTGAATAGTGAATAAATCAGGGTGTATGCCGTTACCGTCGCGGATAAAACGCATAATGTCCTTTGTAAATGTATTATTTTTCCTATACCGACTATTTAGACAGCGAATAACACACGCAAAATCATCAATCGTGTAAGACTTCTTTTCCTCCAAGATAACATCATGTACCCCCATAAATACTCCCAATCCGCTTTCATTTGTAACTCTCTCCCCGAGTTCCGTTTTGAAGTACGCAAATATTGGAGAATCGTGTTTTAAGTCCAATAATCTTGGGTTTCCGTGGCATACTTCAAAAATATCGTCAAACGGTATTTCTGTATTTATTTCTTCTGCTTTTACTGAACCGATTAGGCCAGCGCCGACAACAGAGACGGCAATTCTTTTAAAAAAGTCTATTCTTTTCATGACTGTTTCCTTTTTAAAACTGTTCTGATTGATTCCTTTATTTCGTCATTTTCATAACGAATACCCAAAGTCCCTTTTTTGGGGTATGCAATAAAGCTGGATACTCTTTCAAGTTGAATGGCGTCAACATCTTTACCGAGAACCCTGATTTTCTTGTTTATATTGACTTCAAGGGTTGAGAGGTTTTGATAACCGATCTGTGATTTACGGATGCAGTAAATCTTATACCCTTCCGTGTCAGCTCTTAATTGCGCCGCTTTCCGTGCCTTTCTGAAAGCAATCTTTCGGAAGTACAAGATCCAGTTATCCCAGGTCATGGAGAAAATAACTTTGAAGAAATTCGGCAGTTCGCCTTTTATTTCACGGGTTTTAAACTCCGCTACCTGACGGGCTCCATATTGGACCATCGCTTTGTAAATCGCGTTACGTTCCTGAACGTCGAACTTGACGCCATGGATTGATTCTTTACTTTTTAAGATGTTGGCAAGTGTGTTCATATCTTACTCTTTATTTAGTTTTACTTTTTCGCAGCATTCGGCTATCCAACCAGATAAGTAGGCGTTTGCTTCATCACAGGATCAAATTCGTGAATTTGCTTTTTCATATCATTTAATTTTTAGTTCTATTAACCATCCGTTCATGCCTTCCCTTCTTCCTATTTTCCCCTCCTTGTGCAATTCGTTTAATTCTGTTCTTCCTTCTTCTCCGAACTTGTTTATAATTTCAACCAGCCCAATAAAGGGCCATTTTGTTTTCTCATAGTGAGATTTTATATACTGCTCAACCTGCATACTAAAAACTTGCTTCGCTTCGTGGGCGCCGTTTTATTACTTCTACTTTGGGGTCAATTAATTTCGGTAATGGCATAAAAGAAGTAGCTAACCAAACAGTACCCGCAGAGGTTATTACTATATCATCATTACCTCCATCTACTGCACCCAATGAACCGTCTGGTTTAACTTCATAGCTATCTGCTTCATCACATGCCCTCACGTCTCTTTCTATATAATAGTAGCCTTCATTTTGCCCCATGTCTTTATTCATCCTCTCTCTCATTGCCGCGTTGTAGGAATTTATAATTAGTCCTTTTGTTTTGACATTGGTTTGAAAACCATATTTAAGAATAGTCCCGTCGCCTACTTTTTCAAGGTCATTCCTGATATAGAGGTTACTGTAATGAGGTGCTATTTCATCAAGGATTGTTAAGAAATGATCTCCTTCTGTTTTTTGTTTTTTTAGTGAATTAATTTCAATAGCCAATAGTGCATTGTCGTACATAGCACATATCTGAGCGCATTTCCATGCGAATAAATCCTGATCTAAATGACCGCGCCACGTTAATACCATTTCCGGAGATCCACCATCTATCATCCAAAAACGATCAATGATCCTTAAAACGGAGAAGTCTGCTTTTTTGGTTCTTCCTCCGATATCGGCAAAACCGGCATACCTGTATTCTACTTTTTGATTTAAGTCTGGCATTGCCCATATAGACAGATTACCTCCTTTGGTTTTCTCAAACCGAATATTGCTTAATGCCTCTTTCCCTCTTCTTGCATCCGCAAAAGCATCACCTACAAAAATTGGGTCTGTGCAGTCTTTACGTATTGCAGCGACATACGCCGGTGAAAAAACTCTTTGTCCTGTACTTTGAAACGCCTCCTGAGCAGTAGTAGGAAATTCTGATTTCATACTCCACTCGTCTCCATTTAACTCCGAAAGCTTGAAGCGATAGAAATTAATACCCTCCAATGTTGCTCCGGAATCCCATAAGAATAATTCATATTCTGTCATGGATTTTATCAATGATATCATTTCCTCTTTATCCTTAAAATTAATCCTGTTTTTAGGATCTTCATGCCATGGCACGAAGATGGGTTTTAGAGCATTTTTACCATTAACAGCTTGTTGCCAAGTCCGATGAAAGAAGTTTCCTACACCTTTAGCTGTTGACTCCAGCACATACATAGACCATGGCACCGTGGGAATAGTTCCCAATATTGAGCCACAAAGGTCTTCTGGTGATTTTCCGTCAGTCTTTTTCCAGAGACCAACCTCAGATAAATGAGCCATGGCCACGTCGTCAGCCCGGATTGAATTAGGTGTTTCGATTGAGCCAACAGTGATTTTACAATGACGCTCAGGGATAACTTTTATGTTTTGTGTATTCTCAAAAGTCTTTAATGTGAATGAAGATTCAAGTGTTTTTGGATAGTATTTCTGGAGTGTTGAAAACATGAAGCGGATATTTGTTGCCGCCTGGTTTAAGTGTGCAGCAATAAGGCTATTCCAGTTTGTTTTATGTATTACCTGGATATGTCCCATTAATAATTGAATATATGTTGACCCTCCGAATTGACGTGATTTTAATAGCACCCCCCGAATTGGCTCATTATTTAATATCTGATCGTATATAATCTTGTGTATTTTCCTTTGAGGCTTATTTAAAATAAACGGGATAAAATCACCTCCGGCTTTTGGTTTTATTTTAGTAGTTATAGCAGTCCAGAACTCAAAGTCATGCTTAAATCGTTCTTCTGACAACGTAGTTATTATCTGATCGGTAGTTAATTTTAATTCTTTTGATGCATCGGCTATTGATCCGAATTCAGTCAGGTAATTTACCCATGGAACATTTAACATGTTGACTGGAAGAAAAAGTGAATTTTCAAAATCAGAAAATATTACTTCCTGACGTTTAATAGGGCTTCCTTCCCCTGTTAAAGGATTGTAAGGTGCATCAAGTTCTGCATTCCTTTTTTCATTTTGCGATATGATTTTTGAGATGTCAAGCATTGTTCATATACCTTTCTTTTTCCATATCTTTTCTTGAACTCAATGCTCTGTAAATAGACCTTCGGCTCGTGGATACACCTTCTTTTATAAGTTTTTCAAGGGTTTTTGTGATGATATACTCCTTTGAAATATAAGAGGCTAAACCACCTATTACTACAATTATTTCATCATAAGCCTTTAAAATTTTCAGATATCGTATTTTGTCGGAATCATTCATCTGGGCTATTAGTTTTGACGTCAAAACAAAGGTATGAATTATTTTTATGAATGGCATAACTTTATGCCACATAAAATATTGATACAGTAACGTGTAAATATCTTTGATTAAAGTAATACTTTAAGTGTATTAAGTTAATCAGAGTTATGAAAGACGAAAAGAAAATTGACCAGGAATTACCGGAAACCCCCGACTCTCCGCCTATTGAAGATGCCGATGTTTCTCCCGAAGTAATACCTGAACCAGAAATGGAAACACCGATAGAGCCTGCCGAAATGCAGGATGATGGGACCGATACTCCAGAAGAAGTAGCACTTTGGAAAAAATGGCATGACTTTTTAAAATCTGCCGTTGAAGAAAACCCGGAATTCGGGGATATTATATCAGCAATGTCACAAGGGATGCCGTTTATGGAGGCATTGGCCCGATATGTCGATGTTGAAGGGCTTGTTCCACCGGAAGGTGCACCCGATTATGAGGGGTACCAGGTCGCCCGAACTGAATTCCAGAAAACCAAACAGGCTAATGAGGAACTATCCAAAAAAAGAGAATCCAATCAGGAAATGTCTGTTGCCACCTTTGGGGAACTCATGACGGAAGTTGGTGCAGAAGATGAAGATGTTTCAAAATTCCTTTCTCACATGGACGGTGTTCTGGCTGATCTGGCTGATGGATTAATGAGCAAAGATTTCTTTCTGAACCAATGGAAAGGACTTTTCCACGACAAAATGATGAAAGAAAAGGATTCTGAAATGGCTGATGCCGTTCGCGACGCTGAAATAGCCGGACGCAACGAGCAAATAGCCAAGAAAAGAGCTGGTAAAGAAACCGGCGACGGACTACCAAAATTGAGCAATACAGGAGGAGAAAGCAATACTCCTAAAAAGCCAATTATGCCTACACGAAAAGAGTTTAGAGTTTAACAATTAATATGCGAAAAATGAAACGATTATTTAATATCAAGTCTTTAGCAAGTATTTTACTTGTTTGCGTGGCTGC
>Ga0172382_10011843_pt1 | contig 11465 bp, 8 predicted proteins | sample Leawel138RmetaG_FD_122245 | JGI IMG/M metagenome (GOLD analysis project Ga0172382, IMG submission 122245) | Leachate microbial communities from a municipal landfill in Southern Ontario, Canada - Leachate well 138R metaG | ecosystem: Engineered > Solid waste > Landfill > Unclassified | place...
CAGGCCATGCAGCACCGCAACCTGGGCCGCCTGCGGGAGCTGCTCTTTCACGAGGGGCCCGCCCCGGCCGGGGCCCAGGCCCTGCGCGGCGAGGAGCACTGGCGGCGCTCGGCCCGGGGTCTTGCGGGCTACCAGAAGGCGGGCGTGGCCGAAACCCTGGCCGCGCTGGCCGCCGCCCTGCCCGGGGCGCCGGGGTTCCGGCGCATGCTCGACCTGGGCTGCGGCCCGGCCGTGACATCCCTGCGGATGCTCGAACTGCTGCCCGGGCTGCGTCTGACCCTGTGCGACTTCGAGCCCGTGCTGCGCGTGGCGCGGGAGGAGGCCGAGGCCGCCGGGCTGGCCGGGCGCGTGGATTTCGTGCCCGGGGATTATAACACCGTGGATTTCGGCGCGGGCTACGACCTGGCCTGGGCCTGCCAGAGCCTGTACTACGCCCGCGACCTGCCGTCCTTCCTGGCCCGGGTCCTGGCCGCCCTGCGTCCGGGCGGGCTGCTGGTGAGCATCCACGAGGGCGTGCGCGACGAGGGCACGGCACCCCCCGCCCTGGTGCTCTCGCGCCTGTCCCTGGCCCTGGAGGCCCAGGACATGACCTTCACGCGCGGGCAGATCGCCGCCGCCGCCCGGAGCGCGGGTTTCGAACGCGCCAGCGCCGCCGCCCTGCCCATGCTCTACGGCGAGGCCGACTTCGAGGTTTTCCGGCGGCCCATCCCCGGGCAGGCGCGGCCATGAGGGCGCTGCTCCCGGTCCTGGCCCTGGTCCTGGCGGCCCCCTGGGCGCCGGGGGCGGCCCGGGCCGAGGACGCGCCGCCCCGGCTGCGCCTGGCGGCGCCCCCCGTGCCCCAGGCGCTGGCCCTGCTGCGCGCACCCCACGGCCAGGTCCTGCGCCGCGCGGGCCTGCGGGCCGAGTTCACGCCCTGGCGCTCGCCCGAGCAGTTGCGGGCCCTGGTGGCCAGCGGCGAGGTCGACGCCGCCATCGCCACCCTGCCCACGGCGGCGGTCCTGGCGGCCAGGGGCCTGCCCTGCACGGTGCTGGCGGCCTATTCCGCGCCGCTTTGGATCGTCTCGGCCACGGACGACGGGGCGGACGCGGCCCCGGGTGCGGCCCCGGACGCGCTGGCGGCCTTCCGGGCCCTGGAGGGCGAAGAGATCCTGCTGCCCTTCGGCCCGGGCAACGCGCCTGGGCTGGCCCTGGGCGTGCTGGCGCAGGCTGCGGGGGTGCGGCTGCGCATGAGCCACGCGGGCAGCGCCCTGGAGGCGCTGAACCTGCTGCGCCTGGGGCGGGGGGGCCATGCCCTGCTGCCCGAGCCTTTCGCCACGCGGGCCACGGCCCGGGCGCGGCACGGAGCGGCCCTGAGCCGGCGCCTGGACCTTCGCGCCCTGTGGACCCAGGTCTTTCCCGGCCGCGGGCCCATGCCCACCGCCGCCCTGGTGGCGGTGGGCCCGGCGGCGGCCGACCCCGTGACCCGGGCGGCCCTGCGCGGGGCCTTCGCCGAGGGCCTGGCCTGGGCCGGGGCCGAGCCCGGGGCGGCCCTGGCCCTGGCCGACGCCGCCTATCCGGAACTGGGGGCCCTGCTCCGGGCGGCGGGCCCCGGGCGCCCCGCCGCCCCCTGCACCCCGGACACGCCGCTCAGCGGGCCCGGGGGCGAGGCGGCGGCGCGTTTCATGATCGAACGTATCTTCGACCTCTGCCCGGACTGCCTGGGCGGGCGCCTGCCGGGCGAAGGATTCTGGGACATGGGCCATGCAGGTTCCTGACTGGGGCTGGCGGCTGGCGGGCTGCCTGTGCTTCGCGGCCCTGTGGCACGGGCTGGCCGCCGGGGGCGGGGGCCTGGCCGTGGCCGCCCCGCTGGAAACGCTGGGCGCCCTGGCCGGGCTGCTGGCCCGGGGGGAGTTCTGGCTGGAGGCCGTGCTGCCGACCCTGGCCCGGGTGCTGACGGGCTTCGGGCTGGGCGCGGCCGCGGGCGGCGCCCTGGGGGGCTGGGCCGGGCTGCACCGGGGCGCGGGCCTGTTCCTGCTGCCGCTGCGCTGGGTCCTGTCCAGCGTGCCCGGGGTGGTTCTGGCCATCCTGGCCATGCTCTGGTGGGGCTCGGGCTCGGGCATGGTGGTGGCCATTGTGGCCCTGTCCGTGGCGCCGACCATCTATCTGGCCGCGCGCGAGGGCTTCGCCGCCGTGGACGACGGCCTGCGCGAAATGGCCCGGGCCTACGGCCTGGGCTGGCGCAAGCGCCTGACGGCCCTCTACCTGCCTGCGGCCGCCGCGCCGTTCTTGTCCGGCTGCGTGGTGGCCCTTGGCGGGGGCATGCGCGTGGCCATCCTCGGCGAGACCCTGGGCGCCTCCCGGGGGCTGGGCTACACCCTGGCCCTGGCCCGGGCCAACCTGGACACGCCGAAGCTCTATGCCGTGGCGCTGGTCAGCATGCTGCTGGTCAGCCTGGTGGAAGCCACCCTGCTGCGCGGCCTGCGCCGGGCCCTGCGGCCCGGGGGGCGGCCATGACCGCCCTGGTCGCCCTGCGCGGCGTGCGCTACCGCCACGGCCGACGCGAGGTGCTCGGCGGCGTGGACCTGGAAATCGCCCCCGGCGAATCCGTGGCCCTCATGGGCCCGAGCGGCGCGGGCAAGTCGACCCTGGCGCGCGTGGCCGCCGGGCTGCTGCGGCCCCACGGCGGGCAGGCCCTCCTCGCCGCCCGGCGCGTGGGCTTCGTGTTCCAGGAGCCCCGGCTCCTGCCCTGGCGCACGGCCCTGGAAAACGTGGCCCTGCCCCTGGCGGGCCCCGCGAGCCAGGCCGGGGCCGCCTGCCGCGCCATGCTGGCGGCCGTGGGCCTGGCCGGGGCCGAGGGGCTCTACCCCGGGCAGCTCTCGGGCGGCATGCGCCAGCGGGTCTCCCTGGCCCGGGCCCTGGCCGTCGGGCCGGACCTGCTCGTCCTGGACGAGCCCTTCACCGGCCTGGACGGCGCCCTGCGCCGGGAGATGCGCGCCCTGCTGGAAACCCTGGCCGACGAGGGCGGCATGGCCACCCTGCAGGTGACCCACCACCGCGAGGACATCCTGCGCGGCACACGCCGCGTCCTGCACCTGGAGGGCGGCAGGCTTCGCGCCGGGCGGGCCTGAGCGGCCCCGGCCGCGCGCAAAAACGCCACCGGCCGGGCCGGGCTCCCGTGCGGGGAACCGGTCCGGCCGGTGGCGGCCCGCCGGGCAGGCCCCGGGGTCGGGGCCGGGTACCCGGCCATCAGGAGGCGGTCAGCCTTCGGAAACAGGGGCCCGGGGCTCGGGGGGCACGCAATAAACAAGCCTCCCCGTGTTCCGCAGGCGCAAGGTCAGGGCACGCCCGCAGGCTGCGGCGGCCTCGCGCCGCCGCGGGGCGTCCCGGGGCAGAGGCTTTCCTGCCCCGGAGGCTCCGACTGCGACCCAGAAACGCGGCGGCTAGGCGCCCACAGCCTTCCTGCTGTTGGCCGCCACCACGCGGTAGAGGCGGTTGTCCACGCCCACGCGGCCCTCGATGAGGGTCAGGGCGCGGTGGTACTCGGCCAGGGCCTCGACCATGCGCCCGGCGCTGTGCAGGACGATGCCCAGGCAGTTGCGGGTCTTGGCGTCGATGACGGCGCCCGCGCCCACGGTGCGCCCCAGGTCCAGGGCCTCGCGCAGCAGGCGCTCGGCCTCGCCGTGGGAACCGATGTCCAGGGCCTGCATTCCGGCGCGGCTCAGGTCGCGGATGCGCCCGAGCACCTTGCAGCGGCAGCCGCCGGAGCATTCGGCGTGGCCCTCGGCGTGGCGGTGCCCGCCGTCCACGGCGGCCACCCGGGCCGAAGCCCGCCTGCCGCCGCACCCGCAGCCCGCGTGGGTGCCCCTGTGCTTTGCCTCGTGCCGATCCTTGACGCTGCCCATGATGCTGCTCCTCCTGTTCCGGGTTGCCGTGGCGCGGGGCCCTTCATGCGCCCCGGGATTTCTGATACTGAATTTCATTCTCATTGACAAGCCCCCTGTGGAGGCCAAAAGCGGGAAAAGCGAAAATTCCACGGCGCGGCCCCGGCCGCCCCCTGCGGCGCGACGCGTCTTGCGGCTTCCCTCCACGGTCCGTTTCGGGCTATGGTAGCCCAAATCGGGGATCACCCGGAGGAGACACCCATGAGCATCAACCGCATCGTCCGCGCCGCGGCGGGCACCATGGTCCTGCTGACCGTGGCCCTGTCCGTGCTGCATTCGCCGCATTGGCTGTGGCTTACCGCCTTCGTGGGCGCCAACCTGCTGCAATCGGCCTTCACGGACACCTGCCCGCTCATGGCCGTGCTGCGCCGCATGGGCATGAACTAGCCGCCCCGGCGCCATCCCAGCCCCAGGAGCTTCTCACGATGAAAAGACGCCTCGTCCTCGTTCTGGGTTCCGCCGTCGTGCTGCTGGTCGTGCTCTGGCAGGCCGGCGCCCTGCGCACGGACACCATCGCCCCCGGCCCGGGCGCCGCGCCCGACCCCGGCCCCGAGCCCGGGGCCACCACCGTCACCCGCCAGGCCGACATCGACGATATCTACGAGGCCGTGGGCACCATCCGCCCGCGCACGGAAACGAGCATCGAGGCCCAGGTCACGGCCCGGATCGTCGAGGTGCGCGTGCGCGAGGGCGATTTCGTCAAGCGCGGGGAGGTGCTGGTGGTCCTGGATGACCGCGAGCACGCCGCCCGGGCGGACAGCGCGGCCCAGGCCCGGGCCTCGGCCCAGGCCGGGCTGGAGCAGGCCCGCCAGGGCGTGAGCGAGGCCAAGGCCGCCTTCGACACCGCCGCCGCCCAGTACAAGCGCATCAAGACCCTCTTCGCCGGACGCGCCGTGGCCCAGAGCGAGATGGACCAGGCCGAGGCGGCCTATCTCCAGGCCGAGGCCCGGCTGTCCCAGGCCCGCGAGGCCGTGGCCGGGGCCCAGGCTGCCCTGGGCCGCGCCGCCAAGCAATACGAGGAGGCCGACATCGCCCGGGGCTACACCGTGATCCGCGCCCCCGAGGACATGGAGGTCGCCCGGCGCACGGCCGAGCCCGGCGACCTGGCCGTCCCGGGGCGCGCGCTGCTGGTGGTGCAGACCGCCGGTTCCCTGCGCCTGGAGGCCTTCGTGCGCGAGGGGCTGGTGGCCCGCGTGCGCCCCGGCACGGAGCTGCCCGTGGCCGTCGGGGCCCTGGAGCGCACGGTGCCCGGCGTGGTGGAGGAGGTTGTCCCCGCGGCCGACCCGACCACGCGGACCTTCCTGGTCAAGGTCGGGCTGCCCGACCTGCCGGGGGGCTATCCGGGCATGTTCGGGCGGCTGCTGGTGCCCGCCGGGCGCCGCCCGGCGGTGCTGCTGGATGCGCGCGCCGTGGTCCGCACCGGGCAGCTGGAAACCGTTCGCGTGCGCGACGGCGACGCGTGGCGGACCGTCCTGGTGCGCACCGTGCCCGCCGGAGGCGGCGAGGTGGAGGTGCTGGCGGGGCTGGAGGGCGGGCAGACCGTGGCCCTGCCCGGGGGCGCCCCATGAGCGGCGACGCCCGGACCCCGCGCGGGATCATCCCCGCCGTGGTGGAAGCATTCCTGGAAACGCGGCTGTCGGTGCTGCTGGTGGTGGCGACCCTGTGCCTGGGCGCGGCGGCGGTGCTGCTGACCCCGCGCGAGGAGGAGCCCCAGATCGTCGTGCCCATGGCCGACGTGTCCGTCGCCGTGCCCGGGGCCAGCGCCGAGGAAGTGGAAAAACTGGTCACCACGCCCCTTGAGCGCATCCTGTGGCAGACCGACGGGGTGGAATACGTCTACTCCGTCTCCCGGCGCGACCAGGCCCTGGTCACGGTGCGCTTTTTCGTGGGCGAGGACCGCGAGCAGTCGCTGCTCAAGCTGCACAACACGGTGCAGAAGAACCTGGACCTGGTGCCCGCCGTGGTCCAGGGCTGGCTGGTCAAGCCCGTGGAAATCGACGACGTGCCCATCGTCTCCGTGGCCCTGTATTCCGAAACCCTGGACGACGCGGCCCTGCGCCGGGTGGGCGAGGAGCTGTACCACCGGCTGGCCGAGGTGCCCGACGTGTCGCGGGTGACCCTCACGGGCGGGCGCCCGCGCGAGGTGCGCGTGGAGCTGGACCCGCAGCGCATGGCCGGGCTGGGCGTGGCCCCCCGGGACGTGCGCACCGCCCTGGCCGCGGCGGACACCTCCGTCACCGCAGGAACACTCTCCAGCGCCGGACGCGAATACGCCGTACGCACGGACTCCTTCCTCATGTCCGCCGCCGACGTGGGCGAGGTGGTGGTGGGCGTCTACCAGGGCCGCCCGGTATATCTGCGCGACGTGGGCCAGGTGCTGGACGGCCCGGCCGAGCCCTCGACCTACACGCGCATCGGCTTCTCGGCGCGCCTGGAGGCCGAGCAGGGCCCGCGCGGCCAGGCGCCCGGGGCCACGTTCCCCGCCGTGACCCTGGCCCTGGCCAAGAAGAAGGGCACCAACGCCGTGGCCGTGTCCGCCGCCGTGAAGCGGCGCATGGCCGAGCTGGCGCACACGGTACTGCCCGACGGCGTGCGCTACGAGATCGTGCGCGACTACGGCGCCACGGCCCAGGAAAAGGTCGACAACCTGCTCTCATCGCTGTTCTTCGCCATCCTGACGGTGGTGGCCCTGCTGGCCGTGACCCTGGGGCGGCGCGAGGCCGCCGTGGTGGCCCTGGCCGTGCCCCTGAGCTTCGCCCTGGCCCTGTTCGTCAACTACGCCCTGGGCTACACCATCAACCGCGTGACCCTCTTCGCCCTGATCCTGTCCCTGGGCCTTGTGGTGGACGATCCCATCACCAACGTGGACAACATCCAGCGCCACATCCGCCGGGGGGCGCTGCCCCCGCGCGGGGCGACCCTGGCCGCCGTGGCCGAGGTGCTGCCCCCGGTGCTCATGTCGACCCTGGCCATCATCATCTCCTTCGTGCCCATGTTCTTCATCACCGGGATGATGGGCCCCTACATGGCGCCCATGGCCGCCAACGTGCCGCTGACGGTGACCTTCTCCACCCTGGCGGCGCTGACGGTCGTGCCCTGGATGGCCCACCTGCTGCTGCGCCACCAGGCCGGACGCGACGCGGGCGCCCGGGCCGGGGGGGAGGCGGCCCCCGGGCCGCGGTCCGCCCTGCACCGGGCCTACGCGCGCCTGCTCGGCCCGCTGCTGGACTCGCCCCGGCGCCGCGCGGCCCTGTGGGCGGGCATGGCCGTGCTGCTGCTGGCCTCGTGCGCCCTGGCGGCCCTGCGGCTGGTGCCGCTCAAGATGCTGCCCTTCGACAACAAGAACGAGTTCCAGATCGTGGTGGACATGCCCGAGGGCACGCCCCTGGAAGCCACGGACCGCGTGGTGCGCCGCTTCGAGGACTTCCTGCGCACCGTGCCCGAGGTCGACGCCTGGACCACCTACGCGGGCACGGCCTCGCCCATGGACTTCAACGGCATGGTCCGCCACTACTATATGCGCCGGGGCGGCAACGTGGCCGACATCCGCGTGAACCTGGCCCACAAGGACCGCCGCGAGGCCCAGAGCCACGCCATCGTGCTGCGCCTGCGCCCGGGGCTGGAGCGCATCGCCGCCGCCTCGGGGGCGGCCATCCAGGTGGTGGAGGTGCCGCCCGGGCCGCCGGTGCTCTCGACCCTGGTGGCCGAAATATACGGCGACCCGGACCGGACCTACGGCCAGATCCTGGCCGGGGCCGACCATGTGGCCCGGCTCATGCGCGAGGAGCCCCTGGTGGCCGATGTGGACACCAGCGCCGAGGCGCCCCACCAGGCGCTGCACTTCGAGCTGGACCGCGAGAAGGCCGCCCTGCACGGCGTGAGCGCCCAGGCGGTGGCCCAGGCCCTGTCCATGGCCGTGACGGGCGAGGTGCCGGCCCTGGTCCACGAGCCCGACGAGCGCCAGGAGCTGCCCGTGCGCGCCGTGCTGCCGCGCCCGCGCCGCTCCTCGGCCTCGGCCCTGGGCCAGATGCCCCTGAAGAGCGAACCCCAGGGCCAGCCCGAGGGCATGGTGCCCCTGGCCGAGCTCGGCCGCTTCGAGATGCGCCCGCAGGACCAGCCCATCCTGCACAAGAACATGGAGCGCGTGGCCTATGTGTACGCGGAGATGACCGGCCGGGCCCCGGGCGAGGCCGTGCTGGACCTGGGCTCGCGCCTGCGCTCCGACCCCCTGGGCCCGGGCCTGCGCGCCGAGTGGGCCGGGGAGGGCGAATGGAAGATCACCGTGGACGTGTTCCGCGACCTGGGGCTGGCCTTCGGCGCGGCCCTGGTGGGCATCTTCATCCTGCTGGTGATCCAGACCCGGTCCTTCGGCATGCCCGGGCTGATCATGGCCGCCATCCCGCTGACGGTCATCGGCATCATGCCCGGATTCTGGCTGCTGAACGCGCTCTTCGCCGCAGTGGTGGGCGAGCTGCCCGACCCCATCTTCTTCACCGCCACGTCCATGATCGGCATGATCGCCCTGGGCGGCATCGTCATCCGCAACTCCCTGGTGCTCATCGAGTTCATCCAGGGCGAGCTGGCCCGGGGCCTGCCCCTGCGCGAGGCCGTGCTGCAAAGCGGCGCCGTGCGCATGCGGCCCATCCTGCTCACGGCGGGCACGACCATGCTCGGCGCCTGGCCCATCACCCTGGACCCCATCTTCTCCGGGCTGGCCTGGGCGCTGATCACCGGGCTGCTGGCCTCCACGGCCTTCACCCTGGTGGTCATCCCCGTGGCCTACTACGCCCTGTTCCGCCCGCGCGAGGCCGCCGGGCGACCCTGACCGCCCGGCGCCGGGGCCGCCCCGCCCGGGGCGGCCCCGGCCCCCTGGCGCAACGCGCGCACCCGTGCTATGCCCGCCCCATACGCTGCGAGCGTCATCCAACAGCTTCAAACGACAAGGAGATTTCCCATGCGCTTCATCCACACCGACAAGGCCGCCGCCGCAGTGGGCCCCTACAGTCAGGCAACCGACACCGGCTCCCTTGTTTTCGTCAGCGGCCAGCTCGGCCTGTCCCCGACCACGGGCGAACTGGCCCAGGGCTTCGCCGCCCAGACCCGCCAGGCCCTGGACAACCTGCGCGCCATCCTGGAGGGCGCGGGCCTTGGCCTGGACAGCGTGGCCGTCGTCGAGGTCTTCGTCACCGACATGGGCGCCTTCCCGGAGTTCAACGCCCTTTATGCGGACTTCTTCGGCGAGCACAAGCCGGCCCGGGCCGTTGTCGAAGTCTCGGCCCTGCCCAAGGGCGGACTGGTCGAGGTGAAATGCACCGCCGTGCGCTAAGGCCCGCGACGAAGTGCAACAGACGTTCCCGTGCCCGAAAGGCCCTGCCTTTCGGGCACATCTTTTTTCCCCCGTCCTCTTGCATGAACAAGAAAAATCGATAATATTGGAAGCAGTTCCCCAAACTGCGGACCACACTCCATCCCGACTTCTACTTCTTCCTCCTGCCTCTTCATGGACCGCGAGCCACTTTCCTTTGCCGGGAGGATGCAGCTCATGGACAGCATCGGCAACGTCGTCGGCCTTGCGGGCAGCGCCCAGGCCCAATCCAGCGAAGGCTCCAGGCCCCTGGCCCTGGGCAGCCCCGTCCACGCGGGCGAGGTGCTGACCACGGGCCCCGGGGCGCACGTCGAAATAACCTTCACCGACGGTTCCGTCCTGGCCCAGGGCGAAAACGCGACCCTGACCCTGGACCAGTACGTCTACAACCCCGAAGACAGCGGCGCCTCGGCCATGCTGCTCGACATGGCCCAGGGCACCTTCCGCATGATCACCGGCGAGCTGGCCAAGGCCAACCCCGAGGGCGTGGCCATCCGCTCGCCCCTGGCGACCATCGGCATCCGCGGCACCGGCGCGGATTTCGACGTACAGCCCGGCGGCGCCATGCGCGTGGGCGTGTTCCAATACGACGGGCTGGACCTGACCATCACCACCCCCTTCGGCTCGGTGGTCATCAACAACGCCAACCTGATCCTGGACATCGCCCCCGACGGGCGCCTGGGCGAGCTGCGCGACTACTCCGCCCTGGAGCGGGCCTTTTTCAGCGCCGTGGCGCCCATCCTGTCCATCCCCGTGCCGGGGGCCGAGGACGGCCAGGACGGGGGCGGCGGCGACGACGACGGAACCCGGGGCCAGGACGACGAGGGCCAGGACGGCGAGGGGGAGGTCGAGGTCGAGGTCGAGGCCGACGAGGGCTTCACCGAGGGCGACGTGCTCGACTTCGTGGCCGCGCTGTTCGCCGAGGCCCTGGCCGACCAGACCCTGCCCGGGGCGGCGGAACTCCCCGAGCCGCAGCCCGCCCCCCTGGGCACGGGCTCGGACTCCGGCCCGGGCGGCGACGACGACCCCGACCCCCGGCAGACCACGGGCACAACCGCGGCCGCCTCCTCCGCGCCCTCCGCCGAGCCCGGCCAGGGCGACGGCCTGTCCGGCACGGCCTACGCCGACTGGCTGCGGGCCTACAACGGCCCCATGACCGTCTCCGGCCTGGCCGGACCGGACACCCTCACGGGCAGCAGCGCGGCTGACACCATCTACGGCGGCACGGGCAACGACCACATCGACCTGGGTTCCAGCGGGGCCGACCTGGCCTACGGCGGGGCGGGCAACGACTCCATCCGCGCCGTGTCCGGCTCGGGCAGCGACACCGTGTACGGCGAGGCCGGCAACGACACCATCTCGCTCTACAGCTCCAACGACCTGGCCTACGGCGGCACCGGCGACGACTCCATCACGGGCGGCGCGGGCGCCGACACGCTCCTTGGCGAGGAAGGCAACGACAAGCTCTTCGGCGGCACCGGCGCGGACACCCTGTCCGGCGGCGCGGGCGACGACTCCCTGTACGGCAACAACCTGGCCAACGCCTCCGACGGCGCGGCGGACACCCTGACCGGCGGCGCGGGCAACAACGCCCTGTACGGCGACACGTCCGACTGGGCCTCCTACGCGGCCAGCGCCTCGGCCATCAGCTTCAACTGGGCCGTGGCCGCGCAGGTGGACCACGGCGACGGCACCGACACCCTCACGGGCATAACCCGGGTCATCGGCAGCGCAGGCGACGACACCATGCTCGGCAGCGGCGGAGGCGTGACCTTCGACGGCGGCGCGGGCAACGACTCCATGACCGGCGGCGCGGGCAACGACTCCTTCATCGGCGGCAACGGGCAGGACACCGTGGACGGCGGCGCGGGCTCCGACACCCTGGACCTGCGCACGGCGTCCGGCTCCGTGACGGCGACCTTCACGGGCGGCGGCGACGGCACGGCCGCCTTCGGCGGCCTGACCACAAGCCTCGCGGGCATCGAGGCCCTGCACGGCTCCCACCGCGACGACACCATCACCGGCGACGACAGCACCACCCTGCTCACCGGCCAGATGGGCGACGACTCCATAGTCGGCGGGGCCCTGGGCGAGACGCTGCACGGCGACGACGAGGCCAACTCCGCCTCCACCGTCGCGGGCGGCGCCACCCTCTACGCCGGGGACGACACCGTTCGCGG
>Ga0172382_10011844_pt1 | contig 11464 bp, 8 predicted proteins | sample Leawel138RmetaG_FD_122245 | JGI IMG/M metagenome (GOLD analysis project Ga0172382, IMG submission 122245) | Leachate microbial communities from a municipal landfill in Southern Ontario, Canada - Leachate well 138R metaG | ecosystem: Engineered > Solid waste > Landfill > Unclassified | place...
GTCGGCCTGCTGGGTTGCCCAATATGCCGCCCGCCATGTCCATCGCTATGGCATGACGCGCGAACAGCTGGGGCAGATCGCCATCAACGCATCGAAGAACGCGATGCTGAACCCCCGCGCGCGCGCCATCACCAAGGAAGAACTGACGCTGGACAAGTACATGTCGGCGCGCATGATCTCCACGCCTCTATGCCTCTACGATTGCGACCGGTTCAGCGATGCGTCCACGGTCATCATCGTATCGGCCGGCGACGCGCTCGACGAAGTGAGGGCAACCCCGATCCGCGTCGCCGCGATGGCAGGTTCGGTCGATCGCTACAGCTGGGACCAGGTCGAATGGTCGGCCGCCTACGACACCGGGCGCGACTTGTGGCAGCATACCGACTATCGCCCCAAGGACGTCGATACCGTGCAGTTCTATGACGGTTTCGCGTTTCTGCCACTCACCTGGCTGGAGGGCCTGGGCTTCTGCGAAAAGGGCGAGGCGCATCGCTTTGTCGAGGGCGGCGCGCGCATCGCCCGCGACGGCGAACTGCCGCTCAATACCCACGGCGGCCAACTGGGCGCCGGCAGGCTCCACGGCTTCGGCTTCGCGCACGAGGCTGTCACCCAGCTGCGCGGCACCGGCGGCGAGCGGCAGGTTGCCGGCGACCCTCGCGTCGCCATTGCCACCTCGGGCGGCGGCCCGATGGCGGCCGCACTTCTGCTGGCGCGCGACTGAGCCGGCAGGTCCACTCGATCTGGAAATGCCGGGGCTCGTTCCGATCGGAACGGGCCCTTTCCCTTGCGGCCTGCCCATGTCATCGTCCCGCTGCCACGAACATTTTCGAGACACTCTCATTTTTTGACCGTGATCAATTGCGCAAGCTGGGCGGACAGTCATTTCTTCTTCCGCATCGTTCGTGAGATTTTGGGAGATACGATAATGAAAATGGAAGACATGGTGGTCATCAGCACCGATGACCATATCTGCGAGCCGCCGACCCTGTTCGACAACCAGCTTTCCGACGATCTGCTCGCCGCGGCGCCCAAGCTGAAGACCGATCCGCGCGGCAAGAACTACTGGGAATACCAGGGCCTCGTGCGCCCATCCATCGGCCTCAACGCCGTGGTCGGCCGCCCGTTCGAGGAATACGGCATGGAGCCGACCGCGCTCGATCAGTTGCGCGACGGCTGCTACGACGTGCATCATCGCATCGACGACATGGACGTGAACGGCATCGCCGCCTCGATGTGTTTCGGCAACTCGATCGGATTTGACGGCCAGACGTTCCACAAGGCGCCGGACAAGGCGCTCTCGCTGCGCCACATGCAAGCCTACAACGATTGGCACTACGACGAATGGTGCATGGCCTATCCCGGCCGCTTTATTCCGCTGGGCATCCTGCCGACCTGGGACCAGCAATCCACGGTCGACGAAATCAACCGTATCGCGAAGAAGGGCTTCAAGGTCGTCTCGATGAACGAGAACCCGACCGTGCAGGGCCTGCCTTCGATCCACAACGAATACTGGGACCCGATCTACAAGGCGATCGTCGATAACGACATGACGATCGCGCTCCACATCGGCTCGGGCAACCCCGCCCCGCATGCCTCGATGGAAACGCCGATCGAGGCGTGGATTTCCACGATGCCGCTGTCCGTGGCGCAAGGCGTGGCCGACTGGCTGCAACTGGAAGAACTGCACGCCTATCCGGATATGCGGATCATCGTCTCGGAAGGCTCGATCGGCTGGGTGCCTTATCTGGCCGAGCGCGCCGACTTCTCCAACTGGCGGCACAAGGCCTGGACCAAGTCGCGCTTTCAGGACGTGAAGCCTTCGGAAATGCTCAAGCGCCATTTCTGCCACTGCTTCCTGTGGGATCCCTATGGCATCAAGAACCTGTCCGAAGTGGGCGAGGACAACGTCACCTATGAAGTGGATTATCCGCACTCGGACGCGCTGTGGCCGAATGCCGCCGAACTGCTGTGGGAACAGATCAAGGGTCTGACCGACGAGCAGATCGACAAGGTGACGCACCTGAACGCGATCAACTGGCTGTGCCACGACGCCCTGTTCGCGCACAACAAGCGCGAAGACATGACTGTCGCCGCCTGCCACGCCCGCGCCAAGGCCAAGAACGTCGACACCGCACCCAAATCGTCGGGTGGGGCTGTGCCGCTGACCGAAGACCGGCCAGTGACTTCGGGCGACATCATGGGCATGTTCCAGGCCCATTCCGAACGCCGCGCGAAGGAACTGGCCGACGCTGGCTGAACGCCAGTCACGGACTGAAAACGGCACAAGCGCAGAAGCGCAACTCTTGCGCTTGTGCCCATTCCGGAGGCAATTTCATAAAATCGATTGCATAATTGTCCGGAACGGACGCTTCTGCATTGGAAACCGGTTACGCCATGCGCCTAATACGTAGTCATGGCAAAGATCACGATCAGCGATGTCGCAATGCATGCGGGCGTGTCCAAAAAGACGGTCAGCTTCGTCATCAACGGGCTGGAGGGCATCTCCAATGCCACGCGCCAAAAGGTGGAAGCATCCATCTCGGCACTTGGCTATGTACCCAATCCGCAGGGCCGCGCCCTTGCCACCGGACGAGCGGCCATGATCGCGATCATCCACGATGGCAGCGATCCCGCCATGCTCGCCTCCACGCTGGACGGGGTAGCCACCGCCATTGACGACCGCCCGATCGCCATGGCGGTCAAGGGATTGGCCGGGCGGAGTGCGACCGATACCGACTCGCTGTCGACTTTCCTGGAAAACCAGCGCCCGCAGGCAGTGCTGCTGCTGCCGCCGCTATCGTCGGACAATGAACTGGCGGGCCTGTGCATCGCGGCCAGTTCCACTTGCGTAAGGATCGCACCAACGCGCAAAGGCTATCCGGCCGGTCTCGTCTGCTCGAACGACCGGCAGGCGGTGCTCGATGCGGTAGGCTACCTGCGCGCGCTGGGTCACCGGCGCATCGCCTTCATCGCCGGGCCTGACGGTCATCCCGCCGCCGCCGAACGCGAAGCGGGCTTCAGCGAAGCGATGGACATGCAGGCTGGCGGCCTGGATACGGGCGTGCTCGCCCAGGGCGATTTCACCTTCCTGTCCGGCCTCGAGGTCGGCCGCCTGCTGCTGGAGCTTAGCCCCCGCCCGACCGCCATTCTGGCCGCGAACGCCGACATGGCCGCAGGCGTGTTGATGGCGGCACAGGAACAGGCACTTGTCGTCCCCGCGGCGCTGTCCGTCATGGCCATCGGCGACATCACCCATGGCGACCAGTTCAGCCCGCCACTGACCACGATGGCGCTGCCGTTCGAGGAAATGGCCCGGCTGGCGACGCTCAAGGCCTTGCGACCGACCGAGGCGGGAACGCTTCCGGTCGATGTCTTCGCCGAACTGGTCAAGCGCGGATCGGCAGGCGCCGCGCCCAGCACGCATCAGGCCGATGAAGGCGATCCATCGGCGCGAGCCTCGGCGCGGGTCCAGACCGGATAAGGTCCGACGCCATAGATCAGCAACCCGCTGGCGATGGAGCCGACAACCCCGATGATCAGGAACGGATAATAGCTGCCGTAGCTGTCGAAGATGAAACCCGCGAGGATCGGACCGAAGCCTGAACCCGCCGCGATCAAGCTGGCGATCGCCCCGAAAATCGCCCCGAAGTTCTTCATGCCCGCATAGGCCGCAGTCAGATAGCTGGCGATCTGGAGCTTCGTGCCGGCGGAATAGCCGTTGATCACCATGGCCACGATGATGATGCCGGGCGTCAGGTTGGGCATCATCAGCAAGCCAAAGGCAATGGCGGTCATGCTCAGCGTCAGGCTGCCCACCCATTTGGCGTGATAGCGATCGAGCAGTGCCCCCGTAACCAGTTTGCCGATCACGCCGGCGATACCCGCGATGCCCGAATACCAGGCGGCACTTGTCCGGTCGACGCCGCTGGACCGCAGGATTTCGAACTGGTGGACGTTCAGTGCGATGGTGACGACCATCATCACGAACGTGGAAATGGCGATGCGCCACAAGGGCAAGCTGCGCCATGCCTCGGCAATCGACAGGCCGGGTGCTCCCAGCAGCGAGCCGTTCTGGCCCGAGCCAGTGCTGGCACGCTCCCGCCTGGACAAGTCGTAACCGTCGAACAGGAACAGCAGGCAGGCCAGCAGTGCGATCGAGCCGCCGCCGATCCCCAGCCAGACGAAGGCGCCGCGCCAGCCAAATTCGTTGATCAGGGTATCGGTGACGATCGGCACCACGGCTTGCGCCACGGCGGTCCCTGAAAGCGTCAGCCCCAGCGCCAGCCCGCGGCCATGCAGGAACACGCTGGATACGGCTGCCGACCACACGGTCGATTTGATCATCACCGCCGGAAGCGCATAGGCCACCCACATCGCGATCCACAGCGCCGCCGATCCCGTTGAAAGGCTGAAACTGGCGATCAGCAGCGCCGCACCAACTATTCCCGCCAAGGCCATGCGGCGGGTGCCAAACCGATCAACCAGCGCGCCGAACAAGGGCGACAGAAAGAACGTCAGCGCCGCCGTGATCGAGGTACCCGACGCGGTAAGCGTCCGTCCCCAACCGAATTCATCGGCCAGCGGCTGCATGAACAGCCCGGTGGAGGAAGACACGATCGAGCTGAAGGCAAAGCCGATCCCCGCCGCCATGACAAGGGTCCAGTGTTTGCGGAATTCGGCCCGCGCCAGTACCTTGCTGTCGTCCAATGTACTCTCCTTCGCAGCCGCCGTCAGGCCGGACCAGGCGCGTCTACCAGCACCATCGCGAGTTCCGCGTTGGGGGTTTCGGGAATGGCAAAGCTGGCGTTCACCGTCCTGATTTCATTCCAGTGTTCGGCGACCGCTTCCACCGTCGGCGGCGCATCGCGGCCGGCCCGCCAGCCTTCGGTTACGCCGACGAACACGCGCGCCATCCGTCCAAGGCATTGTGAATAGAGCCCGCGCGTATCCGTGCAGGCCTCGCTCGCGAGATAGACGGCAAGCGGTGTGTTGAAAGCGGGATCCATCGCATGGCCCACTTGCGGCGGCAGTCCTGCCGCACGCCCCCCGTCCTTTGCCGCCCAGTCGGCCGCCGCTTGCAGCGCCATGCGACTGATCGCGTTGGGCAGGATGGCGTTGCAGACAATGCCATGCGGCGCACCTTCATGCGCGGCGACGTGCATCAGGCCGGCGATGCCCGCCTTTGCCGCGCCATAGCCGCCAACCATCGGCGTGCCGAACAGTCCGGCGGAAGACGCGGTATAGACGATCCGGCCATAGCCTTGCGCCTTCATGTGCGGCCAGACAGCGCGGGTCAGGCGAAAGCTGCCCGTCAGGTGGGTGGCGATGACCGCATCCCAATCCTCGTCGGAAGTATCCTCCAGCAGGGCGTTGCGCATGATCCCGGCATTGTTGACCAGAACGTCGATCCGGCCGAACGCAGCGATGGCCTGCGCCACCATGGCGCGTGCCCCCTCGGCAGTGGCCACGGAATCACGATTGGCGACTGCCTTGCCACCTGCCGCACGAATTTCCCCGGCGACCGCTTCGGCCATGCTGCCGGAGCCGCCCCGCCCGGCAACATCGCCGCCCAGATCATTCACCACGACCGCGCAACCGCGCCGGCCAAGCTCCAGCGCATGCGTCCGGCCAATGCCACCGCCTGCTCCGGTGACAATGGCGACCCGGCCATCGAACCTCAACGTCATGCCTCATCCTCCCGGTGCGCCGCTCCCTTCGGGGATGTCAGCGGTTCAATTCCTCCAGCGTGAAGCCGTTGCCTGGCGCGCATTGCTGCACTTCGATCACGTTGCCTTCGGGATCGTAGCCGTAGAGCGTCCGCACATGACCAACGTCGACGAATTCGCGGCCGGAAAATGTTATGCCGCACTTTTCCAGATGGGCGATGTCGCGCGCGATGTCGGTCACGTCGACGCACAGATGGGTATAGCCACGGTCGTTCGGCCGGTGCGGTCGATCAACTTGGGTCGGCGGCGCAGAGTACTGGAACAGTTCCAGATAGCAGGTGCCGGCCCGCAGCATGATCCCGCGCGCAGCGGAGCCCGGCAGATCGACGATCCGGTCCATGATCGGCTCGTTTTCCCAGGCGAAGCCTTCGTCGATCACCTCGAAGCCCAGCGCCTCGCAATAGAATCGCGTCATGCGATCGAGGTCGCGACAGTTCATGCCGATATGGTGAATGCCACGGATCATGCATTTCTCTCCCTGGGCTGTCCCGCTTTTTGCGAAACTATTCCCGATGCCTGGTGGTGGGGCAAGGTACCGTCCCTTGCCCCTGCGGGCGGGGTCTTGCCCTCACGGGCAACACTCCACCGCGATGAGCTTCAATCCGGGTCCACCCATTTCGTGTTGGTCACGCGCGGAGAGAGATACTTGGTCTTCGTCCAGCCGCCATCGACGACGATCGACTGGCCGTTGATCATCTCGCTGTTGTCGGAACACAGGAACGCGATCACCGAGGCGACATCTTCCGGTTCGGCCAGTCGCGGGTAAGGCGTGGTTTCCACGTTGACGCGCTTGAACGCTTCGTCCGAAAAACGATGGGCGACCATATCGGTGCGGGTCACGCCCGGCGCCACGCAGTTGGAACGGATACCGCGCGGGCCATATTCGCAGGCCATGTGTTCGGTCAGCGACTTCAGCCCGCCCTTCGCAGCCGAATAGGCGCCACCCCGCCGTCCGCCGATATGGGCGAAGGTGGAGGTGATGTTCACCACGCTGGCGCCTTCGCCCATGTGGGGAATGGCTTCGCGGCACAGGCGGAACGGCGCTCGCAGCATGATGTCGAGAAACCCGTCGAGCGTTTCGTCGTCGGTCTCGTCCAGCGGCTTGGGACTGCCGACGCCGGCATTGTTCACCAGATAATCGATCCGGCCGAAGCGTTCGAGCGCCAACCCGACGATCCGTGCCGGCGCGTCCTTGGCGGTAACATCGGCGGAGATCGTCGCCACGCGTGCCGGATCGCCCAGTCCGGCCTCCAGCGCGGCCAGCTTGCCGGGATCGCGCCCGACGCCGACGATCGCGTTGCCTGCGGCGAAAAGCAGCCGGGCCGTCGCCAGTCCGATGCCGCTGCCCGCGCCTGTGATGATCGCTACCTTCATGTCCTCGTCCGTCCTTCGTCCGATAGGGAATTCGTCAGATCCCCGGTGTTAACGCCCCAGCCCCGGTTCGTCCCGCACGCACCGACAGGCTGCCGGATCATCGCCTTCGCGATAAGCGCAAGACGGGCGGTCGCGATTTTGCCCCATCCCAAGGCATTTAATCCGCACCGTGCGCATTTTCCGTCGGAAATCTGCCATTATTGACGAAAATCCCCGCAAATAGCGGCTGCGACATTTGCGCCACAGGAGGGTTCAAAAGTATCCGCCCCCGGCTTGGCAGGCCATTTCCTCAGGGATAGCTTTCGAGCCAAAGAGGGAGGATCACGATGAAGCGCACCACTTTCATCACCACGACATCCGCGTTCGGAATCGCTGCTGCGGCACTGGCTGCCCCCACCGTCGCCTCCGCGCAGGCCGGCGACGGGGCATCGACCGGAGACATCATCGTTACCGCGCAACGGCGCGAGGAAAGGCTGGTCGACGTGCCGATCTCGGTCGCCACGCTTAGCGCGGATACGCTCACCAAGTCGAACGTCGATGAACTGGTCGATATCGCCAAGATCACGCCGGGCGTGCGCTTCGACTTTTCCAGCGGCTTCTTCCAGCCGAACATCCGTGGCGTGGGCACTTCGATCACCACGTCGGGCGGCGGCTCCAACGTCGGCATCTATACCGATGGATTCTATTCGCCCAACCCGCTGGCGGTAGACTTCGACCTGATGCGCGTGCGCTCCATCCAGGTGCTGAAAGGCCCGCAGGGCACGCTGTTCGGTCGCAACACCACCGGCGGCGCGATCCTGGTGCAGACTGACGATCCCAGCGAGGATCCCGAAGCCGAAATGAAGGCAAGCTACGGCCGCTACAACGAAATGAAGCTTCAGGCCTATGCCACCACCGGCCTTGGCGAAGGCATTGCAGTGGATGTCGAAGGCCTGCTGAAAAAGGGCGACGGCTGGCTGCGCGCGCTCGACACCGGCAAACGCGTCGGCAAGTACGAGAACTGGTCGGTGCGCACCGGCCTGAAGATCGAACTGGAAGATTTCAGTGTGCTGCTGCGCTATTCGCATGCGGACATTGACGATCCGACCCCGGTACTTGATGTTTCCTACCAACACCCGTCGTTCGGTTCGGGCGCGCCCAATTTCGCCGTACCGGGCAGCACCGCGACATTCTCGAAGAACCGCATCGCGCTCGACAATCGGCCGGAATATTTCCGCGCCAACACCGATACCGTGCAACTGACGCTGAAGTTCGACCTCGGCTTCGCCGACCTCGCGTCCTACTCGCAGTATCGCAATGAAGTGGTTGATTCATCGGTTGATCTTGATCACTCCGGCGCACCGATCCTGCAATTCGGCCTGCCCAACGTCAACCACACCAAGAGCCAGGAATTCCTCCTGACTTCCAAGCCCGGCGGCCCCTTGCAGTGGACGGCTGGCCTGTTCTGGTTCGAGAACAAGGACCAGTACATCACCTATATCGACAATTTCGGAACGACGCCGGACACGCGCATCCGACTGGGCGGATCGAGCAGCACGACCAAGAGCATCGCCGCGTTTGCCGATGCGACATATGAAGTAACGCCCAAGCTGTTCCTCACGGCCGGCGCGCGCTGGGCACAGGACAAAGTGACCAACGCCTACTGGAACTCGCGCTATACCGCGGCAGTCAACCCGGTGCCATCGATCAAGGATGACCGCGTGACCCCGCGCTTCGTCGTGCGGTACAAGCCGGATGATCGCTCCAGCATCTATGCTTCCTACACGAAGGGTTACAAGGCGGCAATCATCGACGTAGGCGGATCCTGCCAGAATCCGCCCAATTTCACCTGTAATACGGTGCAACCCGAAACCATCGATGCCTTCGAGATCGGTTACAAGCACGATGGATCGCGCCTGAACTTCGAAGCATCGGCATTTTATTACGATTACAATGACTTACAGGTTTCTCTTTACCTCGCCGGTCAAGCCAGCATCATCAATGCCGCGAAGTCGGAAATCTACGGCCTCGACGGCAGCCTGAGCTATGAAGTTTCCGACAATTTCCAGCTTAGTGCGGGTGCTGCATGGACCCACGCGCGCTACAAGGATTTTCCCAACGCGCCCGTCTACGTCAACTGCAACACGTTCCCTGCCCCGGTCCAGGCCTCGTGCGCCAGCAACGGCATTTCCTTCCTCGTCGTCGGCCAGCACCTGAAGGACGTGACGATGCAGCGCACCCCGGAATTCACCGGCAATGTCGGCGCGCGCTACACGGCTGACCTGATGAATGGCGAACTCGCCCTGTCGGCCAACTGGTACTACAGTTCGAAGCTCTATTTCGGGCCGTCGGGCATCCAGTTCCCGCAAGGCGCCTACGACACGCTTTCCGCGCGCGCGCAATGGACCGCACCCGACGACCGCTGGTTCGTCGCGCTGTGGGGCAACAACATCACCAACAGCCGCTATCGCACCGGCGCGCAATACAACAACTTTGCCATCGGCACGAACTGGAACAAGCCCGTGACCTACGGCATCGAGGTCGGCGCGAAGTTCTGAACTTTCGCAGACACGTGAAAAAGCCCCGGAGAGCCTTTGTTTTTCCGGGGCTTTTTCATTATCAAGTGCGGCGAACTTATCCGGTAAGCAGGCTCTCGCGGATCTTGTTCTTGAGCACTTTGCCGGCATCGTTCTTCGGCAAGGCGGCCACCAGCGCCACCTGTTCAGGAATCTTGAACTTCGCCACGCCCTGCCCGTCGAGATAGGCGAACAGGTCGGCCACCGTCACTTCCTGCCCTTCCGTCGGAACAATGGCGGCACAAGCACGTTCGCCCGTGCGCGGATCCGGCAGGCCGACGATGGCAATCTCGGCAATGGCGGGATGGCGGACGAGCAGATCCTCGATCTCCTTGGGCGCGATGTTCTCGCCATTGCGGATGATGAGATCCTTGATCCGCCCGGTGACGACCAGATACGCGCCATCCACCCAGGCGCCCTGATCGCCGCTGCGGTAGAAGCCATCGGCGTCGAACGCATTGGCCTCGTCGGACTGGCGATGGTAGCCCATCATCATCTGCGGGCCTTTCATGCAGATTTCCTGCGCGTCGGAAAGCCGCACTTCGGCGATGCCCGGCTTACCGTCGGTTTCTGCCGCGTGGTGGACATCGGCACGATCCTGAACGCCAACGGTGGTCACAGGCACTTCGGTCGACCCATAGACCCGGCTGACCGCCGCCCTGGCGAACCAGGCCGATGCATCACGGATCAGGCTGGGCGGCACGGAAGCGCCGCCGCAGATAAAGACCTTCAGGCTGGGAACATGGCTGTCCCGCGCGCGCGCAGCCGCCAGCAAGCCTTCGAGGAAAGGCGTCGCCCCTGCCATATGGGTGATGCCGCGCGCGTCCATGATTTCGACGCCTGCCACCGGATCCCAGCTTTCCATCAGTACCGCCGTCGTGCCCAGCAAGAGCGGCATTTCGAACGCATAGATCGAGCCGCCGATATGGCTGATCGGCGATGGCACCAGGAACTGGTCGCCCCGCGCGACCAGCCAATGCTCGCCCAGTTGGCGGATCAGGGCATGCAGCGAATTATGCGTGTGCATCACGCCCTTGGGGCTTCCGGTGGTGCCGGAGGTATACATGATCATCCGAACCGCATCGGCATCGAGCGGCGGGAGATCGTGCGGCGGCGCCTGTTCGAACAGCGCGGCATAAGGGGTATGCGGACCCGCTTCGCCGCGCAACACCACGACATGGGGCGGGCGTTCCATCTTCGCGGACACCCGCTCCATCATCGCGGCATAGTCGTGCTTGCGAAACGTGGACGGCACGAAGATCATCCGGCTGTCGGCATCGGCCAGCATGAAGCCAAGGTCATGGTCGCGCAGGCTGGGCAGGACCGGATGCGCCACCATGCCCGCCAGCGTGGCGGCCAGATAGATTTCGACGGCTTCATGCCAGTTGGGCAGCATGAACGTCACCACGCTGCCCGGAGCCATGCGCGCAAGCATTGCCTGGGCCAGAACAGTGGCACGGTCGAGCAGGCGAGCGGCAGTGACGGTCGTTTCGCCTTCGATCACCAGCACGCGGTCCGGTTCGACGGCGTCGGCCTCTCGCAGAGCATCCGCCAATGTCGTGCGGACCCAATAGCCTGAAGCATAGGCAGCGGCGGCGCGCGCCTCATCCCAACGAATCGAACGGCCGGCGATCGTCCGGCGATGAGACGCGATATCGGCCGTCATGACTATCCTCGTGGCTTGCCTGTCTGCCCGGCGATAGGCAGTCTGCCAGACAGCAGCAAGCCGCCGGGGCGGTAAAGCGCAGGAACGAGCGCCAGCGGAGAAGCCATCCATGCAGACCATGACCATCACGCATGAAGACCTGA
>Ga0172382_10011845_pt1 | contig 11464 bp, 6 predicted proteins | sample Leawel138RmetaG_FD_122245 | JGI IMG/M metagenome (GOLD analysis project Ga0172382, IMG submission 122245) | Leachate microbial communities from a municipal landfill in Southern Ontario, Canada - Leachate well 138R metaG | ecosystem: Engineered > Solid waste > Landfill > Unclassified | place...
GAACGACTCGCCGAGCCGTGTGAGTTCGTCCTGCGCGGCTTCTAGGAGGATGGTGCTCATGCCGCACCCCGCGCCGGCAGCACGACGACGTTATCCGCCAGGATCGCATCGAGCCGTTCGCCGAGTAGCCGCCATGCCTCGCGCTTTTCTTCCGCATAGTCGTAGTGCAGGTAATGCCGGCGCACGCGGCTCCCCTTCATAACGTGATTCTGGCAGCGGTCGATTACGTCGGGCACGACGCGCAGCGCCTGCATGAGCGTCGCGGCCGTGCGACGCATATCGTGCGGCACCCAATCGCCGTTGCCGCCGCCAGAGAGAACCAACGTGTTGTTGTGCTGACGGTTCTTCAGCGGCTTGCGTTTCTTGAACTGCTCTTGCCGGTCTCCCACTTGCTTGCTCACGCTCTTGACCCCGACGTGCTCCTGTTCGTCGTCCCTCGATGGGAAGCACCATTTCGACTTGCCGGTAATCGCGTGCAAGGCGCGGAAATGACGCAGGGCGAAGTCGGACAGAAAGACGAGGTGATCCTGCTTCTTGCCGTGCGCGCCCTTGACGTTCTCCTTCGGGATGAACCACTCGCCGAGTTCTAGATCGACGTGCTTCCACTCGGACATCAGCAGCTCGCCGATGCGACACGCCGTCGAAAGGCTAATCCAGAGGGCAAGCTGCGTTTCCTTGCGTAGCGGCCGGATCGCTTCGTACTTGCTCGGTGCCGCCGCGTACTCGGCTTCCATGCGCGTGAAGATGTCGCGCAGCTCGCGAATCTCGGCATCCGTCAGGACGCGCTCGCGCTCGCCGCTCATGTCGAAGTCGGGATCGACGATCTTCTCGATTTCGACGAGCAGGGCAGGGTTGCCCTCGCTCATGAGTGCGCGCCACGGCTGCCGGCGCTCGGCCCATCCGAACATCTGCACGATGTCGTTACGAGCGCGCACAGCGGTTCGGTTCACGCCGCGTGCGACGAGCACCCGGAGCAGGGCGCGCAGGTCGTGCTCAGTGACGTTGCGAACCGGCTTCGCGCCGATCGCGGGTAGCACGTCCTTCTCGAACAGCCGCCGAATCTCGGCGTTGCCGTCCTTGCGCGCCACGCCGTCGGCGATCCACGAATCGAACATCGCTTGAACGGTCAAATTCTCGACGCGCTCGCGCTCGGCGTGCGCGATCGTCGCTTCGACCTCGGCCTGTCGCTCGATCCGCTGGGCCTTCTTCTGGTCGTTCGGGTTGATACCTGACGCGACGAGCTTGCGCGCCGCATCGCGCGCGTCCCGGATCGCTTTCATGCTGGGTTCCTTCGGCCAGGTGCCGCAGGCGTACCAGGCAACCTTGCCCTGCCACTTGAAGGCGTACTTCCAGCGGATGGACACGCTGCCGTCCGCCGCGACGCGCACTTCGCCGCTCAGTCCCTCGCCGTCGCTGAGGGTGTCGCCCTTCCAGTCGGGCGGGACGGCTCGCAGTTCGAGCACCGTCCACTTCCGACCCCTTTCATCGCTTGGGTATCGCGTCATCTTTCTGCCGTGGGGTAAACGCTGGGGTAAACCGTGAAACGGCTTTCAGCATACCCTGACGGAAACTGACGGACAACAGCGGAATCTAAGCTGTTGATTTAAAAGGAAGTCGCGTGCGCGGTAGAGGTGCGTTACCGCGATGGGGTGCAAGGGGTCGCGAGTTCGAATCCCGCCGCCCCGACCAATGAAATCGAAGGGCTGGCTCTCACAAGGAGCCAGCCCTTCGTGCGTTCCGGGCGCTGCATGGGGCGCCGTACCGGGAGCGGGCCTTGCCGCTCATTGCCGGCTTGTCCTTGTCGCCCATCGTCGGGAATTTTTACGCGGCTTCGAACGATTCGCAATCCGGCGCGCACCGGCACCTGCCGGGTTTCTCCTCTGAAGGCCTGTCTGGCAGCCTGTTGTTCTCACCCGTTCGGGTGAGTCGGCGCCGCTTACAACCGCCGCCGGAGAGCGGGCGGGGAAACCGGGTTCGTGGTCGCGAATCCCTCTGACAGATCCGGGGCCGATCCGGGCTGGCATTGAAATTGCGTTGCTCGGGGCAGCAGACCCTCTGTCTACCGCAAATGCTTGCCACCAGGAGAAGACCATGTCCCGACGATTGCATACGGCACTGGGTGCCGGCTCCCTGATTCTGGGTCTCGCCGTCGCGGCGCCCCAGGCTGCCGCCGACACGATCGTCGGTCCATGGGACATCAACGTCAACTGGATCAATGTCATTACCGACCGGATCGGCGACAGTCGTTACTTCGCTGGGTCGGGAACGGACGTCATCAGGGTCTCCGCAGGGGTCCATCCGAGCCCCGACAGCGATTTCTACGGGAACTTGTACCAGGGCGATCTCTACAGGAGCAGCAATGGCGGGCAGACTACAGTCAGCGTCACGCATGCCTCGTTCGACAATTACAACTTCCTGCAGCCCCTGACCTTCGTCGGGCAGTCTTCCGGTGGTGGCGGAGCGCGCGACGAGTACACGCGGATCTTCAACCTCTCGAACCAGGCCATCATCGATCGGCTCGATGCGATCCAGCAAACGCCCTTCAGGCTCGTCGTCGAGAATCCGGATGTTCCGGCCGGGCCGACCTTGGTCAATGTCAATGCGCCGGACTACAGTCACCAACTGCTGCCCTTCCTGACGGATATCAAGCTCACCGGCGGCGGGCTGTTGCCGACCATCTCCTGGATCGTGCCGGAGTCGGGGGAGGCGGTGGCCACGAACGTCCGCATCCAGGTCCGCCGGATCGAGGCGGAAAGCGCTGATGGCAAGCAGATCACCGCGGCGAAACTGGTGCACGAGGCCATCCTCGATCTGGATGCCTCCGGGTACCAGTTCGGCGAGCAGTTTTCGCAAGTGGCAACACCGGGTTTCCCGGCCGGGCTCGAAGTCGGCGAGCGCTACGAAATGGCCGTGATCCTGGAGCTTCGGGATCCGGACGCCAATCGAACCCTGGCCCGCGCCCGCACCTTCTTCGAGTTCATGCCGCTGCCCGAGGGCGCCGGCGAGGTCGCGGTCTTCCTGCCCAGCGTCGGGCCCAATGGCGAGTTCAAGTTCAATGTCAAGGTCGAGGCCGGCGAGACGATCGCCATTGACCCGGTCGTGGCAGTCGGCTACGACTACCAGATCGGCGATGGTGACCCCTGGTTCGCCAGCGTGACCCTGCCCGATGTCGGAGACGGGCTGTATGAGCTTTACCTGTTCAACGGGGCCGACTGGGTCTTCGAAGCCGTGCTGGCGGCCGGCAACGAGTATTTGTTCGCCGCCGGCGGCGTCGACCGCTTCCGGATCCTCGGGATCGAAACCAGCGCCGGGCTCAATCCGTCCGACCCTGTCGCCTTCATCACCGAGCTGACTTTCACCGGCGACGGTCGCTTCACCGGTACGATGACCCCGATCACCGTAGAGGTGCCGGTGCCCGGCACGCTCACCCTGTTCGGTCTTGCGCTGGCGCTGCTCGTTGGCGCCCGGCCGATTTCGAGGCGATTTCGGCCGACTTCGGCGCGAGCGATTTCGCCGCTTGCTTCCACGGGCCGGATGCAGTTAAATCCAAGCTGAAGTTGCAGGTTCGGTAAAAACGGTTGATTGGAGACAGGCAATGCAGACGATCAAACTCGATCCGGCCCGGTTGTACGGTTTCAGGATTCTCGGCACTCAGCCAGTGGACACACCGGATGCACGGCTGGGCGACAAGACCGGCGGTCCCAAGACTGCACCGCCGAAATCCGATTCCCGCCTGGGTTCCAAGAACGGTGGACTCAAGGTCATCGAGCCCGCAGGGACCGACTGGAAGGTCGATCCGACGGACTGAATGCCTGGAACAAGGGCTCTGCCCGGAGCTGTGGCAGTCGATTTCACGCCGGATGGCCGGCGCGCCCGCTCGATCGATCGGCGGATGCGCGCCATTCTGGGCGACAGCCTGAACCATCTGGCCGAGCAGGCCGGCCACCTGATCCCCGACCGCGTCGACCGGCTGCGCTGGCTGGCGTCGCGGCTCGAGGCTGGCGAGCGGCTTGCGCCGGAAATCTTCGGGCAGTTTGCCGACGCCTGTGTTCCGCTGGCCCAGGGGGACATCACCCGCGGCGCCATGCTGCTGGCCGAACTGGCCGATTCCGGCGCGGCAGGCTGGCGTGCCCCGCATGCGGAAATCCTTGCGCTCGATGCTCCGCAACTGAGCGGGCAGCGAAACCGCTTCGAGCGTCTGATGAACTTCACCGGCGACTGGGGCATCGCCGCTCCCGATGCCGAACAGATTGCCGGTTTCGAAGCTCAGCTCGAACAGGCTTTAGAGCTGATGGCCCGGGCGGCGCCGGAGCTGCTCGCCGAACACGAGGCCCTGGTGCGCCAGCTGATCCTGGTCTCGGATTCTCCTGAATCGACCTACCGCTTCGATGGGGGTTCCTGCTACATGCTGTGGGGGGCGCTGTTCCTGAACCTGGCCCGGCCGCGTAGCCCAGTGAGCCTCGTGGAGGTCATCACTCACGAAACCTCGCATCTTCTGCTGTTTGGCTTCGCCAGCGACGAGGTCCTCGTGCACAACGAGGACAGCGAGCGGTACCCGTCGCCGCTGCGCGACGAGCCGCGCCCGATGGACGGGATCTATCACGCCACCTTCGTATCGGCCCGGATGCACTGGGCGATGACGGCTCTGCTCGACAGCGGGCTGCTCGATGCCGAGGCTCGCAGCGATGCGCTGCGACGCCTCGCGACCGACGCCGAGAACTTCGCTGCTGGCGACAGCGTGGTGCGCCGCCACGGCCGGCTCAGCACGACGGGCGAAGCCGTGATGCGCGGCGCGCGCGACTACATGGCGGCCGTCGGGGCGATCGCCTGAGCCAGTGACTCGAGAGCGCTCGGCGCAGGCCCTGGCGTTGCTGAATGCAGGACCGTGATGCGGTCGAATGGCAGGGTCGGCTGCAAGTCCGAGGCGTCGAGCGCCACGACGAGCGCGCCGACTTCGGGCCGCAGCAGCAGGGCGCTCGCCATGGCGAGGCGGCTACCGGCGGTCGTCTGCACCGGCTTGCCGTCAGGTGCGAAACTGCCTTCTCCGGTGACGAGGAAGCAGCTCAGTCCGGTCTCGCAGAGTGCCTGCTGCCGGCGTAACGCAGCCTGGGCAGCCGATGGTTCGCCACCATAGACCACTTCGACCGGAATCCGGCCGTCGCCGTCGAAATAGCGGTCGAGGATGCGCTCCGTCAGACTCAGATTGTCGGCGCTCGGTGACAACTGCGGCGAATAGTTGATCTCGTTGATCGCGGCGCCGTTCTCGTGCCACGGACGCCGGATGTCGACGGAGATCAGGTCGACGCCGGCGTTGGCCAGGCCAAGGCTGGCAGTTGCCCGTTCGGCCAGCTCCAGGTTGTCGGGGTGCGTTTCGGCGGTCAGGTGCTCGACGACGCCGCCCCAGTCGCTGGTCTGCTTCGGACGCAACGGCACCCAGACGCCGGCGGCCGGCACCTGGCCGCGCTCGAAGCCTGCGGCCTGCATCGTTGCCAGCGCCAGGGCGTCGTCCGGGAAGGGCTTGAGGCGCTGCCACGGCGGCTTGGCGGCCTCTTCGCGATTGGCCAGTGCGATCAGTTCCGCAACGCTGTGCCGGCCGTCGCCGCGGACCGATTTCGGCAAGCGTCGCGTCACGTGGATGACCTTGCCGCGTATCACGCTCAAGCGGTGGCAGGTGCCCGGGATCTGTTGCTCGACGAGGATCAGCTGTGACAGGGCTGCCGCGGCCTGCCAGCCTTCCCGGGCCTGCTCCGGCGTCCGGATGTCGACGCTGACGCCTTCTCCGCGTTCGCGGTCGGCAGGCTTGATGACGGCCGGAAATCCCAGCGCCTGTGCGTTGGCGACGGCTGCGTCTTCGGTCGGGCTGACCCGCTGCTCGGGCACCGGGAAACCGGCCGCGCCGAGCAGGTTGACTGTCAGGACCTTGTTGCCGGCGATCCGCATGGCGAGCGCCTGGTCGTCGTCGACAGCCCCGCGGCTCACCCGGCGTGCCCGGCTGCCCTGGCCGAGCTGGAAGACGCCGCCGCCCAGGTGACGAAACGGGATGTCGCGCTTGAAGGCCGCCGACAGGATGGGGATGATCGAGTCGCCTGCGGGCACCCGCGCCCTGACCGGATCGAGCAGCTGCTCGGTGGCCAGGGTCTGGACCCGGGCAATCGCTTCGGCACTCAGCGGGGTTGACAGCATCCCGCGCAGCGTGTCGGCCGCCCAGGCGCAGGCGGTCAGGTGGGCCTGGCGCGGGTAGTAGTCGAGGGCCGGCACCAGCGCGCGCACCGGAATCCGGCCGTCGGTGTCGGCCTGGCCGCGCGCGAGCAGGGTGCCGGGTTCGAAAACCGGCACGCGGGCGTAGCTGAGCAGCTCCTGTGCGACCCGGAGCACCCGCCAGGCCACGGCCGCCAGGGCCGGGGAGAAGCCTGCGCTGGCGAATACGCGGGGAGGATCGGACGAGGGGGTGATGCCGAGTGCCTGCGAGAGCCAGGCGTCGAGATGGCGGAGGTCGACCCGTTGCGGCAGCGCCAGGGCGAAGTCGACGGTCTGGACCGCCTGGCGGTGGCCCGCTACGTAGCCGACTGTTTCGGGGATTCTCGACGTCTGGTCTGCTGGCATGACGGGCGCGGAGATCGGCGACCAGTATAAGCCTGGTCGCCGATCATTTTCCGGCCGTCGTCAGAATGTGATGTTGGCCGACACCCAGAGCGTGCGCCCGCTCGGGATGAAGCCCTTGGTGGCCTGGGTCGACTTGATGTAGGGGTTGCCCCACTGCATGTTGCCAGCCGTATCCTGCCACTGGGAGAACTTCAGGAAGTCCTTGTCGAACAGGTTGAACACGTTGGCCGTGAGGCTGACCTGCCTGTTCACGCGATAGCTGCCACCCAGGTGGAACAACGCGTAGCCCCTCAGGTCGCCCAGCGCATCGTACTCGGCCTTGTTGTTGCCGGTGAGCGAAGACGGGTCGCCGTCGAAGCGGCGGCTCGAACCGCGGTATTCGGCGCGCACCCAGCCGCTCCAGCGATCGCTGGGCTCCCAGCGCAACTGGGCGTTGGCGATGTGCTTGGCGGTGTCACTCAGCTTGCCGGTGACCTGGCCGCCGGTGATCAGCTCGCTGTCGGTCCAGGTGTAGTTGAAGCTGGCCGACCAGGCCCTTGCCAGTTGCAGGCGGGTGCTCAGCTCCAGGCCCCAGGTCTTGCCTTCGTCGGCGTTGATCGAGTAGGTGGCGATCGGGTTGGCCGCGCAGCTCGAGATCCAATTCAGCGTGCAGTCGCCGCCGCTGCTGATCCGGTCATCGATCGAGTTGTGGAACAGCGTGGCCGAACCCATCCAGCCGGCCCGGTTGTCATAGAGAACGCCGAGCTCGGTGCTGGTGCTGATCTCCGGTTTCAGGGTCGGGTTGCCGATGTTGATGTTCGTGCCCTGGCCGCTGATTCCGCTGACACCGTCGACGAGCTGGTTCAGACGCGGTGCCTTGAAGCCGCGGCTGACGCCGCCCTTGACCGTGAGCTTGTCGGTGGCGTTCCAGACCAGGTAGCCGCGCGGGCTGAACTGGCCGCCGAAGGCATCGTGATGGTCGTAGCGGGCGCCGATCGTGGCGGCCCGGCCCGGAAAGATCGTCCATTCGTCTTCGGCGAACAGCGACCACATCTTCTGTTCGTAGGGGTTCGGAACCAGGCCGTCGATCAGTTCGGCATCCCAGTACTGGCCGCCCACCGTTGCGATGTGCCTGTCACCCAGCGGGGCCACCAGCTTGGTGTCGAGCACGATGTTGGTGGTCTCCAGCTCGCGTGCGGTGCCGATGCTGGGATCGCCGGCCGGCCGCGCCGCGGTCGGGATCGTGCGACCCTTGGTTTCGGTGACGGTGCGCATCAGGCTGCTCTCGATCGTCCCGAAGGAGAGCCGGCCGGTATGGCCGATCGCCACCTGGTCGCGGTTGAAGCGCAGGTGATCGTCGTAGCCGCTGACCGTGGTGGTCGTCGCGCCAGTGTTGCAGTTCAGGTAGTCGACGGTGCTGAGCTCGCATTCCTCGTTGCCGTACCAGGTGCGGTTCTGTTCGAGGTCGAGCCAGAGGTCGTTCTGAGTGTTCGGGGTCAGCGTCAGGCGCAGGCCAAGCGAGTGCTGGCGCGATTCCGCCGGCGACGGGCCGCGCTGGCTGATGCTGCCACCGGCCGAGTTCGACTGCAGGTCGGAGTCGGCGCGCCGGTACAGGTTGCCGCGGATGGCCAGGCCGAGCATGTCGGTCTTCAGCGGGCCGTTCAGGTAGAAGCCGAACTTGCTGGTGCCGCCTTCGTCGCTGTTCTCCGGAACGCCCAGCTCCATCGAGACCGAGCCGCCCCATTCGTGCGCAACCTTGCGGGTGATGATGTTCACCACGCCGCCCATCGCGTCGGAGCCGTACAGCGTGGACATCGGGCCGCGGATGACCTCGATCCGCTCGATCGCCGCCGGCGGCGGGATCAGACTGGTCAGCGCGTCGCCGAAACCGTTCGGCGTGATGTCGCCGGCCACGTTCTGGCGGCGGCCATCGACGAGGATCAGCGTGTATTCGCTGGGCATGCCGCGGATGCTGATGTTCAGGCCCCCGGTCTTGCCGGTGGCGCCACGCACATCGATGCCCTCGACCTCCTTGAGAGCCTCGGCCACGTCGCGGTACTGCCTGGTCTCGAGCTGCTCGCGGGTGATGACCGAGATCGATGCCGGGGCCTCCTGCAGAGCCTGCTCGAAGCCGCTGGCGCTGACCACGACCTCGCTCAGAGTGGATTCGCCGGCGGGCGCTGTGCTCTGGGCGAGCGCAGGAGTGGCCAGAGCGTAGAGAGCGAAGCCGACCGCCGAAGCCAGGGGCAGGGGTCGGAGGGCGCGATGGATGGGTGTCATGAGTGTGGGGTCCGGGATGTCGAAACAAATTGAAACAGCCGGAATCATAATGAGAATGATTACCAGATCAAGGTTTGATCCCATCGACCGTATCGTTATGGCCTCAGATACGATCAAACGTATCGTTATGGCCTCATCTCGGCCCGGTCGGCATCGTCGATCGGGTCGACATCGTCGATTCGTCCGGCATCGATCACGGTGCGGCATCGGTCGGGGCGGCCCGTATAATCATGGATCCAGTCCCCCAGCCATCCTCCCAGATGCCCGCCTACCTGACGTTGCCGGGACAGCCGGCCCTGTCCGATTTCCGTATTGCCCACCTGCTCGAACGCCTGCGCCGGATCGACGTTCGGGTTGCGGCGGTGGAAGTCCGCTACGAGCACTACGTCTGGGCCGATCGGGAACCGACGGCCGACGAGCAGGCCCGTCTGCGTGCACTGCTCGACGCCCCCGACGGCAGGCCGGCGGTGCTGGAGCCGGGGGCGGCGCGCTTCTGGACCGTGCCGCGGCTCGGCACGGTGTCACCGTGGGCCAGCAAGGCCAGCGAGATCGTCCGCAACTGCGGCATCGCTTATGTGCGCCGCATCGAGCGCGGGGTGGTCAGCACGGTGCGGCCGCGCGCCGGACTGCTGGCCGGACTCACGGGCAAGCGCGATTTCGGCCCGGACGACCTGGCGCGCCTGGGGGCTGCGCTGCACGATCGGATGACCGAATCGCTGCTGCTCGCGCCGCCCGATCCGGCGCAACTGTTCGCCTCGCTGCCGGGCAAGCCGATGCAGCGCATCGCGGTCGGCGAGCGGGGCAGGGCGGCCCTGGTCGAAGCCAATGAAACGCTCGGTCTGGCCCTGTCGGACGACGAAATCGATTACCTGCTCGACGCTTTCAGCGGGGCGGGTCGCGATCCCAGCGACGTCGAACTGATGATGTTCGCGCAGGCCAACTCGGAGCATTGCCGGCACAAGATCTTCAACGCGAGCTGGACGCTCGACGGTGAAGCCCGCGAGGAATCGCTGTTCGGGATGATCCGCAGTACGCATGCGGCCAACCCGCGCGGCACCGTCGTGGCCTATTCGGACAACGCGGCGATCCTCGAAGGCGGGATGGGCCGGCGCTTTCAGGCAGGCGAGGCAGGCGTCTATTCGGCCGAGCCGCTGCTGATCCACAGCCTGCTCAAGGTGGAGACACACAATCATCCGACCGCGATTGCGCCGTTTCCGGGGGCGGCCACCGGCGCGGGCGGCGAGATCCGTGATGAAGGTGCAACGGGCCGCGGGTCGCGGCCGAAGTTCGGGCTGACCGGGTTCACGGTTTCGAATCTGTGCATCGACGGCTTCGTCCAGCCCTGGGAGAATGCCGCCGACACCACCGCGGCACTTGCCGAGCGCGACCCGGTCGCCGACGAAAGCCTGCATCCCTACGGTCGGCCGGAGCGGATCGCTTCGCCGCTGCAGATCATGATCGAGGGGCCGGTGGGCGGGGCGGCGTTCAACAACGAGTTTGGCCGGCCCAATCTGCTCGGCTACTTCCGCACCTACGAACAGAACGTCGGCGGGCGGGTGCGCGGTTACCACAAGCCGATCATGATCGCCGGCGGCGTCGGCAGTCTCGATGCCCGCCATGCCCACAAGCTCGACCTGCCGGTCGGCACGCTGCTCATCCAGCTCGGTGGGCCCGGCATGAGGATCGGACTGGGCGGCGGTGCTGCCTCCAGCATGGGGGCCGGCAGCAACACCGCCGAGCTCGATTTCGATTCGGTTCAGCGGGGCAATCCCGAAATCCAGCGACGCGCGCAGGAGGTGCTCGACCGCTGCCAGGCCCTGGGCGAGGCGAACCCGATCCGCGCGATCCACGACGTTGGTGCGGGCGGCCTGTCCAATGCCTTTCCCGAACTGGTCTACGGTGCCGACCGGGCCGGGCGCTTCGATCTGGCCCGCGTACCGGTCGAGGAGAGCGGCATGTCGCCGGCCGAGATCTGGTGCAACGAGTCGCAGGAACGCTATGTGCTGGCGATCGCGCCGGAATCCCTGCCGCAGTTCCATGCGATGTGCGCGCGCGAGCGCTGTCCCTATTCGGTGATCGGCACGGTCAGCGATGACCGGCAGCTGGTGGTCGCCCACAGCGAGGGTGGCGAGGATGCGCTGGGCGCGCCGGTCGACATGCCGATCGACGTCCTGCTCGGCAAGCCGCCGCGCATGCACCGGACCGGCCTGCGCCAGGCGCGTGCGCTGCCGCCCGTCGATGCGGTCGGTTTCGAGCTGGCCGACATCGCGGAGCGCGTCCTGCGTTTGCCGGCAGTGGCCTCGAAGGCGTTCCTGATCACGATCGGCGACCGTGCGGTCGGCGGCATGACGGCGCGCGACCAGCTGGTCGGACCCTGGCAGGTGCCGGTTGCCGACTGTGCCGTCGGACTCGTCGACTTCGAGTCCTTCCGCGGCGAGGCGCTGGCAATGGGCGAGCGCACGCCGCTGGCGGTGATCGACCCGGCAGCAGCCTCGCGGATGGCGGTGGCCGAGGCGGTGACCAACCTGGCTGCGGCGCCGGTCGCGTCGATCGACGCGATCAAGCTGTCGGCCAACTGGATGGCTGCCTGCGGCGACCCGGC
>Ga0172382_10011848_pt1 | contig 11463 bp, 10 predicted proteins | sample Leawel138RmetaG_FD_122245 | JGI IMG/M metagenome (GOLD analysis project Ga0172382, IMG submission 122245) | Leachate microbial communities from a municipal landfill in Southern Ontario, Canada - Leachate well 138R metaG | ecosystem: Engineered > Solid waste > Landfill > Unclassified | place...
ACAGGTTTCTGGAAGGATCAGGCCGCGTGAATTCCAAAAAAAATCAACAAAGATATCCTTAATTTGAATCGTCTTTAGGGTGATATTTTGTTTATTGGACAAAAAATACCTCAGGTACTTGGTCGTGACCTGTTGCCCAACCAATCAACTCACACGCCGCCGTACGCCAATTGGCAATACGTTCAAAATCATCCGGTTTAAGTAATTCGTTATGGTCCTCCTGTTCAAATTCATAAACTAAAGCTCTAGCATGGTCTTCTGATTTTGCTCGAACTAAAGAACGGAATAAAACATGATCTTCAAAACCGTCATTCCAAAATTGCGTTAGGAGATACAGATTTAAAAGCTTTGCTTGCATCAATGAGTCCTTCCTCTGACAGTAAAGTAATGTGTTTTTTCAACATAGTCAAAAGGTCATATTCGTATGGAATTCCAGCGTAATGAAGAAAAAAGGGCTTATAAGAAAGAGTGTCTTCAAATTTTTCCCACAACATGTGATTAAAAGATCGTGGTAAACTTGTGGGCGACACATCCTTTTCATATAGTTCCCAGTTCCAGTGGTCCTGATCAAACATTGGACTACTAAAATATATGGCCGGAGGATTACATAGCCCACTCGCTGCCGAGAGTAAATAGACACCCGTGTTATAATAGTCTTGTGTTATTTTTATTTCGGGGAGTCCAAAAAACACACGCTCTCTATTTTTTTGTAAAGCATAAGTATGCATCGCCTTTAGGGATTGTCCGGCATTTAATTTGCCATGGGCGTCAACGAATCGCCCTTCGTTAAAGGCGGCTACCTTGGTAGGGGCATAGGTAAAAATGTCTTCGGCATGCTCCAGAATTAGAACATTCTTGTCTAGAAATAAAATTTGATCATATCCATCTTTAACCAAAGTACGAAAGGCATTGACTCTTGCGTTTATTACCCATCGGCATACGCCAATGAGTCTCGCATTGGCTTGTTCTTCTGTGTTTGGCAGCAAGGAAAGTTCATTATAATCTTGAAGGTTTTTAGATATAATAAAATCTGCATTGACTTTTTTAGCATAATCCGCCAGATAGGCTTGGGTTATTTCTTCGACACCGGTTTGTTTATTGGCTACTGCACCCGGAAAGGAGGTTGTCACAATGGCTTTTTTCATTTAAGACACTCCATGATCGGCCCAAAACGTTCTACTTCTGCATGTGTTAAACTTCCAATTTGTTCAAAAAATAGTGATGAATAGTTATTAATAGCTTTTGAGCGATACTCATAATCGGCTAAAATATCAAAACTCCATTCATCACAATACGCCAAAGGCTCATCGGCTTTAAATGCAATCTGCTGTTTTAATGTTTTTTCTAAAAGGTATACGCGGGCCCAAAAATCCCAATTATCATATGGACCGAGGGTGTTTTTGAAACCACCTAGATTCCCCCAAAGTTCTCTTGAGAAACTAAACACTGGTGGATAAAAATTTCCTAATGTTAATCTGGAGTCTAAAAAGTCTGGTACGTTCTTTAATTCACCGTTTAGAAGCGTAGGACAATAACCGAAATGTCCAGATGTTTCTCGAAACCCGGTTAACATTGTTATACAGTAATTGGGATGAATACGAGTGCCCTCTTCCAATAAGGTAAAATACTTGCTGGTTGAATATTTTATGGCAATATTTTTTCGTTCACTTGGAAACTCGGCGTTTGTTTTAATGACTACGACACTCTCGGGCAAATCAATTTGTAGTTCCTTAGTGGTTACTACAATAGTCTCTAGTTGGATGCGCTGTTGATGTAAGCAGTCTTGAACCCGAGCCTGTAATGATTCTTGGTCATCCTCATCAATGATGAGTGCGGTGAATATACTCATCCTTTATATACTCCTTTAACCCAAATTTTTCCCAGACTATCAGTAACTACATCGGGTTCACCAAAGGCGGGCACAATGTATTGGGAAAGTTGTTCAAAATTTGTTCCGCATACAATCCCCTTGTGTTTTAATTTTATTTTGATTAAGTGTAACAGGTCTGGATAGCTACAAAATTCTTGATAGTCGCTGACATAAACAAAATCTAATAGGTCATCCGGAAGAGCCGTTAACGCCCGCGTCGCCGGAGAATAATGAATTATCGTATCAGACGCTCCTTGTAGGTATAGTTGAAGTTTTTCCAGGTCTGAAGTATCTGAGAAGGGGTATGCGAGAAGTAAGGCACCGGCCTGACTGGCTAAACGGCTTGTTAATTCTCCTTCACGGTCGTGTAGAACCGCCGCGACTGCGTTTCGCTTGCAATAGGTTAATAAAATCTGTTGTTCGCTTAAGTTTAATCGCACGTTCATCATTTCTTGCGAATTTTGTACCATGCTCGCCTCCAAGCTTAGTTGCCAATGTGGGGGGAATAGTCGATGTATAGGGGTCTTGTAGATACTCAAGTAATTCTTGAAAAGCATCTGGTAAAATCGTGTCAAGGTGTTCTATTTTATAGCATGCTATTTCTGTATTTTTATCCATTTTGGCAAGGTGGTCCGACAACTCTTCTATTGTTAAAACAGGAAAAATATACTCATTTGTAGATTTGTCGAAAATAGCAAAACAATATAATGCTTCAGTCGGCATATTCACCCAGGATGGCTTCTTTAACGGCCCCCAATGTAATATTTTGTAATCGGATTTTATTCTTCAAGTTTTCTAGGATCATTTGGTCAGTTTTGAGATTAAACAAATCAATTATGGTGGCACCCCGGTTCTCATCCATGCCACCACGGTGAATACGGTCTTCGGACTGAATACGATCTTCACCATTAAAAGAATTTGAAAAATAGACGGCGGTTGGAGAGGCGGTCAAAGTTATACCCATGCCAGAGGATTTAGGGTGCCCGAGCCATACGACTTTTTCCATTTCACGTTCCGGGTCTTGGAATAAGCGGAGCATATCGCTTTTTTCAATTCGTTCACCGGCGGGAGTGATTCCAAACCAACCACGGCCGTCTACTTGGAAAACAGTCCAAAGTCGTTTTAAGAAAAATTCTTGAAGCCGGTCAATAGAAGCATGGAAAGCAGCAAAAACAACCAAGCGGCCCGTCTCTTCGTGGTCTTCCAAAATAGCCTCTAGTTTGTCAAGTTTAGGAGAGCGCAATTTTTGAGGAACTCTCAGAATCTTATATGCTTGCCCTGTACCATTACATTCTGGGCAGCTTGTTTCTTCTAAAGGCGCATCAACGCCGAACTCAATTGACTCGGTATAATCAAAATCTTCTTCAGACTCTTCTTGAAATGCATCTAAGTAAGAGTCTTCAACGACGCCATTCGGCGTTTTGATAATACCGGTGCCACCACAACGCTTACATTTGATGAGCTTGTCAGTAGTTTCGACTCGGTAAAGAAAACCGTCGCTTAGTTCACGGAGTTGTATATACGCTTCCACGCCTGAGACAGCCGTGTCTAGAATATTGTTTGCAAGTGTTTTAATTTCATCTGGTGTGTCACACCATAGTTGGCGGTAGTGTTTAGGAGGAAGACTAAGACAATCAACTTTCCGTTTCACAATAGTAATTGGGGCTAAACGTTTATATAGACGTTCAACCTCATTAACGGACTTAGTATAATAAGTTGGCCTGCCCTTTTTATCCTTGTGGCCCAAGCATTGTTTTGTCGTTTCTTCGTGAAGGTCTAGTAGCTTACCACAGTGTTGACAACGGTTCTCATCATCCCACCAAAAAGATATCTGTGGAAAAGATTGTCCAGCGGCGTTCTGATTATCATAGTTTATATGACAGAGTGTATTACTAAGGATCTTCTTTGACCCTTCTTTCAAGAAGCCGGGAGCAACTATTTCGCTTTGCATCCACCAGTCTGTTGGATCTTTTGGTGCGGGAGTACCGCTCAGGAGGATAACAAATGCTTCTTCCCCCCAGACTTCTCGGACGGCGTCGGCTAAAAATTTGAATGCAACGGCTCTTTGGCTTGTTTCGCTTTTAAGCCTACTACTTTCGTCACCAATTAAAATTCTTGGGACCGTGTTTTTATCATCCCATTTTTCTACTATTTTGGTCAATCGTTCATAGGTGACGAACTTGGAAGGACAAACTGATGCCTCCCACTTGGAATATTCAGAGTGGACCGCTTCAATTGAAGCAACGGTGCCTACATACCAATAGTTCTCAGGATCTATATTTAATAATTCGCCAACTTCAATCAGCGGCAGTGTTTTACCAATACCCTGCTCACCCGCAACAATACAGCAATGTTTGGTTAGAATAAAATCTAGGATGTCCGCTTGATGGGGCCAAAGGGCTCGTTTTGATTGGAAGTGTTGTATTGGCTTTTCAAAATTTTCGAAGGGGTTTGGTGCGTCTTTAAGCAAGTATTGTAAGGAGATTTGATTTCGTTTACAGATACTGATGGACCATTGTTTTCGGTCCGGATGCCATTTTCTACCCACCATTGCGCGAATCTCATCATTAAGCGCCTTAGCTGCAGGATTTGCCCAAGGTGGGGGAGTATCAAAATAAAGTCGACCGTCTTGTTCTTCGACTGTCACAGGGAGATAGTACCCACCTGCCCGTAGTTTAATTTCGTGTGACACAAATTCGCCCCTATATTATAAAGGGAAGAGGCCTTTCAGTTGGCCTCTTCCCTTTACATCTCTAGAATTATCGCTCGATTTTGCTATCTTCGGCCTTTTCTGCGGAAGCAAGATCGTCGTTTCCTGCCGCAGGAAAGCGGGGCGGATTTGTAAAAAGGTTCATGGCTTCTTTGTACATTTCTGGCGTCGGAACGTTTTGTAATGCCCCGGCGTCCTCTTCATCCATGGGGGTGCAATCTGGGGTGTAAAAAACGCCTCGCTTATTTTCCTGCCGAGCGCTTGTCCACAAAACCGCATAACCTACGTATGGAATGATTTGTTCTTCCACCGCTGAAATTTGTTTAGGTGAATTAGCAAAATAAACTACAAAGGCATTTACGTCGGGGTGCGGCAACCAAAGAAGTACTTCAAGCCCTTGGCGATAAGGGTTCTCAAAATATGTGCCAGCACCTCCCTCTAAGGCTTTTTGCACAAAAACATCATACTGAGGTGTTTTGTAGATATCTTCTTTTTCTTTTCCACGGGCGATACAGTATTCAGTCTGCATCGTCTCATTATTACGATCCCAATAGAGCGCTTTACCTCGTATTCCTAAAATAAAAGCAGGAAAGGTAGCTTCAAGGTCTACGTAATTGGCATCTTTATTATTCCGTTTAAATACCCACGCGCCCGGTTTTACACCGTCTTCGATGACCTTGGATGTTTTTTGAACAAGGCTTAGGAATGGAAAGAATTGCTTCCCCTTAATGCCCGTTGCTGCTTCGGCTTGCTGCTTTGTTAATGTAACAGGCTGGGGAGTAATGCCGAATTGTTGAAGATTACTCTCTCCGGCAGGAACCATTTCTTTGCTTTCACTCGTGGCATTAATCGTTGCGTCTGCGTCTTTTTTTGACATTTTACTTAGTCTCCTCTTGACTCCATTGTTTTCTTTTTATTCCGTACACTTCCGATTTAAGAGACACCTTAGAGTCATTCTTCGTTTTCGTCTGGTAATTTTTTCTTCAGGATTTCTAATTCTTTTTTCAATTCTTTGTATTTTTGAACAGCTTCGGCTCGTTCCTTTGCTAAGGCTTTTTCTGCATCTAACTCTTTTGCTTTTTCCAGTTCTTCACACCTTTTAACATATGTGTTCCGGTCCATTTGGAGTGCAAAAAGAATTCCTTCCCTCAAAGCATCTTCTAAAGTCATGTCAGGCTGAATTAGCTTAGCTAATTCTTCTGGGTCTCCGGCCACTTTGGATAGAGTTATTTTTGATCTTAGTCGAGGTTGAGGAGTCCAAATTGCATCAGCATGCGCATTAGAAGCATCCACTCGTTTGGATTTAAAGACTTGTCGGATAACGGTTCGAAGGACGGATGAGAACTCATTAAAATTAAGGTCTTTTGTTTTTTGATACCACTTGGGTTGTTCTTTGGCCGGAAGTTTTGCAAGCACCCTAGCCCGAGAGAGTACAAGGTCTCCAGAATCAACATAGCCTTGAAGCTCTGGTACTAAGGTGTGTAAGGAGTACTTCTCTTTAACGTATGATTCAGTCTTATGAATAAGGAGGGCTGTTTCAAGGGCCGTTAATTCTTCTTCAGAAAGTTCATTAGAGATACGGTCTAACTGCTTACGAATTTGGGCGTTACTAACGGGCTCTGCTTGGATGTTAGTAACCAGCTGAAGAATCATAGCGTCGCGGTCACTACAATTCTCAATGACTTTTGCGTCAATGATAGGGAGTCCAAGTTTTTTCTTGGCAGTCAGGCGGCGATTGCCATCGATCAGAGACAATGTAACAACATCACCCTCTTGGATGCGTCGAACCAAAACAGGTTGGAGTTGGCCTTCGGCCTTAATTGATGAAACAAGTCCCTCAAAATTAGGCTCATCGCCCGTGCATTGTCTTGTTTTGACCCAAGAGGTATCAATAACGTCTATCGGCAAACGTTCGAGAGAGTAAGGGTACTTTTCTGTAAATTTATCCAGTAATGATTGATCCATTGTTTTCCTCTACCTCTTGGTCCTCGGCCACAAGATCCGCTATGCGTCTTACGTTATATGCAGAATAGCCTCGCTCTGTTTTCTTTCGTTCAAATATAATCTCATCGTCTGGAGCCAAACAGCGCCAGCCATCCATGCGAATGACGGATTCATGTACAAATACAGTATTCCCTTCTTCGTCTAATGCAAAACCAAACCCTTTATTATCAATCCAACGGGTTACAATTCCTTTTAACATAGACATATGCACTCCTAGTATTTTTGTTTTAAGGTTATTTTTCATCCCTAATCATAAGACACTCTTGACACCGACTTTGTTTCGCCTTTTTTGAAAAAAGTTACGTCACTTTTGTAACTCTATGTGCAGAAACGACTTACGGGTGTGTACATTTTTGTAAGGTAACTTTGCCAAAATGGCAACTCCTTTATTTTCAATGGGTTACAGATGAACAAGTGACGTAAAGTGACGTAACTTTTGAGTTACGTCACTTTTGTAACCCATTGGGCCGCAAAGAGTTAGGGTACCCTTTTACCTTATTTTTACTAATTACCTAATTTTTTTTAGTTGAGAGATAAATAAAAATAAAAATAATTAGTACGGCGTAGTATAGGGGGGCACTCCTGTTACGTCACTTTTAGCTTAAACGTATGTGTAACCCGTTGAGACACAACAAGTTATAGAAGTGACGTAACTAGATCAATACGTCACTTTTTTCACATTTTTTGTGCCATAACCCGTTGTATAAAAAGGACTTATAACAAGTGACGTAAAAGTGACGTAACGGTTTTTTACGTCACTTTTTTATAAGATGCAATGGTTTCATTCGACGGAGTGTCATTATAGTTGAATGCTATCAAGGGGACCCATATGTTTAAAAATCCAACTAAAACACAAGCTATTAAAACATTCCTTACCAACAAGACACATGCCGACCTCGCTGAGCTATACACTCCAGATATGGAAGTCCAAGTAAATGTCATCCCCGGTGGGACACGCATTGGACGAGAATATAAAGGACGAAAATTTGCAGAGTGGACAGACGGGGTGGAGTCATGGAAACCTTTTCGCATACCACACAATGCCGCTGTGTCACCCGAATATACGGATACCATTTTATCTTATGATCTTGAAAAACATGTTGAATCCATAGGCCTGACCGGCTGGGACTGGAAAAACCAATTATCAAGATGGGTAGCTTTCGACTTTGATGCAATTGTCGGCCACTCGTCCAACCACGGTTGTAAATTAACAGCGGCCGAATTGGCGGAAATCGAAGAAATTGTGTCTAAGGTGCCTTGGATAACAATTCGTCGGTCAACAGGAGGGGCTGGTCTTCATCTGTATGTGTTTTTTGAAGAGCCTGTCCCAACCAAGAATCATACCGAACATGCCGCTTTAGGCCGCGCAATCCTAGAACATTTGTCCTGCCTTGTAGGTTATGACTTAGAAGCTCAGGTAGATATTTGTGGTGGCAACATGTGGGTTTGGCATCGCAAGATGCTTAGTACCAAAGGGCTCGGTCTCTCACTTGTTCGAACAGGCTCGTTGTTTCCCGCTAAACAACTTCCTAAAAATTGGCAACAACATCTAGATGTTGTTTCTCGTCGTAAGAATAAAACAAGCTTTGGTGCTAAGGACCTAAGCAACGCTGACTCCGAGTCTGCCGAGTTATACACAGATCAGAAGCCTCGGGTCAAACTTGATGAGGAACATAAGCGACTAATAGACTATTTATTTAGTTTAAGTGAGTGGGTATCATATTGGAATCATGATCACTGGTGCTTAATTACTCATACTTTAGCTTTAAAACAAGCTCATACTGAATTACAACTTGAAGGTGTTTTTGAAACAGCTTCTTCGGGATCTACGCAACAAAATTGCTTTGCATACCCGTGCCCAAGAGGCGCTTGGAAGGTAGTGAGATTTTCTCCTGGAGTTAATGAGCACCCAACGTGGTATCAGACTCCAAACGGGTGGACATCTTGTGACTTTAATAAGATACCACCTGTATGCACCGCGTCTATCTTTTATGGCGGTGTGGAAAACCCTAAGGACGGCGCGTTTGATTTTCGAGAAGCCCAGCATGCCAAACGCGCCGCTGAGTCGATGGGCATTCATTTTGATTTACCAGAAAAGTTTAATTATAGCCGCGCTAAAATATATGTGCGAAAACAAGACGGTAAAATTGTAATTAAAATAGATGGTAAAAATTTTGAAAATGAAGACATTCCATATTGGGGTTTTGAAAAGGGCTGGTTTCACAGGGTGTTTGCTCCTGCGGCTCCAGACGAAGTGGTTAGCAACGAGGTCGAAAATTCTTATGATGATTTTTTAAGGTTGGTCTTAGACACCCATCAAAAGGAAATTGGCTGGTCATATAAACTACCGAGTCAAGCTCAGAAATGGGTTTGGTATAAAGAGAATACACTTAACTCGGCACTAATCTCACGAGGTATAGCTATGAAGGACGTTCCACAAATGCGCGGGTCTTGTGCAAATAATCCTTGGAACCTAGTTTGTTATCCATTCGAAGGAGAATATCCGGGGAGCCGTGAGTGGAACAGAGATTCACCACAACTTGCTTTTCCATTACGAGCAAGCAATGAGAATCTTTATTACCCCACGTGGCAAAAATTAATCGATCACATCGGTGGGAATTTAACCACCGCTGTTAAAAATGACCCGTGGTGCCAAGAGAATGGGATTCTGACAGGACCTGACTGGTTGAAGGTTTGGTGTGCCCGGTTATTTCAGAAGCCGATGGAAAGACTACCATACTTATTTTTGTACTCACCGGGGCAAGGGACCGGTAAAACTACCTTTCATGAAGCACTTAAACTACTAATGTATCATGGACATGTCTACGCTGACTTTGCTTTAAGAGGTAATTTTAATTCCGAAATTGACGGCCACGTTCTTTGCGTAATTGAAGAAACAAATTTAGGTGCAGACCCACACGCCTACAACCGCGTAAAAAATATGACGACAGCACCGACTATTTCAATTAACACGAAAGGGGCGGCTGTCTATGAAACACCAAATACAACACATTGGGTTCAATGTGCTAACAAGCTGAGTTATTGCCCGATTGAGCCGGGGGATACACGCATTGTTGTTATACTGATTGATGAAATTCCAGAAGAAGATTATCTTCCAGGTGGTGAGCTAGATAGGTTACTTAGAGAAGAAGCTTCTGATTTTCTAACTGAATTATTTACTTTGGAACTTCCGGACCGAGGAGCATCAAGACTCTATTTGCCGGTAATTATGACTGAAGAGAAATACCGGGCCGAAACTGAAAAAGAAACAGAGATAGAAACATTTCTTCGCGAACGTTGTTATTATATACCAGGGAACCTAGTTAAATTAGTCGAGTTTAAGGAGAAATTTAAAGAGTACTTGGCACCAGAAGATCGAGGAAGTTGGTCGGATCGACGCATTTCTAAGGAGATTCCTAAGGAACGTTTTCCGGTTGGAAGGTCGACCAGTCTACAAAATGCGTACTGTATCGGTAATTTATCCTTAACACCATCGACGGGAGAACGAGTAACAGAGCGGTACATACAACGGGGTGACAAATTGGAGTTAATAAAAATATGATTATTGCATTAGGACATCGGCAGGGTGTAGGTAAAAATGTTTTTGCACAAATGCTCGCTAATAGGTTTAAAACACAAGGCAAAGAGGTTCGTATCGCCGCTTTTGCAGATGCTCTCTATGCAGTCGCCCACATGCTATATGGCTGGGCAGGCTTTGCAACCAAAGATTTTTATGAGAAGCATCGTGAACTTAAAGAAGTTATTTTACCCGCGTTGGGGATGTCGCCTAGAACTCTTTTAATTCGATTAGGTACAGAAGCAATTCGTAAAAAAGTGTATGACCAGACTTGGGTGAAGTTGCTTTTACACTCCACTGTCGACGATGAAATTTTGATTATTACCGACCTGCGTTTTCCTAATGAGTTTGAAGCAGTTAAGAGGACTGGTGGGAAAACCATACGACTTGATCGTCCGAGTATTCCGATTAGTAAAGATGTAGCTGATACCGCTTTGGCACATATGACCGAAGAGGCTTGGGATTTTATTGTTACCAATGTTGGTACCTTGGAGGATTTGGGTGAGCAAGCAGAAAACATCATTTTTAAAACCCAGAGCGAATGCTCTTGAAAAAGTTAAGCATGGTACGCGGTTTAGTAAACAACGGCGTATAAAAAACCCGGCACCGCCAGTCTATGAGTATTATCAACCCGTTTATGCAAAAGAGTCCGAGCGCCTGTTTTGTGCTTTAAGTATTACGACTACGGGCCCAAATCCGTTTAAGCACGAGTTGTTTGTTATTCGAGCAATCGCAACAGATGCCGCCTTCGTGCCTATTCCTGGATTATTGCCCTTTTCTACAGTCATCAGGCCAAGAAATCCAGAGACATTCATGACGGCATCAAAAGCGCACGCCGAGTATGGTTATGAAGGCCCAACGGCAAAAGAATTTAAGATCGCCTGTGACAGTGGCATACCTTCGGAAGCTGCACTAACAGCCTTTTTTAATTGGTCACAAAAAGCATTTTCACCAGATATGAAATACCCTCGGTTCGTGCCTATTGTAAAAAATTGGGGTAGAACTTCTCCTTTTTTATTGAAATTTTTTGGTTGGAAGTCAGACTACACACCAGCGGTCTGCGATATTTTTGATACAGGTGACGTAAGGGATCTTAGCACTATTGTTGGTTATTACTCTGAGTTATTTAATTTAGATTATGACCCTATTCGTCTTTCACGCCTCATTAAATCTGCGGACGGTACTCCTCAAACAGCCATTGCCAGAAAAGAAAAAACAAATACGTATAAAAAAACAATTTCTTCTCCATATCTGGCTTTTGACCGAAAGACTAATATTTCTAATTTAAATCTCGATTACTTA
>Ga0172382_10011850_pt1 | contig 11463 bp, 10 predicted proteins | sample Leawel138RmetaG_FD_122245 | JGI IMG/M metagenome (GOLD analysis project Ga0172382, IMG submission 122245) | Leachate microbial communities from a municipal landfill in Southern Ontario, Canada - Leachate well 138R metaG | ecosystem: Engineered > Solid waste > Landfill > Unclassified | place...
CGACGAAAAACTGAAACTGGAATATTCAAGGGAATACGGAAATACAGTATATTATAATACCTTTGAAGGTATAATCACAAACCTTCAGCGCAGGTACAGCTCCACCCAGTCGGATTATGTCAAGCGTGAAATAGAGGATTATATGACCACCGAGAAATGTCATAGCTGCGGCGGTGCCCGTCTTAAAAAAGAGGTGCTTGCGGTGACGGTGGGCGGACTGAATATTGATAAGCTTTCAAGGCTTTCAATAGTTGATACCGTAAAGTTTTTTGACGAGCTTAAGCTCTCTGAAAGAGATAATGCCATTGCAGGCAGAATATTAAAAGAGATAAAAGCAAGACTTTCATTTTTAACAAATGTAGGTCTTGGCTACCTGTCGCTGTCAAGAGCATCGGCGACGCTTTCGGGCGGTGAGGCTCAGAGGATAAGACTTGCTACGCAGATAGGCTCTGGTCTTACGGGCGTGCTTTATATATTAGATGAGCCGAGCATAGGACTTCATCAGAGGGATAACGATAAGCTGATTACTGCGCTCAAACACCTGCGGGATTTGGGCAACACCCTTATTGTTGTCGAGCATGACGAGGACACAATGCGCCAGTCTGACTATATAGTGGATATCGGCCCCGGGGCGGGAGTTCACGGGGGCAGAGTTGTTGCTCAGGGAACTGCCGAAGAGGTTATGAAAAATGAAAACTCAATTACGGGAGATTACTTAAGCGGCAGAAAGAAAATTGAAGTTCCCAAAGAAAGAAGAAAAGGCAACGGCAAATTTATTACCGTTAAGGGCGCAAGAGAAAATAATCTAAAAAATATAGATGTAAGCTTTCCGCTTGGGGTTATAACGGCGGTAACGGGAGTTTCGGGGAGCGGAAAAAGCTCGCTTATAAATGAAATTTTATTTGGGTCGCTTGCGGCAAAGCTTAACCGTGCAAAAACCACTTGCGGCGAACATGATGAAATTCTGGGCATAGAAGAACTTGACAAGGTTATTGATATCGACCAGTCGCCAATTGGCAGAACGCCCCGTTCAAACCCTGCGACCTATACGGGAGTTTTCGGCGATATTCGTGAGCTTTTCGCCTCAACAACAGATGCTCAGGTGAGGGGATACGGGCCCGGAAGATTCAGCTTTAATGTGCGCGGCGGCAGATGTGAGGCATGTACGGGCGACGGTATTTTGAAGATAGAAATGCATTTTCTGCCCGACGTTTATGTACCCTGTGAGGTATGTAAGGGCATGAGATATTCAAGAGAAACGCTGGAAGTTAAATATAAGGGTAAAAACATTTTTGAGGTTCTTGACATGACAGTTGAGGAGGGGCTTGATTTTTTCAGGCATATCCCTAAAATCAGCCGAAAACTGCAAACGCTGTATGACGTTGGTCTGGGATATATAAAAATCGGTCAAAGCTCGACCACGCTTTCGGGCGGTGAGGCTCAGCGCGTCAAGCTTGCGACCGAGCTTTCAAAACGCGCAACGGGCAGAACGGTTTATATCCTTGATGAACCCACAACCGGGCTTCATACCGATGATGTCCGCAAGTTGATTGAGGTGCTTCAGCGCATTGTTGAGGCAGGCAACACGGTAATTGTGATTGAACACAATCTGGACGTTATAAAGACTGCCGATTATATTATTGACCTTGGGCCCGAAGGCGGCAGCGAGGGCGGAAAAATTATTGCCACAGGCACTCCGGAAGAGGTGGCAAAAAATAAGAATTCAAGTACAGGAGAATATTTAAGGAGGGTACTGTATTGAACAAAATTGCAGTAGTAGGCTCGGGCGGCTGGGGAACAGCACTTGCCATTCTTCTTGCCGACAAAGGGTTTGACGTTAAGCTTTGGTCCTATTTTAAAGAGGAGTCCGAGCAGCTTGACAGAACAAGAGAAAATAAGTTTTTGCCGGGAATAAAATTGCCCGATAATATAGAATGTTCAAATGACCTCGGATATGTTATGAAGGACTGCCGATATATTGTAAGTGCGGCTCCGTCCAAAGGGGCGGTTTCCTCCGCGGAAAAAATGGCGGAGTTTTTCGATAAGGATAAGCAAATAATTATCAGCGTGACAAAAGGCCTTGAGGAAAACAGCTATTGCAGAATTTCCGAGATATTAAAAGAAAAAATGCCGGGTGCGAAGGTTGTTGTTTTGTCAGGTCCATCCCATGCCGAGGAGGTTGCCAGAAAGAAGGTAACAAGCGTTGTTGCGGCGTGCGAGGATATATTGCTGGCAAAAGAGGTTCAGGAGCTTTTTATGTGTCCCTATTTCAGAGTGTATGCGACAGACGATGTGGCGGGCGTTGAATATGGCGGCTCGCTGAAAAATGTAATTGCACTTTGCGCGGGTGTGCTTGACGGTATGGAGCTGGGCGACAATGCAAGGGCGGCGCTTGCGACAAGAGGTATGGCGGAGATTTCAAGACTGGGAACTGCTCTTGGTGCAAGACCGGAAACTTTTTTCGGTCTGTCGGGAATCGGTGACTTAATTGTAACCTGTACCAGCAGCCATTCAAGAAATCATCGCGCGGGAGAGCTTATCGGTAAAGGTATGACGGCTCAGCAGGCGATTGACGAGGTTAAAATGGTTGTTGAGGGTATTCCTGCGGCAATAGCAGGGCATAACCTTGCAAAAAAAGTCGGGGTTGAGGTGCCTATTATTTCCGCGGCATACCATGTAATAAAAGATGGTTATGATGTTAAAGAGATGGTGGAAAATCTTATGACAAGACCGGGCAAAGAGGAAAGTTAAATTATGAAAGCATACGATTTTGACCAGACGATATATAATGGTGACAGTACAAGGGATTTTTATTTTTATTGTCTGAAAAAATATCCGCAGATAATGAAATATCTGCCTATGACACTGATTCATGCTATAAAATTCGGCGTGGGAATAATGTCAAAGACAAAGTTCAAAGAAAAATTTTACATATTTTTAAAATCCGTGCCCGATATTGATTTGGCTGTCGAGGATTTTTGGAAATCGCACGAGAAAAACATCAAGGAATGGTACATCGCTCAAAAAAGCGAGGAAGACCTTATAATTTCAGCCTCGCCCGAGTTTTTGCTCAAACCCATTTGCGAAAAACTGGGTGCAAAGCTTATTGCCTCAAGAGTGGACAAATTCACAGGCAAAACAGACGGAGAAAACTGCTGGGGTGAGGAAAAGGTGCGCCGGTTTCACGAGGCGGGCGGTGGAAAAATCGAGGAATTCTACTCCGACTCACTCTCAGATACGCCCATGGCATATTTGGCAGAGAAGGCGATTCTTGTAAAAGGGAACAAGCTGGAGGAATTCAGGCTCAAACAAGATTCCGCAAAATAATATAAAATTTTTATTTACACAGACGATAGTTTTATGCTATACTATTAACAGCGAGAATTTTAGAAAAAGATATTTGGAGTGAGATTGTTGGAGGCTTTTAGAATAAAAGGCGGCAACAAACTGCAGGGGACGGTACATATCAGCGGCGCGAAAAATGCAGCTGTGGCGATTATTCCGGCGTCTATTTTAATAGACGGCACTTGCAGAATAGAGAATTTGCCTAACATACAAGATGTTAATTATATACTTGAAATACTGCAAAAGATGGGTTCGGTAGTAAATCGAATTGACGACAATACCATTGAAATTAACAATACCGGTATTAACACCTACAAAGCTACGGATGAAATCGTTCAGAGAATGAGAGCATCATACTATCTTGTGGGTGCGCTTTTGGGCCGTTTTAAAAGAGCGGAGGTTTGTCTGCCCGGCGGCTGTAATTTCGGCGAAAGACCGATTGATTTGCATGTTAAAGGCTTTCAGATGATGGGAGCTGAGGTAAATGTAAGCGACACTTTTGAAGCTCACGCTCAAAGACTTATCGGGACAAGTATTTATCTTGACCAGGTAAGTGTTGGGGCGACCATGAATATAATGATCGGAGCGGTGCTTGCCGAGGGAGTTACTACCATCGAAAATGCCGCTAAAGAGCCGCACATTGTTGATGTGGCGAACTTTCTTAATTCTATGGGTGCAGACATTAAGGGTGCCGGTACAGATACTATAAAAATCAGAGGGGTAAGTGGCCTCCACGGCGGTACATACTCACTCATTCCCGACCAGATTGAGGTTGGAACTTTTATGATGGCGGCAGTCATCACAGGCGGAGACGTAACGGTTGAAAATGTTATTCCGAAGCATATGGAGGCTATTGTCGCAAAGCTCATTGAGATGGGCGCGCAGGTGATTGAAAATGACGAAAGCATTCGTGTAATCGGGCCTGAATATATTAAGCATACAAATGTTAAGACAATGCCCTATCCGGGGTTCCCGACAGACCTTCAACCGCTTATAGTGTCACTTTTGACAGTGGGCGTGGGAACGAGTATTGTGAATGAAAATGTCTGGGAAAACAGATTCCAGTATGTGGACGAGCTAAGGAAAATGGGCGCCAATATTATTGTGACCGGAAGGACGGCAGTAATTCAGGGTGTGCCCGGTCTGGACGGGTCAAAGGTAAGGGCAACGGACCTCAGGGCGGGTGCGGCAATGGTTATTTCCTCTCTTGCGGCTAAGGGAGAAACAATAGTTTACGATATTAAGTATATTGACAGAGGATACGAGTTTTTTGAGGACAAGCTCAAAAGCTTGGGAGCTGATATTCAGCGGGTAAATATTTGATTAATAATGATAGCCCATGTCAACTTAGGAAAGTTACATGGGCTATATTAAAAGGAAAGGTTTTGGAATTTTTATGGCAAAATTCTGTTCCATTGTCAGCGGAAGCAGCGGTAATGCCCTGTTTCTTGAGCATAAGAACACTAAAATCCTGATAGATTGCGGTATAAGCTGTGCAAGAATTTGCGCAGCACTTAAATCGATTCACGTAAACCCTGCGGAAATTAACGGAATTGTCGTTACGCATGAGCATAGCGACCATATCAGTGGGGTACGGGTGTTTTCAAACAAGTTCGGCTGCAGCGTTTATGCAGGTGAGAGGACACTTGGCAATATGACCTGCTTTGACGCTCAGGCGGTAAAATCAGGTGAGTCTTTTGAAATCGGAGATATCGGGATAAGACCCTTTGATATTCCGCATGACGCAGCAGAGCCGTTCGGATACTCGTTTATGCTTGGCGGTTTAAGCATTTCCGTTGCGACGGATATGGGGAAAATTAATGCCGAGGTTGCCGAAGCAATCCGCGGCAGTGAAGTTGTTTTTCTTGAGGCAAATCATGATAGGGAGATGCTTCTTACAGGTCCTTATCCCTATTATCTTAAAGAGAGAATAATCGGTGTGGAGGGTCACCTTTCAAATGACCAGAGCGCATCGCTTGCGGCGGCACTTGCCAGAACGGGTACCACAAAAATTATTCTGGGGCATCTGAGTGATACCAATAACACGCCCGAGCTTGCGCTTAAGACGGTTGCGGACGCACTTTCCGAAAGCGGACTTGAAGTCGGGAAGGACATTGTTCTTGACGTGGCAGAAAGATATTCCATCGGAAATATATATGAACTTTAAATCACTGACACAATAAAAAAACGACCTCTGCCGTTTGGCAAAGGTCATTTTTTAATTTATCTTACAAATCTTTTTACTTTTTTTCCGATATATACTGCCAAAGCAATTTTTGCAATATCGGGAATAATAAAAGGTACAACACAGGTTGTGAGAACGGAAATTATGCCTATACTGCCGGTATTATTTGTATAGACAAAATAGAACCAAAGGCTTCCGAAAATATAGCAGACAAGCAGTCCCGCAAGCATGGAAATAAGCTGTTTTATATATGTTTTGCCTATATACTCACCAATCAGACCGGAAATGTATCCACCTGCCAGAAAACCGATGATATAACCGCCCGTGTAAGAAAGCAGTACGCCTAATCCGCCCCTGAACCCCGAAAAAACAGGTATTCCGATTGCCCCTATAAGCAGGTATATCAAAATTGCAAGACTTCCCTTGTTTTTACCAAGCACGCTTATTGCCAAAAAAATTCCGAAGGTCTGCATTGTAAAGGGGATTGTGTAGGGAATGGTTATGTATGCGCACATCACAATTATTGCTGTAAACAGCGAAATTTCTGTTAAATCTTTTGTTTTCATAATTTTCTCCTTTGTTTGATTATACACATTTGTCTGATATTTGTCAACCATATTTTTGGTCGGCCCGCATAAATATGCTGTATTCCTTTTTCGGTTTTCATGGTAGAGTCTATTGACAAAACACCCTAAAATAATATATAATATTTTTATTATATATTAATCAAAAACGGAGGAGAAAAGGATGGAACAGTACATAAAGGCTGCCACAGAAAAATTTGAAGTTCTGTTAAGAAAGCAGCTTGAAAGAAATGAAGCTATAAAAGCTACAAAGGATTTTATAGATTACAGCAAATTGGACAAGATAATTATCGGTGTTGTCGGCGGTGACGGAATCGGCCCTGCCATTACCGCCGAAGGCCAGCGACTGCTTGAGTATCTGCTCAAGGACAAGGTAAGCGCAGGAAAAATCGAGTTCAGAGTAATTGGCGGACTTACCATTGAAAACCGTGCCGCTGTAATGAAAGCAATTCCCGACGATGTATTGGCTGAAATTAAAAAATGCCATGTTATATTAAAAGGCCCCACAACCACTCCCAGAGCAGGTGACGAGTGGCCTAATATTGAAAGTGCCAATGTTGCAATGCGAAAAGAGCTTGACCTTTTTGCGAACATCCGACCCGTTAAGGTTCCCTCACAGGGTATCGACTGGACCTTCTACCGTGAAAATTCCGAGGGCAGCTATGCGCTCGGCAGCGACGGTATAAACGTTACGGATGAGCTTGCATTTGACTTTTGCGTAACAACAACAGAGGGGACTTACCGAATTGCAAAGGCTGCATTTGATTATGCGAGAAAAACCGGCAAAACAAGAGTGACCGCGGTTACAAAAGCGAATGTTGTTAAAACTACTGACGGTAAATTCCTCTCAATCTGCAAAGAGGTTGCAAAGGAATATCCCGAAATCGAGTTTGATGATTGGTATATCGACATCATGACAGCAAAGTTCATTGACGAGAAAAGACGCACAGGCTTCCAGGTTCTTATTCTGCCCAACCTTTACGGCGACATTCTCACCGACGAAGCAGCAGAATTCCAGGGCGGCGTAGGTACTGCCGGAAGTGCAAACCTCGGCAAAAGATACGCTATGTTTGAGGCAATTCACGGCAGTGCGCCCAGAATGGTTGAAGAGGGCAGAGCCCAGTATGCTGACCCCTGCAGCGTTCTCAGAGCGTGCGTTATGCTTCTTGAGCATATCGGCGAAACAAAAATTGCTTCCCGTCTTGAAAAGGCACTTGACATCTGTATGTACACAGAAAAGAAACTTGTTATTACAGGCAGAGATACAGGCGCTACAAGCAGACAGTTCGGCGATTATGTTCTTGAAACAATAAATACCATTTAATTTTTATAAATAAGTGTTGACACAACGTATTATAGGTATTATAATAATAGCATAAATTCTGAAAGGATTGATACCATGGTAGATAAAATCAAAGAAATTATAGCACGTGAACTTATGGTTGATGAAAGTGACATCACCCTTGAAACAGATATAATAAACGACCTCGGTGCAGATTCACTTTCTGTTGTTGACCTTGCAATGGCTCTCGAGGATGAGTTTGATATTGAAATGCCCGACGAGGAAATCGAGGGAATCAAGACAGTTGGCGATATTGTAAACTACATTAAAAGTCTTGACAATTAATTTAAAAATGCCTGTAAATTAATTACAGGCATTTTTTTTGAGGGGATAGGGAAAATGCTTTGGAATGAGCAAACTGAGCCCGCAATAGGATACCCGAAGGCGTATGTGTATACGCCGAGAGGCGAAGTTTGTCCATAGCAAAAAGGCTATAAATCAAGGAAAAATCTCACATAAGTGAGATTTTTCGCTCGATTGTTATAAACCTTAGTATTATACAGATACTAATCACACGCAATTTACTGCCTTTTTGCGTTCCGGAGTATTTTAACATCCACTTTTTTGCATATAAATATTGCTACAATTAAACCGCAGATTCCTGCAGTGAGTTTACCGATCAGCATAGGGACGAGAGCGCTGAATGCACCTGATATGCGGCGTAAATACAAACTTGTTGCGTTTTGTTGTTTTTTATTCCTTTGTTTCCATTACCTTTTTTAGAGCACAAGGAATTTGATTTCCATCTGTATAATCTGACTGCTTCCAATTTATATCCCCATCAAACTTATACAGTCTTATACCTATATCCTCACCATACAACCAAACATTATTCTGTTCGTCCCAAGCACCGTATAAAAAGCCTGTTTCGCCAATTTGTATTGACCAAATTGTTTGTGTGGAAGACACATCATCATTATAACGGTTTATTTTATCAACGGATAATTTATTGCCACCATAAAAATAACCAGCGGCAAATTCTTTGTTAAAAGAAAGTTGATTTATATTCCATGGGGTAATTAATAGTTCTCTATAGTTATCTGCATCTTCAAACTTTAAGCCAAATCTATTATAATGTTCTTTGTTAATCCACATATCCCCTAATTTCTTTGCAAGATCATCACTATCCCCAACTGCATTGTAGGAATTATTGTGCAGAGATTCAAATTCATCATACGTTATGATAATCAACCATGAACTTGCATCATCTATCCCCAGACCGTGACTATAGCTACAGGCAATTGCAACAACATTATATTCTAACTGTTGCTTTTGCAATTCCATAAAGCAATTAAATATAGCGTAAATTTCCAACGGATTCGCTCTAGCTTTGGTATTCTTCGCTTTGAAAGAAATATCTAATACATAGTCATTTTCACCCATACCAGTAACCACACTATTTCCTTTGTTATTCGAGCTTTCAAGCCAAGACAATTCAGCTTTTTCAAGTAATGAACACATTGGTTTTGAACTTTCATATTCTTTAACAATTTTTCGAATTTTATTGATTATCATTTTATCCGAGCTCTCCGTTCTCACAGTATTGAGTCTACAGCTTGTCATAAGAAATAAAACACATAAAATTAAACTCGCTATTTTAATTCTCATATCTTTCTCCTTATATGCCATCACTTAATGCGTTTCATAAGTTATCCTTTTGTTAATGTGATTCCACACTGCATTCTCCGTCAAAAAGAGACAGTATCTGCTGTTCTTTAATATTATAGGGTACCTCAGCAGAAATAACAAAAGTAAAAGCTCCGTCCTCCGTTTTAAATATGGACACATTTTCAGGGGTTATGCCGATACTGAGAAGTTTTTGCTCCAGGATCTGCTGCATGTCTTCAGAATAGCTTGTTTTAACGGTAATAAGCTTAATTTTGTGAGCCTTCATCCAGCCGTAGCTTCTGAAAAGAGTCTGAATCGCCAAAATAATAAGTGTAGCGGCGACTCCCTCTACATACATACCTGCACCGATTGCCATACCGATACCAGATGTTGCCCATATGCCGGCAGCTGTTGTCAGCCCTGTAATTGCATGGTTGTGGACAAAAATCATACCTGCGCCTAAAAAACCGACGCCGGTTACAATCTGTGCGGCAATCCTTGTCGGGTCACCGACAATGCCCATATCAAGCGCGGCATATTTTGATACAATCATCATAAGAGCCGAGGCACTCGCGACAATAAAGTGTGTTCGGATTCCGGCCTCTTTTGCCCGGTTTTTGCGCTCAAACCCTATCATGAATCCGCAAATTCCGCCAAGAAGAAGTCTTATGACGCATTCAAGATGCAACATTAAACCCATTTCCAACATATATAAATCATCCTTTAACTATAAATAATGAATATTATTATACATCATTTTCAGCATTATTGCAAGCGTTATTTTTCATTGCATCGCGCAGCTTTGACAGCGCCTTTTTTTCAATACGGGAAATATATGACCTTGAAATGCCGAATCTTTCGGCAATCTCATATTGAGTTTGTTCTTTTTTTCCATTCAGACCGAAACGGAGAGACAGTATTTCGGCTTCCCTTTCGGTAAGCACTTCCTTCATTTTTAAAAGCATTATGTCGGTGTCCATTTTAACCGATATTTTATCAACTATTTCAGGCTCGGTATCTTCTAATATGTCCATAAGTGTGATTTCATTTCCCTCGCCGTCCATTCCTATTTTGTCATTGAGCGAAACCTCATTCTGAAATTTTTTATTTCCCCGAAAGCTCATCAAAATCTCATTTTCCACGCATCTTGCGGCGTAGGTTGCAAGCTTTACGCCCTTATCGGGATTAAAACTTGAGATGCCTTTTATTAGTCCTATTGAGCCGATTGAAATTAAATCATCATTGTCGGGACCGCAGCCGGAATATTTTTTTGCCAGATGAGCCACGAGTCTTAAATTCCGTTCGATAAGAATGTTTTTTGCTTCAACATCTCCTTTATACATTCTTTCGAGGTATTTTTGTTCTTCCTCCTTTGTAAGCGGCTTTGGAAAGTTGCCCTTTCCGCTGATGTAGCCGGCGAAAAACCATACATTTGCTGCTATTAAAGCGAGTACAGACAAAATTGCCTCAAACATTTTATGCCTCTTTTCATCATTTTTCTACATTATATTCAAAAGGACGGTTTTACATAACAAAAATTAATTATTTGCATAAATTCGGACAAAGCCTAATAAACATATATAAACTAAATCTTGGAGGTCACACATGAACAAGCTGCAAATAAATATTGAGCCTGTACTGCGCATATTGCCGCAAAAAATCTCAATAGCGGTGGCAAAATACAATGTAGAGGAAATCAGGCTTATTGCAAACAAACCTGTAACTATTTTCATGGAAGGGGCAAGCTATTTTATCAGTGCGGTGGGCGATATAACACAGAGTGCAAATAACGGAATTACAATTTCTTCTTCGGGAATAAACGAAATTTACAAAGCCGCTTGCGGAGGTTCGGTCTATGCGGTGGAGGAGGAGCTGAGACACGGATTTGTGACTATTGAGGGTGGACACAGAGTCGGAATATGCGGAACGGCGGTTATGAAGTTGGGAGAGGTTACATATATAAAATATGTTTCCGCACTTAATATTCGCATTGCCAAGCAGGCGGTCGGATGTTCCAAAGATATTATTCCGATTATTTATGATAAGTTCGCCCGAAATACTCTTATTGTTTCGCCTCCAGGATGCGGAAAAACCACGCTTTTGCGTGATATTGCAAGAGTACTTGGCAGTAGATATAAAATCGGAATTGCAGACGAGCGAAGCGAAATTGCCGCATCTTATCTGGGTATTCCCCAAACTGATGTCGGTGAAAAAACCGTTGTAATGGATTTGTGCCCCAAGGCGCAGGCGATAAATATGCTTGTTCGCACTATGGGGGTTGAACTTATAGTGACAGATGAAATAAGTACGGCAGAGGATGCCGCGGCAATCAAAAATGCTTTTGGTTCGGGAGTAAAGGTTATCGCGTCTGCGCATGGGTACTGCGTCGCTGACATAAC
>Ga0172382_10011851_pt1 | contig 11463 bp, 13 predicted proteins | sample Leawel138RmetaG_FD_122245 | JGI IMG/M metagenome (GOLD analysis project Ga0172382, IMG submission 122245) | Leachate microbial communities from a municipal landfill in Southern Ontario, Canada - Leachate well 138R metaG | ecosystem: Engineered > Solid waste > Landfill > Unclassified | place...
ATGCCCAGAGAAACGGCAAGAATGGCGGACCCTATTGAAAACTCTAAAGTGATGGGCAGCGCGGCAAACGCCATGAGCGCGGCGGCGATGACGGGGATCAAGGTAAGACTGATGGCTCGCCCGTAAGTTTTGGTGGTCCCTGTGGCTGCGAAGCAAAAAATGGCGTCCGCGCTGCTCCGTATCGCCCAGGCCAGTGCCGCGCCCACAATGCCCAGCCATGCGATCAATGCCCAGAGAATAAGCAGAAAAGGCAGGAGCTCCGCCAGATAAAACTTGGTCATGAGGTCGGGGCGCCCTTGGGCGGGCATGTAGGCGTAAGGAATATAGGCAGGGCCATTGATCCAGATGCCCAGCAACAAAATGATGGCCACCGGGGCCATCTTCGCCGCGAGGTCCGCGCCGATCCAGAAGATGAGGAAGGGGTGCATCAGCAGGATGGCGAGGACGATGAAGGGGGTCTGGATGGCGGTAAGAGCGGTGACGGCTTGGCGCAAGAGCCCTTTGGCGTCTTCCCCTTGTGCCTGCGAAAAACGTGGGAAAAGGGTGGTGCTGAGGGCATAGGGCAGGTAGGTAAGGCGTTGGGTAAGGTTAAAAGGCACGGTGTAGGCGGTGACGGCAGCGGCACCGAGCCGGGCGCCGATGATGAGGCGATCAACGATGGTAAGCAGCGGAATGACGGCCCCGGAAACGCTGATCCAGCCACCAAAGCGCAGCAAGGGGCCAATCTCCGCGCGATGCAGGGCGGGCCATCCCACAAAGGGCAGCCTGCGGGCGGTCAACCAGAACATGACCAGCACTCCCACCATGCGTCCGGCGAGGGCTGCGGCGATGAGCGCTGCAATGCTGCCGTGCCCGAAGGCGACGCTGAGGAGCGGGAAGGTCTGGAGGCCGATGACGCCAATGACTTGACTGGCATTGAGCGAGAGGAATGCCTGGCGTGCTTCGAGGGTGCCCGCTAGTACGGAGATAAGGGCTATCAAGGGAACGATGGCTGCGAGCCAGGGAATGGCCTTCTGGGCCTCGCCGCGCAACGCGGCCGGGATCTGAAATATCTCCGCAAAAAGCCAGTGACCGAGGAAATAGAGGATGATCCCGCCCAATACGCCCATGCCTGCGCTGAGAAGGAAGGCGGTCCAGAAGGTGCGGTTGCGTTCTTCGCTGCTTTCCTGACGGGCAACCCGCTGCGCCACGGCCCGCCCGAGACCGAGGTCAAAGGCGCCGAAATAACCGAGCAGGGTGAAAGCGAGGAGCAGGACGCCATAACGGACTTCACCAATCCAGCGTAGATACAGAGGGACCGTGGCCAGCGAAACCACGGTGGGGATGAGCAGGCCCGCCAGATTGATGAGGGTGGAGCGGGCGATACGGGGGTGAGGGGCAGTCATGTCAGGGGCTGGGGCTTTGCTGTGCCATGGCCACATGGGCTGCCTGCTTCCGGGCCAAAGCTTTCCGCGGCGCTCTGGCGGATCTGGGCGATTGGTTCGGGGCTGAGGTACTCGGCGGCGGTCATGCCGCCCCCCTCCCGGCATCGAGGCCGGACGCGCTGAGGCCGTCCACTTCCCGGCGCAGGGCGGCGATCTCCGCTTGGAGGGTGTCGTATTCGGCCATTTTCCGGTGCAGGAAGCGGACGGTGACCCGGGCCTTTTCCTGGACGCCTTCCGGCGTCAGCAGGTAAGCGTAGACGCCCTTGTTCGGGTTGCTACGAAAATTTCCCATCTTGACCAGGCCCTTGTCTACAAGAGCCTTGAGGCAATAATTGGTCTTGCCCAGGCTCACGCCCATGGCGGCGGCCAGCTCCCGCTGGGTGCTCTCGGGGTGCTCCGTGAGGAGCTTGAGTAAATGATAGCGTGTGGCGTCGTCGAGCATACGTTTGTTCAAGCGGTGAACGTATGGGTAGCGTAGGGGCTCCGGTGGGTGCTGTCAAGGCGTACAGCCTGGGCATCTGCGTGGCCGTTATGCCGGCTGTTTGCGGAAGGCGTTTTGCAGGAGTGCCAGAAACACGCCCAGCATCAGGCCGCCCAGACCGGCCAGCACCAGAATCAGCCCGCGCTTGGGCGCGATAGGGATAGGGTCATAACGGGGTGACAGGGTTTGCACCGTGGGACTGGTGTTATTGGGCGCCAGTGCGTTTTCCATCTTGGCGATGGCTGCCTGAATATTGGTAAGCGCGTCGGTGCGCCGAGACTGCTCCAGAAACAGCAAAGCCGACGTAGAATCGGCCTGCCCTTTGCCGATTTTGGTGCTCGGAGGAGTGCGCATGCCCTGATACTGCGCCTGCAACCGTGTCAATTGCGCCTGGCGCGCTCCAACGATTTGCTGATAGCGTTGTTGATCCTCCGCCAGCAGTCGCTGGATGACCCCCTGCAGATACTGCTGCGCCTCTTGTGGTGAGCGCCCCTGGGCCTCCAGGGTCAGGATGGAGCCGTCTGCCTTGTCCGGCGTTACGGCGTACAGCTTGGGCATCTGCTTTTTTGCCTGCTCGGTATTGACCGGGGTGTATTGGTTCATCAGCCGGCTGGCCAACTGCAGGCCGTTGTCCACGGGCTGTCCGGCTACCTTGCCAATCTGCACCACAGCCTTGCTCTCGTAGACCGTGGTCGCCAGGCTCACATAGGCGGCCGCCAGCCCCAGGCAGACCACCGTGCTGAGAAATACCAGCCATTTGCGTTTAGCGATGATCTCCCACAGGTCGCGCAGGCTGATCTCGTCCTCGGAAATGGCGTAAGCGGCATTTGCGCGTTGGGGCTGTCCGGCTCCGGCGTTGTCTTCTAAAGGCATGCGGTATCCTCTAACAAATCAGTACAACCGCTGAGTGTAGCAGCTAAACATCCATGCTTGTACCGGTTGGCCCTGCGCGGCTTGACGCGCAGGTACTTTCCCAAGTCTAATTTCGGCGTCATGATGTGGAGCGACGGAGTGGCATATGGGTAGTTCTGATCGGTGATATCGTGAAATCGGCGGCAACGGGCCGTATCCGTTTTCGTGGGCCGCAATGGGTGCCTTATGTGTTGGCTCTGGGCGATGTACTGGCGCTTTTGACCGCCTTTTATCTTGGCCGCCTTTCCCACGCCTTCTATTACCACCTGAGTCCCGGCTGGGTGCTGCTGTACTGGTGGGGGAGTCTTACGCAAGTCAATGTGCTCCTGTTCCTGTTGCTGATGGCTCTGGGCATTACCGCCTTCGCCGTCAAGGGGCATTATGCCCGGCGCAAGGCCTTCTGGGACGAGGCCGGCGAAGTGCTGGGCGTGTTCACGCTCTTGCTGGCGTTGAATGCCACCATTGCTTTTTCCGGCAAATGGCCTCTGTCACGGCTATGGCTTTTTTCTACCTGGGTGCTGGCGTTGGCGCTGTTGCCCCTGGCCCGATGGCTGGTACACCATATCTTGCAGCGCCTGGGCGTGTGGATGCGGCCCGTGGTGGTCATCGGCTGCGGGCGAAACGCCGCCGAGGCCATCCGCGCCCTGGACAGCGAGCCCATGCTGGGCTATGCCGTGCAACGGGTGCTGATGCCAGGGGGGTGTAGTAGTACGGCCTCCGGCGAACTCCCTACCCAGGCGCCCATGGAGGCTCTGGGAGACGATCCGTTGGCTACCCTGGCCCGCCTGGGCAAACCCCATATCGTGCTGGCCCTGGACATGGATCAGTGGGACGCGCAGGAAAAACTCGTGCGTTCCCTGGGGCTCAGCTACCCCAACCTTACCGTGGTGCCGCCCTTGCGCGGTCTGCCGCTGTTTGGCATGGAGGCCATGCACTTTTTTGGCCACGAGGTGCTGATGCTGCGGGTGCGGGACAACCTGGCCCGGCCCGGTCCGCGCATCGTCAAGCGCCTTTTTGACCTGGTGGCCGCTTCGTTACTCGTGGTGCTCTTGTCGCCGCTGCTTTTTTATATCGCCTGGCGCATCCGCAGGGAGGATGGCGGGCCGGTATTTTTTATCCAGGAGCGTGTGGGCAGAGGGGGCGGCACCTTTGGTTGCCTGAAATTCCGCAGCATGGTGATGGATGCGGAGGACCGCCTGAAACAATACCTGCAGAGTCACCCCGACCTGGCTGCCGAGTACGAAAGAAATTTCAAGCTGCGCAACGATCCCCGGGTGACCCGGATCGGGAGGTTTCTGCGGCGTGGCAGCCTGGATGAGTTGCCCCAATTGTTCAATGTGTTGCGTGGCGACATGAGTCTGGTGGGCCCGCGCCCTTTACTGGCGCGGGAGCTTGACCGTTACGGCGACAATATCTGCCTGTATCATATGGTTTATCCGGGTATTACCGGGTTGTGGCAGGTGAGCGGGCGTTCCGAGACCACCTTTGACGAACGCGCCTACCTCGATGCCTGGTACATCAAGAACTGGACGCTCTGGTACGACATCGTCATCCTGCTCCTGACGGTGAAGGTGGTTTTCCGGCGGGAGGGGGCTTATTGAGGGTGTCGCGCCAGGTCGCCGCATTGCTATTGTCTCTGGCTACGGGCTACAATTCCTCCAAATTTTTCGCTGGGGGTTGAAGATATGCGTTCTGATTTTCTGAAGGTGGTGGTTGCTGCGGCTGGAGCGCTGGCGCTGGCGGGCTGTGCGCACAATGTGGGGAGCGGGGCGCCCACGACGGCTGGCGCGGTGGCTCCCGCCAACTCGGCGGCCACGGCCGGTCTTGCCGGTGAGGGCATCAATGGCCAGAACCTCAATGCCAACGGACCCATCGGGGGTGGCAGCAGCGGCCTGAGTGCCGCTGAACTGGCCGCTTTGCCCCAGAACTTGCGGGTACATTTCGCATTCAACAGCGGTGCCATGGATGCACAGGCGCAGCAGATCGCCACCCAGAACGCGCAGTTCATGGTGGCCCATCCCCATGTCCAGGTGCGCCTGGAGGGGAATACCGATGATCGCGGTACCCAGGAGTACAACCTGGCCCTCGGTGAACAGCGCGCCGAGACGGTGAAGCAGTTCCTGCAGTCCCAGGGCGTCAGCGCGGCACGGGTCAGCACCGTGAGCTTCGGCAAGGACAATCCCTTGTGTACCACCAACGACTCCGCCTGCTGGGCCAGAAACCGCCGCGTGGACTTCGTTTATAGCGGTGGCTATAACGGCTGAACACCAAGGAGCGTATGCTGATGAAACGTTGGCATCTTTATCCCGTCCTTTCCTTACTATGCCTGAGCCCCTTCGCACAGGCCGAGTCAACCGGCGAGAAAGTGCTGCAGTTGCAACAGCAGATGGCGGTTATGCAGGGCGAACTGAGTAGTCTGGTGGCGGTTCAACAGGCCAACAAGGGTAGCCAGGGCGCACTGGCCGACCTGCTCGGACGCACCCAGCGTCTGGAGCAGGAGGTGCGCGACCTGCGCGGCGAACTCGACACCAAAACCCACGCCCTACAAACCCAACAGCAGTCTACGGCGGCTCAGGTACAGGCCCTGACCGCGCAGCTTGCTGGAGGCACGGCGGCAACCGCCAGCACCAGCAGCGCGATGGGCGGCGGTGTCGCCGTCATCAGTCCGGCCGCGGCCGTCGCCTCCGCGGCGAGCAATACCTCTGCGCCTGCGGTTCAGGGTCTGGGGCAAGCCGATTATCAACGGGCTTTCGACCTGCTGCGGCAGGGCAAGTACGGATCGGCCGTCACCGGATTGCAGGGCTTCATTCAGAAATACCCGCAGAGCAGTCTGGTGCCCGACGCCTATTACTGGCTAGGGCAGGCGCAGTACGTGCTGGGCCAGAACGATGCCGCCCTGAAGAGCCTGTATGCCGTGGAGGCGCATTTCTCCCAGAGCAGTAAGGCGCCGGAGGCCATGCTGCGGATGGCGGAAATCTATCAGGCCATCGGCGAGTCCGGCAAGGCCCGCACCGTTCTCAGTAAAATCATCAGCCAGTATCCGAGCACACCGTCGGCACAGAAGGCCGAGGCGCAGTTACAGGCGTTGCCCGCCGGAAAGTGATGGAGGGGCGACTCCGCATCACGGAAATCTTCCACAGCCTGCAAGGGGAAACCAGCAGCGTTGGGCGTCCGGCGACCTTTGTGCGTCTCACGGGCTGCCCTTTGCGTTGCCATTACTGCGATACCGCCTATGCGTTTCATGGCGGCGCATGGCGGCAGATCCCCGAAATTCTGGAACAGGTGCGCGCGGGGGGAAACCGGTTGGTGGTGGTGACGGGTGGTGAACCGTTGGCACAAGCCGATGTGTTGCCGCTGCTGACCCGGCTTTGCGATGCGGGCCATGAAGTCTTTCTGGAAACCAGCGGCGCCCTTTCGCTGGCGGGGGTAGATACCCGGGTGGTGAAGGTGCTCGACCTCAAAAGCCCCGATTCCGGGGAGTGCGAACGCAATCTCTGGGAAAACCTGCCCTTACTCAACCCGCAGGACCAGATTAAATTTGTGCTGTGCAGCCGTGCCGATTACGACTGGGCCAAAGCAGTGCTCGCGCGGGAAGCATTGGCCGAACGCTGCGAAATACTCTTTTCTCCCAGCCATGGCACGCTCGCCCTGCGCGATCTCGCCGAATGGATACTCGCCGATCATTTGCCGGTACGCCTGCAGATTCAGTTGCACAAACTGATCTGGGGCGACCTGCCCGGACACTGACCATGCCGACGCCTGCCACACCCGCCATTGTACTGCTCTCCGGCGGTCTGGATTCCGCCACGGTGCTGGCGCTCATGCGCCGGGACGGATTTGCCGTCCACGCCCTCTCTTTTGATTACGGGCAGCGGCATAAGGAAGAATTACGCTATGCGGCGCTGTTGGCACAGTCCATGGGGGCGGCCAGCCACCGGATACTGCGTATCGATCTGGCGGCCTTTGGCGGCTCGGCGCTGACCGATCCGCAACTCAGCATTCCCGAGACCGGCCTGGCGCCGGGCATCCCCATTACCTATGTGCCCGCGCGCAACACCGTCTTTCTGTCGCTGGCCCTGGCGCTGGCGGAGGTGCTGGGCGCCAGGGACATCTTCCTGGGGGTGAACAGTCAGGATTACAGCGGTTATCCCGACTGCCGGGCGGAGTTCGTCCAGGCTTTTGAGGCCCTGGCGCAGGTGGCCACCCGCCTCGGCGATGAAGCCCGCGGGCCACGTATCCATGCGCCGCTGCAGTTTCTCAACAAGAGCGAGATCATTCGTCTCGGCAGCCGTTTTGGTGTGGATTACGGAATGACCCGCTCCTGCTATCAGTTGGATGCCGAAGGCCGGTCCTGTGGCCGCTGTGACAGTTGCCGCCTGCGCCGGGAAGGGTTCCGTCAGGCCGGCATTGCAGACCCCACGCCTTATCAGGATTCCTGAGCGCGGCTCCAGCCGGAACCGCACTCCATCACCGGCTCCGTTTAATGGGACCAGGCCGGTTGGCTGTCCTCTCCCGTGTTGCTGTGCAGTATGGCCATGGTCTTGCCATCCAGGCTGACCTCGGCCAGCACCTTGCGCCCGCCGCGGCGGGTGCCATAGAGGATCATCTGGCCGTTGCCGGCGAAGCTCGGATGATCGCAATTGCCCTGGGCATCCAGCACGCGCACGCCGCTGCCGTCCGGGTTCATCACCGCGAGGGCATAGACGCCGTCGGTGCGGTGAATGAAGGCAATCGCGTTGCCCGCGGGCGAATAGACCGGGCTGGCATTGTAGCTGCCGTCGTAGCTCAGACGATGCGCCGCGCCGCCGCTCGCATTCATCGCGTAGATTTGCGGGCCACCCGCGCGATCGGAGACGAAGATGATCTGACTGCCGTCCGGCGACCAGGTGGGAGAGGTGTTGATGGCGTCATCATGGGTCAATTGCTGGCGCTGCCCGGTCCGCAGGTTCGTCACGTAAAGCTCGGTATGGCCAGCGGAGGAGCGGGCGTAGGCCAGCTCCGTCCCGTTGGGCGAGAAGGCCGGAGCGCTGACGATCTCGCCGCCGGGGGCGATGGACTGACGCTGTCCGGTAGCCAGATCCTGGACATAGATCACGGCGCGGGCGTTGGCGTAGGTGACATAGGCCAGACGCCGGTTATCCGGCGACCAGACGGGGGAGAATACCGGCATGAGGCCGCGCACGATGGGGTGCGGATTCCAGCCGTCAGATTCCGCCACCAGCAGTTCGTAGGTTTGGCCCGTTTGCCGGACATAGGCGATCCGACTGGCGAAGGGGCCGGGTTTGCCGGTGAACGCCTGGTAGATGACATCCGCGACGTGATGCGCGGTCATGTGCAACTCGGCGGCCGAACAGGTGAAACGGTGGGCGGTGAGTTCTTGCCCCGTGCTGACATTGTAGACGTAGACGTTGACCACGTAGCCACCGTTCAGTGGTGCCACGGAACCCACGGCCAGGCCGGTGGCCCCTACCGCTGTCCAGTCCGCGGCCTTCACGCCGCCGGGAGCGCGGGGGTCGGCGGGATAGCCCGCGGGGTCGATAACCCGGAACAACCCACTGTGGCGCAGATCATTACGGACCACCTCGGCAACGGATGGCTGTCCGGCTATGCCCGGACCAAAGGAAGGAATGGCGATAGGCAGTGCCGAGGCCACATTCTTGGTGATTTCCACCGTGAGCGCCGCCTGGGCGGGAAGAACGAAGGCCCATGTTAAAAGCGATAGCAGCCAAATCAATATTAATTTTTTAGCCATTACTGAGCTCCTTAGCGCTGAAGACGATATTCACAACTTTAAATTCTGAGTAAGACAGCCCAATGGGTGGGGGAAAAGGCGCTGCCGCTTCAATCGCTGCAATCACCGCTGCATCAAATTGCGCATTCCCACTGGACTGAGTAACCGTAGGTTGGCCTTCTAGCTGACCTTGCGGTGAAAGTTCGATGCTTACACGACAATGGAGGTTTGGCGCAAAAACGGGCTGCCAATGTCTTTTCACACGTTCTGCAATTTCGCTACCGAAAATAACGGACAATCGCTGGTTCTCCGCCGCCTGCTGGGCGCGGGCCGCTGCCATGTTGGCCTCGGCCCGCAGCTTGGCCCCGGCCTCCATCTGCTGCTGCAGCGCCTTGGCCCGCGCGGCTTCCGCAGCCTTGGCCTGCTGCCGGGCGAGCTGCCGCTTCAGCTCCGCCGCGCGCTGTGCGGCGGCCGCTTTTTGCGCCGCCTGTTTTTCGGCGGCGGCCTTTTCGGCGGCGGCTTTCTGCGTAGCGGCTTTTTGTGCGGCCGCCTTTTCCGCGGCGGCTTTGTCGGCCGCCCGCTGCGCGGCCAATTTCTCAGCCTGCTTTTCGGCAGCATGTTTTTCTGCGGTGATCTGCGCGGCCTTCTGCTCTGCGGCCTTTTGCTGTGCCGCTTTTTCCGCGGCAATCTGCGCGGCGCTGGGCTGCGGCGGAGCGGCCGGCTTGGGTTTCGGCACCGGCGTCGGCTTTGGCACCGGGGCGAGAGCCGGCTGCGGTACCGGTACCGGTTTGGGCACGGGCTGAGGTGCCGGCGCCGCTGGCACGCCGCTGCTCAGTTGCGCCTGCATGGGGGTACCCCCGGCCTCGGGCACATTGATATGATAGCTCCAGAACAGAGCCAGCAGTATCGCGCCATTGAGCGCAATGGCCAGCACCAGCGGCCAGGCTGACTTGCGTTTTTTCAATGCCCCTCCGGACGGGTCAGCAGACCGACATGGGAAATGCCCGCCTCCTGCAAACGCGCCATGACCGCCATGACCTTGCCGTAATCCACATGGGCGTCACCGCCCACCAGCACCTGCATCTGATCGTGGCTGGCGGCGGCGATATGCCCCACCGCCGTCGCGAGGTCATCCAGGGCGACAGCACTGTGGTGCCCCTTGTACTGCACCAGGATGGCGCCCTGCCGCGTCACCGAAATCAGCACCGGCGGGATTTTGTCTGATACCGGCTTGGTCACGCCCTTGGGCAGATTGACGTTGACGCCCTGGGTCAGCAATGGCGCGGAGAGCATGAAAATCACCAGCAGCACGAGGGACACGTCGATGTAGGGGACGACGTTCATCTCCGCCATGAGACGCCGTCGCTTCATGGTTTCGTCTCGGGCACCTGCCGGTGCAGGATGTTGGTGAACTCGTCCATGAAGACTTCGTACTGCGCGTCGAGCTTGTCCAGTTGGTGGATATAGCGGTTATAGGCTGCGGTCGCCGGGATAGCGGCGAACAAACCCGCCGCGGTGGCGATGAGGGCTTCGGCGACGGGAGGCGCCACCGTCGCCAGGGTGGCCTGTCCCGCCATGCCGATGTTCATGAAGGCGGTCATGATGCCCCAGACGGTACCGAAAAGACCGATAAAGGGGCTTACGGAGGATACGGAGGCAAGAAAGGCAAGATTGTTTTCCAGGCGCCCGACCTCGCGCATCTGGGCCACCCGCATGGCGCGCCGCGCTGCATCGAGGGCGTCGCTGGGACGAATCTTGTTGCGCTGACGCTGGAATTCTTCATAACCGGCGCAGAAGATGCTGCCGGCCCCGGTTTCCAGATTGGCGTTACCGGAAACGTGCTGGTAAATCTGACTCATCTCGCCACCGCTCCAGAAGCGCTTCTCGAATCGCTCCAGGGCACGCTGGGCGGCGGCAAAGACGGCCCATTTCTGGAAGATGATGGTCCACGAGATGACGGACGCGATCATCAGTATGGCGAGGATGCCCTGCACGACCCAACTGGCGTTCATGACCAGATGGCCCAGGGAGAGGGACTGCGCGGTATTGGCGATGCTATGCGGATCCATAAATTCTCACGGCTGAACAGAAAGCGGGATGGCCTGCAACAAAGCGGCAGGAATGACGTGGGGACGAAAACCGGCGGCATCCAGGCAGACCACTTCCACCTCTCCGCTACAGAGCGTTCTGTCCCCCACCGAAACGATTTGCTGAAAGCCCATGCGCACGGGGCTCTTGCTCACGATCCGGGTTTCTACGAGGAGCAGGTCGTTGAAGCGGGCCGGCGCGCGGAAATCCAGCCGGGCGCGGCGCACCACGAAAATGATCCCGGCATCCTGCTCCAGCACATCCAGTTCATAACCCCGTTCGCGCAGCATCTCGGTACGGGCGCGCTCCATGAAACGTAAATAGTTGGCATGATACACCACCCCGCCATGATCCGTATCTTCATAATAAACGCGGATCTGGAAGCGGCTGACGGAGGCATCAGCAGGCATCGGACACTCCCCCCGGCTCCCTGGGCGCAGGCAGGCCGAGGGCCAGATAGCTGAGCTCGGTGGCGCAGCGCCCGCGCGGCGTGCGGATTAGATAACCGCGCTGGATCAGGAAGGGCTCCAGCACATCTTCGATGGTGCCGCGCTCCTCGCCGATGGCGGCCGCCAGACTCTCCACCCCCACCGGTCCGCCGGCGAAACGGGAGATGACGGCCTGGAGCAACTTGCGGTCCTGGCCATCGAAGCCATGCTGGTCCACCTCCATGAGGGTCAGGGCCGCCTGTGCCGTCGCCATGTCAATTTCGCCGTTACCCCGTACCTGGGCGCAGTCCCGCACCCGACGCAGCAGACGGTTGGCGATGCGCGGCGTGCCGCGGGCGCGCCGGGCGATTTCCTGCGCGCCTTCCAGGGCCTGGGGGG
>Ga0172382_10011852_pt1 | contig 11463 bp, 11 predicted proteins | sample Leawel138RmetaG_FD_122245 | JGI IMG/M metagenome (GOLD analysis project Ga0172382, IMG submission 122245) | Leachate microbial communities from a municipal landfill in Southern Ontario, Canada - Leachate well 138R metaG | ecosystem: Engineered > Solid waste > Landfill > Unclassified | place...
CGCATTGATGTAGCCTTCGCGCGTGGGCGCCATGCGCGCTTCCTCGTTGGCGCGGGATACGCGCACGCGCTCGTCCTCCGGCTCGGGTGTCGCCTGCGTTTCCGCGAGTTCGGGCAGCGGCATCAACTGTCCCGGCAGCGGCAAGGGTTCCGGCATCGCAACCACCTCCATCGGCAGAGGCGGTTCGGGCAAGGGCTGCGCCTGCACCGGCTCGTCGAGCGTGATGCTCGGTGGCTTGCGTGGCGTGGCGCAGCCCGACAGTGCGATGGCGACCAATGCAACAGCGAAAAAGTGGAAAGACGGTTTCATGGCCTGCCTCCTTCGGTTGAGTCGAGTTCCTGGCTCCACGACAAGCCGTTGACGTAGATGCCCAATGGATTACGGCGCAGCCGCTCTTCCGAGCGTGGCGTTTGCAGCACGATGGAGACCACCGCCGTCCAGCGTTCGGTGCCCGCTGCCGCGCCGTTGACATAGCGCTGTTCGGCCCATCGAATCTGGAACGATGTATCGCTTACGCGCACAACGCTGTTGATCTGTACCGTCACCGTCTCCCGACCAATACGTGTGAAGGGATCGTTGGCACGCGCATAATCATTGAGCACGGCCGCACCTCGGTCGGTGGTGTAGTCGTAGGCATCCAGCCAGTTCTGCCTGACCACGATGGGGTCGATGGACAGCGAGCGCACCAGCGTGACGAAGCGCGCCAAATGGTGGGCGATCTGCGCATCGTTGGGCCGGTACGGCGTGGCCGCTTCGCCGACGGCGCGCACTTGCCCGCCGTGGTCCACTTCCACCACGTAGGGCGTGACGATGGACTGCGCCGAACGCCAGACCAGACCGGCGGCCATCAGCAGCGCCAGCACCAGACAGCCAAAGGCCATCAGCCGCCAGTTCCTGGCCTGTGTACGGGCCGAGCCGATGCGCTCGTCCCATACCTGTTCGGCGGCCTGGTACGGCGTCGCCGGTTGCGGTGTGTCGGCGTAGCGCACCTGCGGTCGTTTGAATCGCATGGCAGGTTCTCCTTATGAGTTCGATGGATCGCGCAGGCTGGGGCCGCTGCCCGCGCCGCCGCCGTCGCCACCGCGCAGCGTGTGCGCAACGGTGGTGGCGGCATGGGAAAGCTGCTGGCGGCGTTGCAGGCGCCTGGCCCATGCGGGTTGTCCGGTGCCGGCGGATGCGGCTTCCGCGCTGCCTTGAGCCGTCGAGCCGGCAGCGGCATTGCTCGCGCCGGCTGTGGCAGGCGGGGGATTGATGGCGGCAGCGGCGCGCGCTTGCAGCGAACGCGCACCGGCAGACACGCGCTGCCCGACCGACTGCGCGCCGGTCCGGGCGACGTTGCCCAGGCCGGCCGCCGCGCCTCTGAGGCCACCGCCAGCACCGGCGGAACCTGCCTGGAAAGCCGACCGCGCGCTGCTGGCGGTCGATGCCATCGAACGTGCGCCGCCGACAGCCATGCGGGCCGCACCCGGCGCCATGCGCGCGCCGGCCACAACGGCACCGCCGACTCCGGTGGCCGCCGCACCCACGGCAACCGCCGTACCGGCCGCGCCGAGCGTGGCGCCCGCCATCGCCCCGGCGCCGAGCTGCGGCGAACCGGACACCAAGCCAGTCGCGATACCCGGTCCGAAGATCCCGAGGGCCAGCAGCGACAGCGACGCCAGCATGATGACCAGCGCGTGGTCGATGGACGGTTCGGCCGGCGCGGCCTGGAACTCGGCGAACAGGCCGGTGCCGATGCCGACGATCACCGCCAAGACCAAGACCTTGACGCCCGAGGCCACGACATTCCCCAGCACCTTTTCGGCCAGGAACGCGGTCTTGTTCCACAAGGCGAACGGCACCAATACAAAGCCCGCGAGGGTCGTCAGCTTGAACTCGATCAGCGTGATGAAAAGCTGGATCGCCAGGATGAAGAAGCTGAGGATCACCACCAGCCAGGCGAGGAACAGCACGGTGATGACATCGAGGTTGGTGAACACGCCCGGAAAGCCGGTCATGTCTCCGATCTGTTCCATGATCGGCGCGGCGGCGTCGATGCCGGTCTTGGCCAACCGTCCCGGTTGCAGGAACTCGGCCTGCGTCAGCGTCGAGCCGGAAGCGGTCAGCCCCAGCCCCGCGAAGGAACGGAACACGATGCTGGCCAGCCAGTTGAAGTTGCCGATGATGTAGGCGAACACGCCGACGTAGAGCACCTTGCGGATCAGCCGGGCGATCACGTCATCGCCCTGGCCGGTGGCGTGGCTCATCGCCCAGTACAGGCCCGCGATGGTGATGTCGATCACGATCAACGTGGCGGTGAGGAACGCGATCTCGCCACCCAGCAACCCGAAACCCGAGTCGATGTAGTTGGCGAAGACGATCAGGAAGCGGTCGATCACCGCCACGTCATTCATGGCCTGTTCCTCAGTCGCGGTAGAACGGCACGGTCTGCGGCGTGTACGGCGTGCCCTCGCCGAGGAAGCGCCGCCGCACTTCGCGCGATTGCTCGGTGGCCGCCGCCTGGCGCGCCAGTTCCAGCGACGCGGCGCGATCCTGCGTCAACTGGAGCTGCTGCGCCTGGATCGCCTGCTTGGCCTGCAAGGCCAGCAACTGGTTGGTCGCCTGCATGGCTTGCAGCGCGCCGTCGGCCGACTGGCTCTGACCGACCAGATCGGCGAGCACGCCTTCGTCTTCGCTGAGGTTCTGGTACACCTGCGCCTGCACACGCATCGCGGTGTGCAGGCCATCGAGCGTATGGCGCCAGCGCTCGCGCGCGTCCTGCGCCATGCGGTCGCCGCTGACGGTGGCCGCGTACTCGTGCGGATACAGCCGGGCGAACTCCTGATCCAGACTTTCCACCCGGTAGGCGAGTCCCTGCGCCTCGGCCATCAGGCGTTCGATGGTCGCCAGCGTCGAGCGCAGGCGGTTGACCGTGTTGTAATCCAGCCGCTCCAGATTGCGCGCCTGGTTGATGAGCATCTGCGCTTCGTTCTGGAGTTGCCGCACCTGGTTGTCGATCTGTTGCAGCGTGCGGATCGCGGTCAGCGTGTTCTGCACCAGATTGGTCGGGTCAATCACGGCCCACTGCGCGTGCGCGACAGGCAACGTGCAAAACAGCGCAGCGGCAACGGTCACGAGAAGTGTCTTCTTCATGACGGGTTCTCCTGTGGTGGGTTGGAAGCGGCAGGCGCGGACGGCAGCAGGTCGGCCGCCCAGTCCAGACCGCAATGGCGCAGCCAGGTGGCTGCGAAGCCGGAAGACGGCGCCGCGGCCGTTACCGTGTCGATGTCGCGCTGGTCCTGCGGCGTCGAGGCGCCGGCGAACGCCAGCGTGACCGGCCCCAGGTCGAGGTCGAACAGGCGATTGCCCAGCCGCGACTGGTAGTAGTAGTCGCGCTTGGGCTGCGCGGTGGCGACGATTTCGATCTGCCGGCTGTTCAGCCCGAAGCCTTCGTAGATCGTGCGGATTTGCGGCTCGGTGGCCTGCGGATTCGGCAGGAAAATGCGGCTCGCGCAGCTCTCGATGATCGCGGGCGCGATGCTCGAATCCTTGATGTCGGCCAGCGACTGCGTGGCGAAGATGACGCTGACGTTTTTCTTGCGCAGCGTCTTCAGCCACTGGCGGATGCGCGCGGCGAACACCGGGTCGTCGAGGAACAGCCAGGCTTCGTCGAGGATCAGGAGCGTGGGGGCGCCGTCGAAACGCTCGTCGAAGCGGGCGAACAGATAACCGAGTACCGCCATCACGGCGGCGCGGCTCGCCATCAGTTCTTCCATCTCGAAGCCCTGCACGTCGGCCATGCCCAGCCGGTCGTGGTCGGCATCGAGCAGACTGCCGTGGGCGCCGCCGAGCACGTAGGGCGCGAGCGCCTGGCGCAGCGCGTTGTTCTGCAACAGCACGGAAAACCCGGTCAGCGTGCGCTGTTCCACCGGCGCACCGGCGAGGCTTTCCAGCGCCGACCAGACGGCCGCCTTCTCGTCCGGGCCGATGCTCACGCCCTCGTGCAGCATCCGGCTCTCCAGCCATTCGGCGGCCCAGGCGCGGTAGCCCTCCTGGTCGATGCGCGCGAGCGGCTGGAACGCGATGTCGCCGTCGGTGCCGAGGTCGTAGTGCTCGCCGCCCAGCCCGAGGATGGTGGCGCGCATCGAGCGCCCCATGTCGAAGGCGAAGATGCGCGAACCGGCGTAGCGGCGGAACTGCATCGCCAGCGTGGCGAGCAACACGGACTTGCCCATGCCGGTGGGGCCGCACACCAGCGTATGGCCCACGTCGCCGATGTGCGTCACCAGCCGGAACGGCGTGGCGCCATCGGTGCGCGTGACGATCAAGGGCGGGCCGTCGAGGTGCGCATTCTTCTGCGGCCCGGCCCACACCGCCGACACCGGCATCAGGTGCGCCAGGTTCAGCGTGGAGACAATGGGTTGGCGCACGTTGGCGTAGGCATTGCCCGGAATCGAGGACAGCCAGGCATCCACCGCATTCAAGGTCTCGGGAATGGTGACGAAGCCGCGTCCCTGGATGACGCTCTCGATCATGCGCAGCTTCTCGTCGGCGACATCGGCATCGGCGTCGAGCACGGTCACGGTGGCGGTGACGTAGCCGAAGGCGACCTGATCGCCACCCAGCTCCTGCAAGGCGGCATCCGCATCGGCCGCCTTGTTGCTGGCGTCGGTATCCACCAGCGGCGATTCCTGCTGGAAGATCGTCTCGCGCAGCAGCGCGACGACGTTCTTGCGTTTGGCAAACCACTGGCGGCGCAGGCGGCCGAGTTCCTTTTCCGCCTCGGCCTTATCCATGCACAGGAAGCGCGTGCTCCAGCGGTAGGTGAAGCCCAGGCGGTTCAGGTCGTCGAGCAGCCCCGGCCAGGTCGAGGTCGGGAAACCGCGCACCGTCGCCACGCGCAGATGCGCGTCTCCCAGCATCGGCGCCAGGCCGCCGGTCAGCGGGCAGTCGGTCAGCAGCGCATCGAGGTGGAACGGATGTTCCGGCACGGCCACGCGATGGCGCCGTGTGGAAATGGTCGCGTGCAGATAGGTCAGTGTCTCGCCGTCATCAAGCCAGGCAATCTCCGGCATCACGCCATCGAGCAGGTCGAAGCAGCGATCCGTTTCCGCCAGAAAGGCCATCAGGCGCTCGGGCCAGTCCACGCCACGCTGCGACGTGTTCTCGTAGAGCAGCTTGGCGGCGCGTGCGCGGGATTCCTCCGGCGGCAGGTACACTAGCGTCAGGTGATAGGTGCTCTCGAAGTGGCTCTGATCCTCCTCGAAGGTGGCGCGGCGTTCTTCATCCACCAGCCACGACAACGGCTCGGGAAATTCCGAGTGCGGATAGTCGGCCGCTGCGAGCCGCTCGGCTTCCACGAACAAGGCCCAGCCGGAACCCAGCCGGCGCAGCGCGTTGTTCAGGCGCGCCGATGTGGCGATCAGCTCGCCCTGCGTCGCACTGTCGAGGTCCGGCCCGCGAAAGCGCGCCGTGCGCTGAAACGAACCGTCTTTGTTGAGCACGACACCACGCGCCACCAGCCCGGCCCAGGGCAGCCAGTCGGCGAGCAGTGCGGGACGCTGGCGGTATTCGGTGAGGTTCAGCATGGCGGCGCCCTCATACATCCAGCAGCGGCTTGTGCTTGATGTGGCGTGCAAAGACCTGCATGAACTGCGGATCGACGCGCGCACCCCATACCGCCAGCGAGTGGCCGACGATCCACAGCACCAGCCCTGGAATCCACAGTTGCAGGCCGAGGCCCACGGCGGCGGCCAGCGTGCCGTTGGCGATCGCCACGGTGCGCGGCGCGCCGCCCAGCAGGATCGGCTCGGTCAGCGAGCGGCGCAACGGCACCTCGAAGCCAGTGGCGAAGTCGTCAGGCGCGCTCATACGACGGCCCCGCCGGAGAAGCTGAAGAACGACAGGAAGAACGAAGACGCGGCAAACGCGATCGAAAGACCGAACACGATCTGCACCAATTTGCGAAAGCCACCCGAGGTGTCGCCGAAGGCGAGCGCGAGGCCCGTGGCGATAATGATGATGACCGCGACGATGCGCGCCACCGGCCCCTGAATGGAGTCGAGGATCGCTTGCAGCGGCCCTTCCCAGGGCATGCTGGAACCCGCTGCGTGTGCCGTGCTGGCCGCCAGCAGGAACACCACGGCCAGCAGCAGCCCTTGCTGCGCCGGAGCGGTAAGGCAGCGCAGGCGCGCAAGACGGAAAAGCGGATTTACGGAAATGCGGAAAGCATGGGCAGGCGTCATGGCAGTTCTCCAGAGTGGGTTGAGGACGGGGATGGAAGCGGCGCGAGCGCGTCGTCGAGCTGGTAGCCGTTGCCGTCGAAACCGGTCACGCGGGCGACGGTCTGGACCTGGCGGGCACGGCCGCGTCCGGCGATGAAGACGATGACGTTCACCGCCTCGGCGATCAGCGCGCGCGGTGGGGTCATGGCGACTTCGAGGATCAGTTGTTCGAGGCGCAGCAGCGCACCGTGGGCGGAACTGGCGTGCAGCGTGGCGACCCCGCCCGGGTGCCCGGTCCCCCACACTTTGATGAGGTCCAGCGCTTCGCCGCCGCGCACCTCGCCGACGATCACGCGGTCGGGGCGCAGGCGCATCGTGGCGCGCACCAGCTCAGTCATCGACACCACGCCGGCGCGGGTGCGCAGCGGCACGTGGTCGCGCGCCGCGCACTGCAATTCCACGGTGTCTTCCAGCACCAGCACGCGGTCGTTGGTGGCCGCGATTTCGGCCAGCAGCGCATTGGCTAACGTGGTCTTGCCGGTACTGGTGCCGCCGGCGATCAGGACGTTCTGGCGCTCGCGCACCGCGTGGCGCAGGAACTCGGCTTGTTCCGCACTCAGAATGCCGTCGCTCACGTAGTCGGCTAGGCCGATCACGCCGCCCGCGCGCTTGCGCAGGGCGAAGGCCGGACCCGGCGCCGCCGGCGGCAGGATGCCCTCGAAGCGCTCGCCGGTCTCCGGCAGCTCGGCGGTCAGCAGCGGCTGGCCGCGATGCACCTCCATGCCGACATGGGCCGCGACCAGGCGGATGATGCGTTCGCCGTCGGCGGCGGACAGCGATTGGCCGGTGGCGGCACGGCCCGACGACAGCCGGTCGATCCACAGCGCGCCGTCCGGGTTCAGCATCACTTCCACCACGTCCGGGTCTTCCAGTGCGGCGGCGATCAGCGGTCCCATTGCGGTACGCAACATGCGGATGCGCCGATACAGAGAGGTGGCCAAGGACGATGGCTGCTGCGAAACGGCGCTCATGAGACCGTCTCCTGTGTCCGCTCCCGCGCTTCGGCGAGCGCGGCCGCATCGTCCAGCCGCTGCGTGTCGGGCTGGATCTCGTCGTAGACCTCGCGCACCAAGCTGCGCCCGCGTAGCAAGTGGCGGCCGAGCTGTTCGATGAACTGCTCGAAACGCGCCTTGCCCTGCGCCTTTGCGGCCTCCTGATGCGCTTCCGGCAGCGGCGTGCTGACCGTAAGGTAATAGCGCACGAACAACGCTAGCGTCTCGATCAGGATGTTCTGGTCGCGCTCCAGCTTCTCGATCTGGCGCGATAGCCGGTCCAGGCGCTTGGCCATTGCCGCTTCGCGCTGGTCGGCCGCGTCCGGCGACAGCCAGGACGCCAGCGCCGCCGCGACGATGGAGGACTTGGACACACCTTTCTTCGCGGCCAGTTCGTTCAAGCGCCTGGCGTGATCGCGTTCGATGAACAGGTTGAGGCGATGGCGGGAATGAAGCTGGCTCATAGTGGGATTCCGTCGTCGGGGTCGAGAGCGGTCAGCCGCGCCGCGCGCTGCAAGCGCGGATCAAGCTGGGACGGCAGAGGCAAAGGCGCGTCGTCTTCGTCATCGAGCAGCGCCAGATCGCTGGCCGCGTGTTCGGGTGCGAGGCTGTAGGCGACGGCTTCGGACAGCTCGGGCTGGCGACGTGGGCCGCCTTCGTCGGCTGCGGCGTCGGTGTTGGCGAAACCGGCAGAGGCCGGTGCGACAGGCGTGAAGGGAATCGCCAAGGTGCTCCAGTCATCCGGCCGCGCGCTCGGCGCATCGGCATAGCGGCCCGGTGCGAGCACAGGCGGCGGCAGCACGCGCCGCTTGAAATTGGCGTCGGCGTAGTAGCGCAGCTTCTGCGCCTTGATCGGCGGATGGCCCGAGACCATCACCACCGCCTCGTCAGAGGGAAGCTGCATCACCTCGCCGGGTGTCAGCAGCGGCCGTGCCGTCTCCTGCCGCGACACCATCAGGTGCCCGAGCCAGGGCGCGAGCCGATGGCCCGCATAGTTGCGCTGCGCGCGCAACTCGGTCGCGGTGCCCAACGTTTCGGAGATGCGCTTGGCGGTGCGCTCGTCGTTGGTGGCGAAGGTCACGCGCACATGGCAGTTGTCCAGAATCGAATGGTTCTGGCCGTAGGCTTTGTCGATCTGATTGAGCGATTGCGAAATCAGGAAGGCGCGCAGGCCGTAGCCCGCCATGAAGGCCAGGGCGCTCTCGAAAAAATCCAGTCGGCCCAGCGCCGGAAACTCGTCGAGCATCAGCAGCAGCTTGTGCTTGCGCTCCACGCCATCGCTGCCATCGAGCGATTCGGTGAGCCGCCGGCCGATCTGGTTGAGGATCAGGCGGATCAGCGGCTTGGTGCGGCTGATGTCGGACGGCGGCACCACCAGGTACAGCGACACCGGATGCTCGGCGGCGATCAGGTCGGCGATGCGCCAGTCGCAGCGTGACGTTACTTCGGCCACGGTCGGATCGCGGTACAGACCCAGAAAACTCATCGCGGTGGACAGCACGCCCGAGCGCTCGTTGTCGCTCTTGTTGAGCACTTCGCGCGCGGCGGACGCAACGACGGGATGCGGCGTATCGCCCAGATGATGCGTGGTCATCATCCGGTGCAGCGTCACCTCGAATGGGCACGCCGGATCGGAGAGGAAGTTGGCGACGCCGCGCAGCGTCTTGTCCTCACCCGCGTAGAGCACGTGCAGGATCGCGCCGACCAGCAGCGCGTGCGAAGTTTTCTCCCAATGATTGCGGCGCTCCAGTGCGCCTTCGGGGTCCACCAGGATGTCGGCGATGTTCTGCACGTCGCGCACTTCATGCGCACCTCGCCGCACCTCCAGCAGCGGGTTGTAGGCTGCCGACCTGGCATCGGTGGGGTTGAACAGCAGGCAGTGCGAGAAGCGCGAACGCCAACCGGCGGTGATGGCCCAGTTCTCGCCCTTGATGTCGTGGATCACGGCCGACGCCGGCCAACTCAACAAGGTCGGCACGACCAGCCCCACGCCCTTGCCCGAGCGCGTGGGCGCGAAGGTCAGGACGTGTTCCGGCCCTTCATGGCGCAGGTATTGGCGCTCGAACTGACCGAGGAAGACGCCGGCCGGACCGGCTAGACCGGCCGCGCGGACTTCGGCCGCGTCGGCCCAGCGCGCCGAACCGTAGGTGGTGACGCGGCGGGCCAGCCGCGAGCGCCATACCGACATGCCGATGGCGACCGCCACCGCCACCAGGCCGCTGGAACCGGCGATGGCGCCGCCCTTGAGGAAGACGTGGGGCGCGTAGGCGTCGAAGAAGAACCACCACTCGAACAGGCGCCACGGGTGATAGATTGGCGTGCCGAAGAAGTCGAACCAGGGCGCGCCCAGGCGTACCTGATAACCCAGGGCGGCGGCGGTCCACTGCGTGGCGGCCCACACCCCGGCGATCACGATGCCGAACACCGTCAGCACCTGACCGTACAGCACGCCTGTTGCCTGCATTCCGGCCTCCGAATATCTCCTGCACGTTGCGCGGCAAAGCGAGTGCCGCAGGTGTCAGGTTCGGTGCTGGATCAGTGCCGGTCAAAGACTGTTATCGGCAAAATGCAGGGCGAAAAATGCAATAGTTCCGGTCGGCGCGTGTGCCGGACAAACGCTGCGCACGAGAGCGCGCTGCGGCATGGCGATGAGCCGGACATTCTTTTCACCAAATACGTCGGATCAGAACCTCGGTTCTTCCGTCGGCGGTGTATAGGGCACATCGCCATCGCCCATGAAGCGCCGGCGTGTGGCCTCGGCCACCGCGTTGCACAACTCGTCGCCGAGCGCGGCCGGGTTGTCTCGGCATTGCTCGCGCAACTCGGCGAGACGTTCGGGATCGGCAATCAGCGATTCGACGGTTTCCGTCGGCGCTGACTCACCACAGGCGGTCATCATCAATGCAAGCAATAGCACCGTGAGTTTTCTCATGGTTTGATCTCCTTCGTGATGTCAGTGTGATGTGAAGGTGTATCCACGCCAATCGGACTGACCCGATCAATGAAGCGGCTCAAGGTCTCGGAGGGATCGACATTCCGCCGCAGCAGATAGGTGATGAGTGTCGGGGAACGGCCCGCCAAGGGACGGCCGACCACATCTCCATTCCGGCAGGCGATGACCTGCGAGGCACCGACCAATGCCAGCGCATAGCCTGCCGCCACCAGCGTCAGCATCAGTTCCAACGAAGTCACCTGTTCGGCGATAAGCGGGTCTGTGCCCGCTCGACGCAGGATGCGCGCGATCTGCTGCCCGTAACCTTCACAGGACTGCGGATCGCACATCACTAGCGGATAGCGCAGCACCTCGTCCAACGGAATGCGCTTGTGAACCAGCAGAGGGTGCCGCGCCGGCAGGGCGACCATTAGTGGATCACTCCACGCCGGCTCGGCCACAATGCCGTCCCCGACCTCGGCCGACTGGGCGAAGCCTACATCGTACAGGTCGTCGTGCAATCCCCTGATTTGCTGCGACAGCGGCACCTCGAACAAGCGGACCTCGATATCGGGATCGTCCTGTCGACACTGGGCAAGCAAGGCGCTCAGGCGTGGCGGCGTGATCCCGTCGGACAAGGCAACGCGCAGTTGGTCCAGGTAGCCGGCGGCGACGGCCTCGACGCTGTTGCGCGCCTGTTCCAGAACAGCGAAGACACGCCGGGCATGCTCCAGAAATACTTGGCCCGCGCGGGTCAATCGCGTGCTGCGAGTCGTCCGGTCGAAAAGACGAACACCCAGGTGCTCCTCCAACTCCTTGATAGCGCGAGACAACGGCGACTGCTCGATATGCAGGCGCTGGGCGGCATGTCCGAAATGCAGTTCCTCGGCGACCACAATGAAATAACGAAGATGGCGCAGCTCCATGTGTCTTGTCCTGAATTTATCAATGCCTCCGCTCGAAGCCATCAGGCTCAAACCGACGTTCTCTATAGGCAAGCAGCCGAAGCGCGTTGAACACCACGACCAAGGTTGATCCTTCATGCGCCGCGACGGCCGGGCCGATTCCCAATCCGAGAATCGTTGCAGGAACCAGCAGCGCCACGATGCCAAGGCTGATAAACAGGTTCTGGCGGATGATCGCGCGTGTACGCCGACTGAGTTCGACCGCAAACGGCAGGTGCGAAAGATCGTCCGCCATCAAGGCAACGTCGGCAGTCTCCAACGCCACGTCCGAGCCGGCCGCCCCCATGGCGATGCCGACTGTCGCATGGGCC
>Ga0172382_10011853_pt1 | contig 11462 bp, 7 predicted proteins | sample Leawel138RmetaG_FD_122245 | JGI IMG/M metagenome (GOLD analysis project Ga0172382, IMG submission 122245) | Leachate microbial communities from a municipal landfill in Southern Ontario, Canada - Leachate well 138R metaG | ecosystem: Engineered > Solid waste > Landfill > Unclassified | place...
CGGTCTTCGTATCCGCTGTCTTTTTGGTTTTCCTGGAGTTCAAAGACGAGTCCTCTGAGAGTCTCGGGGCTTCCATCGTCCTGATAGCTCAGGGCGTATCCGCGATCCATGTACCAGGTGTAGCCACCTTTGGCGCGGCAGATACGGTAGTCTACTTGGTAGATCGGCGCCGTTCCAGACAGATAGTTGCGCATCGCTTCCATTGTCCGTTCGTAATCATCGGGATGCAGGATGTTAACAAAAGCCTCGTATCCGACGTCCTGAAACTGTTCGGGCGTGTATCCAAGTTTTTCTACCTTACCTGTGTGAAAGGAGACGCGGTTATTGGGGATGTTCCATTGCCACCATACGGTGTCTGAGGACTCGATGCTGTTCTGTATCTGGTCTTTCAGGTAGGTAATTTCGCTGTCTGTCATCCGTACGTCCTGAGGTGATTCTACACCAATTTGCCGTTCATGGCTTTTGTGCGGCCTTAGTTCGGTTTACTGTTCCGTGGGGATTCGGAATGCAGCGTGTGTGAAGGGAGGAAAACTTCGCAGAACCGGACGGTTCAATAAAAATTAAAAAAACGGGAGTGACGGGGATCGAACCCGCGATCTCCGGCTTGACAGGCCGGCGCGATAACCATCTTCGCTACACCCCCAAAACGGCGACGTAATCAGCAACCGTCAATCGGATTGCTACGGTGATTTATACCGTTTGCGCGTCTGTTTGTCAACGGCTTTTTGCCGGATATCGTGGCAATCAGCTCCGGCCGGCCGGGGCCGATGCCATGACGTCGTGGAGGCTGCCTCCGTTGTGTACGTTGGTGAACCCCATCTGCTGCAGGATTCGTTGTCCGTAGGCCGAACGTGCTCCTGATGCGCAGTACAGGATGATCTCCCGGTTCTTGTCGGAGATCTGTTCTGCCCAGCGGTCTATTTCGTCAAGATTGACGTTTAATGCCCCGGGGTAGGCGCCCATGTTGTACTCCATGGGTGTGCGGACGTCCACCACCAGGGGGGTGTTGTCGTCGGGGACGATGTCGGTGGTGGCGGTGGCGGCGGTGACGGCGTCTGTTGCACTCAGGGGGCCCGTTTCCAGGTCCTCAACCGATTTGTGCTCTACCGGGAGAAGTCCGACCTGAAGGCGGTCAAACCCGACTGCCCGGGCGTGGCGTTCCAGGGAGATAAAGCCGCCGGACAGGTTGTGGACCTTTTCAAAGCCGGCACTTTTGAGCATGCGTAGGGCGACATGGCCTTTCTGGCCGTCGTCGCTGATGAGCAGGATCGTCTGGTCTCGGGGTATCTCCGACAGATTCTCCCGCAGGATGTTCTGGCTGGCGTTGGACGATCCGGCGAGGGCCGCTTTGGCAAAGCTGATGGGGTCTCTGAGGTCGATCGCCACGGGCCGGTGCTGGAGGGCAAATTCCTGGAGGTCCTGGGCAAGCACGGAGGGACTGAAACCGGTGCGGTGGTTGTTTGCCGTGAATGCGGCCATGTTGACCGGTCCGTTGGGGCTGTTAAAGGGTGGTGCGTAGGCCAGGTCCAGCTCTTCCAGGTCCGAGAGGGTAAGGCTCCCGGCAATTGCCGTCGCCATGACGTCCAGCCGTTTGTCTATTCCGACGCGTCCGGCGGCCTGGGCTCCCAGTACGGTTCCGCTGTCCCGGTCAAAGATGACCATGAGGCTTACTTTTTCGGCTCCGGGGAAGTAGGCGGTGTGGCTCGCTTTGTGGACGACGACGGCGTCGGCGTCAATGTTCTGTTGGCGTGCGGTTTTCAGGTTCAGGCCGACGGAGCCGGCGACGGCGCCAAAAAGCTTGACGATTGAGGTACCCATGGCGCCTTTGTAGAGTCTGTTGCCGCCGAGAGCGTTTTCGGCGGCGATGCGTCCCTGTCGGTTGGCGGGCCCGGCCAGGGGCATTCGAACCGTTTTTCCCATGACGGAATGTTCGATTTCAACCATATCCCCGGCGGCGAAGATATGTTCGTCGCTGGTCTGGAGGGTACGGTCTACCTTGAGACCTCCGGCGGTTCCCAGCTCCAGACCCGCCTCTTTGGCAAGTGAGAGGGTAGGGCGGACTCCTACCGAAAGTAGAACAAAATCGGCATCCACCCGCTCTCCCGAGTCCAGGACAACCTGGGTGTCTGCAATTTCCGTTACCGACCGGCCCAGATGGAGGTTTACACCGTAGTCAAGGAGCTCTTTCTGGAGAAATCCGGCAAACTCTCCCTCCAGATTGGGCATGACCTGGGGCGCCATTTCAACCAGGCTGACCTCCATACCCCGTTTGGCCAGGGCCTCCACCATTTCCAGACCGATAAAGCCTCCTCCGACGACGACCGCTTTTTGCGGATCTCGGCTGCTCAGATAGGAATCGATGTTGTCCATGTCCTCCAGAGTCCACAGTTGAAAGACGTGATCTTTTTCCACCCCCGGTAAGGGCGGTACCACCGGTTTGCCTCCCTGGGCCAGGATAAGGCTGTCATAGGGGTGTTCTGATGTTTCGCCCGATGTTAGATGCTCGGCCAGGACTATCCGCCGTTCCCGGTCGATTGTGAGAACCTCTGTTTCGGTGAAAACGTTGATCCGGTACTGATCGTGAAATGTCTGGGGACTTGCCAGAATGAGAGACGAACGGTGTTCGATGTCGCCGCCAAGGTAGTAGGGAAGACCGCAATTGGCGAAGGATACATCGGCTCCCCGCTCCAGAATGGTGATTTCCGCTTCTCCGTCCAGTCTGCGGGCCCTGGCTGCTGCGGTTGCTCCGGCGGCGACGCCTCCAATTATCACTATACGTTTCATATTGAACTCCTTATATGTATAATAATATATATATAAAGCTGAGACGAATTGGTGTCAAGTGGTTTTGTACCGAGATCACAGATTTTTTGGCTCGACGTTATGTTCGCCGGATTACCAAGACGTCTCCCGGCGACCGGTGCAGCAGCTGGAGACCAAAGGTTCGGCATATCCACAGGACGGTTGGATCCGTCCAGAACGATACGTGAGAGATATCACGCCGGTACCACCACGCGTTGAATTCACCGACGGTACCGCTGAATATCCCGGTACGGACGGCCAGAATACCCTGCTTCCGTAACAGACCGGTGAGCCGCGCCACTTCCCTGCCGGGAAAGTGCAGGTGCTCCACCACTTCAAGAGCGGTGATTGCGTCGTACCGGCGTTGTTTTGACAGGGCTGCCGTGTCGGGCGCGTAAAAAGGATCGTAGACTGTTACTGTGTAACCGAGGCCGTCCAGAAGATGGGCCAGGGCGGGTTCAGGTCCACTTCCAAAGTCAAGCACCTCCGGTCCGGTAGATCCGGTAGATCCGGAAGAGACAAACGGCGTTACCGCCGTATCAATAAACCGTTGGAGGTAGTCCCGATACCGGGGGTCAGTGAGGGTGTTGTTGTGTTCGTCGTACCGTTTCAGTTCCTCTTCCGGCAGGGGAAGGTCGGCGGTGGCACACTGGATGTGGCCGCAGGTGGAACACCGCATGTAGCGCCGTTTTCGGCGCGCATCAAGAGATGCCGTCGTCCAGAATTGGGCGGTAGCTCCACATATGCGGCACGGCTCGGTAGTTGTTGACTGGTGCTGTGGCACGATACCTCAACGTACGGTGAAACAAACGTGCCGTCAAATAAACGTGCCGTCGGGAAGCGTCGTGTTTTTGGGAATGACTATGATCCCGTCCCGTACGTAGTACCGCTCGTAGTCCCCGTCAGGGGGTACACCGTCCCAGCCGATCGTGCAGTTGTCGCCAATCCTGGTGTTCTTGTCGATAATGGCGTGACGAATCCGGCAGTTCATCCCGATACCCACCGGCGGTATCTTCTTACCGTTCTCATAACGCTGAGGCCCCGGTTCCTCATAGTAGTCGGCACCAAGGCAGACCACACCGTCCAGATGGCTTCCGGCCCGTACTATCTTTCTGATACCCACCACCGACCGTTCGATCGTACTGTCGGTGATAATGCACCCGTCGGCCACCAGAGAACGGAAAATAGTGGCAGAATTGAACTTGCTGGGGGGTAAGTCCCGGCGATGGGTGTAAATGGGACTCCCTTCGTCAAAGAGGTTAAAAGCCGGCTGGATATCCGCCAGATCAAGACTGGTCCGGTAAAAGTTGTCGATCGTACCGATGTCCTCCCAGAACCCGTCAAAGAGGTACGCATTGACCTCCATTTTCTCGATCATCATGGGAATGACCTCATGTCCAAAGTCGGTAAAACTGTTGTCCAACGCCTTTTCCAGCGCCTCGGCGTTGAAGACGTAGATACCCATGGACGCCATATAATCGCGACCCTCGGCGTAGTTGGGAACCGCATCACGGGCCCCTTCGGGAATCTTCATCTTTGAGATGTCTTTTTCCAGCGGTGGTTTCTCAGTGAAGTTGTTAATCCGAAGTTTCTCATCTACCGTGAGAATACCAAACCCGACGGCCTCCTCTCTGGTGACCGGCAGAACTGCAACGGATGCGTCGGCTCCGCTTTCCACATGTTTCTGGTGGAAGTCCTTGAGGTCCATGCGGTAGAGCTGGTCGCCGGAGAGAATCATGTAGTGACTTGCCTTAAAGGCGCGGAAGTGAACCATGTTTTTACGAACCGCGTCGGCCGTACCCTCGTACCAGCCGGAGTGGGTAAAGGTCTGCTCCGCCGCAAGAATTTCGACAAAACCCTTGGTGAAACTGTCAAAGAGATAGGTGTTGTTGATGTGGTGATGCAGCGACGCCGAGTTGAACTGGGTCAGAACGTAGATCTGCTTAAAATCCGCGTTGATGCTGTTGGAGAGGGGAATGTCCACCAGACGGTACTTGCCGCCAAAGGGAACTGCCGGTTTTGAACGCTCTGCCGTCAACGGGAACAGACGCGAACCCTTTCCTCCACCCATTACCACTGTCAGTACATCATTGGCCATGACGTCAGTGTAAGACCCCTATCTGGAGCGGTCAAGGAATTCCGTGATACCATGCCGGGATGACAGAACAGTCGGTAGAACGGTTGATCGACGATCTAAAACATGACCCGTCGTTCATGGACAAAGTGAGACACTGGCAGGTCCTTCCGGCGACAGAGGGCGTCTACGCCGCAGTACCGGATTTTCTGGACGACCGCATCCGTGCGGCCCTGGAGCACAGAGGTATCAACCGGCTCTACTCCCACCAGGCCGCCGCCGTCAACGCGGTAGCCGCCCCAGGGAGACGCGCCGGAGAACACGTAGTGGTGGTCACCCCAACCGCCTCGGGTAAGACCCTCACCTACAACCTCCCCGTTCTGAACCGGATACTGCAGAACCCCGACTCACGCTCCCTCTACCTCTTTCCCACCAAGGCGCTGAGCCAGGACCAGCAGGCGGAGCTGAACATGACGGTAAAGGAGGGGGGACTGCCCGTTACGGTCATGACCTTCGACGGCGACACACCCCAGGCTGTACGGGCCACCGCCCGTAAGCGCGGCAGGATCATCATCACCAACCCGGACATGCTCCATGCGGGAATCCTGCCCAACCACACCAAGTGGGTGCAGTTCTTTCAGAATCTGGACTACGTCGTCATCGACGAACTGCACATGTACCGCGGTATTTTCGGCTCCCACGTCTGCAACGTCATCCGCCGTCTCAAACGGATAGCCGCTTTCTACGGTGCGGCGCCGCAGTTCATCATGTGTTCGGCAACGATCGGAAACCCCCAGGAACTGGCGCAGCGGATGGTCGGTGAGCCGGTGACGCTGATAGATGAAAACGGCGCACCCCGGGGAGAAAAGCACATCGTCCTGTACAACCCGCCGTTAGTGGACAGCGTTCAGGGCATCAGGCAGGGGATCGTCAACACCTCCCGCCTGCTGGCGCTGCGTTTTCTGAAAGGGGGCGTGCGGACCATCGTCTTTTCCCGCTCCCGGCAGCGGACCGAACTGATCGCCGAGTACATCCGAAAAAATCTGGCAAACCACTACACCGAAAACAGCCGCATCCGGGTAGAGTCCTACCGGGGCGGCTACCTGCCCTCGGAGCGCCGGGAAATTGAGCGGGGTCTCCGGGACGGGTCCATCCACGGAGTGGTAAGCACCACCGCCCTGGAACTGGGAATAGACATCGGCGGGCTGGACGCTGCAATTCTGGGCGGGTTTCCCGGGACCATAGCCGGTACGCTGCAGCAGGCCGGCCGAGCCGGGCGGCGCCGGTCCGTCTCCCTGGCGGTTCTGGTTGCCGGTGCCTCTCCGCTGGACCAGTTCATCATAGAACACCCCGAGTACTTCCTCGAAGGAAACCCGGAGAACGCCTACATCAACCCGGACAACCCCTTTGTGCTTTTCGACCAGCTTAAATGCGCCGTATTCGAGCTGCCCATGAGGGACCCCGCCGCCCCGGCGGCGGCGGGGGAAGATCCATTTGCGCCGGGGACGGGGGATATGCTCATGCTCCTGGAAGAAGAGGGGGTTCTGCACCGCACCGGTGACACCTACCATTGGGTTGAGCAGTCCTACCCCGCCGAAGAAGTCAGCCTTCGCAGCTCCACCAGTGACAACGTCGTCATCGTAGACTCCACCGCCGGACGGAACGACGTTATCGGTGAAATGGACCGGCCCTCTGCAAAAGAGCTCCTCTTCAAGAACGCCATATACCTCCACCGGGGCGTCCAGTTTGTCGTGACCAATCTGGACATAGAAAACCGGCGCTGTTACGTTCAGGAAACCGACGTCAACTACTACACCGATTCACTGGTCAAACTGGACCTGCGGGTACTGACCGAAGACGAAACGCGGGACTATCCCCAGTGCCGGGCCGTCGTCGGTGATGTTCTCGTCCGGAGTATCGTCGGCAAGTTCAAGAAGATCCGTTTCCACACTCACGAAAACGTAGGATACGGTGATATCGATCTGCCGGAAGAACAGATGCACACCCGGGCGGGGATGCTCCTCTTCCCCCCGGAGACCGCCGTGGGTACCGCCCTTGAAGGCCTTTCCCAACCGGGGCGGGCCGTGGGACTCAGCCGGTTGATCCGCCTCTTTCGGAACGTTGCGCCGGTCTACCTGATGGCCCAGGTTCAGGATCTGGGCATCCACGCCACCGTCCGGGACCCCCACTTCCAGCAGCCGGCGTGCTTCATCTACGACCGCTATCCCGGAGGCAGCGGCCTGTCCGAGGCGTTCATGGAACAGCTTCCCCTGATCGCTCACGCTGCCGGTGAGCGCGTTACCGCCTGCCCCTGTGACGTTGGTTGTCCTTCCTGTGTGGGTCCACCCGACAGCAGCGACGGCTGGGACGGAAGCCCCAAAGAGGCGGTGACCACACTGTTGACCGCCTGGACCAACCAATGACCAAAAATCATGAGTGATCTCTACAACCGCCTTCGGGAAATCCGCAGTCGAACCGGGTCGGCCCAGCCATCTTCATCCACTCCGATCTCACCCACGTCCGGTACCCACCCGCCGCCCGCCCGCCCGCCGGCTCCCCGCGTCTCTGTGGCTCCCGGACCGGACTGGGAAACCCTCCATCCCGGCGTCTTCGGCCGAACGACAGTGCGGCACCTGCCCCATACACCCTTTTCTCCCGACGGCCGCTGGGAAACCCTCTCGTACCTCACCCGGCAGCCCCGGGGCCGCACACCGGTCTTCATCGATACCGAGACAACCGGACTTTCCGGCGGAGCCGGGACCGTCGCCTTCCTGGTGGGCCTCGGCATACCCCTGGACGCCGGCCGCCTGGCTGTCCGACAGCTCTTCCTGGCCGACCCCGCCTCAGAACGCGATTTTCTCGACCGCCTCCTTGAGATACTCGCCGCCGTTTCCAGCCCCCTCTACATCACCTACAACGGCGGCAGTTTCGACCTCCCCGTCCTGCGCAGCCGCTGCATCATGAACCGCCTCACCTTTCCCGAAGAACCCCACTGGGACGTCCTCCACCCCGTCCGCCGCCTCTACGCCACCCGGATCGGCTCCTGTTCCCTCGGCAACGTAGAAGCCCGCGTCCTCGGCCGCCCCCGCATCGACGACATCCCCGGCAGAGAAGCCCCCGAACGGTACCGCGCCTTCCTCACCGCCCGGACACCCCAACCGATACTGCCCATCATCGAACACCACATGCGTGATATCGCCCATCTTGCGGAAGTTGCATTGATATTGAACTCCGTTCTGCAGAGCGACACTCCCCCTGCCGCCGGAACCACCCCCCTCGCACAGCTGCCCCCGGACCCCGTCGAGCTGGCCCGCTTTCTTCTGCGTTACGGTGACCCCCAGGACCGGAAGCGGGCCCTCACCCTTCTGGAAGGAGAGTACCACCGCCATGGGGTACCCACACGGCGCTGGATTCGCGTACGAGAGCTTCTCGCCGGTGAACTGCGGCACACCGGGGATGCACCCCGTTACCGGGCGATACGGGAAGAGCTATACGGCGTGTTACAACGCAAAAGTGACCTTGTGGCGCTGGTGAAGATCCTGGAGCACCGGGATCGGGACTACCACCGGGCAATGGTCGCCATCAGAGAGTGGGCAGACAGATCAGGCTGGGACGGTGAACTCAGGCATCGCTACGATCGACTGGAACGGAAAGAAGCTCGTCGTAGAGAGCTTCGTACTCGGCCGCCGCATGGTACAGGCTGAAATCACGACTCATGGCGGTTTTCTGCATCTCCCGTATCTCATCACCGTTGGTTCGGTATTGGTCCACAGCGTGAGCCACCGCCGCAAAGATGGCGTCCGGGGTATGCGCTTCAATATGAAACCCCGTCGTCGAATCCACCGTATCCGCCAGACCACCGGTGCGCGTAACAATGGGAATCGTCCCGTAGCGCATGGAGTACATCTGGTTCAACCCGCACGGTTCATACCGGCTCGGCATCAGAAAAAAGTCGGCACCACCCTCAATCTGGTGGGCCAGCGCGTCGCTGTACATGGTAAGACCGGCAAAGTTCTCATACCGTTGGGACAACTCCCTGATACGGTCCTCGCACCACCGCTCTCCGGTGCCCAGGACAACCCACTGCAGAGGCAGTTCCTGAAGCAGACGCTCCGCTACGCCGTACTCCCGATCAAAGAGCTCATCAATTCCCTTCTGCGTCGTGAGTCGGGTCACCATACCGATAAGAGGTGTGTCCGGTGATACCGGCAGATCAAGTTCGTCCTGGAGACGACTCTTGCAAATCCGCTTGCCCCGCATATCCTCAACACCGTATCGGGCGGGCAGAAACGGGTCGGTATCGGGATTCCAGACATCGGTGTCAATTCCGTTGAGAATACCCCGCAGGTGGGGAGCCCGAATCTGCAGTGCCGTGTGCAGACCGAAGCCGTACCGAGGCTGCTGTATTTCCCGAGCGTAGGTCGGACTGACGGTGACGACACGGTCGGCGGTGAGAATCGCCCCTTTCAGCAGGTTTACCGAATCCCCGTTCATAAGTCCCCCATCTTCAACCGTTTCAAAGGAGAGACCCAGGATGGCCTGCGCTTCAGGAACCGAAACCGTCCCCTGAAAGGCAAGATTGTGAATAGACACGACCGTAGCGGCCGATCCGTCCGTCGAATCCCCGTAGAGGTACCGCTGGTACACCGGCGTCAGAGCGGACGACCAGTCATATACATGAATAATATTGGGGCGTATCCCCTTCATAAGAGCCACCTCAAGGGCCCCCCGGGAGAGCAGAGCGTAGCGCAAGAGGTTGTCACCGTAGCTCTGGTCGGGAGACGGGCCGTAGATACCGTCACGCCGGTACAGATCGTTGTGCTCAATCAGATGAACCCCAACCCCCTGTAACGACGCACTGAGAACGGCGCACCCAAATCTACCGGGGCCGAGTTCAACAGCTATAGGCGTTTCATCCCGGGTGAATGCGTCGGTGTCGACCATCTTGTATTTGGGCATAACCACATCAACCGTATGTCCCCGCCCCGCCAGCCCCTGGGCCAGGGCGGTCACCGCATCGGCCAGTCCACCGGCTTTAGCGAGGGGATAGTATTCACTCGTTACAATAAGCACGTTCACAGCTACCTATAGTAACTGATTCGGAAGTCCGACTCAAATAGATATCCAAGCTTTTCGTATAATCGAAGAGCAGCCAGGTTGTGGGGCTTTACAAAGAGGGCCGTTCCCCTTCCTTCGTCGGCCAGCCGGCGCATCATGTGAGACATGAGGTAGCGGGCAAGCCCCCTGCCTCGCCAGGCGGGAGCGGTATAGACCCCGCCAATCTGATCGGTCCGGTAGCCCCTGGCGTTGGTAGCAACCCGCCCAATGGCTTCGCCACGGTAGTAGGCGACCAGCACTTCCTGAGTCTGCAGGCTTTCGGTAAGAGTGACCTTGCTCATGGCGGGATCTACTTTCCGGCCCGGCAGCAAAACCTCTTCCGCTTCGTAGGCAAGATGAAGGGGCAGCAGACGTTTCCATTCGGATAAACTCGGTGTCCCCACGGTGATATCCGGGTGCGGTGATTCCGGCAGAGCCGCCGAGACTTTGGAGGAGTGCCTTAAAAGAAAGTAGTCTACGGTGATCGCCGGTCTGCCGGCAAAGCACCGGATAAAGGCCAGAACATCGTCCCGTTGACCCATGACGGCGTAGAGCTTCAGAAAGGAACCCATCTGTTCTCGCAGCTGCTCCGGAACGGGTGCCTCCGGCGCCACCCCAAAGGGGTAAAAAAAACCGCCCGGGCCGTGGTAAATCGCCGTGGTATCCCCAAAACGGTAAAAGCGGCCGCCCTTTTTCAGTCGCCGGTCAACCTCCCCGGTCCGGTACTTCTCGCTCATGACGGTAGTGTACGGTTCGTGGCCGGTCAGAAAAGCCTCAAACCCGGGATCCCCGAGAGTCGTAAAAATGCGCCACTTCCTCTCCGCCGCCATTTCCGATCGCTACCTGCCGCCGCCGTCAAGACCAATGGGCAACTGTCCGGCAGGCACAAAGTCTCCCCGGAGGGCGGCAAACCCCGTTTCAAAACTGTCGACACCCCAGCCGTATACCGCAAGGGCCGAATGGACCCACCGAAGATCGGCCAGGTATACCGGTGTCAGAATGCTGTAGACTATGACCTGCACGTCCATGTCCCGCACAGTCTGCAGCACTTCCACACTGTTTGGATCGCTGACGAGGAACACCACCGTATCGTAGTTTCGTGCCGTCGCGGCAAAAGTGTTCCGGTCAACGGCAGAAGAGAAGTAAAAGGCGGGGTTGGTAAACCGAAAGACCCCGGCATCGGGAAAGTAGCGTTTTCCCACCCGGATGAAATCCATATCCTGCCCCGCCAGGAGAATACGCTCATCCGGTTGGGGAGTGTAGGGGATGTTCCCGTTTCTGATGACCGTAACACTGCGGCCTGCCTGGTCAAAAAAGAACTCCTGCGCCGGAAGGGACCGCATGAACGTCCTGATCCGTTCGACATCGGGTATCAGGGGAACCCGGTTGTCCGGTCTGAGATAGGTGAGCTTTACCCGGAGTATTCGGCGTACCGACTCGTTTACCCGATCGCGAAACGCCGCGTCGTCGGTATAGGAGGTGATCAGAC
>Ga0172382_10011854_pt1 | contig 11462 bp, 4 predicted proteins | sample Leawel138RmetaG_FD_122245 | JGI IMG/M metagenome (GOLD analysis project Ga0172382, IMG submission 122245) | Leachate microbial communities from a municipal landfill in Southern Ontario, Canada - Leachate well 138R metaG | ecosystem: Engineered > Solid waste > Landfill > Unclassified | place...
ATCCACGCAAGCCCAGGTCGTGCGTGTCAGCGATGTAGACATCGTGCCAGGCCGCCCACTGGTCAGGCCGAATCGCTTCCGGCTCCATCACCGTCCAACCGAACAGGTTATCGGTATGGCTGACCATGGAGGTCGCGCCATTGAACCCTTCCCTCATCAATTCGGCCACATAGCGCGGATGCAGGTCACGGGTACGAAGCTCGGCGGCGATAAAATCGGCGGCAGTCTTGTTCCGGAAGGTTCGCGTGTCGCGCAGGTCAGTGACGAACAGTTCCGGACTGGCGCCCGTGAGATGGCGTACGGCCAGCCCGAGACCGCCCAGATACTCGAAGGTATGGTCCAGTGAAACAAGCCCCTGATTGTTTGTTGAACGGGACAGGACCGCGGCCTTCACGCCTTTGAGGTTCTCAGCCAGGAGGTCGATATCGGAAAGCTTCAAACTGTGGGTGCCGCCGGCCTTGCCGTCATAGGCGAAGCCCATCCGCCGCAGATAAAGATCAGCAACCTGATCTTCCTTCTCCCAGGTGCCTGAATCCTCGATCGCCGCAGGCAGGTCGGTTCCGTAAGTGCCGCTCTCTGGGCCGAACATCCGCAGCTTGGCGAAGGACGCCGCGTCGGCGTCCGCAACGCCTCGCTGGAGCAGCATCTGTTCGGTGGCCTGCGCGTTACGGCGTAGATTGTTGTCCGGGTCATCCTGGCCGTAGGCGAGATCCACAGCCCTGCCGATAAGGCTGGTAAGTTCCGGCAGGTTGTCGCGATAGAGGCCGGTAAGCGTCACCACGACGTCGGCGCGAGGGCGGCCGAGTTCAGCACGCGGTGTGACCGCCACGTCCACGACCTCGCCCCGCGAGTTCCAAACTGGCTCCAATCCCATCAGCCGCAGAATCTGCGCTTCCACGACGCCGAAGTGCAGCACCGTCTCGGTTGACCACATGGTAAAGGCGAACTTGTCAGGAAACGTGCCGCTGTGACCGGCCTGATATTGAACGATCAGGTCATCGGCCAGTCGGGCTCCGGCCTCCCAAGCGGCTTTGGTTGGAATGCGTCGCGGGTCGAATGCATAGAGGTTCCGCCCCGTGGGCACCGCCTCGGGATTGCGCAGGGGATCGTTGCCCGAGCCCGGCTTTACGAATCCGCCGCCGAGAGCCGTGATGAAACCTGCAATCTCCTCCTCGCTGGTGAAGTTCCGAAAGTGCCGGCGCGCCTCCTCCAGCATCGGCTTCGCCGCCTCCGGTGCGTCGGCAAGTTCGGACCTGTCTTCTACCGCCCTGGCCAACGCCAGGAACGGCCCACTCCTACGGATATCCTCGTAGGGCTGCGCATAGAACTCGTCGGGATCGGGTTCCCAGATGCGAACGTAATCCGGCCCGAGAATCTGGAGGATGGTCAGAAGTATTCCGTCGCGATCGCCCACTTCGCCGAAGCTATGAAGGCCCAGCGGCTGCGCCATGCCGGCCAGCTCATGAACATAGTCGTGCGCTTGTTTCAAGAACGCTTCGGGTGCGGCAAGCGCCGCATTCCTGTCCAGTCCTAGATCTTCCAATAGGTTCATGCGGTCGGCCAGATCGACCAATTGCGCTTCTACCCGCACCTTCACGCCACCGTCCGCGATGTCGCTCCACTGGTGGAGCAAATCATGGAATTCGGTGAGTTCGCCGTAGAGGCCGGCCGGCGCGAAAGGTGGCGAATTGTGCGAGACCATGGTGGCGCGCCCGCGCCGCTTGGCGATAGTGGCCTCGCCCACGTTCGCTACGGTGTAAGGATAGATCACCGGGATGGCGCCGATCGTCGTCTGGCTGTCGTCGAAGACCGATGGCCCGCGCTCCTTACCTAACGCCCACTCCTGCGTCCCATGGGTACCCAGGTGCACGATGGCATCTGCCCCCATCCGGCCAATCACGGCTTGATAGACCGCTCGATAGGCATGGTGCATCGGCCGGGTCTTGTCGTGAAAGATCTCGGCCTCGGTGTCCCGCCGGGCGCCGCGCAGCGGCTGAGGCAGGAGGATGATATTGCCGATCCGTTTGCGCGGCACAACGAAGTAGCTGCCATCTGGCTCCTGGATCGTCAGGTAAGTTCTTTCGGGTAATTCCCAGGCAGCGGCCTGGGCACGGCGCGTCTCTTCGGAGAGATTGGCCTCGAACCAAGCTTTGTACTCCTCGACAGGCACCTTCTCAGCCAGATCGCGGGAAAGAAGCGTCCTTAACACCGCCTCATCGTGTGTCCGATAATAGGGTCGGATCATGAGCTGCAGATCGGCGATCAGCTCGGCCTCACCGATATCTGCCACGCGATAATCTTCTCTGCGCAGTGCGGCGAAGATGTTCTCCAGGCTCTCAGGCACGTTGAGGTAGGAAGCCGAGAAATTCTGCTCCCCGGCCGGGCTGTTCCAGACGAAGATCGCCACGGTCTTTTCCGCATTGGACTTGCGACGCAGCGTGGCGTAGCGAATCAACCGCTCGGCCAGGGCGTCGATCTGCTCGGGGATGCCGACAAGCCTGTCATCCTCACGGCGGCGGGCCGAAACAACGGTGGCATCCACTCGACCCGCCTGTTCCGAAAGATGATAGAACACTGCGGTACGGAAAAGCGGGAAGCCCTCCGGATCCTTGCGCCACTCATCCTCGTAACCCGTGGCATAAGGCAGAGCCTGAACCATCCGCCGGTCGAGCTTCTCCAGCCAGCGTCGCTGCTGGTCGACATTGGTGTACATACCGGTGAAGGTGACGAAGACATCGGCAAACGCCTTGCCGTCCTTCATGACCAGGGGGTCGGATTGGTCGGCATCATTGGGATCGTAGAAAGCCACGACGAAAGCGCCCTTCGCCTCCAGCCGACGCACCAGGGCTTCGACGGCGTCCATGGCGACATTGGCCAAGGACGAGCGATGGAAACCCACCCCGATCACCGGCTGATCGGCCCGGGGTGCATGCCAGGCAAGATACTTCGAGAGCGTGGAGAAGACGCCGGGTGCGTCGGGATGCCAGATCGCCTGCTCCGGCAGATCGATCGGTGGATCGGGAGGGATCGCACCGGCCACTCCCATGACCTCCGCGCGGATGTAGGCAAACAGCCGGCGGAAGTTCTCCTCGCCTCCGCTTTCGTAATAACGGGCAATGGCCTCGGCCTGTATCCGCGACAAACCAGCCGCCGCGCCAGCCTGACTCGTCAGACCCATGGCCACGCGCCCCCGATAGTCCGCCAATGCTTCGCGAGCCTGCTGTACCAGACGCACGAAGGCGCCGGGCATGACGCTGTCCAAGAGGACGATGTCGCTCCGCGCTGCCTGCTCAGCGATCCAAGCCGCATCGCGCTGGTCGACGAACTCGAAGGCAAGATCGACGCCGGCCTCTCGTGCCAGCTTGCGCAGCAGGACAGCCTTGCCCGAGTCACCCGGGTCACGCGAGATGATCAAGATCGAGGGTCGATCCCCGAGCATCGGCCGAGGGGCGTATGCCCGCACGAGAGGCGCGGAGGACCCTCCGCCGCTCCAGCCTTCTGTCTGGCCAGCCTGGACGGACAGTTGCCGGTTTACCGGCCCAGCCTGCACCAACCGGCCCGCGGACTGTGAACGTGCCACGCCGTCCGAGCGATCCGATACGGCTGGCACGCCGTCCTGCCCGCCAGCTTGCTCGGCCCACGCCGGACGCGGTGGCGCCTCATGCGTGGGTTGCGCAGGCGCCGGGCTGATAGCCAGCAGGAAAGCCGACATCCAGAGAACAAGGCCGATTCTGGTCATGGCCTGCATCCTCAGAACCGCAGGTTCACGCCAGCGTAGACCGAGCGTCCGTCGCCCGGTCGTACGAGCGGCGAGGTGGCAGGAACGAGTCGTGGGCCCAAGCGGGTGCTGGGCACGGTGGGCGTCGCCGAAAAGTCTGCAGCATAGGCTTTGTCGGTGATGTTGCGCCCCTCGACGTAGGCATTCAGTCGTTCGGTCCTCCAGCCGGCCGTGGCTCCCAGCGTGATCACCTCCGGCACGACGAAGGCGCCGCCGCCGGAACCGTCGTAGGTGGTCGTACGGTCCCCCGTGTAGCGGACCACACTCCTCACATAAAGTCCGGACTCTCCACCCCACCGCAGCGAGGCGATAGCGAACATCTTGGGCACGTTCGGCAGCCTGTTATCCGCGAAACGACGGTCGCCATCGAAGTGGAAGTCTTGCCAAGCGCCAGTGAGATCGAGTGCAAGGTTCGCGCCGGGTGTAAAAGCGTTCTGGGCGATGATCCACTCTGCGCCGACCTCGATGCCCTGATGCACGGTCTTGTCGGCGTTGAAAGCGACGGTCTCGGTACAGGCGGCGTTCACTTCGTCGGCGCACCGGGTCAGGATCTCGTTCTTGATGCGAGAGTGATACGCTGTGACATCGTAACGCAAATCGTCGAGGCCACCCCGGACGCCGGCCTCGAAGGTGGTCGCCGTCTGGGCCTTGATAGCCGGCAGGAGAAGGTTGGGTAGCCTGGCGTTCCTGTCCACAATGTTCGCCACATCCGATCCCGTCGGCGCCTCGAAAGCCCGCGTCACGTTGGCAAACACCACGTTATCGGGCCTCCATTCCCAGTTCACACCGACCTTGGGCACGAAGTCCCTGAAGGTCACTTTGTTTGAATAATCGCCACCCCGCGATCCAGGCTGGGGACCGCCCGGCATGAAGATCGGCACGGAGAGCACAGGCGGACCGGTGAACTTGTCCTTGATGTCGCGTGTGGTCCTCACCGCCTGGAAACCCAGAAAACCTTTAACAGAGGATCCAATCTCGATCGCCGTTTCGCCGTAGACCTCAAAAATTTCGGCGGTGAAATCCTCTTTGAGAACGAGTTGACCCCGATCGTGCCCCCCGTTCTCCCAAGTCCACCGCTTGAAGTCGCCGTCGGTGTAGGTATAGCGGGATCCCAGGACGGCTTCTACGGGCACCCCGAAAACGTCGAGCGAATTTTCCCAGCGCACACCGAGACCGCCTTCCCTCCATGTATTGTCAACGATTCCCGAGAACGGCGTGGGCAGATGATCGAAGTTCGTGTGCAGGACGAAGGCCGAAAACTCCAGGAGGCCGTTCTCCTTGAGGTCGACTTGGGTTTTGTTGGCAGCACGAAGGTAGAAATCGAAGTTCGCGTCGGTATCCGCTCGCAGCGACAGCTCGTCGGACGTGCGACGCAACTGCTTGATCCGATCGAGCGGTATGGTGCCTGCGGTTTCCTGGTTGGCGCTGCCGACGGTCAAGTAGAATCGGGTATGCACATCGTCGCTGACACGCCAGCCGAGGTTCGACGTCAGCCGCGAGGTGTCTCCCGCCGACTGCGGCCGATAGCTGTCGAAACGCTGGCCGGAAACAGAGACGTAGTAGTCCACATCACCGTGCTGGCCGCCGTGCTCCACCTGCCCCTGAACGAAGCCGAACGATCCACCAAGCAGACGGACGCCCGTCCCCGGGTTGTTGGCACCGGTCTTGGAAACGAAATTGATCGAACCACCACTGGAAAGCGCCCCGTAGCGGAGGCTGGATCCACCGCGATATACCTCCACATAGGAAGCGGCCAGCAGGTCGATGAGCGGCGCGGTAAGTCCGGCCTCGGTTCGCCCGAGCGGCACACCATCGATATAGCCTCGGACACCACGTCCGTTGCGCGGGCCTTCCGTGGCGATGTCGGAGCCGCGGATCGACAGCAGCCCTCCCGTGCCTTGATCACGAGAACTGGTGAAAATGCCGGGCGTGAACTCGAAGACGTCCTGTAAGCTCGAGACCCGCTTCTCTTGCAGCATCTCCGCGGAAACGATGGATTCGGCGCCCGGTCGCAGCAGGAATCGATGCACCATCTCTTCGGCAGTGGGAACGTCCGTGGCCGTGAGTCGTTCGCCAAGGACGACGATCTCCTCGACCCTGGAATCTTCGGCCTGGGCAAGTTCGGGCGCGACGGCCGCCACGAAGGTAGCCGCCATCAGCATGGGACTGAAAGTTCTCATTGGTGTAATTTCCGGTGCCGCTGCACGATGGTGCGCGGAACGACAGGCTATTCGGTGCGTGATCAGGGCCTAAGCGATACGGCCTGCGTCTCCGACGCTTCCGGTACGTAGACGATCGAACCGTCTTGCAGGCGATAGGCAACGCCCGCGCGGACTCCGTCCCCTTCGCCCTGAGACCCGGTGGCGGCGAAGCGCTTCACCTCGTCGCCCTGCTTGAGGATCATCTCCATACTTGTGTGGCCCAGGTTCTTGACGATGAGAAGATCTTCATCGGCGAATGGATTCAGCGGATTAGCGGCGATGACCATCATCAGCCCAGCCACCAGGACTAGAAAGACGTCCACCAGATTGACGACCGACAGGAGCGGATCGATCTCGTCGTTCTCGTCCAGCAGCCTAAAGCTCATGGCCGGCCCCCAGCCGCTTCTCGACAGCGACAAGTTCTTCGGCGCACCAGCGCTTGCGCACGTTGGCAACCCAGAAGGCAATCGAAGCAGCGGCAAGTGCAATGACGACTGCAGCGAAAGCATTGCGGAGCAGTTCGGCCATACGCGTGAGGTCATTGTCGGTAAGCGCCACCAATGCCGGCCCCATGGGGACCAATGTCGCGATCAAGCCGGTCATCGGCGCCACTCGTGCTGCGATCCTGATGCCTTCGAGTCTGCGAAGGGCGAGAACCTCGGCCTCGTTCAACGTTGCGTCGGGTGGCAAGTGGCCGATGATGGCGAGCCTCCCGGGCGGCGTGCCAGTTGGCTGACCGCCGCCATAGGAGCGAAGCCAGACGCTCGTGGATCTTCGTCCGAAGGCCGCCGCAGAGAGACGCCCGGCTTCAAAGAGGCTGTAGAAAAGGAGCGCCAGGATGCCGGCAAGCGCTGGGTAGTAGAGAAGTTCGCTTGCGCGATAAATCGGTTCCAAGAATATTCCCCAAGTGACGTCTTCCGCGGAGCGCAATGGCACCATATTTTGCGTGTTAGGGGACGTGACAAAATGTCGCAGCGGGTTCCTGGTCTTGGGCGCCTCGCGGCCATTTCATCATCGCGGAACCGTCTATGCGCTCGATCCGATCGTAGTGGCCGCCAACAAGGCCCTGGAGGACGGCAATCTGGAATCGCTCAAGAGCCTCCTGCCGGCGGCCGACTGCTCACCACGCGGCTGCCCTGCCCACGCCAATTGGGGGTAACAACCACGTGTGACAGGAGCCCTACACCCCGCTTTCAGCCATGCGAGGGCGCGATCTGCCTGGATTCCAGCCCACAGCGCATCGCTGGATGCGGACTCGCCGTGCGTGATGTGCGTGATGAAGGTGTGCCTTGGGTGGACGCCAAGCTGACGCATCTGCTCGAGCAGCTCGTCGGCGCCTACGTGCGAGGACGATGAGCGAAGCTGGCCGACTCGCCCAGCAAACTCCTGTCTATGAATGCGCAGGTTCGCGCCGCAGCGGTGGGCGCCCCACCCCGCGTACCCGGCGCTTGGAATCCAGCGAGCAGCACCAGACCTCGCTCATCCCCGATAAAGCTCTTCAAGTGGCGCACGGCGCGGCCGCCGGTCGCCAGCACCCACAAGACCCAACTCTCAACTGGAGATGAGAACGCCAATAGCTGCGGAGAACAGCGCGAGTGTGATTGTGATCATCCAGAACGGATTGCCCGCTCTGGATGGCCCATTACCTCTGTGTCGCTGATACGCTCTGTGTCATCGTTCTCTGCGTCATCGTTCGTCGCGGCGCCGGTGCCGTGTGACATTGGAACCAGAGTCGGGCTGTGTGCAGCGGATCTCGCTGGTGACGCAACGGGGCGTCCGAAAGGGTGCAAGAGAGGGTGTGTTCATGGTCAGTCCCCGGTAATCAGATCACTCATATAGCCGAACTCATGTAGCCGAGCGATGGAACCTGCCTGGGAACTGCTTGGCTAGCGCGTCCGTAATTGAATCCGCAATCACCAGCATGTGCTCGCGCATCGCCTTCCACGTACGCGCCTCGCCGCGAAAATCGTTCGCCGCAATCTCGTTGATCTGCGCGACGTGATGTGCGCCGTGCGCGGACAGCAGGCCGAACACTGCATTCTCGGGCAGGTAGGGGTTGGCGCCGCTCAGGAACTTCGCTATCTCGTGGGCGTTGGATGTGATGTCCTGAACAGCCTTGTTCTGCTCGGGTTTCGAGTGATTGACCGTCGCCGTATTGTAGTCTCGAACCGCGGCCCAGTGTCCCGCCAGCAGTTTCAGCAAGCCATCGGCAGCTGCTTGTCCGTAGAAGGGAGTAATCGTTGCAGCGAGCGCCTTCGCGTTGTTGACGACCTCATCTTCGGCGACTTTGCGCTGTGCTTCATCGCCAGCGTCCGTGGCTAGAACGTAACTTCGAATCCAGAAGACGTGCTCGACCCAGAGGCCGCGCAGCGCCATCTTCGTCTCGAGGACCGCGACCGCATCTGCGGACGTCGCGGGCGATTCGGCTCCTGCTGGACTAGCCAAGCAGAAGATCGCCAATAACAGAAGTGGAGGCATCAACCGCTTGAATGGTGCGTAGTGCGACACGATTCCTTCCTCATCGTTGGCTGCGAATAAAGTTTTCGCAGCTGGCCTACAAGAGCGTAGCTCGCGCGTCAGGATCGGACAAGCGATGAATATTGGCGCGTCACATCGGAAGGATCGATATGACGTCAGCTCGATAAAAGCGTATTCACAACCAAATACTGAGTGAGTAGGACTATGGCGCTTGGGGCGGAAGAAACATCCTCAGGGCAGACGATGTATTTCTTGACAGGCGGCGCGGCGAAGACTTGTTTGCTGAACCGAGTGAAGGCGTCGCAGTCACGGTGCCGGCCATCAGCCAGCCGTTGACAAATCGTAAAAGCATTGTCTTCAATGCGTATTTCACGCATCGTTAAACAATGATCGATCTCCTCATTCGCATACGGCGTGTCGTATTCAGTGGTGTCGCATTCAATGCGCACCAGCCCCCCATCAGGATCAAGGCGGGAAGTCTCACAGGTAGATTGTGAGGCCCTGGCTCAGCGGAGCCCCGGACACTCATCGGTTCCACGAATCGTCCAGATGCAATACAGACAGGTGTTGGGACTGTGCCCCGTGGCACGCCAGGCAGTGCGGGTTCGTTTCGCGGGCGCATGAAAATATCGATCAAGGCAAAGGCGGGGCGGCTGCAGCCAATCGGGCCGACTGGTTGTGAGCTAGGTGCCGTGCGGGCTTCACCGTACCTTGGCGCCCGCGATAACGAGCGTGTTTTGAAGCGTCACGTGGCCGCCCTCCACGACAATGCGCCCGCTCGCGGCCAAGCTCTCAATTTGGCGCTCCACGATCGCGGACATGTCCTCGGACGTGCGCGCAAAGCCGAGCAGCTTGCAGACGGATGACGGAATGAATTCTGAATTGATGCCCACGGACGCCTCGACGATTCGCAGTATCGCTTCGCTGAGCTCCTCCGGGGCCACAAACTCGAACTTACGGGATCGGCTCTCGATTTTTGAACGATCGCGCGTGATCGGCTCGCGGTGGCGCCTGGGCCATAGAAAGTCCCCGCGACGCTGCACTGAGCCATTGGCGACTGCGGCATCCACGCCGCGCTGGAAAGACGCGTCGATCCGTTTTCCAATTCGCTGAACCCGCGCTGCATCCACGATTCGCCGAATGACCTCGTCCGTGTGTACTGGCCCTTCTGTATCAACGATTCGGTTGATCCAGTCGGCATAGCGAGATGCGGGCACTTCATGGAGTTCTTGCCCCCCTCGTAAAGACAAATGAATGGAGGTCTTCTGGTACGGCGCCGCAGTGAGAGCGTCCGCCGGCGCTGTGGCTGGCTCATCGCGGACGATTGGCGTGTGCATATCGTGCGTGTCGAGATCCGGTTCCTGTGGCGAATCCGTTCCAGCAGCGATACAAGCTTGCTCGATCGCCGAGATCACGCGCCTGAGTTCACCCTTGGGATCCTTGAACCAATCCGTGCTCCAGATGCGGTGAATTCGCCAGCCAAGACCTTCGAGCACGTGCTGTCGAAGCCGATCTCTATCGCGTGCGGAACGCGAACTGTGATAGGTCGCCCCATCGCACTCGATACCGAGGATGTAACGGCCAGGTTTTTCAGGATCGCGAATGCCGAGATCGATCCTAAATCCCGCGGAACCGACTTGCGGAACGACATCGTGGCCCGACGCGCGTAGAGCCGCCGCCACTTCAGCTTCGAACGGCGAGTCTTCCTCGGTATCTACCTGCTTCGGAACGTCAGTAATCCCAAGTCGCGCATATCTCAAGAATGCTTTGAGCGCAGCGATGCCTCGCGATTGGGTGTTCGTCAGGTCAATGTCCTCATCAGTGAGATTCGAAAAAACCTCACAGGACAGGCGCGCGCGCGTGATGAGCACATTCAAGCGCCGTTCACCGCCCTGCCGATTCAATGCACCAAAGTTAGTCGGCTTCAATCCTTCTACCGTGCGTCCGTAGCCGATGCTGATGAAAATAACGTCGCGCTCATCCCCCTGAACACTTTCCAGGTTCTTCACGAAGAACGGCTCGTGAGGATGAGCGGAAAAGAAGTTCTCGATCGAGGGATCAAGCCTTCTGTGTCGCTCGATCTCATCCAGAATGGCGTCCGCCTGTTGCAGGCTAAAGGCTGCAACGCCCAGAGTAAGGTTCGGGGTGGATTTCGCGTGATGGATGACGGCCTTTGCTATGACCTGGGCTTCGAGCGGATTCGTGCGTGTTCTTCCCCGGTCGTAGGCAGTCTTGGGCAAATGGTGGAAATGCAAGCCGAGTTTGCGGCTCGTGGGCTGAGGGCTCGGGAACACCACCAGCCGATGATGGTAGAACTGTGAATTTGAAAGCTCGATCAGGGAATGATGGCGGCTCCTGTAGTGCCAACGCAGCATGCGCTCCGAAACGCCCTTAGCTAGCGCCATTGCGAGAATGCTTTCCATATCTGCTGCGATGTTCGTGTCGTCGTCCTCCCCGTCGGTATCATCTCCTGCGACGAGCGAATCAAAGAAACTCGTGGGCGGCAACTGCTTACTATCGCCGACAACGACGAGCTGAGACCCGCGCATGATCGCGCCGAACGCATCCACGGGCTTGACCTGACTGGCCTCATCGAAGATCACGAGATCGAAATTCAGCGATCTGGGAGGAATAAATGCGGCTACGGACATGGGACTCATCATCATGACCGGCTTGATTTTCTGAATTGCATCTCCCGCCTGAGTGACGAGTCTGCGAATCGGGAGATGCCGGCTTCTCTTCTCGATCTCCCTCAAGAGAACACCCATCTGGCCTAACCCGCTCGACATGGGGAGTCGCGAGTGGTGGGCCTTCGCAAGCTCAAGCTGCGTGGCTTTAAGACTTGCCATGTCGAGCGCCTGGAAGGTTTCTTGTAACTTTACTTGCGCTGCACCGTTTGCTGTTCGAAGGTAAGCGGTAAGCCTGTGGCGTCCTTCTTTCCGCTTCGCGCAGATGACACTGTTGCCCCAGGTCACGTTGGATTTGGAGCGAACGATGGACGAGCG